>BNJV01001084.1_pt1 | contig 109863 bp, 157 predicted proteins | sample 8540591 | NCBI WGS metagenome assembly BNJV01 (sample SAMD00202457, study PRJDB9452) | human saliva metagenome | host: Homo sapiens
GATTACTTCCTGTATTTGGCATGGAAGCGTTCCATTAAGTCATAAACTGACATGTTTTGCTCTTTGCTCACCTTTTGATGTCTATTACAATATGACCATCATTCATCATGATTGTACGGTCGCCAACCTCAAGGGCTTGCTGCATCTGATGTGTTACCATTAAACATGTAATATGATGCTTTTTAACAATCTCTTGGGTAAGCTTCATAATCTTTGCAGCTGCCTTTGGGTCTAGTGCTGCTGTATGTTCATCTAGTAATAATAACTTCGGTGGTACAATCGTTGCCATTAACAGTGTTAAAGCTTGGCGTTGACCCCCAGAAAGATTTCCTACCGGTGTATTCATGCGGTCTTCTAGACCCATATCAAGCATTTTTAACTGTTCCTTGAATAGTTCGCGTTCTTTGTTTGTAATCCAAGAAAATGGTGATTTCTTTTCCTTTGCACTTAGACATGCAAGTGCTAGATTCTCTTCAATTGTCATACTAGGTGCCGTTCCCTTTAGTGGGTCTTGAAATAAACGTCCAATATAACTTGCCCGTTGATACTCCTTTACATAAGTGATATCAGTATCATCCAATAGGATCTTCCCTTTATCTGGGATAATACTACCAGCAATGGTATTTAGAATGGTGGATTTACCTGCTCCATTTGAGCCAATGATACAAATGAATTCACCTGTTTCAACATGTAAATTCAAATCATGAAGTACATTTTTTTCATCGATACTTCCTGCATTGAATGTAACGGAAAGATTTTGTATATCTAACATTTGTTATTTCCCCTTTCTCATATGTAAAGAAAGTTCTTTTTTGATTGTCGGTGCTGCTACTGCAAGTGCAACAATCAAAGCTGTCACTAGTTTTAATGATTGTACGTTGATAATCTTTGTCTGTAAAATAACCGCATATATCATTCGATATACAACATTACCAACAAAACAAGCTGTTAAATTACGTGATAATGATTTTCTACCATGTATTAGTGATTCTCCAATGATCAAGCACGCTAAACCAACCACTACAATTCCAGTACCAGCATTGATATCACTTGTTTTATTGAACTGTCCAACAAGTGCCCCACTTAAACCAACTAGCATATTAGCCATTACTAATCCAAGCGTAATCATATTTTTGACATTTACACTAGACGCTGTTACCATCGCACGGTTATCTCCTGTTGCACGTAATGATAATCCTAGTCTAGTTGATAAGAATAAACGTAATAGAATCATGCATACAACTAATAAAACAATCACGAATATGCTTGCATACCAACTACCACCGATGTTTGTTTTCTTTAACATTGAAAATACTGTTGTTTGTTTTAAAAGTGAAATTTGGCTTGACCATCCCATGACAAATAGATTAACTGTGTATAATCCTGTGCTTGTAATGATTCCTGAAATAATGGATGGAACACCCATGCGTGTTTGTAAAAAGGCTGTAACATAACCTGCAGCACCACCTGCAAGCATACCTAATAGGATACCTAAAATTGGATGACCAGCAAATGCACAAGATACAGATATCGCCATACCTAGGACAAAGCTTCCATCTGTTGTTAAATCAGCGATATCCAAAAGTCGATAACTAATAAATAACGCGATTGATACAAATGCATATAAAGCACCTAGTTCTAAAGTAGTTTGCAAAATACCTAGCATAGAATCCCTTACTTTCCTGTTGTTTCAACTGTTACTACTTGTCCAAAATCTGCGAAAATATCTGGGTTTACACCTAACTTCTCCGCTACTTCTGTATTTACAGTGATAATTCCACCATCTAGTGTGATAAATTCTTCTGCCTTTTTGAATCCTGGCTGTAATACTTCATAGGCAAGCTTTAGCTGTCTTAATACCAGCATCTGTATAATTCACTCCACAAGTCGCAAATGCACCTGATCTAACAAAGGAATCTGCTCCTGCATAATGTGGAATATTTCGCATTCATGAAATGACTCATAGATAGCAAGTTCAGAAGACATAATCACATTATCTGTTGGTGTAAATACTGCATCTACTTTACTTGCGATAAGAGATGATGCGGCAGCGATTACTTCTTGACTTGTATTTGCGGTTGCTTCGATATATTTAATCTTCTTTTCATCTAAAATCTTTTTTACTTCTGCAATTGGCTTTTGTGAGTTTGCTTCTGAATTTGAATAGAGTAAACCAACCGTCTGTAAGTCTGGATTTTGTTTTAACATCATATCAACAAACTGCTTTGTTTTGAGTGCATCAGATGTACCTGTTACTCGATCAATTCCTGTTAGTGAAGCTGCTTCTGGATCACTAATCGTAGCGTAAACCACTGGTATCTCTGTATCCTCACTTGCCACAACCATTGTTTGTGCTGCAAGTGTACCAATTGGAATAATCACATCTGCTCCATCTGTTACTGCTTGCTTACCAATTTGCATCAATGTAGACTGGTCATTTTGACCAGAATAAATTTCAACTTCTGCTGTTTCATCCAACGCTTTTAAATCGTTTTCAATTGCGACTGCAATCTCATCAATGGATGCGTGATCGAGTTGCTTTACAATCACATACTTTTTCGCATCCTTTTTTGATGCAGAGGGTAAAGAACACCCGATTATCATACTGCATAATAAAACACAAAATTACCTGTACTAACTTTTTTTCATGTGATATATCCTCCTTCTCTCTGCATTTTCAGTCATAACATACAAAAACGCCTGCCCATAAAAGGACAAGCGTTAACCTGCGGTACCACCTTTTTTAATAGTCTTTTGACTATTCTCTCTTTGAAAATGCAATCACATTCTCTGCCCTTTAACGCTGACATTGCGTCTTAAATACTTGCATAAGCTTTCCTTAAGCCCTCATGGGTCCATTTGCATACCGCATGCCTGCAGGTTTCCACCATCCCCGCTCTCTAGAAGTTGCTTTTGTATGTTTGATTTCCCAATCATCGGTTTGTTATGTTGAAATAGTATTCTAGTCAGTTACTTTTGTCAATTACTTTTCATTCATTTAAAAATCTCTTTTTGCGTATAGTCTATTAGAGAGTTTTAATGAAACAACTACAATGACAAAGAAAATAATACAAATAATTCCCATAGCAACAAATGGATTCATCACTAGAAATTGTAATATAGATTTTTAGAGATTCATTAAAGTATGTAGAACATACTGCACCAATCGCAAGTAATAACATTGGCACTGCTGTTAATGTTTTTTTCCCTTTTTATATCCATATTTAAAAATAGATTGGATACTCAATGAAAAATGATGATTAACGATATTAACCCTATGCATGGTGCCGCTAATAGTAAGCTATAGAATAAGTCTTGCATAGGATATGCAAGTCCTATAAGCATTGCCATAATAACACCAACCACGAGCATGATAATCACAGATACTGTTGCTAGTAGGTATCTACCTTTTACTACATCTTTTGAAGAGATACTAAACAGTTTATATAAAGGATCAATCCCAGATTCTTCGCCTACCATGAAAAGGATAACCCGAGAATAATATTGCAAACATCTGTACCGTAGCTAAAACAAAAGGCTGGATTTTTTGATAATACACCATAGAGAGTTCCAAGTCCTATTAGAATAATCAAATTCTTAATCGTTAAATATGGTTTTAATGGATAACAAATCTAACTTAAATACTTTAATTGCATTCATTATTTTTCCCTCCCATATAAAATCATAATTTTTATCAATTGTAATTTCATCCTCTACATATTCATTTGGTATATCTTGAATCGCGTGGCGCTTTACTAAGTACTCGATATTATATTTTGTTTTCTTTTGTCCCCTAATATTGCGTCCGAATCAAGCGTATTTTGATTTTCTAAACCACATTTTAAAAATCATGAAATAGTTTATAAATTCTTCTTTTTCTAAAAGATAATACAATTTCCCCATTATCAATAAATACAATGTAATCTGCGATTGTTTCAAGATCTTGTGTAATATGTGTAGAGAATAATACTGTGTGCTTATCATCTTGCATATAGTCAGAGATAACTTCTACAAATTCTTCACGCATACTTGGGTCTAGTCCACTTGTTGGCTCATCTAGAATTAAGAGTTCTGCGTTGTGAGATAAAGCGATCGATAACATGAGTTTAATCTTCATCCCACGTGATAGTTCTTTTTACTTTCAGTTTCTTATCAATATTGAAATTTTTCTAGAAACTTCCCAATATGTACTCTCATCCCACGCATCGTATCCAACTTTCATCGCTTGGTTGACGAGTTCCATATTCCAATCTTTTGCAAGAAATGAGTCATCCATAATCACACCAATCTTTTGATTATCCAACTTGGTTTTCTCATCACCATGTATGGATAAAATTTCTCCTTGATATTGGATTAAAGATAATATCGATTTGATGGATGTTGTTTTGCCCATACCATTTCTTCCAATAAATCCTGTAACATATCCTTCTGGAATCGAGAAATTTACATCCTTTAATGCAAAGTTTTGATAATCTTTCTTTAGGTTTTTAATCTCAATTTTATTCATCTTCTGTACCTTCTTCATAAATATAATTGAATAGTTCTGTTAGTTCAGATTTGTTCAGATTGATTGTTTTCGCAATCTTGCATGCTTCAAGTAAATGAGCTTCTATCTCTTTTTGTTTTTCATCTTTTAAAAGATCTTGATTCATTGTCGCAACAAATGTACCTAATCCTTGCCTGATGACAATAAATCCTTCTCGCTCTAGTTCGTCATATGCTTTTTTGACAGTTAATATGCTTACCCCTAGTTCTTTGGATAGTTGTCGTACAGATGGTAATTGTGCATCTGATGATACTGTATTTCCAACGATATTTTTCTTTAATTGCATTTTTTAATCTGCTCATATAGTGGAGTACTACTTCCGTTTATTAGAATGATTTTCATTGTGTCTCCTTACATATAACACTATATAACAGTATATAACTATTTGCAATCCATAAAGAAAAAGACACCATCATGGTGTCTTTATTCTTTGATATATACTTCTCTAGGTTTACTACCTTGTGCTGGTCCGATGATGCCATGTTCTTCGAGGGCATCAATCATTCTTGCGGCACGGTTATAACCGATGCCGAAGCGTCTTTGTAGTAAGGATGTAGAAGCTTTTTGTGCTTCAATAACGTATTCTTTAATTTCCTTAAAGAGTGGATCGTCGCTGATTTCTGTCACGATACCACCTTCTCCTGATTCGATTCCATCTAACTGTACAAATGAATCATCATAAACTGGAGAAGCTTCTGAGGATACAAAGCTTGTAATTCTTTGTACTTCATCATCTGTCACAAATACACCCTGTACACGGGTTGAACCTGTTTGTCCAATAGGCATGTAAAGCATGTCACCATAACCTAGTAATCGTTCTGCACCTACATGATCTAAGATTGTACGTGAGTCCATACCACTGGATACCGCAAACGCGATACGGCTTGGGATATTTGCTTTAATAATACCTGTAATAACATCTACAGATGGTCGTTGTGTTGCGACGATTAAGTGAATACCTGCAGCACGAGCTAACTGTGTAATACGTTGAATGGATTGTTCAACTTCTTTACCAGCAACTGCCATTAAGTCTGCTAACTCATCGATAATAACAACGATATATGGAATCTTCTTCGGTGCTGGTGAACCATCTGGATTTGGTCTACCACCCTGTTGTTCAACCATGTTGTTGTAGACTTCGATGTTTCTTACACCTGCAGCTGCGAACATGTTATAACGTTCATCCATGATACGTACAATGACCTTTAAGGGCATTGCTTGCCTTGTTTGGATCATTGATAACTGGTCCAATCAAGTGTGGAATATTACGATATGGTGTAAATTCTACCTTCTTTGGATCGACTAGTAACATCTTTACTTCATCTGGTTTTGTACGTAATAACAATGAACAGATAATAGAGTTCATACATACTGATTTACCTGAACCTGTCGCTCCGGCAATCAACATGTGTGGCATCTTATCTAAACGACATGTTACGGTACGTCCTAATAAGTCTTTACCAAGGAAGAATAGTAATGGTTGATGCTTTATCACTACCTACGTCATTGATGATTTCACGCATCTTAACTGGTGTACTCTTCACGTTTGGTATTTCAATACCTACCGCATTGCGGCCTGGAATTGGTGCTTCAATACGAACATCTCTAGCAGCTAGTTGCATCTTGATGTTATCTGTTAAACCAAGAATCTTGGATACCTTAACGTTTACATCCGGACGAATCTCAAACTGTGTAACAGATGGTCCGATATGTATATTTAATAACTGTGCTTCGATATCAAAGTTATTTAGAAATCTGTAGTAATAATTGTGATTTTTCTCTTGCGGCCACTTCATTTTCTGGGTTACTACCCTTTGGTGGAAGTGGGTCTAAGAGTGAAATCTTTGGTAATTGATATGGACGTGTACGTTTCTTTGGCTTTGGTGCCTCGGATGGCGGATAGATATTGCTTTCTTGGTCAGGATGTTCTTCCACAACTGTTTCATATTCTTCTGTTGCGGATAAATCTCCCTCTTCTTCTCTATCGACTGTCATTGGCGTAAAGTGTGATTGTTCTGGTTGACGTACAACAGTATCTTGTATTAACGTTGTCTTTTCTTCCATGCGAGCATGATCATCAGTCAAATCATCCACATCGATGAATACAGAATCTTTTTGTGAGATTGTCTCTCCTGGAAGTACGATGATTGGTACTTCCTGGGTTGGATCATCTGGATGAATACGATTGATAACCCTAGCTGTTCTTGGCTGTTCTTCTTGCACAACTGGCAAATTTTCTGTCTTACCATCTACCTTGATATTTTGAAACAGGGAACCCGTTTTCTCTTTCCCTTTATCAATCATCTTCCAAAGGTTTGCCGGTTCTTTTGGCTCCTCAGGTTCTTCCTTTTGCTTAGTCTCTTCTACTTCTGGCATTTTAAAGAATGCGAAGATAGAACGGAATGCCCTTTTATAAACTTCTATATCTACAAGTAATAACATCGCTATCATAAAGAGTACGATGATGACTAACACTGTACCAATACGATTAAACATCATCGAAGAAATTGCATATAGGAAGATACCGTAGATTCCTCCACTGAAATTTCAGAGTTGAATCTGGCATAAAGTAATCAACTGTGTGATTGATATAGTCATACAAGGCATCCATACCGGTTACATTTGGTACTGCAATGTATGCTTCTAAGAGTAATAGCGCAGAGATTAACAGGATAATTGGTATCCAACTAATTTCTTCTTCACTCTGTTTTCTTCTGATGATATTGATTAGTAGAACAATAATTACCATCGCTATCACAAACCAGTAAAGGTTACCTGCTAGGTAACCTAATAAGTTATGGATAAATAGACCAACGATGCCTGCTTTGGTAAAGCCTAAAATGGCAAAAGCAAAGAGGATTACAATCGTGATCACTCTAACGATGAGCTGGTTTTGTTCTGCTTGTTGTTGTGCTTTTGTCTTTCTTGCCACGTATTCCCTCACTAATCCTTTGTGTTAATTTCGATAATCGCTGGAAGTATCATAGGTCGTTTGCCTGTTTCTTTCAAGACATAGCGACTGATCTTTTCGCGCGCTTCGCTACGGCATGACATATTGTCATAGCGTTTTTCTTTGACCGCATCATTAATAGTCTTCTCCATGATGTTGCCAACTTCTTTAATAATGTAATCCGCATCCTTAAGATAGATTACACCACGGCTTTGTACATCTGGTCCACCGATAATTTCCTTTGTGACGTGATTCATCACAACACCGATGATAATTGTACCATCTGTACTTAAAATTTCTCTATCCTTTAAGACCATACCGCTAGCATATAAGCTATCGTTACCATCTACCATGACATCATCCACATCAACCTTATCAAAAGACTTCGCCATCACACCATCATTTAGTACTGCCACTTGGCCATTGTCCATAACGATAATCTTATCTGCGTTATATCCCATATTTAACGCGATATTCGCATTTGCGATGAGTTGACGGTATTCACCCTTAATTGGTACGTAGTACTTTGGTTTCATCAAGTAGATCATCATCTTAAGATCTTCAATACTTGCATGCATGCTATAAGCACGACGTGAGTCAATCATAAGTACACGACCTGCTTCTTTATAAAGGTCATCTTCCATGGATGCCTCTTCTCTTTCCGTACCTGGTACGGCAGGAGAAGCGATAATCACTGTATCCGTTGGACGTAACTCAATTCTGTCATTTTCTTTCGTTGCCATCTTATGAATCTTACGGAAGATGGACTTACCTGTACCTGAAACAATAACCAAGATATTTTCCATGTCATTGCTGAAAGCAGATGGTGCTACCTCTAATCCTGCTGGAATATGATAGTATCCAAGCTTTGCCATATCAGCCATTAAACTCTTTAGTTCTTCATCAAAAATGACAACTTTACGATTATACTTCGTTGCAAGTTCGATAATCTCAATGACACGATATAAATTCTGGTTAAACACAGTAATAAACATACGATTCTTCGTATCTTCAAAGTACTGTTCGATTTGTTCGGTGATGCGGTGGTGTGGGCTACTGCTACCAGCACGTGTAGAACCTACTGATTCGCTTAATAACGCAAGTACTCCTTCACTACCTAGATCTGTAATATTGGTAATATCAAATTTGAATGCCGCATTCTTTGTATCGTAGTCAACGATAAACTCTGATGAATATACTACATATCCATCTTCTGTCTTAATTGCGACACCAAAGCCATCTGCGATAGATTGCATTGTACCAAAAGTACGAATCTCAGTATTACCAATCTTAAACTTCGCATTGCGACGAATACGATGTAAGTTTAATTCTTTGATGCCTGCTTTTTTTAATTTACGCTCCAGCATCATCGCTGTTAATGGTGCTGTATACACCGGAATATTCGGAATTTCTCTTAATAGGTTTGGTAGTGCTGCCATGACATCTTCATGACCATGGGTAATGAAGATTGCTTTAATGCGTGATTGATTCTCACGTAAATAGCGGAAGTCAGGAACGATCATTTCAATTCCTAACTGATCACCATCCGGATATTTCAATCCGCATTCCATGACAAATATATCTTCGTTGTTTTCAACGACATACATGTTTTTGCCGTCTTCATCAAGGCCGCCGAGTGCAAATATGCGTACTTTTACTCATAAATTATATCCTCCAGTAATACTTTTTAATCCAATTTTTATTATAGAACAAACACTGGCGATTTTTACAGAACTTTACCCTCAAGATAGTAGCTATGTGTTGCAGTAATTTCGACATTCACGATTTGATTGACACAATCTTTTTTTCGCTTGTGAAGTTTACTAGTTTATTATCTGCACTATATCCACTATAGACTTCACTATTTCTCTTGGAAGTGCCAATACATAAAACACTGACTGTCTCTCCTAAGAAGTGACGATTATTTTCTTCCGCTATCTCAGTTAGTAATTCATTGAGTCTTGCCAGTCTTTCTTTCTTTACTTCGAGCGGAATATTATCTTCCATATTTGCGGCTGGTGTGCCTGCTCTTGGGGAATAGATAAATGCGTATGCCATATCAAATCGACAATAACGCACAAGATCTAATGTCGCTTCAAATTCTTCATCGGTTTCATTTGGGAAACCGACAATGAAGTCTGTTGTAAATGCAATATGTGGTACTTTCTTTTTCAGATTATCGTATAACTGCTTGTATCTTTCGACTGTATATCCACGTGCCATACGACGTAATACTTCATCCGATCCAGATTGTACAGGTAGATGCAAGAATGGCATGATGTTTGGATAATCACGCATCGCATCGATGGTTGTTTCACTGTAATCTCTTGGATGACTTGTATAGAAACTAATACGTTCAATACCAGTTTTTGCAACTGCCACAAGCAGTTGTGTAAAGCCATCTTCCATCTTTAGGTCTTTGCCATAGGCATTGACATTTTGCCCAAGTAAAACAACCTCTTTTCGTCCACTGGCTTTCAGTTCTTCGACTTCTCTTAGGATATCCTCCATGCGGCGTGAGCGCTCTCTACCACGTGTATAAGGGACGATACAATACGTACAGAACTTATCACAACCATACATAATATTTACAAAGCCCTTGGAGTCCATTGAACGCTTTACTGGTACATCTTCGACAACATCTCCTTCTTGGGAGAATACTTCTACTTTGCGCTCATTACTTTCAATTACCTCTGCTAAAAGATTTGGCATACGGTGAATGTTATGGGTACCAAAAATTAAGTCCACATGTGGTGATACAGATAGAATCTGTTTGACTGTCTCTTCTTCTTGGGCCATACAACCACAGATACAGAATACCGTTGTTGGACGCTGATCCTTTAAGTAACGTAGCTTATTTACATCGGATAATACACGGTCTTCAGCTGCTTTACGGATTGCACAAGTATTAAAGAACAATACATCCGCATCATCTGGAACATTGGTACTTGTATAGCCCATCATTTCCATCATTCCTGCAAGTGCTTCTCCATCACGTACATTAGCTTGACAGCCATAGGTATGTATAAAGTACTTCTTACCATAACCTAGATTTACGATATCATCATTTATCTGAAAGTTACTAAAAGTACTCTCTGTATTTTTCTTTGTTCGTTTTCTTTCTTCCGCATGAACCGGAAGGATAAAATCTTCTCTTTTCATCTTCAACCTCTATCGGTACTATTATACAGAATACTGACTTCTTATGCACAAGAAAAGGACCGCAAATTTAGCGGTCCTTGTTGATTTCTTTAATAAATCTTGTCGCAATTTCTAGTGGACGTGTAATCGCTCCACCAACCACTACCGCAAAGGCTCCCAAGTTCTAGCATTTTACGAGCTTGTGATGGTTCATGGATTCTTCCTTCCGCAATACAACGACAGTCTAATTCATTGACGATTCTAGATACCAAATCAAAGTTTGGCCCTTCTGTCTTTTCATCGCCAACGTAACCGTTTAGTGTTGTACCTACAAAGTCAAAGCCAATTTCTACCGCAGCTTTCGCCTCTGAAAAATTTGAGATATCTGCCATGAGTAGTTGATTTGGATATGCTTGTTTGATTTGATGGAATAATTCTTCGCGTTTGACGTTATTTGGATGAATGCGATCTGTATAGTCTAAGGCAATAATTTCTGTGCCTGTTTGTACAAGTGCACTCACCTCTTCAAATGTAGGGGTTATATAAATTGGTGAGTCCAAATAATCTTGCTTAATAATTCCAATTGTTGGAAGTTTTACCTTTGCACGAATTTCATTGATATCGCGCACAGAATTACAACGTATTCCACTCGCACCTGCTAGCTCTGCCGCATATGCCATTAACGGCATAATTCCACCCGCTTCTGTATAGAGCGGCTCTCCTGGCAGCGCTTGACAAGAGATGACAAGTTTTCCCTTTAAGGTAGCGATAACTTCTTGATTATTCATCAATACCTAAGATTTCTACGATGTTGTTCTTGTAGAGAATAGCCTTCGCACCATAGATAGCTTGGATTCCTCCACCAACTTCAAGAACATCAGTAGCTCCTAACTTCTTCAGTGCATCCTTATCAACCTTCTTAACATCCTTCACACTTACACGTAAACGTGTAATACATGCGTCAACGTCTTCAATATTTTCCTTACCACCTAAAGCAGCGATAATCTTGTGACTATCTTCCTTCAGTGTAGACTTTGTCTCTACTACTGGTTCTGCATCATCAGATTTCTTCACCACGACCAGGAGTCATAACATTGAACTTTGTAATGTACCATCTGAAGAATGTGTAGTATAGACATGCCCATACCAAACCAAATGGAATTTCTAAAATCCAGTTTGTCTTTGCGTTTCCTTGTAGGATACCAAAGAGTGTAAGTCAATCACACCACCTGAGAATGTATTACCAATCGAGATATTGAGAATATCTGCGATAAAGAAACTTACACCATCAAAGAATGAGTGGATAACATAAAGAATTGGGTTTACGAACAAGAACATGAATTCGATTGGTTCTGTAATACCTGTGATAAAGGATGTTAAGGCAACGCTTAAGAATAAGCCCTTGTACTTGCTTCTTCTTTCCTTTGGTACGCAGTGGTACATAGCAAGACATGCGGCTGGTAAGCCAAACATCATTGTTGAGAAACGACCAGCGAAGAAACGTGTTCCTTCTGTATATAGACCTACATGATTTGGATCTGCTAACTGTGCAAAGAAGATTTTCTGTGCGCCTGCTACAGCAACACCTGCAACAGTTTCAACACCACCAAGCTCTGTGTACCAGAACATTGGATAAATCATATGGTGTAAACCAACCGCTCCACATAAACGCATTAAGAATCCATAGAAGAATGTTCCAACTGGACCTGCTTGTGCAATGAATGCACCTGTAGATACTAATAACTGTTGGAATGGTGGCCATACTAAGAAGAACACTGCACCAATGAAGATACTTGCAAATGAAGTAACAATTGGTACGAAACGTGAACCACCAAAGAATCCAAGTACCTGTGGAAGTTCAATATTTTGATATTTGTTGTGTAATGTTACGGCAACTAAACCAACAACGATTGCGCCAACAACACCAGTATCAATAGAAGCACCATCTGGATTAAATATACCTAATAAAGAAGTGATTGTAGCGTTCATAACTAAGAAACCAACAACACCTGCTAAGGCAGCCGTTCCCTTGTCACGCTTTGCAAGGCCAATACATAGACCTACGCACAATAACATTGCTAGATTTGCGAAAACAACTGTTCCCGCAGCACTCATAATGGTGAAGACACCCTGTAATACTGGATTATTTAATACAGGATAAGTCGCCACTGTTGTAGGGTTAGATAAAGCACCACCAATACCTAACAATAAACCAGCAGCTGGTAAAATTGCGATAGGTAACATAAATGCTTTACCAATCTTTTGAAGCATCTTAAACATAAATATCCTCCTTATATTCCACATGTGTAATACCCCTTACTACACATGTACGAACCATTATTTGCGATACATTACAATATTCTGTAAGTGTATCGTTAGATAGCATCTTTCTCCTTCGCCGATATTGATGCCATATGTATTTTCAATGTGATCTCCTATCATGCATGCAATCTGATACGACTTACGATACTTATCATGAACAAGATCACCAATTAGGTTATTAATTTCAACCCCATCTAATGAGCGTTTAATCGCAAACTTCAAATGTGTTATCAAACGCTGCTTCGCTACTTCATAATCATTGAGGTTGATTTGCATTTCTCTTTCGATGATCGCGATTGTTTCTGTTAATATCTGTGCAATCATCGTAGAAAGACTGGCACTTTCACCCTGTAAAGCAGCGTGAATATGCATGCATATAAAACCAATCTCGCTGTCATCTAAATGAATACCCAAACGTTCGTTAATCTTCGCAAGTACTTCTTTTGCAAATTGAAATTCCTTTGGATATAAGAATCGAATTTCATCCGTGAATACATTCTTAACTGTAATCTTTTCACGGTAACGCTTTACACTAAACTGAATATGATCAAGCAGTGCAAGGTGAATTCGCTTATCATATGCACCAAAGCTATTAGTCATCTCACTGATCACTTCTTCTGTAACTTCTACCACTTCATCATCCGCACTATTTACTAACTCTTCATAACGTCTACGATCTTTTAAATCAACAAGTTCATATACGTTTTGAATCTGTTCTGCAGGAACAATATCGTTTTCTCGTCTTTTGGAAACCAATACCCTTTCCCAAAAGATAATATACTCTCTAGAATCTTCATCACTACGACATACAACGACGTTATGATTTAGTATTTTTGCAATATTATATGTTTTCACAATATGCTATCTCATCCTTTACTTTTAGGGTACGTGCTTGTTTAATGCGTACATCCTTATGACTAGTAACGATTACAAGAACATCTGTTTGATAGCCCGCTTGTTTTAGCATAGCTAAATCACAATTTACAAGTAAGTCTCCAGCCTTTACACTGTCTCCTTCTTGTACGCATACCTCAAAGCCTGCCCCTTTTAACTGTACAGTATCGATGCCAATATGCAAAATATATTCAATCTTGTTTTTATCTGTAATCCCAATCGCATGTTTGGTTGGAAATACCATTGTGACTTTACCATCAACCGGTGAATGGATATCTCCATTTGTTGGGACAACCGCAAAACCTTTTCCCATCAGTTCTTTAGAGAATACTTCATCATTTACTTCACTCAATGGTTTAAATGTACCATCGCATGGTGAATAGATCATTGATTTTTTATGAAATAAGAACATACGTACCTCCCACGAAAAAAGCCCATCAGAAAAAATGTTTTTCCAATGAGCTAATGCCTGCTTTCCAGTAACACGCTTTTGTTATACATATCATAGCAAAGCAGAACAACTTGTCAATCACCTATGGATATAAAAAAATCGGTGGGCACCGATTTTCTTATATTTAGTTCTTTTCTGTGATAGCTGAAACTGGGCAAACTGGAATGCATGAGAAGCATGAAATACATGTGTCTTCATCGCATCCGGACTTTCCATTTTCATCTAAAGCGAGTGCTGCTACTGGGCAAACTCCTACGCAAGCACCACAACCGATACAAGTATCCTTATCAACTGTAACTGGCATTATTCGAGTCCTCCTTTATGAACACCTAAAGTATAGCACCCCACTATTTTGTTAGTAAATGCTAACCTTTCGGACGAATTTGAATCCGCTCAATCCGGTTTGCTCGATTTGTTTTTTCATCGATATCGATGATGACACCAGAGATGACTGCTGGACCTTGCGCAGGTGTATAACGTGTGGATTCATTGTAAATACTTCTAGCAATGACTTCTTCAGTATCTCTTCCTAATATCGATGCATATACTCCACACATCCCTGCATCTGTGATATATGCACAACCGTTGATAATTTGTTCATCCGCAGTTTGTACATGCGTATGTGTACCAATAACCGCAGTCAGTCTTGGCGCAAAGTAATTTGCGAAGGTCATTTTTTCAGCAGTTGCTTCTGCATGTAAATCAACAAAAATCATATCTGCATCAATTTCTTTTCAAGAGTTTTTTTCCATCGTGATGACAGGGTCTTCACGACAAACATCCATAAATACTTTTCCTACCAGATTTACTACCGCAATACGTTTTCCATTCACTTCTTTAATCACATAACTTTTTCCAATATGGAAGGGTTCCATATTGGCAGGTCGTACTGCATGATTCATTGAAGGAAGATGATTTAGAATCTCTGTTTTGGAGAAGGCATGATTACCAAGTGTAATCACATCGACACCTGATAAGAGTAATTGATTATAGATTTTAAATGTAATCCCTTTGCCATGTGCAGAATTCTCTGCATTTACAATGATGAGATCTGGTTGATATTGTTCTTTTAATGCGTCTAACTTAGATAAAACTGCATCTCGTCCACTCTTTGCGACGATATCTCCTAGAAATAGTACTCTCATAACATGTATCTCCCTCTTTTTCAAAAAAAGAACCGTGAACCGGTTCTTATTTCGCTAATTCTTGTGCACGTACTTCACGAATCAATGTTACCTTGATCTGTCCTGGATAAGTCATCTCATTTTCAATTCGTTCACGAATATCATGAGCAACCTTCACCATACGTACATCATCAATCTTCTCAGGCTGTACCATAACACGTAGTTCACGTCCAGCTTGGATTGCGAATGCTTTTTCAACTCCTTCAAAGTCTAATGCAATCTTTTCAAGATTTTCTAGACGTTGAATGTAGCCTTCCATAGATTCATAACGAGCACCAGGTCTAGCAGCACTGATGGTATCTGCTGCAGCGACAAGTACAGAAATAATATCTGTTGGCGCTGTATCACCATGGTGAGCTTCAATCGAGTTGATAACGATTGGATTTTCACCATACTTCTTAGCAACCTTGGAACCTAACTCAACGTGAGTTCCTTCTGTTTCAAAGTCTAGTGCTTTTCCAATATCGTGTAATAAACCTGCACGTTTCGCAAGTGCTTGGTTTAGTACCTAATTCAGCAGCCATCATACCAGCGAAGTGTGCAACTTCTACAGAGTGTGATAAACCGTTTTGGCCATAGCTATAACGGAATCTCATACGTCCTACTAGTTTGATAAGTTCACGATTCATCTTACCGATACCAAGTTTGAATACTGCTTCATTACCAATCTTGAAGATTGTCTCTTCAAGTTCATCTGTAACCTTCTGAACAACTTCCTCAATACGTCCTGGTTGAATACGTCCATCCTTCATCAGAATTTCTAATGACTGACGTGCAATTTCACGACGAATTGGGTTAAAGCAAGAAACAGTAATAATATCTGGTGTGTCATCAATAATTAAATCAACACCTGTAGCCTGTTCAATTGCCTTAATATTTCTTCCCTCACGACCGATGATACGTCCCTTCATCTCTTCACTTGGAAGAGTGACTGTACTAACGGTACGCTCGATTGTTTCCTCTTGTGAGTAGCGATGAATCGCTAAAGAAATAATATTACGTGCAACAGAAGAGGCTTCTGCTTCTGCTTCCTCTTGTTTATCACGTAAGTAAGTAGCGATTTCGGCTTCTGTCTTCTTTTCAACAGCCTCCATCAATTCTACCTTTGCGTCTGCCTGTGTCATATTGGACACACGCTCTAGTTCAACTAATTGCTGATCAATCTTAGCCTGCAAGTCTTCTTCCATTTTAGTGATATCTGCAAGTTTTCCAGTAATCTGCTGATCTTTTTCGTCAATTTTCTTTTCTTTTCGGGCAAGATTCTCCTCACGGAAATTCAAACTATCCTGCTGGCGCATGAGTTTATTTTCAACTTGTAATAACTTGTTTTGTTGATTCTTAATCTCTTTTTCTGCCTGTAGTTTTTAATTCGTAAGTTTGTTGTTTCGCGTCTAAAGTAGCTTGGCGCGTAATTGTTTCTGCTTTTGAATTTGCTTCTTCAAGAATATCTTGCGATTTTGTAATCGCACGATCAAGACCGTGTTTGCCAGCAACCTTCATAATACCAATGCCGACAAAGATACCTACAATAAGAGCTAAAATGACAGGAATTACAGGGTCATGAATGATATACCCCATTTTTAATCCTCCATTATTCTTAGAGATTTCTCTCTTAAGTATTATACGGTTTTTTTCACATTTTCACAATAGACACACAAAACAATGAAAGCGTTTTACTCTGATTCTATCGTATAGCGATGTAATCCTGTCGAATTCAACAAATAGATATCATCAAAAACTTCCTGAATAAACTTACGATCATGAGATACAGCGATGATTGCTCCACCAAAGTTTTTTAATTCTTCTCTTACAACTGGAGCTGATAATGGTGAAAAGTTACGGGTAGGCTCATCTAGCAATAAGACATTCGCACCCTCTAGATGCATCTTTAACATAAATACCTTCGCACGTTGACCACCTGATAGTTCTGTTAAAGAATGTTCCATCTCATCAGATGTAAACTTCATTGAGCCCAAAGTACTGTCGAATCCGTGTAATATCCTCTTTATCCCCTACAGTAGTTAAAAAATCAATTGGTGATTCATACACATCCAGAATTTCATCATAGATTTTGTGGCATATAGCCAATACGGATATCTTCTCTTCCAACTAAAGATTCATGAATTTTATGTAATAATGTTGTTTTCCCACAACCATTATTACCAATGATACATATCTTTTTGATTACCAAATACTTGTAATGTAATATCGCTCGCTAGTATTTTTCGATTCATCCTTTGTCATCAGCTTATCTAAATGATAATCAAGAATCTGTTTGTCACTCGCAAATGGTTCCACATCAAAAGTGAAAAGAATATCGCATCCTCACGAAGTGGAATCTCTGTCATATTCTCACGTTCTCTTTCAAAACGTTTCCCCATCGCTTTGACACTTCTCATCTTTTTCTTGAGATTTGCGGCAGTCTGCGGTGCTTGGCGTGATACAACACGCAATTCATGTTGAACGCGTTCATAAACCTGTTGGTATTTTTCCATGCGTAACTTGTCTTGACGACGCTCGCTTTGTGCATCCATCATCTGTTTATCAAATTGTTTATCACGTAATTCTTTATATGCATCATAGCCAATATTCATAATTGTATGACGGGCTTGCGTCTTTCTTTTAACGAGTTCTAAATGAACAATACAATTTGCAGTATTTGCTAGTAATGTTTCATCATGTGAAATATAGATAATTGGAATCTGAGAATCTTTGATAAAACTTCCCTAACCATGCAAGCGTACTGATATCTAAGTCATTGGATGGCTCATCTAACAGTAAGATACTAGGTTGTTCTAGAAGTATTGCGGCGAGTTGATACTTAATCTTTTCTCCACCAGAAAGTGTAGACATTGTCTGTGTTTGATAATACATCTCTACATCATTTCCTAAACTATGTGCAATTTCATGTAGTTGTGATGGCGTTGCTAGCGAAAATGCTTCGCTTTCGCAGAAGTATTCATACACAGTTTTCTTTGCATGCTTGCGTTCGAGTTCTTGAGCTAAATACCCTATTCTTTCACTCTTCGAGCGTATCTCTCCTTGTACTTCACAATAACTTTCTACGAGTTGTGAATCTACGATACATTTGAGTAATGTTGATTTTTCCATTTCCTTCTTCGCCAATGATGGCAATTTTATCAGTTGGTTTAACTGTAAGTGTAAGATTATCGACAATCTTACGTAGATCATATCGGTGGCTTATTGTTAAATTATGAATTTCTATCATGAAATACCTCCTACAAAAAAATCTGCTCTTTTCACGCGAAAAAAGCAGATAAAAATTCTCTGTATAGAGGTTTTAATCCGTTTCCACGCATGAAAAGATGTTTATAAAATGTTCTCTTTTCATATGTTTAAAAATCGGATTAAAGGCGCATGTTCTTCTCAATCACCACACATCGAATGATGTGACCTTTCTAGTAAAGTTATATCACAAAACTTAAATAACACAAATAATTTATAAAATGAATAAATCCAAATAATACTCCCTAGAAGATACCCAACAATGACATCCCGTGGATAATGCACTCCTCCCTACCACACGGATATATCCTTCTAGTACAGCTAATACCAGTAGTATGCATGCAAGTAATGGAGAAATTGTAAAACACATCATCGCAATGATAGCAGCCGAAAATACATGGCGACTTGGCATTGCGTTATGTTGTGTTTCTTTTTCTAGGATTTGATCAATTGGATATTCCTCGTATGGACGAGGTCGTGCCAAAACTTTACGTAACAATGTTATTGCGACAATTGAAAGTAGCGGAATTAGAATTGTCGGTAATAACTTCTCACTTTGTTTTACAAATAGATATACCAACAGTAACGGATATACAACATAATATATATTTGTCACAATTTTATTACACAGACGTAATTGATTTCGCTTTTCGTCTGTCTGATAGTTTTTTGAAAGTTCTTCATAGAACCTTAGATAATTTGTTTTCATACAGTAACATCATACAACAAATTTCAATATCTTTTCTGTATCATGCTTATCAAGTAAAAAGATACCTTACGTTTTTCAGTAAGAGTACCTTAGATTATTCTACTGTTGTTTCTGTGGAATCAGCTTCTGTTGTAGGGAATAACTTCGCTTTTTACAAGTTCTGTAATCTCTGCATCAAATTCTGGGATGATTCTTCATATACTCACGTACAGAGTTGAAAGCCCTGTCCAAGTTTTTCTCCCTTGTAAGAGAACCAAGCACCTGCTTTTTCGATGATGTCGTTTTCTACTGCTAAACTGATGACTTCATCGATATGAGAGATACCTTGACCAAAGATCATATTAACGACTGCCACCTTAAATGGAGGAGCTACCTTATTCTTAACAACCTTTACCTTTGTGGCAGAACCGATTACTTCGCTACCTTCCTTGAGCGCTTCACCCTTACGTACATCTAAACGTACGGATGAGTAGAACTTCAGTGCACGACCACCTGGTGTTGTTTCTGGGTTACCAAACATGATACCAACCTTTCACGTAGCTGGTTGATGAAGATTGCGGTTGTATTGGAACGGTTCATAACACCTGCTAGCTTACGCATAGCCTTTGACATCAAACGTGCCTGTAGACCTACCGATGCATCTCCCATTTCACCATCTAATTCTGCCTGTGGAACAAGTGCGGCTACAGAGTCAATAACAACTAAGTCAATCGCACCTGACTTAATCAATACTTCTGTAATTTCTAATGCCTGCTCACCAGAGTCTGGTTGCGACAAGATGAGTTCATCAATATCAACACCTAGCTTTTTTGCATAAAGTGGATCGATTGCATTTTCTGCATCGATAAATGCACATCTACCACCTTGTTTTTGACATTCTGCGATTGCATGTAATGCAAGTGTTGTCTTACCAGAAGATTCTGGTCCATAAATCTCAATGATTCTTCCCTTTGGATAACCACCGATACCTAACGCACTATCTAGTGCCAAAGAACCGGATGGGATTGCGTCTACTGATACATCAGCACGGTCTCCAAGGCGCATAATACTGCCTTTTCCATATTCTTTTTCAATTGCCTTGAGTGCATCCGCAAGTAGTTGATCTCGCTTATCTGCGGTAACTGTCTTTTCTTTTTTCTCTGCCGCCATAATAACTCCTCCTGATTATATGTATGTTTGTTTTAAAATAATTCCACGATTATTTTGATTCTAAAATATCATCTTTCATCTGCATGAAGTACTGTACACCAGAAATAAAACTTACTAGTGCAGAGAACCACAACATGATCATACTCACCGGTAGTCCTAAGAGTTCAAATGGTAGATTATTTAATAGAATTAACGCAACGGTGACCATCTGTAACACTGTCTTTAACTTACCCATCATACCAGCCGCAACAACTTTACCATTGGCGCTAGCCATCATACGACAACCATCAACGACCGTATCACGCGCAATCATAATGATGACTGGGATAACTGGGATAATACCTCTAGAGATAAACAATAGGAACATTGTCGTTGTTAGTAGCTTATCTGCAATAGGATCAGCAAACTTGCCAAATGTAGTAATCATATTTCTACTACGAGCAATATGTCCATCAATCGCATCTGTGATTGCGGCTAAAATATAAATTAATAACGCAGCGATATCAATCACAGAGATAGATACATGTTGTACATAGAAACTGATTGGCGTAACTCCAAAAGCACTATATGGAAATAAGTAAATCAGAATAATAACTGGAATCAGTACAATTCTGAATAATGTTAATCGATTTGGAAGATTCATGATTTTTCCTCTCTTTACCGCTCTTTAGTATACCATATTCTATCATTTGTTTATATCTGTATGAATGTAAGAAAAAAGGAGGAAATTCATCCTCCATAAATGCGTACAATTGTAAGCCATGTTCTGTCCTGTTTCCAGGGGCAGCCATTTATCTGTGCTTTCGCACCTGCATCACGCTTCAGTTCGCCTTCTGCAGTTCCTCTACCAAATTTGAGTTTCTCGCTTGCGGGGTTTATCTCGTTCCACCCGATAGGTTTCCCTATCGGCTACGTCACTGTGACACCTTAAGGGCTTAAACCATGACCGAAAGTTTTAGGTTCTCGCTCCGCCGTTATCTTTCGATACCCGGTCTTATTGATTGGGCCGGCACAAACACTACCATCATCGCAGATGGTGCGAGCATGGACTTTCCTCTAACACCATAGGTGCCAGCGACTGCCTCATGTACGTATATCATTTTCTTATTCGTTATTGTTTGAGAATACTTGTCTTTCAAGACGACTCAGACGTTTCAGAATATCAACATTAGAAGCACCTTGTGAGATTGGATCTAAGTCTTCTTGTGCTTTGATCTTACCTTCTACTTCGATAAGCTTTGCACGTAAGGAAGCATTTGTACGTTCCAACTCTTCAGCCTTCTTTGTCAAATCTGCAATCATATTTTCATATGTCTGATAGTCTTGAATGATTTCATCTAAAAGATGGTCAACTTGATCAGGATTATATCCCTTAAAATCAATATCAAGTTCTTTATCAACAATTTTCTGCGGATCTAGATTTAATTTACCAGCCATAACTACCCTCCTATGAATGCTTATTTATTATCTCATTTCACTATCCTAAAAAGCAATAAAACTTCCTTATTTATGTGAACATCTGTATAATATAAATGGGAATTTTTTTGTATGGTCAATTATCCAAACGGAAAGAAAAAAACATATACATCAAACCCTACTTCTGCCGGTGGTAGAGGTATGGTTCTTGAAAAAGACATTAACGTAACGAATATGTTTTATCTCAGTATTGATAAAGCTGTCATTCATAAGAAACCAACACCGGTTACGATTGTAAAAGTAGATTATCCAGCACGAAGTGCTGCTAAAATTACGGAAGCCTATTTTAAACTTCCTTCTACGACGGACTACAACGGTATTTATCGTGGAAAAATACGTTGATTTTGAGGCCAAGGAATGTGCTTCACATACCTCATTTCCCTTAAAATCATTACATGCTCACCAGGTTCAGCATCTACAAAATGTAATCAACCATGGTGCAATTGCCTTTTTAATTGTAAAATGGACATTGTTTAACGAAACCTATTATGTAAAGGCAGAGGATGTGATTTGCTTCGTGAAAGAAAGCAAGCGTCACTCTATTCCCTATCGATGGTTTCAAGACAATGGGCACTTGATTCCCAGCACATACGTAACCCCGATTGATTATTTAAAGATTATCGATCAGTTATACTTCAACTCAGGAGGAAACAATGACAAATAAACAAACTAAAAAACCAGGCGTAAAGCGTAAGATACATGGTTTTAGAATTCTAACGTTATTTATGGCTATCATCGTTGGCTTTGAATTCGTTGGAACTGCCGTTGGAGCTATCGCAATTAGTACGCTTTTAAAAGGAACCCCACAGTTCAAGTTGGATGACTTCACTAACTTCCAATCTACGATTGTATTAGACGCAAATGGCACAAAGATTGCGGACGTAGGACAAACATTGCGTGAAAACGTTGTTTACAATCAGATTCCTGAAGCAATGGTGGATGCCTTCTTATCTATTGAAGATTCCCGTTACTTTAGTCATAACGGATTTGATATCCCACGTTTTACAAAGTCCATTATTGAAACTGTCTTACATGGTTCTATGCAGGGTGGTTCTACATTTACGATGCAGCTAGTTAAGCTAACTTACTTCGTAGATGATGAAGCGGGAACTTCTAAAACCAAGAACATCCAGTATAAGGTACAACAGATTGCTTTAGCGATGGAACTTGAAAAAAATTCCTCCAAAGAAGATATCTTTACAATGTATCTAAATAAGATGAATTTCGGTGGTGTTGGTAATATCCGTGGTGTACAGAAAGCATCCTTACAGTATTTCGGTAAGAATGTTTGGGAGTTGAATCTTGCGGAATGTGCAATGCTAGCAGGTGTTATTAACTCACCATATACATTTGACCCACATAACTACCTCGATAAAGCGACTGCACGTCGTAATACTGTATTGGATATGATGGTTTATCACGGCTACATTACCCAAGAAGAATGTGACCTTGCCAAATCTATCAAAGTTGAAGACTTATTGATTGACGCCAAATCAACAATCAATACCGATTATACTTATCAGGCATATATCGATGCAGCTCTCAAAGAGGCTCGTGAAGTGACTGGACTTGATCCAATGAACGTTTCAATGGAAATCCACACAAACATGAACCCTACTGTACAAGCACAGCTTGAAAGTATTCAGGCTGGTACAGGTGGTATCGATTTCCCTGATGATTTATATGAATTAGGTTCTATCGTTATCAATAACCAAACCGGTGAAGTCGTTGGTATCATGGGTGGAAGAAACTGGGCAAGTGGTGGATCGATGTTATTGGATCACGCTACCGAACAGTTCAACCAGCCAGGTTCCACAATCAAACCAGTTCTCGATTACGCATTAGCGTTTGAAGATTTAGGTTGGGCAACTTCTCATACCATTGTCGATAAGCCTGTTACGTATGGTAACTGGACATTCAATAACTTCGACAATACAAAATGGGGTGTTGTTGACCTATCTAAGGCTGTTGGTCTTTCTCTAAATACTGTCGCAATTAACACATTACAAGCTGTCATCGATAAATCTGGTGTACAGCGTGTCACAAACTATTTAACTTCTCTAGGATTTAGTCAGTTTAAACCAGAGTTATTTGATATTAGCTTCGCTATTGGTGGTGGTAATATGCGTGTATCAGCACAAGAACTCGCAGCTGCTACAGGTGTACTCATCAATGGTGGTAACTATATCAAGCCTCATACAATTAACACAATCTTCTACCGTAACGGTCAAAAGGACCCATATGTTGCTCCTACAACCGGAACATCCGTTTTATCACCTCAAGCTGCTTATCTCGCCTCTTACTTGATGCGTAACGCAGTTGACCAAGACTGGGGTAACTACATGTACGCAATTCGTAAGGGTTATCCAGTATATGGTAAGACAGGTACAAGTGACTGGGGTGATGCAGGTCTTGAGTATGGCATTCCAGTTGGAGCCGCTAAGGATGAATGGATGGTTGGTCAAACAACGAAGTTCACAATTGCGGTATGGTCTGGTTATGAAAAGGCCATTGCTGGTGCAGATACGTACTTCTCAAGATGGAAGTTAAATATGAATATCCCTGGTGCTATTATCAGTACTGTTCTAGACACACTAGAAAGTGCCTATGGTACTCCTGGTGAACTTGCAATGCCAGAAGGTATTAGTAAGATTACCCATATCAAAGGCCTATACCCATATGTCGCACCAGATGATACAATCCCATCTGATTATGTAGCAACAGGTCTTGTAAAGACGGAGTACGCAAAACTTGGTACATATACAAACCTTATTACGACTCCTCAAAACCTATCATCCTTTACAGCAGCGTATGATGATAATAACGATACTGTAAACTTTGCTTGGGCACCTTATCCAGATGCATCGAAGCTTGTCGAAGAAAGTCACGATGATAAGACCTTCGATATCTCATGGATCACTGGTCCAATTACATACAAGGCTCGTATCGTACAGAATAGTGCTGTAGTCGCAACAATCAACTACACAGGCTGATCAAACTATCGAAAGTTATCGATGGTCTACAACCAGATACAGATACACAAGTATGTGGTTACTATGGATACGAAAAGAATGATACAGTCGCTTCAAATGAAGTCTGCGTAACCTTCCGTACACCAGTAGCGAAAGTTGCAGTACCAAGTTACAGTGACCCTCGTCAATATGTTGAATGGGGTAACGCAAATGGTATCACAATCAACCGTGCTGTCGGAGATACTATCGCATCCATGAGTGGTAGAGTTCAGGATGTACGTGATAGTAATGGTAATAGCGTAATTGGCAAGAAAGTCAAGAAAGGCTCTACTGTTACAGTCTACATTTACTTCTAAAAGTCTTCTTCGGAAGACTTTTTTCTATGCATTCAATTTGCAAAATTTTTTATTCTGCCCTATAATCTTCCACAGATAAAGAAGTTGTAACAATACATTTCATTTATCAAAGAGAAAGAAAAGGAGGTTTTCATATTGAGCTATAGAATTGAATACACAGCAAACAGCAACGGTAGTACAGTCATTGAATACGCAGATGCCAGCAGACAAGCTGAACTAGTCCGTGAAGCTGAATCCGGTACAATCAATATTATTAATGAGTACCGCTATGAATCTTATGCAGAAGTTTCTGCATAATTAACCCAAACAAATACTCTAAAAAAGAGAAAAATATAAAAAGCGATTCTTCATTGTGAAGAATCGTTTTAATTTTTATCCAAGTGCTACATCTAAAATCATCATTGTCACAAAGCCTAATGAGAATAAAACTGTTCCAATGTTTGTATGTTTTCCTTCCGACATCTCAGGAATCAACTCTTCTACAACAACATACATCATCGCACCTGCCGCAAAACTCAAGAAGTATGGAAGTAATGGTACGACCTGTGTCGCAAATAAGATGGTTATAATTGAACCAATTGGTTCTACCAACCCAGATAAGACTCCATACACAAAGGTCTTCCACTTTGGCATTCCCTCAGCTCTAAGTGGCATTGATACAATCGCACCTTCAGGGAAGTTTTGAATAGCGATACCAAGTGCTAAGGCTAGTGCGCCAAAGTATGTAATAGAACTATTTCCATTTAACCAACCTGCATAGACAACACCGACTGCCATTCCTTCTGGAATATTATGTAGTGTGACCGCAAGAATTAACTTCATCGAGCGTGATAGACGGTTCTCTTTTGGACCTTCTTCTGTATTGTCCAGATGCATATGTGGTGTTACCTCATCTAAGAATAACAAGAAACCTACTCCTACCAAAAAGCCGATTGCGGCAGGAAGAAAGGATAACTTTCCAAGTGAAGAAGATTGTTCTAAAGCAGGAACTAATAAACTCCAAAACGATGCAGCTACCATGACACCTGCCGCAAATCCAGTTAACCCCTTCTGCAGTTTCTCACTCATTTTATCTTTTAAGACAAATACCATTGCGGCACCTAAAGATGTGCCGACAAATGGTATTAATATACCGATTGTTGTACTCAATAACATATAATCCTCTTTCCTCAAATTATACGGAATTATAACACCAATCAATATTCCACGTGATCCATATACCCAATTGTTCAATTGATTGTTTCAAGATATGTATGTCCACGATAGATAAACTTACGACAATTTTTATCAATATCCTTCATGAAGGATAGCGGTAATTCTGCAGATGTTAACCCCGTCTTCTCTAAACAACGTGCATAGATTCCCTCATAGTCTAAGCCATAGGAAAGATCATTCCATACCTCATGAAGAAGTTGATCAACATCTTTCTCCTCTAACTCTTTCAATAATAGTATTGTTCTCAATCTTTGTATGCCTTCTTGTTGTATATCGTAATCATATTCATACAACATCTCAATTTCTTCGACCGTGGGAAGATAATACTCAAAGCGTTGTTGAGACTTTCGATACTCCTTCAACATGGAGGAGTTTAAAAGTGAGCGCCAATAAACTTGGTTCTCCTTTATTGCAATCTGTACCTCTCCTACTGGAAGTTGTTGTAAAAGAGCTTGGATATCAACATCTTCCACAAAGCAATCTTTTAACAAAAGTACCTTATAAAACTGTTCAATAGAACACTCGCCCCAATAGTGCGTTAACACCTGTTGACACTGTAATAACCACACTTTCTGTAAACGTTGTTGTTGGAAGGTTGAATCATTTTGACAGCGCAAAGAAGATATCTTTTACTTCTTCCACAACAAAGAGTTCTTCTCCTTCAAATGCAATCAAATCATAATCCAATAAGCGCTCTAAACGTAGATTATCTTCCTCTCTCAATTTCCTCATCTCTAAGTACTTGCATGAATACCCGATACGTTTCATCATCTAATATCGAAAGTCGATTTTTCGATATGATGATGCAAGAGAATGGTTTCGACCATCTTTTCATATAGTTCTTCCATTGCGATTTTATTTGCAGCTTGGATTCCTAAATCTCTAGCATAAAAATATAATGATTGTTTGTCGTACTGACGTAATACGTCTTTTAGTTTCATATGTTCTCCCATGTATACAAAAAGGATACCTCATCGGTATCCCTTATGTAAATGTGATTATTTAGCGTTGTCTGCTGCACTTTGTCCAGAAATTCTACCGAATACTACAAAGTCAGCTACTGCATTACCACCTAAGCGGTTAGCACCGTGAACACCACCAGTTACTTCACCAGCAGCGTATAATCCAGAGATAGCTTCTCCCTTTTCGTTTAATACTTCTGCCTTAGGATTGATTACGATACCACCCATTGTATGGTGAACCGCTGGTGTAATCTTAATTGCATAGTATGGAGCTGTCGTCAATGGATTTGCGAAACTTGTACGACCAAATTCTGCGTCACTCTTAGCTTCTACTGCTTGGTTCCAAGTATTCATTGTGCTTGTAAATGTAGCTTCATCAACACCCATAGCCTTTGCGAGTTCTTCATATGTAGCACCTGTTACTGTGTAACCAGACTTGATATAACCAGCGATAACTGCGGACTTATCAACCATTGCCTGGTCAACAACTAACCATGCGCTCTTATCTGTTTGTTCGATGATTGCAGCAGATACCTTATCACGTGTAGAAACTTCATCATAGAATCTCTTACCTTCAGCGTTAACTAAGATAGCACCATCTCCACGAAGACCTTCTGTGATTAAGTGTGCATTACCATCTTCTTCAATATGTACTGTTGGGTGAATCTGAATCTGATCCATATCCACTGTAGCAGCACCTGCTGCTGTAGCCATATCAATACCTTGACCCTGTGCACCTTCTGCATTTGTTGTCGCAAAGCCCTTTAATTCTGGCTTGTACTTTTCAACCATTTCAGCGTTAGCACCGAATCCACCAGTTGCGATAACAACTGACTTCGCATTAATTGTGACCTTATGACCATCCTTACCTGTAGCCCTTGATACCAACTGCCTTACCATCCTTCATGATAATTTCGTTCGCTGTTGTATCAAATAGGAACTGCTACATTACGATCTTGTAGGTTCTTTTCTAAAATAGGAACAATGTATGCACCAACAGCAGTTACCTTGCCATCAGCGTTTACTGGACGGTGAATTCTCTTAACAGAAGCACCACCAAATGCACCAACAGTTCTTAACTTCAGCACCGATAGATGCTAACCATTCGATAGCATCTGCAGAATTTTCTGCAAAGACCTTTAACGAGTTCTGGGTTATTCTTACCCTTACCACCAATCATTGTATCTAATTCCATTAATTCAACAGAATCAAAATAGCCCTGTGGGTTTGCTTGGTATGCATCCCATTGTGACTTAACTGTAGCTGCTAAAGCTGTAATTGTTTCGTTATCTGCGAACTTCTCTGCTGCAGTCGCTAATGTCTTTTCAACACCTGCAGCTTCTTTAAATTCATTCTTATCTTGGTATGGTGTCTTAGCCGCATTCATACCACCTGTTGAGCGTACAGAGTTACCACCAGCGATTGGTTGGCTTTCTACTACGATAACTTTCTTACCTGCATCTGTTGCGGTAATAGCAGCTGTCATACCAGCTCCACCTGCACCAACTACAACAACGTCTACTGTTTCTTCAATATCCTTTGCCTTTGTTGTGCTTGTATTCTTACTTACTAAGTCAGATGGTTCTAGTCCTGCTTGTTTCAAAGCTGCTGTAGCTGCTTCGATGATTGCCTTAGATGTCTGTGTAGCACCTGATACCCCATCAACATCTAATGAGTTAGCTGACGACAATTGCACCTGGCATTGTCTCTGCTGCTTTTGAACCAATACCATTTGTTTCATGAGACGCATCAACCTCTACCTTAGTGATTGTCTTGTCTTTGATTGTTAAAGTAACTTTAACTGGATTTTCCTTGTCATGTCCGTATGCTTCACCAGTATATGTTTTTCCTGCTGAGCATCCTACAAGTGACAAAGCCATTGTTGCACTAGCTAATAATGCTGTTAACTTTTTCATTTTCCCTCCCTGTTATGAGTAATTACTCATAAGCCATATTATCGTAACATTCTAAGTTTTTTGATACAACCCATCATAATTGTACCAATCCAAAGTTTTATCGCTAAAAAATGATAGGTTTCCCTATCATTGAAAAATATGTATTATGCAATTTTTCTCAATTACAGAACGATCTTTACCCCAGAAGAATAATGTAACTGTTCCAGGGCCTGTATGTGCACCAATAACCGGTCCGATATTAAAAATCGTAATCTTCCCTTTTGTATTTGGAAACTTTTCTTCAACCAACTCTTTTACTGCATTCGCATCTTCTAAACAATTACTGTGAGAGATAAAGACTTTCCAATGATAATCATGACCGTTCTCGGCGTATTCTTCCATCTTTTCTACGATGGCACGTATTACTTTTTTCTTGCCATGAACTTTCTGACGTACAACAAGTTTCCCTTCTGAATCTACCTGCATTAAAGGACAAATTCGCAACATATTACCAATGGTTCCTGCAGTCTTTGAGATTCTTCCACCACGGATAAAGAAAGTTAAATCACCTGAGAAAAACCATGCATGACATTCTAACTTATGTGCTTCAATCCACTCATGAAGTGTATCAATATCCATGCCAGATTCCTGAAGTTCCCTAGCCTTTTCTACAAGTAATCCAAAACCTGAAGAAGCGTTCTTAGAATCCACAACATAGATTTTACGTTCTGGATATTTTTCACGCATTGCTTCTGCCGCCATGCGTGCAGAGTTATAAAGTACCAGAGATTCCAGAAGATAATGTAAAGTGCAATAAATCATTTCCTTCTTTTAAAATACTCTCAAAAAATTCTTCATAACCAATCTGGTTCATCTGTGAAGTACGTGTCATTGCGCCATCTACCATTGCTTGATAGAAGTCACTAGCAGATACAGATTCAAATAAGTCATCTGTATAGGTAGTATCTGCCAGTTCATATTCAAAACATAAATATGGAATATTACGTTCTTCAAAAATATTGTTTATTTAAATCAGCTGGTGAACAAGCTGATATAACATATGATCTCATTGTTTGTGGTCCTCCATTAATGATATCAATTGATTCTTATTTTGTTTTAGGTGGTGTTAAGTTCTTTTGTTTTTCATGACATCCATTCACGAATGGGCAACGATAACATTCAGGATTACGCGCATGACAAAGATATCGGCCAAAGAATATCATCTGATGATGGGTTTTAATCCAACGATCACGTGGAATTTTTCCGCATTAGTTTGCGTTCAATCTTTTCCACATCATCCTTTTTGGTAACAAAGCCCAAGCCTTCTAGAAATACGCGCAACATGTGTGTCTACCGCAATACTTGGAATATTAAAACATTCAGCCATAATGACATTTGCACACTTTCTACCAATACCAGGTAGAGTTGTTAACTCTTCCATTGTATGTGGCACTTCTCCATGGAACTGTTCTACAACACCTTGCGCAAAACCAACAATTTGTTTTGCCTTATTACGATATAACCCAAGAGATGCGATATATTTCTCAACATCTTTCGTTGGTGCCTTGGCCAATTCATATGGGGATGGATATGCCTTAAACAATGCAGGCGTTACTCGATTGACGGATACGTCTGTTGTCTGTGCAGAAAGGATTACCGCAACAGATAATTCATAGGGATTACGATGTGTCAATTCACAATGTGCATTTGGATGTAATTTCTGTAGATATTCCAAAATAAATGGTACTGATAAACGTTCCATTATTTCTTCTCCGATCCTACAGAATCTGCAGTGATTTTTTTCTGTTTCCAATCAGATAAAATCTTTTCGATATAGCCTAGGTTTAAATGTTGGTAAGCACTTGCTTCACGTAGTGCCGCAATAATCAAACGTTTATCTGTTACCTTATTCCAATCACTAATTTTCTGCATTTCATTTTGGCTTAATGTTCTACCAAATTCAGTCTCAAAAGTATCAATCAGTGAACGATCTAGGATATTTTCAACCCTTGCAACATCCGTTTCAAATAGTCCTGACAAGTCAAAGACAACCGCTCTTGCGGAAGCCTTAATATCTAAATACTTCTTTGCACAAAGTGCGGATATCACACGATTCAATTCTTCTTCCTGTATTCCAGTCTTTTCCTTAAGGGCATCCATCGTGATTTCGATATGATTTTGATTCATAAAATCAATGAGTAAAACAACGACTAGTTCTGCACTATCCATGCCAAGCAAGCCCATCTGATCAAGTATCCAATCTCGATGATTTACATATTTTTGTTCATACCACTTCATACGTTTACCCCCCTTATAACTGCTTTAATAACTCTTGGAATGCAAGATGAGACGTGACTGTAAACTCTGGTTTTATGTCACTGTGATTTTCTTCATTGCTAGGATGATACCAACAGGTATGAATTCCTGCACGAATTCCACCCTGCAATATCACTCGTCAAAGAATCTCCAATAATCATTATTTCATTGCGATTTTGTGTTTCAATTCGATCAAACACATAGTCAAAGAATTCAATCTGTGGTTTTTCATGTCCAATTTCATCAGAGATAAAGATACCATCAAAGAATTCTTCAATCTTTGCCTTAGCAATCTTCTGTCGTTGTAGTTGTTTTACACCGTTAGTAACGATATATTGTTTGTACTGTGGGTGTAGTTTCTTCACCGTTTCATATGCTTCAGGCATAAAAACTACCGTATCTAATAATCCATTTAAGTACGCTTGATTGAATTCTTTTACACGGGTGGTTTCAACACCAATCTTAGTAAAGAACTCCACAAAACGTTCTACGAGTAGTTTCTCTTTTGTGATTTCCCCTTTTTCGAGTTTGCACCAGTATACATCATTGATTCCCTCATACATGTGTAAAAGCTCATCTGTAATTTCACCATAGCCAAACTTTCTAAATGTATTTTTTAATGAGTTTTCTGCTGCACTTTGAAAATTTAATATCGTACCATCGATATCCCATAGAATTGTTTTAATCATATTGGTCTACCACCTTTCGTTTGAAAAGAAGATGTTATAAAAACATCTTCGTGTTTGTTATAGAGTTTCTTGTGGTTGATCAGCCCATAAGGCTTCTAAACGATATGTATTTCTAGCATCTTCTGTAAAGATATGTACAACCACTTCATTCATATCAATGAGTACCCAAGTTGATTCCCTTTCACCTTCACGAAGACGTACATCAAAGCCATTCTTCGTTACTTCTTTTTCTACAAATTCAACGAGTGAATTTGCGTGTCTAGGATTTTTTGCGGTACAAATGACATAATAGTCTGTATATGCATTGACATTGCGGATATCGATTGTCACGATATTCTCTGCCAATTTTTCATCTAATGTATGACGTACTAAATTCAGTAATTCAGACATGTTTTCCCTCCTTTTCAAGTATATATTTTTTCGCATCCGCAAGGACATACTCCGCCCCTTGCTTAAGATTTCTCTCTGCAATCTTTGTATGCATGGTCACGTCATAATGACGACCTGGTTCAATCTTATCTGCGATATATAAGATATAATCATACGCACTCTTGCCATCCCCAAGGGTATGGTGTTCGATTGCTTGTAAGATTTTCTTGTTATAACAGCCTAGATTCTGCTTTAACCAAATAACTGCAGTATAGCTATGCCAGATTGCAGGATCTAGTTTTAATACTTCAGGTCTAAAGTGTGATAGAAGTTGATATCCCTCTTCATCACTCATTTTCTTTGTGACATCATGTAATAAACCCATTTGATATGCGAGCTGTTTATTTAAATGATGAATTCTTGCAAGTTTAAACGCAGTATGCGCAACACGAACAGAATGTGCTGCACGTTTAGGATTACACTGTGCTTTCGTCACTTCTTCAAAGTAGTAACCATTCTCCAAAAGTATCTTACGAATACCTTTTGCGCTTAAGTAGAAGTATCCTTTTCGCACTTCATTTTCTGTTTCTGATTGCAGTGCGATACATGTATCATCCTGTTTGATATCTACGACATGTAGATATCGATATGGATTACATGCACGCATACATAATTTTTTACGCTTACTAGAGCTTAGAATGCCATCACCAACTATCGCAAGTGCAATCGGCTTGCGAGTTTGTTTGTGATAATTTTTTAACTGTTGTAACTCATCATCTGTTATTGGATCAAAGGGTGCTGTATATACGATCATGGTAAAACAATCTTTGGTTCCTTTGCCTTCTTATAGAGAACGATTTGTCTTCCGATAACTTGTACAAGTTCAGACTTTGTATGCATACTTAAATCAAATGCTAGTTCCTTAAGATCTGTAGTAACTGTTTTCAATACCGAAATCTTGATTAACTCTCTTGTACGTAAACCGTTATTTACAGTTTCTACAAGATTATCACTTAAGCCATCTTTTCCAATCTGGAAAATTGCGCGTTCTGTTTGTGCTAGTCCTCTTAGATACGCTCTTTGTTTTGTTGTTAAACTCATAACATTGCCTTTCTGAATGTCACACTGACACTCTTTGGTACATGTACTGTAATTGTACTGACCTCTCCACTCACACATGCCCATCCTAATCCATCAATTACGACGTCTACCTTTGGCATGTCTTTACGGATTGTATATTTCTTCATTTCTGTCTCAATCGCAGTTGGCACAAATAATGTTCCAACATGTGTATTCCATTTTTCATCATGCGTAGTTGCCATTGGTACGATGAACGTTGAGACGATCACTTAGATACCATACACAGCTTGCATGATGACAGCCAGATAAATCCAGACGCGCTAAGCCTCCTATAAAGAAGCTTTGTTCACCACGTAATTGGAATACCTGTGGTTTCACATTCTTGCTTGGCATGATTGTCTTTAAATCTGCCTCGCTCACTTCCATTAACATACTATTACCAATTTCGATGCCTGGTGTATCGATGTAGGTATGTCCATCAATTTCCAGCTCATTGAAATCTAGGGTAGTGCCTGGATATCTAGAAGCGGTAAGAACCTGTGTAGACATCAAGTTATTGATTAAAGTACTCTTGCCAGAGTTAGCCTTACCCATTACAACGATTTGTCTACCATTTTGCAAGTTCATCAACGCATTCTTTAATTTCTTCGACACCCATCTGTTCTTCTTTGGACGCAAGAATTAACCGTTCAATGCGAATACCCAAATCTTTGAGTCGTCCAAAGACAAAATGTGCAATCTTCTCTTCTCCACAAGATGCAGGCAATAAGTCTCTCTTAGTCGCAATCATTACAATATCTTTATCGGCAAGTTTGCGATTAATCCCGTTAATAATTCCTGCTTCAAAATCATATAGATCAATTACCCAAAGAATTAGTGCATCCATCTTTGCGATACGGTCGATGACCGCATCAGGATCGATACCTGTCTTCATAGAGATTGTTAAATCATCATAGTGAATCAAACGAAAACATCTTTGACAATATTCTGCGTTTGCTTTTGGACTATAACCAATCGCTTTTGAATCAGTTGTCTGTAATACTGCACCGCAACCTTTACATACTGTCATGATCAGCCTTCCTTTTCATCAAATAAACTCAAACGTTCTACATCTTCATGTACTTCGTTATCGGCGTCTGTTGGTATATCAATAATACGACATTCATCAATACCACGATATAAATCCCAACCATCCTTCAAAACGAGTGGTGAACCAAATCCACTTTCACGTGGTTTGAGTGGTATTTCAGATGCACGTAATACTTGCCTTTCTGGATCCTTGAAGATTAACTCTTCTCCTGCACTAACTGCCTTAGCAAGTGTTACGATACTTGGATTTGTCTTTAGACGTTTACAAATGAGATTACCCTTCATCGGACGATTACCAAAGACAATTTCTTCAGTATGGATACGCTTCATCTGACCAACATTTGTCATATAGAGCACAGCTGGATCTTCTGCATTCATCACACAACCCCAAGCAAGAGCATCCCCCTTACCAAGGTTCATTGCCTTAACACCCTTAGACTTAACACCTGTGGCTGGAATATCTTCAATCGCAAAGCGATAGGAATAACCATCTTTACTTACCATCAAAATCTGTTGGTTACTATAGGCGATAAAGGCATTGATCATCTCTGCACCCTTACCAAGGTTCATCGCTGTCATGACTTTATTGTTACGCTCTACTTGCCAGCTATTCACTGGAGTCTTCTTGATTTGACCAGCAGAACTTACTGTCACAATCCATGCATACGTATCGAAACTCTTGATAAGAATTGCATTCTTAATCTTGTCTTCTCCATCGATACGTACAACTTTATTTAGATGCATACCAACATCTTTCCATTTGCCTTCGTCAATTTGCCAAACTGGAATAGATGCGTAATTACCTTTGGATGTAAATAGTAATAATGTATCAAGTGTATCACACTCTGTTGTACCAATCAGTACGTCTCCATCTTTGATGGCTGTTTCTTGGTCACCGACTGCGTTATAGCTACGCATAGATACACGCTTGAGATAACCATCACGACTGACAGTCACTACAACACGCTCATTTGCAATCATCGCAGTCTTATCATAGTTGATTTCTTCAACTTCAGCTTCAATACGTGTACGACGTTCTTGGCCATACTCTTTCTTCACATTTCGTAATTCCTTGATAATTACGGAATGCAATACATTTTCATTTTCAATGATTGCTTTTGTCTCTTCAATCTGATTGACAAGTTCCGCAAACTCTTCGCGTAATGTAATAATATCCGTATTGGATAAACGATATAGACGTAAGGAAACGATTGCTTCAGACTGTGGTTCATCAAAGCCAAATTCATTCATCAAATTACGTTTCGCATCACCCTTATCTTGCGAAGCACGAATAATACGAATCACTTCATCTAAGATTGAAACAGCCTTCATCAAACCTTCAATGATATGACAACGGGCTTCCATCTTATCTAACTCATAGCGAGAACGACGCAATACGACTTCCTTACGGAATGCGATAAACGCATCTAATAGTCCAAGTAAACCTACCTGGACAGGACGCTTATCAATGATTGCGACGTTATTGTAGTTATAGTAGACCTGTAGGTCTGTATTCTTATAGAAATAATTGAGAATCATATTGGCGTCGATATCCTTACGAACATCAACGACAATACGTAACCCTTCACGGTCAGATTCATCACGTACATCTAAGATACCATCGATATCTTTCGAAACACGAATTTCATCCATCTTCTTAACAAGCTGTCCTTTGACAACTTCATAAGGAATTTCTGTGATAATGATTTGTTGGCAAGATTTCTCCTCATGAATTTCACACTTAGAACGCACAACAATTCTACCTTTACCTGTTGTAAAGGCATCACGGATACCTGCCTCACCTTGTACGATACCGCCAGTTGGAAAGTCAGGACCAGTTAAAATATCCATCACGTCTGTCAAAGCACTCTCTGGATTTTGAATACGATAGATTGTCGCATCCACCACTTCATTTAAGTTATGTGGTGGCATGTTTGTCGCATAACCTGCCGCAATACCTGTCGCACCATTGACTAACATTACAGGAAACGGTACAGGAAGTACTGTTGGTTCATGTTCTGTATCGTCAAAGTTAGGTGCCATTTCAACGGTATTCTTATCCAAGTCTTCTTCCATAACTTGCGTAACCTTGGCAAGTCTAGCTTCGGTATAACGCATCGCAGCTGCTGGGTCATCATCAATAGAACCGTTATTACCATGCATGTCAATGAGTGGTAGACGTACTTTCCAATCTTGGGACATACGTACCATCGCATCGTATACAGAAGTATCACCATGTGGGTGATAGTTACCAATTACAAGACCGACTGTCTTAGCAGACTTACGGTATGCATGGTCCCATGTATTTCCATCATGGTACATCGCATATAAAATTCTACGCTGTACTGGCTTTAAACCATCACGGGCATCTGGTAATGCACGCTCTTGAATAATGTATTTGGCATATCTACCAAAGCCAGCTCCCATAATATCTTCGAGTAGCTCTGGTCTATATTTTGTATTGTCAACAATTGTCTTCTTCTTAACCATTAGCCCTCCAAGTCAAATGTATCTTCTAATGTAAATGAAACGTTATCTTCAATCCACTTACGACGTAATTCTGCTTTATCTCCCATGAGTACAGTTACACGACGTTCAGCCTTTACACCATCACTGATACCTACTTTAATCAGTGTACGTTGGGATGGGTCCATTGTTGTCTCCCATAACTGCGTAGCGTTCATTTCACCTAAACCCTTATAGCGTTGAATTTCAACTTTACCAAGTTTACGACGTAAAGCATCTAAAGTTCTTGATCACTATAAACATATTCTGTCGTCTTACCCTTTTGTCACTTTATAGAGTGGAGGTAAGGCGATATATACCATTCCCTGCTCTAACAGTGGACGCATGTAGCGATAGAAGAATGTTAGTAATAAAATCTGAATATGAGATCCATCGTCATCGGCATCGGTCATGATGATAACTTTGCCATAATTCGATTCCTTGTAGTCAAAGTCAGGACCAACACCTGCACCTAATGTATAAATGAGTGTATTTAACTCTTCATTCTTTTCAATATCGGCAAAGTGTACATTTCTCGGTATTTAATACCTTACCACGTAGTGGTAGGATTGCTTGATAATGAGAATCTCTTCCTTGTTTTGCGGAACCTCCGGCAGAATCACCCTCGACTAAGAATAACTCTTTCACACGCGCATCCTTTGTCTGTGCAGGTGCTAACTTACCAGATAATACCTTTTCACCCTTACCAACACGCTTTCCTTTACGGATTTCATCTCTTGCCTTACGAGCAGCGATACGGGCAAGGGATGCCTTTAACATCTTACGTACTAACGTATCGGATTGATTGCGATTTTCTTCTAACCAGAAGGATAACTTCTCAGAGACAACTGCTTCTACTGCAGTTTTCGCTTGTGGAGTTCCAAGCTTACTCTTTGTCTGTCCTTCAAACTGTAATAATTCTTCAGGAACAGATACGGAAAGAATCGTTGTTAGACCCTCACGCACATCTCCACCTTCTAGGTTTTTATCCTTGGCCTTTAATAGACCATATTTTCTTGCATAGTCATTGATAGCTTTTGTAAAAGCACCCTTAAAACCAACTTCGTGTGTACCACCATCGTCAGTACGAACAAGGTTAACGAAACTGTAAGTATTCTCTTGATAATCATCTGTATATTGGAAAGCAGCTTCTACCTGGATACCATTGGCTTCCCCACTAAACTTCACAGGGTTCATTAAGACATTGCGATCTTCATGTAAGTATCCTAAGAAAGCTATCAATCCATCTTCGTATAGATATGTTTCTGTTTCATTTTTCTTATTGCGCTTATCGCTAACGACCATCGCAATTCCACTTAGTAAGAAGGCTTCTTCACGTGCTCTTTCACACACAACATCATACTTATACTCAGTTGTAGAGAAGATACGTGGATCTGGTTTGAATCGTACCGTAGAACCAGTACGATTGGTCTTACCTAAATGTTCTAGCTTACCAATCTTCTTACCACCATCCGCAAATTCCATACGGACGAGTTCACCATCATGCGCAACTTCTACAGTCAGCCATTCACTTAATGCGTTTACGACAGAGGCACCTACACCATGTAAACCGCCCGCTGTCTTATAGCCACCTTCACTAGAGAACTTACCACCAGCATGGAGCACAGTAAAAATAACCTGCAATGTATTCACACCGCTGGCATGTTGACCGATAGGCATACCACGACCTTCGTCCTGAACTGTGACACTACCATCTGCCTCTAATGTAATTTGGATTTTCTTACCATAACCGTTTAACGCTTCATCGATGGAATTGTCAACGATTTCCCAAATCAGATGGTGCAATCCTCTTGTATCGGTAGAACCGATATACATACCAGGACGCTTTCTAACTGCCTCTAAACCTTCTAAAATTTGAATACTGTTATCATCATATCTATTCGCCATGCAAAAACTCCTAATAACCTATGTATTATATCATAATTAGGTCACTTTAATATCCTTGTCCTACGACAATCTACACGTTCATTTTACTTGATTTTGTCACAACAAAGGGGTTTTAAATCAATTTGATTTTATATCTAAAATACTGATGTGGTAATATATCAACAGGGGGATTTAATCTATGCTAAATTTCATTGGCGTTATTATATTAAGTTATTTATTTGGATCTGTTCCATGGTCACTTGTCATCGGAAAAGTGTTCTTCCATAAGGATATCCGTACAGAGGGTTCAGGTAACCTTGGTGGTACCAATGCAGGTCGCGTATTAGGTAAGAAAGTTGGTATCACAGTCATTGTCCTAGATGCACTCAAAGCATTCTTCTCAATGTTACTAGCTAGCTACATCGCAAAGGATGCCATGATTTATGCAGGACTTGCTTGTTGTATTGGACACTGCTTCCCTATCTTTGCACAGTTTAAGGGTGGTAAAGCAGTTGCGACTTCCTTCGGTTTCTTCTTAGGTATCGCTACATTTATCAATCACCAATACTTCTTTCAGTTCTTCTTACCACTACTCGTATTCTTGGTAAGTCTCTATCTTTGTCGTATGGTTTCCTTATCCAGCATGATTGGTTTAGGTTCTGGTATTCTCATCAGTTTCTTTGATTGGAAATCCACTATCAATCACACTTTCAATCTTTGTATTATGGTTGTTTGTGGTATATCGTCATCGCGCAAATATCGAACGTATCAAAAATGGTACTGAGAGTAAAATCAAATGGATGGGTAAATCACTATGGGAAAAATAGAAAAATTCACACTACCAATTGAACCTTTACACCAAAACCCTCGTAAAGTTTGGGTATATCTACCAGATAGTTATGATACAAGCAAAAAGAAGTATCCTGTTTTATATATGTTTGATGGTCATAACCTCTTCTACAATAAAACAGCTACCTATGGTAAATGTTGGGGTATCAAGAAATATTTAGACAAGCAGAAACTAGATATCGTCATTATTGGTCAAGATTGTAATCACATCGGTGATGAGCGCTTGGATGAATACTGCCCATTCACCGCAGAAAAAACTTTCACAGGAATTCAAATTCAATCCTGTGGACAGATTACTGGTAAGTGGTTTATCGAAACACTCTTACCATACTGTCAAAAACGTTATCGCATTCATACAGATCGTAAACACGTAGGTATCGCTGGTTCTTCCATGGGTGGAATCATGTCTGAGTTTATGATCAGTGAATATAACGATTATTTCTCAAAAGCAGGTTGTGTATCCCCTGCCAATATCTTTAACTACCATGTGCTATGTAATCACATTCAAAAGAAGAAGTTCAAAGAAACTCGTATTTACCTTGATTTTGGTTCAGATGAAGAGCGTACAAAGAAAGGCCTTGTAAGAGAGTTAGATATGTTATTGAATATCAATCATCTCTTTACCCAAGGTGGTTGCGTTACTTATCCAAATCTTGTAGTAAATGGTACACACAGCGAAGAATCTTGGGAAGGTATTTTCCCTATCATGTTGGAATTCTTATTCCCAGAATTATACAAAAAGAAAAAGTCATAAAAAGCCACAATCAACCAAGATTGCGGCTTTTTGTTTAACAATCACTATCTTCAAATCCAACAATCAGACCCTGGTCTGATACATAGTATGAACACACAATTGTACATGGAATAATATCAACCTTCGCTTCTGGGAAAGACTGTAGAATTAAATTCTTAATATCATTTGCCATAGATTCATTATTGCAGTGAGCAATATGAACTTTCTTTCCGTTATAACGCTGTGCAATCATCTCCTCAAAAATCTTATTTGTGGCCTTCTTTTCACCACGACACTTATGCAAGATTTCAAGTGTACCTTGATCAGATGCCTTACCGACACAACGAATACCCAATAATCCAGATAATTTCGCAATTGCTGGACTCACACGACCATTACGCGCTAAATTGTCTAAGTTTGCGATATTAAATAATAAGTGTGTATGTTTCTTATATTCATTAATCGCATCACAGATTTCACTAAAGCTTAATCCCTGTGCAATTAATTCCTTTAACTTTTCAATAATTAATAGAATTTCTGGTCCTACAGATAATGAGTCAATGACGTAGATATTGGCTTCTGGATGTTCTTCCAAGAAGAGTGATCTACCCTGCATCGCCGCCGAATAACATCCGGATAATCCACCCGTAACTGTTACCGCAAAAATCGTATCGGCACCATCAAATGAACTTGCCCACTCATAGGCATTTGGACATGAAGTGGATGTTTTTCCCTTCGTATGTTTGAGTACGGATAAGAAACGCTCTACATTCGTGCGTTCATCATCAAAGAACTCTCCCTCATTCATAATAACTTTTAGAGGAACCGTTCTATAGTCAATATCTTCAATGTGAAATACGTTTGAAGATGAATCTGATACAATTCTATACTTCATCGCGACCTCCTGCTTTTTAAGCTACATGCATTATAAATATTCATTTCTTTCTACGCAAAGCAATTCACAAATGTTTCACGCAAACAGAAAAAAGTCGGTACAATTCACCGACTTTTGTAACAAATCACAAAGTGATTATGCTTGTTTCTGCTTTGGTTTTCTTGTTGTTTTTGCCAGAATACCAACTGCCTTCAAGACTTCATCCACCTGTTCAACTGGGATAATTGTTAACTTCTCTTTCACTTCTGGTGCGATATCCTTTAAGTCATCTTCATTCTCTTTTGGAATGTAAACCGTCTTTACACCAGCCCTAGCAGCTGCCATCAACTTTTCAGGCAAACCACCAATTGGCATTACACCACCACGTAAGGATACTTCCCCTGTCATCGCAATTAATGGGGAAACCTTCTTCTTGGTAATCAATGAAGCTAAAGCAGTTGTTAAAGTAATACCTGCAGAAGGTCCATCTTTTTTAACAGCACCTTGTGGAACATGGATATGAACATCATGCGTCTTTAGAATCTTATCTGCTTCTGGGAATTTCGATTTCACAAGAGATAATGCAATGCGTACAGATTCCTTCATCACATCCCCAAGCTGTCCAGTCACAATTAACTGTCCACTGCCCTTTGTTAGTAGGGTTTCGATAAAGAGAATTTCACCACCACTTGCAGTCCATGCAAGACCAGTTACGATACCAGGATTCTTTTGAACTGTGAGTTTTTCATGGTGAAGTGGTTTCATATCTAGCAGTGTTGGTAAATCACTTGCTTGAATCACAATCTTTTCTTGATGACCTCTTGCAAGTTTTACGGCGATAGCACGGCATACGGAATCAATTCTCTTTTTGAGTCCACGTACACCACCCTCCATCGTATAGTCCACAATAATAGAACGCATCGCTTCTTCACTAAACTCTAACTGTTCACTTGGAATGCCCATCTTTCTCAACTGCTTTTGGAATTAAATGTCTTTGGGCAATCTGGTACTTTTTCACTTGCTGTATAACCTTGAAAGTCAATTACTTCCATACGGTTAGTAAAGGTTCAGGGATAGAATCCAATGTATTTGCCGTACAGATAAAGAGTACATCAGAAAGATCGTATGGAACATTCATGTAATGGTCCGTAAAGGTATTGTTTTGTTCAGGATCAAGCACTTCTAAAAGTGCACTTGCAGGATCACCATTGTAAGACATACTCAACTTATCGATTTCATCGAGTACCATTACCGGATTTGATGTACCAGCTTTCTGAATACCATCCATAATTCTTCCTGGCATTGCACCGATATAGGTACGACGATGACCACGAATATCTGCTTCATCACGTACTCCACCCAGCGCAACACGTACATATTTACGTTTGAGCGCATTTGCGATGGAGCGACCAATACTTGTCTTACCAGTACCTGGCGCACCGACAAATAAGAGAATCGAACCCAGATTGACGCTTATTAAGATCCATTACCGCAATCTGTTGTAAGATACGCTCTTTTACTTTCTTTAGACCATAGTGGTCTTCATCCAAAATCTTCTCCGCAGCTTGAAAGTCAATCTTCTTTGTACGTTCTTTCTTCCAACTGATACTTGTTAAAAAATCTAGATAGTTGTAAAGATTACCATACTCTGGAGAGTTACTGCCTTCTTGTTTTAGACGGCTTAAAACCTTATCTGCTTCACGACGTGCTAGTTTCATTCATGCCAGATGATTGAATCTTCATCTCCATCTTTCGAATATCTGTTACATTCTCTGGATGCATGTCATCGAGTTCCTTTTGAAGATATTCGATTTGTTTCTTGATAGCCATCTCACGATAGGCTTTCTTATTGTCATTTTCTTGTGCAGCGGAAGCTTCGTTAGTTACATCCGTCATCTCTGTATATTCATAGATATACTGCTCAATCTTATTTAAAAGATTGGAGCGAAGATTTTCTTCTAGTAATGCATACTTTTCTTCATCCGTGATATTTAACCATTGTGCCATGGCACTGATGATATCCTCCATTCCCTTTAATTGAGAGATGAAGTTACGTGCACCTAATGCCCATTGATAATTCGCAGTTGCCTTCACAAGTGCACTCTTAAGTTGTTCAACTCGCTTCTTTTCATCGATAGGATCTAAATCATTGGTCATCGGTTTACGGATGATAGAAAAAACTTCTAGGGTTTTATCACTATGTACAACGATATCTTCAATATTGATACGTGATTCTGTCTTGATTACCACAAAACCACTATTACTAACTTCTGTAATAGTTCCTGATACACTTAATGGATAAAAGTTTTCAGGACGAAATTCATCTGTAGATAATGCCTTCTTTTCAATCGCAAAGATAATACGATCACCTACAGCAGGTTCCTGTCCAGTTGCGTTTTTATAGCTATCACTGGTCAGATAAATATTTGTGTCTGGTAATAATACCGTGTTATAGATAGGAACGATAATTGCCATTGTTGTATACCTCCTTGTGAGTATAGGAGTATTTTAGCACTTAATAATAAAGAGTGCTAATATTTAGCACTCAGATATTTTATTCCATTGTTTCAAGATAACGGACTGCTTTACCAGTTGTCTTTGCGTACTCAATTTCAGACTTTGTACTAGAGCCGATATAGCCACCAACATTGATAACAAAAATTTCATCAGCCATATCAATTTTACGTTTATGCATATCATCCAACATCTCTTTTGTCTTTGTTAGAGTACCCTCATCCATATTTTCCCAAACTTCATTATCGCCACTATGGCCAAATAACCCAACGTTAATTACAATGTTTCCAGCAAGCGTCAAGTCTTTCTGTGCTTTCATGAATTCATCCTTAAAGCGTGTACTCCCGCAAAGCGTAATCACTTTATATTTCCCCTGCATTACTTTTTCTCCTTTTGATAATCTGTCTTACCTATTGAATTAAAGTAATGTTGGAGTTTAGCTTCATAAGCTACATCAGAGAAGTGATATAGTCTTTCATTCTTAATCGCATCTGGTAGATACTGTTGTTTTCACATAGTGATTTGGATAATCATGCGCATATTGATAGCCCAACACCATTACCCTAACTTCTCTGATGCAGCGTAATGAGCGTCCTTAAGATAAGATGGAATCGGAAGATTACCTGTTTTTTCAACTAGATCCATTGCCATAAAAATACCATTGGATGATGCATTAGACTTTGGCGCATTCGCAACATATGTAGCCGCATTTGCAAGTATGATGGCTCCTTCTGGCATTCCTACTCGTTCAACCGCTAACGCCGCATCCACCGCAATCTGTAACGCTCTTGGATCTGCATTACCACATTCCTCCGCAGCCGCAATCATAATTCTACGAGAGATAAAACGAACATCCTCTCCCGCCGTCAACATGCGTGCAAGGTAGTATAGCGTCGCATCCGGATCAGAACCACGCATCGATTTAATAAACGCAGAAATTGTATCATAATGGTTATCACCATCCTTATCATAACGGATTGCCTTCTTTTGAATACATTCCTCCACAACAGACAAGGTAATATGAATATAGCCATCATCACTACGATCCGTTGTAAGATCAGCAAGTTCTAACGCATTCAACGCAGCACGTGCATCTCCATCACAAATCTCTGCTAAAAATTCAGCAGCTTCCTCATCTAAGATAACATTGTCTTTACCGATACCCTTTATCGCATCTTCTGCAGCACGCTTTAAAAGAGTCACAATATTCTCTTTTGTAAGTGACTTTAACTGGAAGATACGAGAACGTGAAATCAATGCTTGATTCACTTCAAAATATGGATTTCTCCGTTGTTGCACCAATCAAGATAATTGTGCCATCTTCAACATATGGTAGTAGATAATCCTGTTGTCCTTTATTAAATCGATGAATCTCATCGATAAATAAGATTGTTTTCTTTTGATACATCGACATCAAGTCAATCGCATGTGTAATTACCTGTTCAAGATCTTTCTTACCTGCAATTGTCGCATTAACTTGTTGGAAATCAGCAGAGGTACTATTCGCAATCACTTGTGCAAGTGTAGTCTTACCAGTTCCTGGAGGGCCATAGAATATCAAAGAACCAAGCTTATCTGCTTTAATTGCACGATATAACAATTTATCTTTACCAATGATATGTTCCTGACCAACAACTTCCTCTAAAGTAGAAGGTCTCATACGTGCCGCTAAAGGCTCTTCATTTTTCTTTGTCTCTTCGCTTGCATACCCAAATAAATCCATAGAAACCTCCTTCATCTACCCCATATTATACTTGTAAAAACTTCATTCAGAAAGAAAAAGCTCCTTATGGGAGCTTTCACTCATGATTTTCTTCTGGTACTTTGATGATACATCCAAAAGATACAGAAACAAGTTATGAATAAAGAGATAATCACAAGCTGTAATATTTCAGGAATCACTACTCTTAAGCCAATGACAACCGCAGAGAATAAGATACCCAAAACCAATGATAGTTTATAATTTTTCAATTTGATATAAAAAAATGTTTCTTCTAACACAAATAATATCAGCAGTGATACTACAAAGGTTTTCTAAGTCAACAGGACTAAAATCGATGAAGAAAAGTTAGAAAATAATGAATATAGTATATTACTGCTGAGCAATGCCAATAGGATACGCTTGATGCGTGGTAATATTTTTCTCTTTGATAGAAAGTGGATAAAGAGAAATATTCTTTAAATCTAACTGCATTTTGATACCATAATCCAGCTACATATCCTGTTCCGTATGGAAATAAATCTATCAAAATACTATAACTACGCTCTGCACCAAGAAAGTAATACAAGCACGGAACAACAATTACAAATCCTATCAATCCAATTAAAAGTATAAGCCTGATAAAATGATAATTTCTTCATATCGATTCCACCTTTTCGAATTTCATGCATACATGCAAGCATAAGTATAACAATAACTCCAAAACAAATTAAATTTCCCATATACGATTACAGATCTACTCAATTCAAACTGATTTCTAATCCATACAAACAATACTGTAAAAATGATGAATGCAATGTATCTAATATACATATTATTTGATTTTTACTACCGTCATATTTTTAAAAATTACGCAAGCAGTAATATAAACAACCTACTGGTGCAACAACAAATAATAAGAACAGTTTTTGTGATCATCGTATCAAACCATATCGTACAAACCAAATATAGAAAGAAGTGTATTAACATAACTCTCACGTACGCAACAAAGTAATCACTCTTTCGAACTGGCAAAAATTTGTAGAATTGGATTCCAATTTCTCATCAATCAAAACACTAATGATTTGTACCTGAAATATGAAGAAGAATATTGTTCCAAAGAATTCTCTAACATTGTCTACTGGTATCTGCATGAATGCTAGAAAGAATAGAAAATATCATGAAATTCACCATTATATTTATAAAAGTTAAATAAACGATGTCGATACAATGCATATATCCCTTGCATAAAAGCCCCCTTCTACCAATCTTTATTAGTTAAGATACGAATGGATGAAATATACGTTAGCGTATAAAGAACACCTACATATCCCAAAAACTGAACAAATGGATTAATTTCTGTTTTTTATATAAATAACTGCAGCAATACCAACCGCAACTAGCAACATATACAAATGCTCAAAATAATTTCGATGCCACATGTTGATTGGCAAAATAGCAGGAATTGTTAAAGCCTCAACAAACACGATAATATATAGTGCAACCAATATTGCACCCACCTCTTTATATGGAAAATATGATATGGATAATCCAAGGAATATTATTATATTGAGCATGAATATTTCTAGGAAAAGAATACTTACTCTTTCTTTACATTAATTGGCAACAAGCAGATAACTTTCTTCAATGGTCTCTCATTTTTAGCAAAAATCCCTAATCAAGTTAAACAAAAAAATTATCATAAGATGGCTATAACTATTTGTATTTTCTTTCAAATTATAAAACAATGTACAAAGTGAAAACAAAAATATATAAAAGAGGATAGATAAATTGTTTCTTTTTTTATGAATGATCTCAAAACTCTAGTAATAATAATGCTTTTCATATTCTTAGAAATTCCTTTCTAAAATAGATTATTATGCTTTGTTAAAAATTATCATTTGTTTTTTAGTATACGAATGGATGAGATATAGGTTGTTACAAATAGTGCAACCATAAATATGAGAAAACACACTTCGTGATTTATCATTGTCTTAGTTACAACTGTCCAATAAATTCCTGCAACTGCAAGTACGATAAAAAAATATGTTCAAGATAATGTTTGTGCCATTTATAACTCGGTAAAGCATTTGGAATAAACATGCATTCAAACACAAGAATAAGCTCTAACCAGAACATTTCTGGCATATAGAAATTGCATGCCATTGCACAGTAGATCAACCAACTTATAGCAAGAACCAAATTATCGATGCACAATTCCAAGAAAAAACTATTAGTAAAAAAGATTGAGGTTTAATTGGCAGTAGTCTTATACTATTAGACTTTTATGAAATGATTTTTTTAGAATAATTATTTATAACAACATAAGAGTACAGAAGAAGCGAGTAACTGTTAGGGTTGGACATGATTAACGTAGGAAATTATTCCACCAATAAAAACTCATTAGAAAAACATATGATATACGCAAAATATCGCTTTATCCTTAATAATTTGTTCATACTCAGCTATAAACAGTGCTTTCATATCCTTAGAAATTCCTTTCTAATGTTAAATGATTATGTTGTTTAAATAATACCTTTTACAATACCCTACAAAGATTTCTTCTAGTGTAGCTGGATGAAGACCTTCTAGATTTGGTGCGTGTTTACGATCAATTAAAAGTTTTACTTGGTATGGAGTTTCTTTCTTTGCAACAATTGCACCTTCTGGAATATTCGTGATTTCTTCTGGTGCTATGTTCAATATTCCGTAGCTAGATAGGATATTATCTTTTTCATCATTGATTATTAACTCACCTGCATGCATGAATCCAATGTAATCACACATCTTTTCAAGATCTGTAACGATGTGGGAAGATATCAGTATTGTATAATCTTCTTGGCGTGTATATTCAATGAGAAGATCTACGACTTCTGCACGAATTGCAGGATCTAGTGCATTCATCGGTTCATCTAATACTAAGAGTTTTGCGTTATGACTTAACGCAATCGCAATTGCGATACGCATTTTGTTACCTAATGATAGTGTTTCATATTTTTCGTCTTTATCAATTTCAAACTGTTTCAATAGTTTCACAAATTGTTCATGATCCCAATGTTTGTAGATTTTACTAAAGACTTCTTCAATCTTATCTACCGTTAGGATATTAGGAATACCCATATCATTGATTACAAAACCCAACTGGTCTTTGAGTTCTACTTCATTGATAAAATTATTACTACCTAATACTTCAACATCTCCATAGTTTGGTTGTACAAGTCCTAGGATACAGTTGATAAGTGTTGTTTTACCTGCACCATTTTCACCAATTAAACCATAGATTGATCCTTCTGGAATCTGTAAAGATACATGATTCAAGCGAAAGTTATCATACTTTTTCGTAATATCCTTTACTTCAATTGCATTCATAAAGATTTTTTCCCCCAATTATTCATTTTCATCCCAAATGACTTTCATCATTTTGGTTATTTCCTCTTGTGTTAGATTACAAGAAGTGGATAGTTTTTTAATTTCTGCTAGATGTTCTTCAATGATGCGAAGATTTTGTTCTTGAATGAGTTGGACATTCTTTCCTGCCACAAAACTTCCTTTGCCTGGAATAGTATAGATATAACCTTCTCGCTCTAGTTCTTCATATGAACGTTTTGTGGTAATGACACTGATACGTAGATCTTTCGCAAGTGTGCGAATTGATGGTAAACTTTCATCTTCAGCTAATGTGCCATTAATAATTTGATCTCGTAATTGATTATAAATTTGGTCGTAAATCGGTTGTCCACTCCTGTTGTCAATAATTAGTTTCATAATTATCAACCTCCAACCTATCTGTATATATACAATATACACAGTTAGCATATTTTCGTCAATAGGTGTGAAAAGAAAAAACCCAACCAATTTTGGCTGAGTTAGTTCGTTGTTTGATATACCCATTTATGAATACGTGGCTGGAGTTTCTTTGTAAAGTATCCTAGTAACGGTCCAAATGTAAATGCTAGGATGATTGTTCCTTCTCGTATTGGGAATAATGCATGGAAGAAAAACCAACAAAGCAATAACAATATGATAAAGACTACATCCGCTAACTGTCTTACCTTACCAAACTCCATTTGGAATTTCTTTGCAAAAAGTACACATGTGCTTTCAACCGCTAATCCTATCATTCCACTCGCAGTCATCATTGCATCTCCAAAAGTACAGATGACGATAAATACCATCAATAAAACTAGACGTATCACATAGAAATCTGAATTCATCCCTGAAAATACTGTGTAATAGAAATAGTTGATTATGATTCCCATTAAGAATGATACTGGTATCTGTAACAGAAATATCAAACGATATTTCTTTCGTAACATTAGTATTTGTATAGCAATACAGATGCAGTTACCAATTAATCCAACTGTCCCTACTTCGATAGCTGTAATTGAACTGATACTAAGTGCTAAAGCATCATAAGCACCTGTTCCTAATGCGACCTTCATAATTCCAGCGGCACCTATCGCTACAAGAATCAACCCTACAACTTCAATCAGAAGATGTTTTGCAAACTGTTGTTTTGTTATTTCCATAGGATTCTTGTTTCATAGAACTGTTGTTCAAAACCAACATCTTGAATGATTTCGTTTTTTTCATCTATTTTTTTCTGTAACACGAGTGACGATGAAATAAGAACGATGGTCATCTTTATGATAGATAATACCACTCACAACTCCCTTGAGATGTATCTAAAAGGCTCTTTTGGGCCAATGACATAAGCATCTTGGAACTCTCCGCTCTTTTGGAATAGTTCTTCAACATAGCCTGTATTTACTGGATATGTTAAATCAGCGATATGTGGATGGAAGCTTCCGTATGTGTGATCGATAATAACTGTTACAGTTTTACCCAACCATTCTCTACCCACAAGATATTCCATCGGCGTGTAGTTCATTCCACCGGCTTCTGTAGATGTTCCAGCATCCTCAAATCCATAGTGATGATAGAAGTCTGCTGCTGAATCCACAACGTTAGCGGTAATTTTTGAAAGACGATTCTTATCTGCCTCTTCTTTCAAATGATTTAGCAGTGCAGTTGCATATCCCTTTTTACGCGAGTCCTGTTTTGTTAGTAACAGAATGATATGCATCTTTTCTGGATCATAAGCCAGGATGCTTTCTAAACCTTCTTCGTATAAACCATAAACTGTGAATTGTTTCAGGCGCTCTGCCATAAATTCACTAATACTCTTAGCAGCTTCTTTACTCCACGAAGTATCTGTCTCAGAAAGAATTACTTCTTTCGCAAGGCTAATCGCTTCATCAAGTTCTGCTGCTGTTAATATTCTAATATCCATTAGAAACTGATGTTACGGTCATACATCGCAACCGCCTCTTTGATAACATTCTTACGTAGTTCATCGTTGATGAACACAACTTCTACCGGTAAATCTTTTGCATGTGGCATAGCCGCATCATGAATCTTTGTTAAGATATCCTGTTCTGGCTTTTCAGCTTCCACAACTAAGAAGAATGCCATAGCTGGACCATATAGTTTTGCCTTTAACCAAACTCTGCTAATCACATCATTTGTTTCACAATAGTCATATACAGCATTTACCAAGCGTGTTGGATATACATTTGGTTCAGAATATGTGATGTTCATAGGTGCTGTTGGTTGTACAGGCTTTGGTCTTTCTCTACCTGCAAGGATTGCAATAAGTGGCTTAGGAATAACGATATTATCTGTTCCTGGGTTGATGATAACACCTTGAATCTTTGTATTTGGATCGGATAATAATGCATCGTATTCTTGAATTGTTCTTACGATATTCTTTGGTGTATCATCCTTCTCACCAGCCACCTTAAATTTTGTGGATTCTTCAACATCCGTAAATGCAGGGAAGAATGCTTTCCCATCATTTGTATTAATGAGGAAGAACTTAATCTGTGAAGGATTTACAGTTGGTAAAACACCATTATGGTCCGGCTTTAGTTCTACATCAAAATTACAAGGTGCTAGTAATCTTGCTTTCTTTAATGCATTTGATAATGCTTCTTGTCTTTCAGGGGTACTTCCTTGTTTTAAATCATTGATTGCTTTCTTTACTTCCGGATTCGTAACAGGGGCAATCGTTCCCTGCTGGATTTTTGCTTTCTTATCTGACATGATGTACTCCTTTTACATTCTAAGTAATTATACCCTTTTTTCGCTATCATTCACTAGATTACATCATATTCAAAAGAAAGAATGATGCGCAGTGAGATTTGACAAACAGAAAACCAAATATTTAAATATTATACATATCCATTACAGAAAATTAGAAGTGATAGAGGTATTGAACTATGATCTTTCATGAATTTGGTGATAAATGTTTACCACATATTATATTAATACACGGTGGTGGTAATTCATGGTGGAATTATCTTCGACAAGCACAAGTGTTATCTGAAAAATATCACGTTATTTTACCAACGCTTGATGGACATGGCGAAGAATACCAAAAAGAATATATTTCAACTGAAGCTTCCGCACAAAAGATTTTAGAGTACATAAAAAGTAATTGTGGCGGAAAGGTATTTGCACTAGGTGGTGTATCTTTGGGTGGTCAAATCGTTATCGAATTATTATCACTAGATTGTAATATTGCCCAAAAAGCGATTATCGATGGAAGTATCTGTATTCCTCAACCTAAATTAGCTAAAATTTGTGTAGGAGTTATAAAAGTATTTGGCAAACTCATGCTTAACAAATCCATATGCAAGATGCAGTTAAGCTTGATGAAAAAAATATATCCTAACATGTCATTTCCGGAAGTACTTGATAACTATTATATAGAAGATATGCCAAGGCTTCCTATTAAAACACTGGTAACTATCTACCAAACATATATGGGAGAATATACACTAAAACGTTCTATCTCTGAAAGCAATGCCGAGGTCTTATATATTTATGGCGAAAAAGAAATGCGCTGTGTGAAGGAATCCGCAAAACGCTTTAAACAAATGCATCCAAACTGCACTCTATATGAAGCAAAAGGCTGTAATCATGGATATCTATCCATCTATTTTCCTTTAGAGTGGATAAGAATAGTAAATCCATTTTTGGAAAACTATCATTCATCTCAAGATGAAATCTAACCATAACGTATTATAATAGAGAAGATTTTAAGGAGTCATATATGAAAAAAATAACTTGGAATTCACCTGTCATCTTATCGTTTGCCCTAATTAGCTTAATCGCCTTAGGACTGAACACTATAACAAATGGCACTACAAACTATCTTATATTCTCTGTATATGGAGGCTCATTACTCAATCCACTTTTCTATCTGCGTTTATTCACACACGTATTAGGACACGCTGACCTATCACACTACATGAATAACATGTTGTTATTCTTATTGGTGGGTCCAATGCTAGAAGAAAAGTACGGCAGCAACCGTTTACTTATCGTCATCTTAGTGGTCGCTCTTGTAACGGGTATTGCACATATCATCATCGCCCCAAACACAATGTTATTGGGTGCTAGTGGTGTTGTATTTGCTTTCATTCTATTATCTGCTGTAACAGGTTCTAAAGAAGGAATCCCACTTACATTCATCATCGTTGCAGTACTATATATCGGAACACAGGTTTACGAAGGTGTATTCAATGTTGATAACGTATCACAGTTAACTCATATTATTGGTGGCATTATTGGTGGTGTCTTTGGTATGACACTACGTAAGAGTCGCTAATTTAATTCTAAAATTGCTAGAATTCTACGGAATCTAGCTTTTTAATTTGTATATATTCTATGAAATTGCACATGAAATTCGAATATCATTCACACTCTCTTCACATTTGTGCTCTAAGATAATAAACGTAGTAACAAGGAGGATTGAAATATGTCAGATAACTTAAATGAAACAAACAACGAAATCAATGAATCAAATCAATCTGAAACAGTTGAAAATAAAACAGAAGCTGTTGAAGAACAACATACAGAAGATGTAACGGAAACTGTTCAAGAAGCAACTAAAGAAAACGCAAAAGAATCTAGCGAACAAGCAAAAGTAGAAACAGTTAACCAAACTGTTATAACAACACCAAACAAAAAGCAAAATATTATCGGCTCAAAAGTCATTGCGACTGTCGGTAAAGGTGCACTCGCAGTACTGTGTGGATTTGGTGGTGCTTGGCTATATTCAGCGCAAAGTGGAAATACTGGTAAAACAGTGGTTTATCAAACAACAGAATCTGGTAGCAGTAAAACAACTTCTGTTTCTAACGAAAAAGATGGCTCCGGTTTAACAGTTGCAGAAGCTGCCGCAAAAGCAGCCCCTTCTACAGTAGAAATTCAAACAGAAATCACACAACAATCGTATGGCATGTTTGGTGGAACATACACAACAAACGCTGCTGGTTCTGGTGTCATCATCAGTAAAGATGGTTATATCGTTACAAACAACCACGTAATTGATGGTGCCCAAAAGATTACAGTCAAGACTAGTGATGGAACAGAGTATGACGCAAAACTTGTTGGTACAGATGCAAAGAGCGATATTGCAGTATTAAAAGTTGACGCAAATAACTTAACACCTGCTACACTTGGTGATTCATCTAAGATTTCTGTAGGTGATACAGCAATCGCAATTGGTAACCCATTAGGTACACTTGGCGGAACTGTTACAGATGGTATCATCTCCGCAACATCTCGTGAACTTGTTGTTAACAACGAATCTATGAAGCTTATCCAAACAAATGCCACAATCAACTCTGGTAACTCAGGTGGTGGATTATTTGATGGTAACGGTAATTTGATTGGTATCGTACAGTCTAAAGACTCCGGCACATCTTCATCTGGTGCAACAATCGAAGGTATCGGCTTTGCAATTCCAGTAAATGACGCAATGGAGGTTGCAGAACAGTTAATTAAGAATGGTAAAGTTACAGACCGTGCAACATTAGGCGTTTACTTACAGACTCTTACTACCCAACAAGGCAACTACACTCCTGGCGTATATGTCACAAATGTTATCGATGGTAGTGGTGCACAAGCTGCTGGCTTTAAAAGCTTATGATAAGATTGTGGGTGCAGATGGCAAGGAAGTTTCAAGCTATCCAGATTTATCTGCAATTCTAAAGACAAAGAAACCTGGTGATACAGTTGATCTTACAATCGATAGAGATGGTAACCAGATTCAAGTGACAGTTACTCTTACAGGTACATTAGATACAGCACAATCCCAAAATAATAACCAACAAACTCTCCCTAACCGTGGCGAGCAAAAACAATAATAAATAGGAAATAAAAATACAGAGTATCCTACATACCCTGTATTTTTTATTTCAAAGATTGACCAATGATTGACCAAAATAAAAGAAAAAAACCCGCTATATAGCGAGCTTCTTTTTCTATGGCGCAGGAACAGGGATTTGAACCCTGGCACCGTGTTACCGATCTACAAGCTTTCCAAGCCTGCCCCTTCAACCGCTTGGGTATTCCTGCAAAGTTTTCATAGGACATGAATTATAATACCAATTATTATTCAAAAAAATAAAAGTATTAATGTAGAAATAATTTAACTTTCCACGTAAAATAAACATACTGGAGGTTATACAAAAATGAGCGATTTGACAAAGAGCATTAGGCGCTTCTCTAAAGAAGATTTTTATTACAGAAGCCTCTCGAAAAGATTACGATTACTGACCTTACAAATGACTGCGGTGTAAACCGTCAAACATTTTATTATCACTTCCATGATATCTATGATTTAATCGATTGGATTTATCTTGCGGAGGGTGAAGAAGCAATCGGAACTCAACGTAGTTATGATAGTTGGCAAGATGGACTTTTATCTGCCTTCAAGATTATTGAGAAAGAAAAACACTTTTATCTTAAATACAATCCACTCTCGTTCACAATCCCACATCATGCGTATGCTAGAAGATGCGGCGGAGTACTTACTATTAAATGTAATTCGTGAACTTGCGAAAAATTATAAGGTTTCTAATGAAACAATTCATTTTATGGCATCCTTCTATCGATTCAGTTTTGCCGGTGTAGTATTTGACTGGATTGAAAAAGGTATGCATGAAAATCCACAGAAGATTGTTGACCAAGTTGCGATTCTAATGCAAGGTACCTTCCCTTCTGCACTAGAACGTTTCGAGAAAGCCAAGATGTAAAAAAGACCCTATGGTCTTTTTTTAAAATATTGATGATAAATCTCTAAAGCGGTTGCAGGTTCTAAGCCTGCTCCTTTTTTAGATACAACTGTCCCTGCTATATCATTTGCAAATCCAAGAATATCCTTCATATCCGCATGCATGCATAATCCCTGCAATCACAGCCCCCACATGAGAATCTCCTGCACCAATTGTATCTGCTACAGTTACTTTCTTTGATGGTACATGCACAAAATTTGAACCATCATAACTTGTAGAACCATTTTCACCTAAGGTAACAATCACAATATTCCCTGTTCGTGTATAGAGTTCCTGTAACCCTTCGTTGATATCGTTCTTTCCACTCAAACCGAACAATTCTATTTCATTGACATGTAGGATTGGTTTGAGTGCATAGATGCGTTCCATGATTTCTTTAGAGATATGTGCATATCTCGGACCTGGTGCAAATACGACCTGTCCATCACATGCGGCTAGGCAATCTACGATACGTGAACCATCCTTATCTTCAATCTCTATTCCACAAGCATAGATATATCCATAGGAAGAAAGATCAAGTGAATCCGCCCATTCCTTTTGGAATGTATACTCTGCACCATGGTAAGAAAGGAACGTTCTTTCTCCACTATCCTCAACCAAGCAATAACAACAACCATTTTCTTGTTCAGTACGAATTGTTGTAGTAATACCTGCTTTTTGTAATTCTGATTCTACAAACTTTCCATATACACCTGTACCTACTGGTGAAAGAAATGTATATGGTAAGGAAAGCTGATGTAATATTGATACGACATTAAATGCACAACCACCAATCTGTAATGTTTGACCATAGATATTCGCATCCTGTGCAGATGCAGGTATCGCTGGTAAGTTAATAATCACATCACAAACTGTTGAACCAATGATTAAACAGGGTTTCATATTTCTATCCTCTATGCTTTCTTATAATGAATAATACCACCAATATTCTTGGCGTTTGTATAACCCATTCCTCTTAACATCATGACTGCTGCACCAGATCTTCTACCACTATGACAATACACAAATAGTGGTGTATCTTTTGTGTAATGCATGTCTTCAATCTGTTCTAAATTGGAAAGTGGAATATTTACACTATCAGGAATATGTTCTTCTTCATATTCATCTTCTTCGCGGACATCCAACAATACTGCACCCGGAATAGTCTTCATATTTTTTTAGTTCTTCATTAATGTCCATTGGACGAAAAATATCAAATAATCCCATTTACTATTTCACCTCCATGAATTCTTCTGGTGTTATCATAAGTTGCTCTAAATGATATGTGCCATGACTATACGTGAACTTGGCAATCCCACCATTTGGCATGATGTGTTTTTCCTTCTGCCTTCTTTTGTTCAGTTAAATCTGCACGATAGATATTAAATAAATGCTTGAGAAGTGTCATATAGAGTGAGCCATGTGCTACAAGTAATACATTCTCACCATCTTTTGCTCGTGATACTACAAGTTTTAAAATTTGATCAATGCGTTCAACGACCTGTTCTTCGCTTTCACCACCGACATCACTGAAATCAACACGTGGATTAAAACGTTCATACAATTCATCCATGATAGCGTCTCGTACTCTAGCTTCATAGGTTCCAAAGTTGATTTCTCTTAAATCTTGATTTGGTATCGCTGCAATATCATGCGACTCTAAGATATACGCTGCTGTATCACGTGCTCTTTCTGCAGTCGAACAATACGCAAACGCAAAATCAATGTTATGTAATGCTTTCCCCGATAACTTTACCTGTTCAATTCCCTGTGCAGTTAAAGGGCTATCACTTCTTCCCTGCATACGATTATAGTGATTAAACAGTGTCTCTCCATGTCTTACATAGTAAAGGTTTACTGTTTTTTCTTCCATCTTATATACGAAGTTCTTTGGCTCTACCGGAACCTGTTGAATTTGATACTCACCGTCTTCATATGTAAATACCATGATTCCACCATTTGGAATCATACTGTGATCTGCCGTAATACACTCTTGATGTAGTGCATCAATGTCAACACCTAATAGGTACTTCATGGTACAGATTTGATACATGCCATGACCCACAAGTAGAATACGATCACCATCTTCAGCCTCATCAATAATTGTTTGTAACGTCTTGCGAATACGAGTTTCCATCATTGCTGGGGATTCACCACCCGCCGAACTATAATCTAAGCTTTCACGGCATTGACGGATTTCCTCCGCATGTGCTGTATGCCTAGCAGCTTCTAATCTACCAAAGCTCATTTCATGCAATCCTGAAAGTAGAACTGGTCGAATCTCTCTATCTTTCGCTATGATATCCGCAGTATTCCAAGCACGCTCACTTGGGGAAGAATAAATATGATCAAACCAAACATCCTTGAGTCGATTCGATGTTTCATGTGCCTGTGCGATTCCACGATCTGTTAATGGGGAATCACAGCTTCCCTGCATACGGCCTAAATGATTGAATAATGTTTCTCCATGACGAACAAGATAAAAAGTAATTTTCATGTCTGTTCTCCTAACGCATTTATACTATCATTTTCTACTCATTATAGTAATTGTATTACGCAAATTTGCATAAAAAAGAAGGACAATTAGTCCTTCTAGTCTAAATATGGATTACTTCATTACAAAGCCAACTGCAGTACCGCGACGTACAGGTGATAAGCGTACATATGTTTCAATCTTTGGATAGCTTGATACTTCATGGTATTCAATTTCATCCCACTTTAGCCCTGTATTGTGTGCGGTTAAGAAGTCATCTACACCAAGTGACATATCTGGAACCGGCACAAGCGTAATTGTTGGGCTATTATCATCCAAATAATTCCAACCACCCATGATACCTAGTGTTTCATCTAGGCTTTCATGGTACATGATACTGAGGTAACGGCTATCTGGAGTACGTCCATGATAGTCATATGTATTACCGATGAATAACGCACCGTTTTCATCGCGATATAATACTACAACGTTTTGGTACTGATCTAATGATACTGTTTCTTTGAGTTCCATAATCAACCCCCTTGTATCAATACTATTTCATATCTTTAAGGAAAGCAACATATGCGCGATATGCTTCGTATACGTCTGCTTTAGATACTGTTTCAAATGGAGCGTGCATGTTCTGAACACAGATACCTGCATCGATAACATTCATATTCTTATTGGCAAGAATATATGCGATTGTTCCGCCTCCACCAACGTCAATCTTACCTAATTCGCAAGTTTGGAACATAACGTTGTTATCATCCATGCACTTACGAATCTGTGCCATAAATTCAGCACTTGCATCGTTAGAACCAGACTTACCACGAGAACCTGTATACTTTGTTAAAAGCAGATACCCTTTCCAAAGTAAGCTGAATTCTTTGGTTCATATACTTCAGGATAGTTTGGATCATACGCAACAGATACGTCACTTGATAACATGGCACTATTTTCAAGAGCCTCATGTAAGTTTACAAGTGTTGCGCCAACTTGCTTGTCTAATAATTTTGTAACGACATGTTCAAAGAAGTCACTATGGGCACCAGTAGCACCTACAGAACCGATTTCTTCCTTTATCAACTAGGATACATACAGATGTACGTTCTGGCTTATCAATTTCCGCAATAGCACGTAGAGATGTATACGCACATACCTTATCATCATGACCATAACCTAAAATCATAGAACGATCTAAACCATAATCACGTGCTTCACCAGCAGGTACAACTTCAATTTCTGCTGAGAGGAAGTCATCTTCTTCAATATCATATTGTTCCTTCAAGAGGTCTAAAAGATATGCTTTAACAGGATCCTTTTCAACACCCTTCTTAGGAATAGAACCTACTAATAGGTCTAACTTTTCACCTTCTACGACAGTCGCTGCTGGTTTTTGTAATTGTTGAGCAGCTAAGTGAATCAATAAGTCTGAGATACCCACAACTGGATCACCAGGCTTATCACCAATGTTAATTTCAACTGTTGTACCATCCTTCTTGCATACAACACCTACAAGTGCCATCGCACGTGCTACCCATTGGTACTTCTTGATACCACCATAGTAGTGTGTATCCATTAATACTAAGCCATCCTTTTCATAGATTGGCTTTTGCTTAAGGTCCATACGAGGCGAATCGATATGTGCACCTAAGATATTCATACCTTCTGTTAATGGCTTTTTACCCATTACAAATAAGATAACATTCTTACCCTTGTTTACAGCGTAATAACGATCACCAGCCTTTAGCTTCTTCGCTGTTTCTACTGGTTTGAATCCATGTGCTTCCGCAAACGCAACAGAATTAGTCACAAATGTACGTTCTGTCTTTGAGTTGCTCAAGAATACACGGTAATCTTCGTTAAATGCGTGTAGTTTCTTTAACTCTGTTTTATTGAGTTTTTCCCAAACTGTGTTTCCCATTTTTATTCTCCTTTTATCTGATACTTTGCAAAGACATGTAACATCTTTTTCTCACCTGTGATTCGAACAATCAAACCATCTTGGTGGTACTCTAGAATATCCATATCTAGGATTGCTTTATATGTATCGAACATGCTTATTTTATCATAGCCTAGTTTACATACAATGCTTTCTTCTGCTGGATAAATCATTTCAATGATTTCTTCCAGCAATGTATCTAAGCCTTCTTTTGTATAACAAGAGATGGTAAGACCATCTACTCTTTCTGGATGTGCTAGCTTTATCTATCTTATTGAACACATGAATCTGTGGAATATCATCCGCATGAATCTCTTTTTAAAGTTTCTTGGGTGATAGCACTCTTTTCTTGCCAACTAGGATCTGCCACATCAATCACATGAATTAATAAATCTGCATCTCTTGCGGCATCCAAAGTACTCTTGAACGCTTCAATGAGTCCATGTGGTAAATCTGATACAAAACCAACCGTATCATACAACAAGAATTTCTTATGTTTACTTTGTACCATACGAACACTTGTATCCAAAGTTGCAAATAACATGTCTTGTTCTAGAACCTCTTGTCCCCCAGCATCTTGCATGGAAAGAATTGCATTCATCAAGGAACTCTTACCAGCATTGGTATACCCAACTAAGGCAACGCGTTTCAACAATGTCTTTTGACGTCTTCGCTCATCCTGATAACGACGTACTTCAATCTTTCGTAGTTCTTCTTTTAAGTCATTTATTTTCTTTTGGTATCTTGCGGCGATGATGGATGATCGCATCTCACCAGCACCACGGTTTGTGACTGCACCACCACGTGAACGTTCGTTGTCATTATCCGCATGTAGTACACGTGGTAAATCATACTGTAAACGTGCCACTTCTGTCTGCAGTTTTGCCTGACGACTACGAGCACGCTGGGAGAAAATATCTAAGATTAACGCTGTACGATCAATCACATTGACACCACAATATGCAGAGATATGATCGCTCACTTGTATCTTTAAGGGATTGTAGAAGATGATACCATCAGCCCCCAATTCTTCACACATCGCTTTTCAACGTCTCTAATTTTCCAATACGGAATGCGGTATGTGAATCCATACTTTTTGATTGTTGGGTAATCGTTCCAAGTACTTCTAGATTACATGCTTCACAGAGTGCAACACATTCCTGCATTGCACTTGTAAAGCTACTACTATTTGCTTGTAAACAAACACCCGCAAGAATGATTTTCCGCATGCATGCCCTCCTTTTTATTGATTCTCTAGCTGTAAGTAATAATAACTAACTGCTAACCACTGATTGTGTTTATAGCCAATTTCTTCAAATGTTGCCTTTTTGACAAAGCCAAATCTTTCATGTAGTTTTTCGCTTGCGATATTCCCTGTAGTCACAAGTGAAACGATGTTCTTATATCCATATTTTCTAGCAATATCTATCATCTCTTTCATCAGAGTTTTACCATAGCCACGATGACATGCATTAGGATCCAAGTAGATTGCTAAATCAACCGTACATGCATATGCTTGACGACTATTAAAGTCAGAATAATATGCATATCCAACCGGTTTATCATCTTCTTCTAAAATAATCCATGGATATTTTTCTGTGATAAATGAAACTCGTTGTTTAAATTCATCAAATGTTAATTCTTCTGCCTCAAATGTTGCAGTACTATTTTTGATATACCAGTTATACCAATTTAGAATAACTGGTATATCTTTTTCTTCAATATTTCTAATCATTAGAGTACACCGTGTTACCATCCATCACTGTTAACATAACTTTTGTACGATGGATGTCAGAAACAGGTATTGTACGAATATCTTTTTCTAGCACAACGAAATCTGCATAATATCCTTCTTGGATTGCACCGATACAATGATCCATAAATAACATCTTGGCACCATTTGTTGTAAAGGAAGCAATAGCCTCATCAACTGTTAGGCATTCCTCTTCATTCATGCATGCATCATAAGAGATTGATTCTCTTGTGACTGCACATTCAATTCCCTTTAAGACATTTGGCATTTCAACTGGAGCATCTGAACCATTAGATGCTAGAGTTCCTTCTAATAACGTCTTATATGGATAAGAAGTACTTGCAAGTTCCTTACCGACTCTAGATTCAAGAATCTGTGCGTCATAATCAATAAAGATGGATTGGAAATAACATGCCAACTTCTGATCAAGTACCTGTTTGATTTGATCAGGTCTCATAATTTGGCAATGTACGATACCATGGTGTAAAGGATTACCTTCTAACACAGTATCTTTATATACATGCAGTACATTATCTAGTGCTGCATCTCCAATCGCATGGGCGATGGTAGGCATATTGAATTGATTTGCTAAACGTACGTAAGTTTCAATGACATCTTCTTCTAAGGATGCGATTCCCTTCGTTGTCGGATCATCCGCATATGCATTCTTCATATATGCAGTTCTAGCACCCAATGAACCATCTGTAATTAACTTCAATGGACCAATACGGAAATAATCATCACCTACATCAAAGGTATAACCATCATCTAAGAACTTCGAGAATTCTTTTGGATTATTAAACTCACACTGTTCATTGACACGTACCGTCATATCTTGTTTGTACGCCAGCGATTCAAAAGCACTCAATACAGGTTTATAGTCATGTGCGACTGCTAAGAAGTCATCACTACCAACTGTTGTAACACCAAATCGATTCGCATAACTTGCACCGATGTGGATGTATTCTTTGAATCTTTTTCAGCATCTGGTTGTGGATATGCATTATGAATATTATTTAAAGCGTTCTCTTCCACAAAACCATTTTTATAGTCAATATTTCCGCCTTCAATCTTTGTGTGTTCTGTAATACCAGCAGCTTTCAGGGCAGCCGTATTAGCAGATAAAACATGGCCACACGCACGTGTTAAAGCAATTGGAACTTCTGTACTAATTTCATCAAGCATTTGTCTTGTTGGCTTTTTGGCGGTCTGGGAAGGATTCTTCATTATAGCCACGGCCAATAATCCACTCACCCATTTTTGTAGTCGAAAGCTTTTCTTTCACCTTTTCGATAACTTCTTCATTGGAATGACAATCATCCAATACAACATTGGATAAGTACATGCCAAGTTCTGCCAGATGCATATGACTATCCACAAAACCCGGGACAACGAACATACCCTTTAAGTCAACGATTTCAGCACCTTCCCCACAGAGTAATTCTTCAATCTCTTGATTTGTGCCAACTTTAATAATATATTCATCACTCGTCGCAAAAAGCAGTTGCTGGATTTTTGCCAGATATTACAATTGATATAACCTTTTTTTCATATGTGATGATCTCCATTTCTTCGTAAAGATTATACTATTAACCCCTCATTCCTTCATAGCAAATACCTAAAAATCACCATACTTTCATATGGTGACTTTGTTTATTCGGTACGTAACGCTTCTACTGGATCTTTTTTCGCTGCACTACGAGAAGGAATTAATCCTCCAATCACAGTGATTATAATACTAATCAAAATTAATACTCCTGCAGATTCTAGTGGTAATACCGCACTTTAAATCTTCAATTTTAGATACCGTTTGGATGACATTATTAATTGGAATTAGCAGTAATAACGTGATGCCAATCCCTATGATACCGGAAAAAATACCAATGATGAATGTCTCCGCATTAAATAATTGCGAGATATTCTTTTTCGATGCACCTAGTGCACGAAGAATACCAATTTCTTTCGTTCTTTCCATTACAGAAATATAGGTAATGATTCCTATCATAATAGAAGAAACAATCAAAGATACTGCCACAAACGCAATCAGTACATAAGCAATACCATTGATGATTGTCGTTAAGGAAGATGTCATTAGCGCAACATAATCTGTATAGGAAATCTTTGAATCTTCACCAACAGTATTGTTGTAATTTTCAATTACTTTTCCTATCGCATCCTTGTTTTCAAAACTATCTGCATAGATACTGATACTGGATGGTGATTCGTAGCTCACTGCCCCAAAGGAAGCGAGATTCTTCTCTAACGATTTACCGCCGATATAATCATTGTAAATCGCAAGTAACGTTGTTTTATTTGGACTATCATTGAGATAATTTTTCCAACATACCAGAAATACCACTTTGTGGATTCATGGATAGTTTTGATAAAAGCATTCATATCAAAACTATTTGTATCTTCATTAATTTCTTGATTTTTGACTCTTTCCATCATAGTACAAAAATCAACTGGTACATATTCGCCTTTTTCATCCTCACTCAGATTTAGTAAATACTCTTTAGTATCCTGAATCTTCTCTTCATCCGTTGTAGCATTAAAGTGTACGCCATTTAATACATTAATTTCCGGAGTATTCTTTTGTGCTTGTACAATAGCAGATTCATTTGCACGATCAATTACATAATTGGTTAAAAGATTTGTATATGCGACCACAGTATTGATGGTCGCATTTTTCGCATCTTCCTTCGGACGAATAATTCCGGTTACTTTTAAAGGAATCGATTTATTCATTAAGCCATCGGTATCATACTCTGGATTCTTGATTTGACTATAACTACCATTCTCATTTTTTACATAGTTTTCGCTTGATGGCACAAGATAAAATATCTTCTGTAACATGTCCTCATAACTAAGTGTAAAGTCTTCTCCATCTTGTTTATTCGCAAGTTGATTTTTAGCGGACGTATATTGTTCCTTGGTGATAAAACCTAGTTGATACATCGATTGTACTGGGATACCATTGTTCTCATTGAGTACCATCACAACCTCGTTATAACTCGTTGGCCAAGAACCCGCCACCATATCATAACTATCTGTCACTACAGATGAAATTGGCTGCCCATTTGTACCAGCAACCATTTCAGAGAAATTCTTTGCAGATTCGTTGTTTATCCCTATATTCGCAAAATTAAACATACGAGGACGATTTGAGTTTCCATTTCCTCCATCTAGTTCAATATTTGTGTTAATGAGTTGTTGATTTGGATTTTTGTGCATACACATCAAAGTTAACGTTATAACTATATATAATCCCATTTTCACCAACATATTGATGAATCTCAGATGCAGGATTATCGAGATACTTTTTAAATTCAGCTAGGTTATTTTGAATCAGATTGTTTGTAACTGCATCACTTTGTTTCAATGATTGATAGTCTGTATGAACTTTGTCATCATCTTCTTTTGTTTCTTTTTGAGAAGATAAGCCCATCATCTGCGTACGTAACTGCATAATCGAAGTTGCATCAATTGTCTGTGAAGAAATTGTAATTGGATAGGATGTCATCGTTTCCTTTTGAACACGTGTTATGTACTGATTCATTCCTGTTGATAAAGCCAAGATTAACGCAATACCAATAATTCCAATACTACCTGCAAAAGACGTCAGAATTGTTCTTCCAATCTTTGTACGAAGATTGGCAAACGACAATCCCAAAGATGTCCAAAACGACATAGATACTCGCTTTTGATTCTTCGTGAGTTTTTCTTCAACACTCCCTTCAGGGACATCAAATGGATTGGTATCACTTGTGATTTGGCCATCTTTCAAGTTAACGATACGAGTTGAATACACTTCTGCAAGTTCAGGGTTGTGTGTCACCATAATGACCAGTTTCTCTTCTGCAATCTGCTTTAAAAGATTCATAATTTGGATACTTGTCTCTGTATCGAGTGCTCCTGTTGGCTCATCTGCAAGTAAAATATCCGGATTGTTGATTAAAGCACGTGCGATTGCCACACGTTGCATCTGTCCACCAGATAATTGATTTGGCTTTTTATGGATATGATCTTGAAGTCCAACTTTATTTAGCACTTCCACTGCCCGTTTTCTTCTTTCTTTACGTGAAACGCCAGAAAGGGTTAGTGCCATCTCAACATTCGAGAGTACATTCTGATGAGGAATCAAATTATAACTTTGAAATACAAATCCAATCGAAGTATTACGATACGCATCCCAATCCGCATCTCTATACTTCTTTGTGGATACACCATTTATGACCAAATCACCACTATCATAACGATCTAATCCACCAATAATATTTAACATCGTTGTCTTTCCAGAACCAGACTGCCCTAGAATTGACACAAATTCATTCTCTCTAAAATTTAAGGAAATACCCTTTAAAGCAACTTGCGTAAGTTCCCCTACCGTATAACTCTTAACAATATTCTTTAGCTGTAACATGAAAGAAACCTCCACATATACATTAAGAATAACATACTAAAATTTTGCATTTTTTAAAAATATTTTTTTAAGATAAAAAAAGCAGGTTTTTCACCTGCTCATTAGAGATTCTTATAAAGTCTGCTTAACAACAGCTTCAAGTTCTTCTCTTGGCATAAAACCTAAAGAGGAAGCTACCTTTTCGCCATTCTTGAAGCCAATCATTGTAGGAATGGACATAATTCCATACTGTTGTGCAATCTCTGGATTATCATCAACATTTACCTTCACAAACTTGATATCTGCATAATCCTTAGAAATTTCTTCAAGAACTGGTCCAACCATCTTACATGGTCCACACCAGTCAGCGTAAAAGTCTACGAAATACTGATTTGTTATCAGCTAATACTTTGTCATATTCTGCTTTATTCTTAATAATATCCATTTTTGAATACCTCCGTGAACATATTATTGCATAAATATATTTGATACAAAAAGAATTATGCCCTATTTGATTTTTTTGCGGCAGCTTCTTCATCTAAAATAACAGTTACATCTGGGATGATCCTGTAAGATACTTGCTGGACAATCCGTTGTCTTAGGGCCTTTAATCATACCGTATACTGCATCAGCCTTATTGCTCCTGTAGCGATTAAGATAATCTTCTTTGCACGCATAATTGTGCCTAAACCCTGTGTGATTGCTAGAGTTGGAACTTGATCGATATCCCCATCGAAGAAACGAGCATTGTCCTTACGCGTCTGTTCTGTTAGTTCCATTGTATGTGTCAAACTATCGAACGCTGCACCTGGCTCATTAAAAGCGATGTGTCCATCAGAACCGATGCCAAGTACCTGTACGTCTACCACATACTTTGCCATTTCACTTTCATAACGTACGCATTCAGCTTCAGGATCTGCTGCTTCACCATTAGGAATGTGAATATTCTCTTCAGGCACATCAATCTCGTTAAAGAGATTATCATGCATGAATGTATAGTAACTCTGTTCATGATTACGTGGTAATCCAACATATTCATCTAAGTTGAATGTAATAGCATTCTTATACGATGTGCCATTTGTCTTATGATCTGCAATCATCTTCTTGTACAAACCAACCGGTGTAGAACCCGTAGCTAATCCCAATACTGGATTTTCCTTCTCTACAACCTGACGCATAATTTTAAATGCTTCTTCACTTACTTGGTCATAGGAATCTGCAATAACAATTTTTAACATTTTTCTTTCTCCTTCTTTTTAGAATAGTGTTATTGAATACGCTGTTTGCCAGCTATCATTTTCATCTAATAATATTGTTCCTTCACGTTTTTCAAACGGAACTTCATTCTTCTCAAAATCTGTATGTGAGTACCATGGCTCGATACACACAAACGGTGCATAGGGTGACCAATACGCAAGCCATGGATAGCCCTGATATTCCACCTGTACACCATGAATACCATCCGTTAATTTCGTACAGGTACTACGTGGATTTTGGATGATGATTGTCTTCTTTAATGCATCTTTATCCAAAGCAATCACATCTACTTCTTGATTGTTTAATAGTTCCTTTTGATTCAATTCTAAACGGTATGCATCAAATGTTTTATCTTTTTCAAGTGGGCAATTGAATGCAGGATGCAATCCAAAGTTAAATGGCATTATACAGGTATTTCGATTTTCAATACGATATGCAATATCTAACTTCTTACCCTCCAAAGAATACGTAACTTCAAGTCGGAAGTGAAATGGATATTGTGCTAGCGTTTCTTCACTATCACACAGTTCCATTACGATTTGAGTATCGGTATGTTTGATACATCTAAATTCACTATTTCTAGCAAAGCCATGGTTTCCAGTATGATATTCGTTTTCCTTGAATATGAAGAATACCATCCCAAGTTTTACCAACCATCGGAAATAAGATTGGATTTCTTCCAGCCCAATAAGTCTTATCACCTTGCCACATTACCTCGATATTCGTTTCACGATCAAAGAAACTATGTATTTCAGCTGCATGTTCATCAATCGTTACTGATACAAATGAATTTTGAATTGTATACGTAGACATATATTCCCCCAACTCATTGGCTTTTATTATAACACTTTGCATGATTTTTAAATTTCAATCCTTTTATAAAATTAGTTAAATTTTATATTTTTTTCAAGATTTCAACTATATAATTGGACTTTTTTTCAAAGTTAGCGTGATAATTTTTAATGTTCAAGGAGGAAATAACTATGTCATTTATTGACGGAATTAAAGAAAGAGCTAAACAAGATATAAAAAAACAATTGTATTACCAGAATCAGAAGACGAAAGAACACTTCGTGCAGCTGCAAAAATCTTAGAAGAAAAAGACGGCAAACCTAATTTTAATTGGTGATGAAGCAACTGTAAAAGCAGATGCAGAGAAATATGGCGTTAACATTGATGGTGCAACTATCATCAATCCAGAAACTTCCGATAAATTAGAAGAATATGTAAATACATTATATGAATTACGTAAGGCTAAGGGCATGACTCCTGAAGCTGCTCGTGAAGCATTATTAAAAGATCGCACAACATTTGGTGTCATGGTATTAAAGACTGGTGGAGCTGATGGTCTTGTATCAGGTGCTTGCCACTCTACAGCAAACACATTACGTCCAGCATTACAAATCTTACGTACAGCACCAGGTGCGAAGTTAGTTTCAGGCTTCTTCATCATGGACGTTCCAAATTGCGAATTTGGTTATAATGGAACATTCGCATTCGCTGACTGTGGTCTAAACCAAGATCCAGATAGTGAAAGCTTAGCAGCTATCGCTAACGATACAGCAAATACATTTAGAACACTTGTAGGAGCTGAACCAAAGGTTGCTTTCCTATCCCACTCTACAAAGGGAAGCGCAAAACATGCATTAGTAGATAAGGTTGTAAATGCAGTAGAAATTGCTCACCAACAATATCCAGATTTAGTATGTGATGGTGAATTACAGTTAGACGCAGCTATCGTTCCAAGCGTTGCGGCAAGCAAAGCTCCAGGTTCCCCTGTTGCAGGTCAAGCTAACGTATTAATTTTCCCTAACCTTGATGGCGGTAACGTTGGTTATAAGTTAGTACAGCGTTTAGCTAAGGCTGAAGCTTATGGTCCAATGTTACAAGGTATTGCTAAACCAGTTAACGATCTATCCCGTGGATGTTCTTGGGAAGATATCGTTGGTGTAGTAGCATTAACAGCTGTACAAGCACAAAATAGCTAAGTAATAAATTAATGTATGCTTGCATACATATAAAAATAAGAGATATCCATACACAATTGGATATCTCTTTTAATATGTTTGATAATCATGGTCTTAATATATTTAGTTTTGTATTGCATTTGCAGATACAATATATATGCCGTTAGGTATGCACTGTATTGGAAGGATGCTATCTACATTTGCCCAACCCATTTTTTCACAATTATGGTTTGGACAATCAACTTTACTAACGTGCCATTTACCATCTTTTACTTCGATTGTTAAATCTCCCACATTCCCTTTAACTGTATATGTGGCATCAACACCAGAATCGAACCATTGGACAATTTCTCCACGATATACAACTACTATCCATTCCCCTTTTGCCTGGTCATTTGGAGCTCCGTTAAGTGAATTATCTGTCCTATTAATTATTGCAGGAATAAATTTGAAAACTAGAATTAGCACAATAGATATTATAATAATTACTCCAAGTGCAATATATTCTCTCTTTTTCATATTTGTCTCCCTAAATTTCAATGATATAAGCTTTTCTATTCCTTATCCCAAGGAAGTAAGTTATCTCCCTTTACAAGATATGCATTCTCCGCGATTCTTGCAAGTGGTGTATCAGAGTAAGAATCGGAATAGAAGTTTTCAATCTTTGTATCGTTGAATACTTCACGATAACGACGTACCTTTTCTTCTCCATGACAATTCAGTCCACTATATACACCTGTATGAATATCAACTACACTTGCCATGCATGTTTTAATACCAACCTTCTTACAAAAAGATTGAATTAAGAATTCTGGCGAAGCAGAAATAACTACATCATCTTCTTTTTGTGTATCTTTATACCACTGCTTTACATGATCCAAATGGCTACTTGTATAGTCTTCAACTACTTTTTCCATATCTTCCACATAGCGAAACATGCGATATAAATTTGATTTGAAAGTTAACTTTGGCACAATGTGTAGCACATACAAAAGTCCAAACCAAACTGTACGCGGTAAATTGATTAATGTTTTAGGGCGATGTAGCCAAAGATATTTCACAAAACCCACAGTGGAATCACCACGGTAGATTGTATCATCCCAATCGTAAACGTTCATTGTATTCTCCATTCTGATTGCTTTTACAAGATAAGATATCTTTTTATAAATTGCAAGTCTTCAAAATAACTATAAAAATCTCACCTTGTATTCCGATTTTTATCTAGTCATAGCAAATATTCTAATCAACTGTCAGAAAAAAATAATCTTTGCTGGTATATAAACCCTCTTCATGTCTTCTTTTCGTTTCTTCGATTAGTTTTTGGATAAAGTTCTAATACCTTATTTTTATTTCTTCCGGGCAATTTTTTTGTAAAATGAATATGATATCCTGGTGCTTCTCTTATCGGAAAAACGAACATATACTCTCTTGCAAAATCTAATTCATGACCGTATGATTCATTCATTTTAAATATCCTCTTCAAACTAATAATATACTTTTTAAAATTTTAAGGTACCAGTGAACAATAAAATCCATTCATTTATATCTACGATTGCCATGAAGATTTATTATGGTTACTAATAATGTGATAACCATTAAAAATATACATACTTAAATATATTATCGATGATTCATCAAAACCTAGAAAAAGAGCACAACTCACCTTATTAAGTTATGCTCTGTTGTATTTTTATCTATTTATTAAAAGCTAAATATACTTTTTAATACTGACCCATTGCTGGAGGTACTGGCACATCCTTTTCTGGAAGCTTAGCAATTGCAGCTTCTGTTGTGATAAATAAAGCCAGAGATACTTGCAGCATTTAATAATGCGGAGCGAGTTACCTTCGTAGGATCGATGATACCTGCTTCATACATATCAACCCATTCGCCTGTCTTTGCATTGAAACCATGATTTTCTTTCGCTGCTAACTGTTGTTCATAGATTTCATTACCATCAAAGCCAGCGTTTTCAGCTATCTGCATGATTGGCATTTTAAGTGCATCTAATACAACATTGATACCACGTTGTACATCTACTACATCTGACTTTAATGTAGTACGTACATCTTTATAAGCTTGCACTAATGCAAGTCCACCACCAGTCACAACACCTTCTTCAACCGCAGCTTTTGTTGCGTTTAGTGCATCCTCGATGCGTAACTTCTTTTCCTTAAGTTCTGTTTCTGTTGTAGCACCAACCTTAATTAAGGCAACACCATTTGTAAGTTTACCTAGTCTTTCTGCTAGTCTCTTCTTATCATAATCAGACTTTGCATTTTCGATTGCTGCTTTAATTTCAGATACACGTTTAGCAACTTCAACACTATCACCTGCACCATCGATAATTATTGTCTTATCTTTGCTTACCACCACTTTCTTAGCAGAACCTAAATCATTCATTGTCATTTCCGCTAAGTTCATATTCAAGTCTTTCGCATAGAAGTTTGCACCTGTTAGGACAGCGATATCTGCCAATTGATTCTTTGCATCATCGCCAAAACCCGGAGCCTTTGTCGCAACAACATTGAAGGTGCCACGTAACTTATTAATGATTAATGTACTCATCACTTCATTATCATAGTCATCTGCGATAAGAAGTAATGGCTTTATTGATTTTTAACAACTTCTTCCAAGACCGGTAGAATTTCTTGAATTGTATTGATCTTTTGGTCTGTTACCAAGATATATGGGTTATCCATGGATACTTCCATCTTATCACGGTCACTTACCATGTATGGGGAAACATAGCCTTTGTCATACTGCATACCTTCTGTCATCTCTAAGACTGTTTCGAAGGAACGTGATTCATCTACGTTGATAACACCATCGTTACCAACCTTTTCCATCGCTTCCGCAATAATCTTACCAATTTCTTCTGAGCCTGATGAGATAGTAGCGATGTTCTTTACATCATCGTTGGTTGTAACTTGGTGAGAGTCCTTTAATAATGCGTCTGCCACAACATTGGCTGCCTTTTCAATTCCCTCACGCATAAGTACAGGATTAGCACCCTTTTCAACTGCCTTAAGTCCAGCTGTAATCATTGATTGGGTTAAGATAGTCGCAGTTGTTGTACCATCACCTGCTAATTCATTTGTATTATTGGCTGCTTCATATACTAACTTAGCACCCATATTTTCAAACTTATCTTCAAGTTCTACTTCTTTAGCAATAGTTACACCATCATTTGTAATCACTGGTGAGCCAAATGATTTCTCTAATACAACATTTCTTCCCTTTGGGCCTAAAGTCACCTTTACTGCATCCGCTAATTTATTAACACCGTCCAACATAAGTTGACGTGCATCTTTACCATACTTTAATTCTTTTGCCATAATAATTCCTTCTTTCTACTTTTATTCTACAATCGCAAGAATATTTTCTGCTTCTATTAATAGATACTCTTTTTGATTTTTCTTTGATTTCAGTTCCAGAATATTTTTTATATACAACCTTTTGACCAACCTGTAATTCCAATGGAGTTAATTTTTCCATTTTCCATCTTACCAGGTCCTACAGCCACAACAATACCCTTTCCAGGTTCTTCTTTTGGCTGTTCTGTCAAAAATAATACCGCTCTTTGTTTTCTCTTCTTCTTTCGCTTTTTTTCTAAGACTACATAATCACGTAATGGTTTTTAACATGTTTATTCCTCCTTTTAGCACTCTAATACATATAGTGCTAACATAAATTATCTTAGCACTTTCTATCACTCTGTCAATAAGAGTGATGAGGATAAAACTTTTCTTGTATAATAGGGTTGGAGTTCAAATTATGGAAAAATTGAGTTTATTATTGTTTTTCAAATAGTGAATTTTTTTAATCTTATATGTTTTACCTTTGTGATATTGATCATCGGCTATTTTTTTATATCAGCTATATTATTTTAAAATCCGAAAAACATCGCAGTATTTTTATCACTCGTATTAATGATGTTAATCTATACTATCATTTCTTTTTGGAAGCTTGGTTCAACTAGTTTTCCAACGACTACATGGCAGCCAACCGCAGAGAAACAACAAATCACATTTGACTTTGGCAAAAGTGAAAAATTTGATGCGATTTATACAATCTATGGGGAAGGTGATACAAATTCTAATCCATCCACATATCAAATTGGTACAAATAATATTCATTTGTATGCTTCTAATGATTTACAAGAATGGACACGTATTGCCAGTCTTAAACAAGGAAATATTTATACTTACGCAATTGAACAAGGCAATTGGGCAATATCGTTATATCAAACTGGTTGATTTAAGCGAGAATAGTTCTTTATCAGAAATTGGCTTCCGTAATGAAGATCATACTGGATTTTTACCAATTTCTATCTTGCGAGATAAGCAGAAAGATGGACCATACCCTGGAAGTCTTACTCATTGATGAACAAGATAAATTAGTTCTTTACTCCCTACCTATTATGACCAAGCATATTTCGATGAAATTTATCACGTACGTAACGCATGGGAAATCGCAAATGGACAGTATATGTACGCAAATGTTCACCCATTACTCGGCACCAATATTATTGCACTATCCATTCGTTTATTTGGGATGCACCCTTTTGCCTGGCGATTACCTGGTGCGATAGCTGGAGTATTCATGTTACCAGTGTTGTTTGGAATCTTAAAATTATTATTTAAACGAAATGATTTATCTTTGATTGGATCATTCCTGCTAGCTGCGGATTTTATGCATATCACAACTTCACGTATCGCAACACTAGAACCATTTAGTATTTTATTCATATTATGTTCGTTCTATTGGATGTTTAAAGTACTGCATGTCGAATTTCTATACCCTACCAATGCAGAAGGGGATTATATACTTACTCCTATCTGGTATCTTTTATGGGAATATCAATTTCAGCGAAGTGGACAGGATGCTATGCGGCAGTAGGATTAGCAGTGATGTTATTTACAAACTGGATACAACGTTATCTTGAATATAAGAAGGATAAAAAGAGACATCAACAATTCTTTCAAATACTACTGAAAACAATGTTATTGTGCATACTATTCTTCATCATTATTCCAATTACAATTTATTGTATTTCTTATATTCCAGATCAAATTTTCCGCAATGAGCCATGGTCAATCGCCAACGTTTGGAAACAAGCTCAACAGATGTATTTCTATCACGTCAATTTAAACGCAACACACCCATATCAAAGTACTTGGTTTCAATGGGTATTTGATTTACGTCCGATGTGGTATTACGTTGGAACTGTAGATAATGTATTTCATACAATTTCTTGTTTTTCTAACCCATTACTAACATGGGCTGGTGTCCCGGCGATTCTCTATACAACATACTATGCACTATTTAAGAAAGATACGGTAGCTTGGTATATTGTGGTTGGTTATTTTAGTGGTCTATTACCATGGATTATCTATGTCCATCGTATCGTATTTGCATATCACTTCTATCCAACATCATTATTTACCATCATCGCGATTGTATACTGTATTCATCACTTAAAACAACGTAAATATCAGTTTGTAGTACCAGTATATCTAGCACTCTATCTAGGATTGTTTATTCTATTCTTACCAATTACAACTGGATTTGGTACAACAATACAATTCGCTAAGTTTTCTAGCATGGCTACCAGGATGGTATTTCGGATGAAAAAGTATCGTAAGTTATTGATTGATTTATCAATTATCCTAGCATTGACTGTGCTACTAATGTCCCCATATCTAACAAAGAGTTTTCTTGCGATTGAACATGATACCTTCTTTCATGTATCACGTATTGAACAATACGCAAGAGCACTTCAACACGGACAGGTACTTCCCGCTATCTATCCTTATGAAAATGGAGGATTTGGTTATGGAAGCCCACTCTTTTACTCCGATATATTCTTACTATTACCAGCAATTCTACATAACTTGGGACTAGTATTGGTTGATAGCTATAAGCTTACTGTATTTCTTGCAAGTTTCATTTTCTGGAATTACAATGTACATGCTTGCAAGTAAGTTTACTCAGAAGTCATCGATTCGATTGCTTGCAGTCGCTGCATATCTTTTCAGCAACTATCACATCACAGATATCTATGTACGTGGTGCATTAGGTGAAGTGTTTGCGCTTGTAGGCATTCCACTTATACTATCTGGTCTATACGAAATCTTTGAAACCAATCAGAAATATTCACTCTCCTATCTAATTGGTTTGGTGATTACTGTATTATCACATAACCTAAGCTTCTTATTATGTTTTATACTGATACTCATTTGTATGTATCATATATCTACCGAAGTGCTCATTTGATAGATATAAAATATTAGTAAGTGAAAGCATGCTGGCATGTTTATTCACTACTTTCTATACCTTCCCGATGATAGAACAACTAAAATCACAACAGTTCTATCTGAATTACTATGCATCAAGTTCCGCATTAGAAAATCATGCAATGGCATTCTGGCAGTTCTTTGCCAACCAAACTGTGTTTGGACTATCTGGCAATCAATATAACGCAAACAATGCAATGGTTGTTAATATTGGTTTATTTTTAACCATTGTACCTATCAGCTATCTCTTCCTTACTAAGAAGAAATATCCATTCATAACTATCATGTTAGTGATCGGATGGAGTTGTATGTTATTGCCTGCACAGATATTTCCTTGGAAGCACATGTCATTGCTAAGGATATTACAATTTCCATGGCGATTAAACATGCTTGCATTACCGCTATTATGTGTCCCTGCTGTAATAGGTATAGAAAACCTTACACATAAACTTAAGTATTTACCTATCTGTTTGATATTGTTGTTGAGTTTAGAAGGAATCTACCATCTCTATCCTGCAACGAAACGTACATTTATCATGCCACACAATACCACATGGCAAGAAGTAACCAATGGTAAACTCATTGACCCATACTATTCTGCACAATACATGCGCGTAGAACTTGCTGGTGGTGATTATCTTCCTTATCACTCTCCTGATTTCCGTAGTTATACAAAGACAATTCAAACTACATCAGGTGAAACAGTCACAACAGGAGAATGGATTGACTATGGTACTTACCGCTTTACAATTACCAATCCACAAACTGTTGTACTACCGATTACCTACTACAAAGGTTATATCGTTCGTAATATTGATACAGCAGAGATTCTAGAGACCTCATTAAGTCATAATGGTCTTGTCAGTGTTTCAATACCATCTACTGGTACGTATGTCTGTCTGTACCAAAACACCCTCATACGTATGGTATCTATATGGATTTCTGTTCTTACCTGCATGATAAGTATAGGCTACATCATTTATCGTAAACGGAAAAAGGATATTTAATAACAATATCCTTTTCGTTTATTAGATTTGGTACCACTTGATTTCGTTAGCTTCTAAGTGTAATGAGAACGATGTTCCATCTCCACGGTAGATAACAGTATCTTGTGGTTCATATGTGTTATTTACAACGCAATAGCTTTGTGTAGAAGGATATACATTTACATCAACGTTATAGTTTTCAGAATACCACTTCTTCATGTCTTCTTCACGATGGCAACTATAGTAGATTGCACGATAGAGAAGTCTTGCATTTTCAAAGCTAAATGGTAAACCATTCATGTATACTGCTCTACCCTTACCATATTCATTAACTGCTAGCTTCACACTGAGGTCTTCTTGCTTGATAACCTTTGTGCCCGGTAATGCATAAACACTGTTTACATTTTCACCCCAGTCTTCGTGTTCTAACTGTTCTGTAATGAAGTGATCATGGCATTCCCAGTTGTACTTATCTGTATGAAGTGTGAAGTCTAGTTCTTTATCAACACCTAATACATCATAAAGTGTGAAGAACTTACCATTTCTTGCACAAGCTGTTGGTTCACCAATACCGATGAAACCACCACCATTATCTACATAACGACGTAGGATTGTAATAATCTTTTCATCAAATTCTTCACCACCACTAAAGCTTGTGTAACTACTACCATAGTTTAGTACAACATCAATATCATTTAAGATATCTGGATTTTCGCGTAGTTCTTCAAAACTGATGAACTTCACATCAAATGGGAAACCACTGAGTGATTCAAGAACACCTGTATAGGAGTAGATTTGCTTGTAGCGAATTGCGTGATGTACAAGATGTGCACCCCAACGACGAAGTTCACCATAGCTATTTAATACACCAACCTTGAGTAGGTTATGTGGTGTTTGTTTTCCTACATGTTCATAGAGTTCTCTAAATTCATCGCATACTTCAGAAACATACTCGATAAACTCTGGGAACTTTAATGCAAGTTTCAAGTATCCACCATAACCGATACGATCAACTGGTGAACGTAAGATTGCACGACGTGCTGTTACCCAGTTTACTTTCGCTTCTTGTAATGGATCTCCACCTTCATGGAATGTATCTGGGAAGAAGTATGGTAAGAATCTACCTTCTGTATACTTCACACCCTTGATATCTGAAATTAAGCGTAATGTAGAACCTGAACCAACACTACCTACAACAGCATCCAATCCAATTTCAGAGAAGTACTTACCATATGGTTCTGTACCAATCCAATGGTCTCCCAAGAACATCATCGCTTCCTTACCATAGGAATGACAGATGTCTACGAGCACCTTTGCAAGCTTGCATACTTCTTTTTGTTGGAAGTCGATAAAGTCTTTATATTCCTTGGAAGGAACACAGAACTGACTGTTATGGAAGCCTTTGTTAATAATAAATTCTGGACGGAACTTATAACCCAACTTCCTTTTCGAACTGTTCCAAAATATATGGTGATACAGAAGCACTATATCCATACCAGTCAACGAACTTCTCACGAGCAAACTCATCAAACTGTAGTGTGAACTGGTGGAAGAATGTTGTAAAGCGTACAACATTTACATCTTCTCTTTCTTTACAGAACTTATGTAACTTCTCAATGACATGTTTCTGTGTTTCTGGTAAACGTACATCTAATGTCATCTGATGTTCTTCATCTACCCAATCATTTGTTAAGAAGTTATACATATGAACTGGATCCCACACGATAAATGCTAAGAAGCTGACTGTGTATGCATGATAAGGAATCGCTTCCTCAATTACAACATCACCATTCTCTTCATCAAAATACCAATTAGAAACAACTGTATCTGTTGTACGATCAATGACTTCCCACCAACGGTGAATATCATTTGTTGGGTTTACTTTAAATTGATCTTTGTAGAAATGTTCCATGATTTTGATGCGTAAGCATGTATCTTTTGCGGTAACAAAGTCACTCATCAAATACATCTGTTGCATCTCATCCGGATGTTCTTTTGCCCATGCATTATCTTTGCGTGTTGTGTAATATGTAGCGTATTGCTTAATATCCATCTTTCGTAACGCTTCTGGCATATCTGTGCCATCGCAATCACGAATCGCATCAGCCTTCCACTTCTTGATGATTTCGATTGTATCCTCAATCACATCAATATCGGTTGGGACTGTAACTCTTCCTGTACTCATACTTAATTATTCTCCCTTAAACGATACGGTTTTCTGTCTCTGGATCAAAGAAGTGTACCTTCTCTAAATCCATTGCCAGTCTGAAGGATGCACAATCTGAAAGGTCATAGCGTGCATTCACTCTTGCCTGTAACTTCTGTCCTGCAATCTTACCATGCAGGATAAATTCATTACCTAAAAGTTCACTTACATCAATCGCAAAGTCAAATACAGCACTTGGATATGTCTCGTTTACAATCTCTTCAGCGTGTAAGTCTTCTGGACGAATTCCCATTACAATTTCTTTACCTTCATATGCTTGCATGTCTTTTGTGAACTGTTCTGGTAAATCAATATGCATATCACCTATCATGAATTTTCCACCAGCGTATGTTCCCTTTAGGAAGTTTGTGGCTGGTGAACCAATAAATCCTGCTACGAACATGTTTACTGGATTCTGATAGATTTCCTTTGGTGTTCCAATTTGCTGGATGTATCCATCTTTCATGATGACAATACGGCTAGCCATTGTCATCGCCTCTGTTTGGTCGTGTGTTACATAGATTGTTGTAGCACCGATGTTTTTGTGTAGTCGAATAATTTCACTACGCATCTGTACACGAAGTTTGGCATCTAAGTTAGATAATGGTTCATCCATCAAGAATACCTTCGCATTACGTACGATTGCTCTACCTAACGCTACACGTTGTCTTTGACCACCAGATAAAGCCTTAGGCTTTCTATCTAAGTATTGTTCAATCTCTAATGCTTTTGCGGCTGCACGTACACGACGGTCAATTTCATCTTTATTTGTCTTACGAATCTGTAATCCAAATGCCATGTTTTCATAAACTGTCATAAATGGATATAACGCATAAGACTGGAATACCATCGCAATCTCACGATTCTTAGGTGCAACATCATTCACCAATTTATCGTCGATATACAATTCACCATTTGTGATATCTTCCAAACCTGCAATCATACGTAAAGTTGTTGATTTACCACATCCGGAAGGACCAACCAATACGATGAATTCTTTATCTTGAATCTCTAAGTTAAAATCAAATACTGCCTGTACTTTATTATCGTAAATCTTATTGATATGACGTAATGATAAGTTTGCCATATATCGTCCCCCTATTTAAATCTCTTGTTATACAGATGTATAACAAACAAAATACCAATCAGTCCAACTACCTGAATACCGAGATTCACATAGCCAACTTCTCTTTGACCAATAATTACCATTGCTAGACTGACAACAAATAGAATTGCCATCAAGATTGATTGTGTTGTTCGATTCATATGTCCTCCTAGTCCTTAAGACCGCCCAAGGTCATACCTTGTGTTAAGCGTCTTTGTACAAGAATGTATAAGATCAATGTTGGCAACATAACAATCACAAGTCCTGCATACATCGGTCCATAATTAGTAGCTGCTTTCTGTGCGGACATCAGATTCTGTAATCCTACAGGTAGTGTCTTTAGTGCCTTTGTCTGCACAAGTGTTAATGAAATAATGTATTCATTCCAGAATGCCAAGAAGTTAAATAGGATAACTGTAATAATACTTGGCTTTGCCATACGGAACATAACTCTTACCATGGTTGTAAAATAACCACAACCATCGATTTCTGCAGCTTCTTCATATGCCTTTGGTAAAGAGCGGAAGTAGCTTGCAAGAAGATATACTGTAAATGGAATTGCTGTAGATGCGTATACAAGCGCAAGAACGAAACGGTTATTCATAAAGAACTGTAGACCGCTCTTTGCTAGTGACTTATCCCAACCATTCAACATTAAGAAGATTGGCACAACAATATAGTTTACGTTAATAAATAAGCCAGCCATGATGAGTGTGTTGAAGAACTTTCTGCCTTTGAATTGGAATCTAGCAAGTACATACGCGGCTGGTAATGAAACCACTAGTAAGATTGCTAGAGCCATTGCAGTTACAAGTGCTGAGTTCAAGATAAAATCACCAACTTGTGCAATTTGGAAGGCATCAATAAAGTTCTGAATATTAAATCCTTGTGGTAATGCCCATGGGTTTCCATAGAACTCAGCATTTGTTTTAATTGATGCTAAGAATACCCAGGATACCGGAATGATAATGGATATTGCTAAAGAAATCAGCGCAACATATATAAAGATTTTGTATAAATCAAAATGTTTTCTCTTCATATTACCTCCTAAATCTCAATCGAATCACGATGTGTTACGCGATTGATTGCCCATGATAAGGTAAATGAAAGAATAAATACAACTGCACCGATTGCCATACCATAGCCATAACTTGAACGATTATATGCTTGCAAGTACATATAACTGAGCACTGTTTCACTAGCTCCATCAGGACCACCACCAGTCATGACTTGCACAAACAAGAAACTCAGATTAATGGTTGAAATGACGAAGAATGTAAGTGTTGTACGGATATTATCCCAAATCATCGGAATCGTTACCGAGAAGAATTGTTTAACTTTTCCACTACCCTCTAAAGACGCAGCTTCATATAGATGTTCTGGTATCGTACTCATACTGGCCATGTACATGACCATGTAATAACCAATCGCCTGCCAAATTAGTGCGGCAATTAACGCATATACAACTAAACCAGGATCACCAAGGTACTTTGTCGTACCAGCACTACCGTTGAAAAGTCCTACAAGTGAATTTAATAAGCCATTTTCAGATGGATCATAAATCGCACTGAAGATTGCAGAAATAACAACGACAGAAAGGATATTTGGAATATAGAATATGATTCTAAAGAAGTTTTGTCCCTTTATCTTTTCACGAACTAGAATAGACGCAAATAAGATTGCGAAAGCCATCGTTACAATTGTTACTAACACGATGATCAAGATTGTATTCTGAAGAGCGCGGATAAAACTCATATCTTTAAATAACATCTGGAAATTCTTTAATCCTATAAATGTGCGGTTATCACTTAAGCCACCCCATTTAAACATCGACATCATAAACACGTTTATCGTTGGATATAACATAAACAGTGTTAGTAATATCATCGCTGGAGCTAAGCATATTGTGATAAACAGCTTCTTCTCAACACTTTTTTTCATTTCATTACCCCCTTCCTTAAAATAACGACGGCTGTCCACCATCGTTATTTAATGAATTCTAATACTTAACAGCTAATTGATTATTTGTTTGCTTCGGCAATCTGTTCAACAGCCTTCACTGTTGCGTCATACCATTCATCAACTGTCTTGGAACCATTTACGATTGAGTTTACAGTTGCGTAGAGTACACCTGTATTAGCATCAGCTACACTTACACCCTCAACGATGTTGTCCATAACTTGGAAACCTACTGCATTTGATTTAGCGCCATTGTCATAGATTGTGTAGTATAAAGCATTTTCATCATCCTTACCGATGAACTTAGAAGCATCCTTAGTAGGCATTACAGCACCACCGTTTTCATAGAATAACTTTGTAGCTTCATCAGAATATAAGAATGTAATGAACTTCTTAGCTAATTCTGGGTTCTTAGCTTCTTTAGGAATAAATACCTGTTCTGTAAATGTTGTAGAGTAAGCATCACCTGTAGCAGTTACCTTAGGTAAAGCTGTAAATCCCCATTCAAATCCTGCAGCACGTGGAGCTTCAGCCATTTCGCCTGGTAACCATGTTCCGTTAGGAACGAATAATGCTTTGTTATCTAATACTAATTGTTGGTTCTTCTTGAAGTTATCGCCGTTAGCGTTAGCTACTGTTGTTGGTTCAACATACTGAGCAAGCTTGCCAACGATTTCAAATGCCTTCTTAACTTCTGGTAACTTCCAAGCATCAACGTTATATGTCATTAACTTCGCATATACTTCTGGTCCTGCTGTTTCATTTAATAAAGCAGAGAAGAATGCATCGAAGTAACCTGTTGTTGGGTATGTAAATAATGAGATACCTTCAGCCTTAGCCTTATCTCCTAATTCCCACATTTCATCCCAAGTTGTTGGAACACTCCATCCCTTTTCCTTGAATAGGTTAGCGTTATAGAATAATCCACATGGGCTGTAATTGATAGGTGCTAAATATAGCTTGCCATCAGCGTATGGCTCTGTAGCTAAACCTTCATAGATACCATCGATGAGCTTATCCTTTACCTTTGTATCTTCACCTAATACTTTTTCATCAAGTACACTTGTAATGTCTGTTAACATCTTTTCAGCGATCATAGTGTCTGTTAAGCCACCCTTAGATCCAACTGATAAGTAAACTAAGTCAGGATATGTTCCAGCTTGAACTTCACTACGTAATGTATCAGCGATGTTCTTTTCTAAACGAAGATCAACCTTAACGCCTTCCTTTTCTTCGAAAGCCTTAACAACAGCTTCCCAACCCTTTGTGCCATATCCGCCATCTAGACCAGAGATGTGCAATGTTGTTTCTTCACTTTCCTTCTGTGAAGAAGCAGCTTCTTTTTTACTACAGCCAATTGCGCCGACTGCGAGTAAACCAGCTAATGATAATGTTAATAACTTTTTCATTTGTTCCTCTTTTCCTCCTAAGAAACTTTATTTGATAATTTCAGTTTATGGGTGAAAACGCTTTCAAACAAGAGATATATTGCTAAATATTATCGAAATATTGCTCTAATATATCTATTTCGCAATATTTCATATAATCAATTAAAACTTAAGAATACCGATATGCGTTACATGATATGATTAAAGCGATGATTACAGCTATTTCTCAAAACCAAAACGAAGATCGTTCACTAGGTAAGATTTTATATGTTACCCACTCCCGTTATGAAGGAGATTGGCATTCAACTCCACACAGTCATGCATGTGCAGAGCTTTTCTATGTTATCTCTGGTGAAGGCAAATTCTTTGTCGAAGGGAAATACCTAGACATTCACGCAGATGACCTAATTATTGTGAACTCATATATTGAACACACTGAGGTTAGTAAAGAGAATTCCCCTCTTGAGTATATTGTAGCAGGTATTGAAGGTTTACACTTCCATAGTGATGATAAACGCTTCAATAATAACTTCAGTATGCATAACTATAAAGCATATAAGAATGATATTCTTTTCTATCTCAAAACATTACTGCATGAAATGGAACATCAAGATGAATACTCTCAACACTTAGTAAATTCTCTATTAGAGATTATGCTTATTAACATGGTACGTCGCACCAATACAACGCTAAATGTATCTCCAGTAAAAAAGACAACGAAAGAATGTATCTTCATCGAAAACTATATCAACGATCACTTTAAAGAAGATATCGACCTAGATAAGCTCAGTGAATTAACATTCTTAAATAAATATTACTTAGTACATGCATTCAACCAATATAAAGGGATTTCTCCGATGCGCTACTTAATACAGCGCAGAATCTCTGAAGCAAAATTCCTATTAGAGACTACCAGTTATAGTATGAATGATATCTCCGCTATCATTGGCTTCTCTAACCAAAATTATTTTACCTTTGCGTTTAAGCGTGAGATTGGTTGTTCTCCAAGTACGTATCGTAAACAATTCCTAAAAAAACGAAAGACTAAAAACATGCATACAAAAAAAGCCGGTTCTCGGCTTTTTTGTTATGAGCGTAAGTCTGCAGATAGCTTTTCTTTGAGTTTTTCAAGAATCGCATCGTGAACAGTACGTACTTCTTCATCATTCAGTGTATGATCAGAAGCTTGGTATGTAATACGTAGAGCTACAGATTTCTTACCTGCTTCAACATGTTCTCCTTCGTAAATATCGAATACTTCAGATTTACGAACAAGCTTCTTACCTGTACTGTTAATAATCTTTAACATTTCTTCTGCTGTTACTTCTCTATCTACAACTAATGCAATATCACGTGAGATAGATGGATAACGATCAATCGCTACAAACTTTACCTAGAAGCACTTGTCTCATTTACGACATCCAATGAAAGTTCCGCATATGTTACTCGTTTTAAATCATATTTCTTTGCATAGCTTGGATGTAATTCACCAAATAGACCTAATGGTTTACGGTCTAAGAGAATCTCTGCACTACGATATGGATGGAAGTGTTCTACATCCGTTGTATTTGGACGTACAGTAATACGTGCATCATTGAAACCACAACGATTTAACCATGTCATTAGGATTCCCTTTAAGGCATAGAAATCACCAGCTTCATTTAACTTGTGGAGTGGATCATTTTGAACATTTCCGTCTAATACAACTGCAAGTCTTTCTTCTTCCTTATCCTTTGCATAAACCTTAGAGATTTCAAATAACAAGTTATCTGTATTTTGATGTGCTTCATTGTATTGCACACTTGTTAATACAGAGTTTAATAAACTTGCACGAATGTACTTTCGATTCTCTGACATTGGCATCGCAAGAGGAATCGCTTCACCAAGTGGAGAGAGAGCTGTCTTCATCTCTTCTTCAGAGATTAATGTATATGTAACAATTTCATTAAGACCAAAGGCCTTCAATGTTTCGCGAGTCATACGTCTGAGTTTTTGCTTTGGTGATAATTGACCAACAGTTGTACTCATCACTGGTAATGTAGATTTCAAAGTATCAAAACCAATTAAGCGTACAATCTCTTCGTCGATGTCTGCACGACCTTCGATATCGACACGGTAACTTGGGATATGACATGTAATCTCATCCCCATCTACTTCTGGCTCAAAGTTTAACCATGTGAGTGTTTCTTTGACTTCTTCCATTGTAAATGCAGTACCTAATAAGGCATTACAGTGAGAGAGTGTTTCCTTTACCACAACTGGCTTATAGCCATCTGTGCCATAAGTAACTGTCTCTTCAAATCCATCTGCACATGCATACTCTTGTAAGAGTTGTACAGAACGGTCCATAGCCTTTTGTGCTGCTAATGCCTCAATACCCTTTGTAAAGCGTTGTGCAGCCTCAGTAATGAGATTTAAACGAATGGATGAACGACGTACGGAAGTCTTATTGAAATGTGCTGCTTCAATAAAGATACCTTCTGTTGTTTCATCGATCATGGATTCTTCCCCACCCATAATACCGGCAATACCAGTTACTTCACCATTTGTAGTGATGAGGATATCACCCTTTTCAATCGCAAACTCGACACCATCTAACGCAGTCATCTTTAACTCACGATCATCCACAACTGTAATTTCTCTTGTTGGAAGCTTTGCAAGATTGTAATAGTGTAATGGTTGTCCTGTTTCGAGCATTACAAAGTTAGAAATATCAACAACATTATTAATGGAGTTAATACCTGCCGCATGTAAGTATTCCACCATCCACTTTGGAGATGGTCCTACCTTTACATGATTTACAACCTTACCCATGAAGAAGTCACACTTTTCAGTGTTGCTTGTTACCTTAAATGTGGATGGTGTTCCAATGTTGGATTTACCAGCATAATCAGGCCACTTCACCTCACGGTGTAAGATAGCACCAACTTCTTTTGCCATATTCCACATGCTAGAACAATCTGCACGATTTGGTGTTAATGATACATCTAAAATCGTGTCATCATAGCCTATGTATCCAAGTACGTTTGTTTCACCAACAGGTGCGTCCTGTGGTAACTCTTCAATTCCATTAATTTGTTTCTGTAAGATATTTATGATCAATACCTAACTCACGTAGTGAGCAAAGCATACCATTTGATTCAATTCCATGAAGTGGCTTTGCTTGAATGGTGATACCAGGTAAAACTGCACCAGGTAAAGCTGCGATTACCTTTAAACCTAATCGGCAGTTTGAAGCACCACATACAATTTGTGTTGTATCGTTTTCACCTGCTCCATAGCGAACGATTGTACGGTGTAAATGTGTATCTGGAATATCTTCACATTCAATTACTTCCGCTATCACAAGACCCGTTCCTTGTGCCATCGGTTCAATTCCTTCAACTTCTAGCCCTGCAGTTGTTAATTTGTCCGCTAGTTGTTGTGGCGTAATATCACTTAAATCTACATATTCCTGTAGCCATTTATAACTTAGTCTCATTGCCTTCCTCCTCTTAGTCAAAACGATCGAATGTCTTCAAAAAGCGAACGTCATTTGTATAGAAGTTGCGAATATCATCAATTCCATATTTCAGCATCGCAACTCTTTCAAGTCCTACACCGAAGGCAAATCCAGAATACTTCTCAGGATCAAATCCATTCATGCGTAATACATTTGGATGTACCATACCTGCACCTAAGATTTCAATCCAACCAGATCCCTTACATACGTTACAACCCTTACCATTACAGAATGGACAGGAAACATCAACTTCTACAGAAGGCTCTGTAAATGGGAAGTAGGATGGACGGAAACGAACTGTTCTTCCTTGACCAAACATTGTGCTAGCCATGTATTCTAATGTTCCCTTCAGGTCAGCTAAAGTAATATTCTCCCCAACGACAAGACCTTCACATTGCATAAACTGATGACTGTGTGTCGCATCGTCGTCATCACGACGATAAACCTTACCTGGGCAAATTAACTTGATTGGAACCTGTCCCTTTGCCTTCTCTAATTCACGCATCTGCATCGCAGTTGTATGTGTTCTAAGTAGTGTATTTGGATCGATATAGAAGGTATCCTGCATATCACGTGCTGGGTGATCTTTTGGTGTATTAGCCAATTCAAAGTTGTAGTAATCCTGTTCAACTTCAGGACCTTCCGCAACCTTATAGCCCATACTCAAGAAGAGATCTTCAATCTCCTGTTGAATCATCACAAGCGGATGTGTCGTTCCAAGTTTATGGATATCTCCAGCTAATGTAACATCAATCTTTTCGGCTTCTAACTTACCCGCAAGAGCCGCAATCTTTAATACTTCTTCTTTTGACTCTAATACTTTGGCAACCGTATCCTTACATACGTTTACCTTCTGGCCAAAGGCTGGCTTTTCCTCTGGTGGTAAAGCTTTCATTTCAGACATAAGTGCCTGAATACTACCTTTTTTGCCTAAGTATTGAATTTTGACTTGTTGTAATTGTTCCAAGTTGCTTGCTTGCTCAATCGCAGCTAACGCTTCTTCTTGGACCTGCATAACTTTATCGCTCATCGACCTTTTCCTCCATAAAAAAATTCCTGCAAAATATTGCAGGAACGTTATTCACGCGGTACCATCCTGATTCGCACAAATGTGCGCACCTCAATTGATCTGTAACGTAGATATACGGAGATGATTAATCTCGCTAGAAAAGTGAATTCACCAAGCGTCTTCTATAGAACCCTTTCAGCGTTTAGGTTCCTCTCTTTCTATAGCGTGTTTGGCTACTACTCTTTTCGTTATCGCTTTATTAGACATATTATACGGCAAATCACATAAGAATGTCACTAGTTTCCACAAAATCAATAATCCAATCTTACGCCTCTTGTAATAACCACCTCGTAATATCAAGCACTTGTATACCTTCAATATCATAATTTTCATGCTTCGTATTTGCGATAATAATTTTTGGATAGGAATCCTTGATTTCTTGTAGTGGTTTAAGTTCTCTATTTAATGTGTCTTGGCTAGTTATATCATCAGAAACCTGGATATATTTTTTTCATTCTGCTTCATAGCCACAAAATCAATTTCCTTTTGATAGAGTTTTCCAACATAAATTGTATATCCTCTTCGCAATAACTCGAGAGCTACTAAATTTTTCATAGGCACGCCCATAATCCATATTACGAGTACCTAAGATTGCGTAGCGAAATCCTAAATCACTTAAATAATACTTATCAGACGTTTCTAAATATTTTTTTGCCACGAATGTCGTAGCGTTTCACTTTATAAAAACACAAATGAGCTACATAGATATTTGATATAATTCCTATCTTCACATGATTAACATCAGGTTGATTCTTTTTTTAGAATTGTCGTTATTTTATTTGCTGAAGTTAAATTGGAAATATTATCCATAAGATAGTCAGTTAATGTATCTAATAACGCTTCTTCTTTGATTGCATACTTATCAACTAAATCACGCTTTATCACGGTATAACATACATTCTTGATATATGTAACTTGGTCTTGCTTATCTGCATAGATGTAAGACCCTGCTAATCCACCTTCTGTAACATATTTATCTAGTAGCATTGGAGTAGTACTATCAAATCCATAATATGCACAATACTCTTTCAAACTAAATGGATAAACCTGTATCTCTATAAATCTTCCCGTAAATAACGTAGATAAATCGGAGCTAAGAAGAAATGCATTAGAACCAGTGATATAAATATCATATTTACGACTATTGTATAAACTGTTAATTGCCAATTCAAATTGAGTACATAGTTGCACCTCATCTATAACAACAATATTCTCTGCATCTTTTTTTGATACTGATTTTTCTACATATTTATATAAGCTTTTTATAATCTTTCAGATCTTCATTTTTTTAAATCCATAAAATCAATATATAAAACATGCACATTATTATCGTTCTTTTCTAACCAATCGACATAATCACGGACTAATTCCGATTTTTCCAGAGCGTCGTAAACCCGTGATTATTTTTTATGTCAGGTGTTCCTCGAAGACGAATCAATCGATTTAAATAATCTACTCTTTCAATATGCTTCACAGTCTTCCTCCTCTTTCGAAACTTAAAAATAATTAATCTTTCGAAAAAAGTATACCATATATTTTTCGAAACTTAAAAAAATTTTTAAAGTTTTGAAAATAATCTTTTTTGCCCTAAAGAAAATATACTGTCGAAACAGTATACCTTCTTGTTATTGTTGATAATACTCTGCCTGTGCTTGATAGAGCGTGTAATATTCACCTTGTTTATGCATGAGTGAATCATGATTGCCATCTTCTACTAACTTACCATCTTTAAAAACAACAATACGATCACAGAACTTACATGAACTCATACGATGCGAGATATAGATAGCTGTCTTACCTCCAACAAGTTTATCAAAGTTCTCATAGATTTCTGCTTCTGAGAATGGATCTAACGCTGCAGTAGGTTCATCTAGGATTACAAACGGCGCATCTTATACAATGCACGTGCAATTGCTAACTTCTGTGCTTCACCACCAGATAACTTAACACCTTCACTATTTAAATCTTCCAATACACAATCCAGTCCATCCTGATCAGATGTAAAGCGCTTCTCTAGACCTACATCTGCAATAATCGCATTGATGTCTTTTTCTTCATTATGATGACCGCACTCTAGATTTTCTTTTGCACTGATATTAAACATACTAAAGTCTTGGAATACTGGACTAAAGATTTTTGTATACTCATTGAAGTCAAACTTTTGAATATCAATACCATTTAACAAGATTCTTCCTTCACTCGGTTGATATAAGCGACATAGTAATTTGATGATTGTTGTCTTACCAGCACCATTTTGTCCAACTAGCGCTAACTTTTCACCAATCTTAAATGTAAGATTCACATTGGATAATACAAGTTGTTCACTATTTGGATAGTGGAAACTTACATTTTCAAAGCAGAACTCATATGCATTATCATTTCTCTTTTCAATTGGTAATGAACCTGTGGTACGAATGGATTCATCATGTAGGAAATCCGTAAAGTAATTTAGATAATCCAATTGGAATACTGCATCACTATACGATATGATACAACCCGAAATGTATTGAATAAGTTGTTGCATCGCACCTGCATATAAGAGTACAGAACCAATTGATAAATAACCATGCATGCTTAAGTATGCAATATAAATATATGTACATGCTCCAAAGATACTTAATACGAAGTTATAAACCGATTCATATCTTCCTTTTCTCTTAGAGAAATCCAAATAAACATGGAATGTTTTAATAATATTTTTTTAAAAATACTTTTTCAAATAACTGACCCATTCGATTGATCATCATTTGTTTCTTGTATTCTACATTGACCATTGTTGTGAGTAGATAACTAAACACGGAGTTGTTATGAATATTTCTTTTTATTTAAGTCTTCATAATAAGCACTCGTGCGCTTTTAAAATCATAACGCCCAAACAAATACAGCCAACTGCCAGTAATAGTAGTAATACTAAATAGAAAGAATACTGCATTGCCTGATAAAACAAGTACCCTACAAAACAGAATGCATATAGAGCAGAAAATAAGTTAGTGCATAACAGAATTATGATCTGTAAGAAAGAACCAGTTCCTCCAGTAGCATTCATACGATTACTTACTGCACGTACTTTTGTCATACTATCGTTATCTTCAAAAATATCGTAGCGCATGGTAAACGACATATAGTTGACCTGACTCATGATTACTTCATCTGTAATAAATTCATATCCTTGCAAATAGGAGTCAATCCAATTACAAATGAAGGATAATAGATAACTACTCACCAGCATAATCGTGACAACTTGAATTGCGGCTTGAAACTGGCTTGTAAGTAATAAGTCTAAGATACGTGAATATCCCAAACAGTACAATAAAGTTAGGTGTACTTCTACAGAAAGCTAATGTAAGCATCTGTACAGTAATATGAGGAAATTGAACTTTTAAAAGTTGAATCAAATCATGCGTTTGTTGATAGAATTGCTTGAGTTTCATCTTGTTCTTCCTCCTTGTAGTATTTTGCCTGTACATCAAACATCTCTGCGTATTTACCATTTAATTTCATAAGTTGTTCGTGCGTTCCTTGTTCAATAATCTCTCCATTTTCTAAGAAGACAATATTGTCGCAGAAACGAGTTGAAGCTAAACGATGCGAAATAAATAATGCACTCTTTATCTTTTGTGATTTCCTTATACTCTTCATACATATCCTTTTCCGCAAGTGCGTCGAGTGCTGCAGTAGGTTCATCTAAGATGAGTAAAGAAGGATTTTTGTAATATGCCTTTGCAAGCAATAAACGTTGTTGTTGTCCACCACTGAAGTTGATTCCATCTGGGGAAAGATCTGTATTGATATAACTATGAATTCCCTTTGGTAATTGATTTACAATCGTATCTAACTTAGAGATGCGCAACGCTTCTTGTACGCGATTTTCATCATAGTCTTCTTCATGCATGCAAGAAATATTTTCACCAATCGTCATAGAGAATAAATCAATTTCTTGGAATACAATTCCAAGTTTTCCAAAGTAATCTTCTTTATTGATCTCTTTCAAATCGATACCATTGACTAAGATTCTTCCTGAAGTTGGTGTATACAATCCACTTAACAGTTTCACGATTGTAGTCTTTGCCTGCACCATTTACACCTACAAGTGCGAGTTTCTCTCCTGTTGTAAAGTGTAGATTAAAATTCTTTAAGACATACTTTTCACTATCTGGATATTGAAAAGATACATTCTCAAAAAAATAATATCGAATGGTGTACTCGCTTTCTTACCATCTTGATTAATCACATTTTTATCCATTTCAAATTCATACGTTCTCTTTGTTAAATCTAGATTAGAATGTAACTTTCGCAATCTCAGCAGTTAAAGCTGTGAATCGTTGACCATAACTAATGACAATACCGATATACAGAACGAAAGAACTCATTTCAATCATGCCATGCATCATCAAATAGATTAGATATCCATAGGTAATTCCATCACGGATAAATCCTAAAAATAACATCCGTTTGTGCTATCCATCCTTTGTATTTTTGAAGCAGCGATAGTCTTCTGTACGAGAATATCGTTATTTTTCTTGCATCTTTTGCTTTTTAAAAGATCCTGCATCTGATAGAGACGGATATCCTTTTCCCTTCGCACTCTTTTTGAGAAAGGCTATTAAAATAACGAGACTTCGAATAATTCTCTGCCTTTTTCTTCATCTTTCTTTAAATACAATGCATAGCATTTTTTTCATAGATTTCATAATGAAGAAAAGAAATAAATAATAGAGCTAAAAGAATTGGCAGGCCAATTTGACTGATAAAATATTGCATATAGTATTAAGCTGAGAATCGCAGATAAAACAACTATCGTATTATGGTATACACCTTCCGCACCTTCCATATTCGAATTTAATGCACGAATTCCATTTTCAAGTTTTTCCTGAGCAGGCTTTGTTTCGTAGTAGGAATAGGTTAATTCCTGTACCTTTTTGGCCACTGGTAAGATAAATAATTTTTTTGTCTTGGAATAACATATTGCATACTATTTCTTGTTGAAAGATAAACATGCCACATGCTAAAGATTCCATACACCACAAACAAACCAAGTATCTGTAATACTAGTGTCATCCAATCTTGGGTTGTAGTAATAAATTGAATGATAGCAGCTGGTAATAATACAGCGATAAATCCTTCTATTACTGAGATAACAATCTCTAACAACATCATTTTGATTACATGTGGGTCACATTTCCATAATCGGTAGAGCATATCCTTATAAATATTCCATCTAGTAAGCTTCATAGTGATTACCTCCTTGCAGAAATACAATACTTCATATGACAGAAGCAAATAAAAAAATGCATGAATTGTTCAAATTCATGCACGAAATGCTTATAGTGGTAATACAATCTCCGTTGCAAATACACCTGGTTCATTTTGACGGTTTAGGTATCCATCATATTTCTTCACGACTTGATCAACTCTCTTTAGCCCATGTCCATGGTCGACCTCGCTTCGTCGTGAAATAGTGATCGGTACGTTGCTTTACTGTCTCACTTGTAGCGTTTGTAATCGAGATATAGAGTTGTTTCTTTAGGATACCAATATAAACTCGAATAAATCGTTCATCTGGATTCTTTATCTTTCGACAAGATTCAATCGCATTATCTAATAGATTTCCTAAGATAACACACAAGTCTAAATCTGATACATGTAATTGTGGTGGAATTGACGCATCACAATGAATACGAATTTGTCCCTTTTTTTCCGCAATCGCAAGTTTCGCGTTCAAGATAGAATCTAATTGTAAGTTACCAGAATGATAGAGTGTATCAATCGAGTCCAAATCTGTCTCAAGTTCATTGAGATAGTTTTTCATCTGGTCAACTTTATTCAAAGAAAGAAACCCTTTTAAAGACTGTAGATGGTTATGATAATCATGTCTCCAGCCACGCATAGTCATGTAGATGTTTTCAATTTCATCCATCTGTTGTTTCATTAGTTTATTTTGATAGATGATTGTTTTATCTTCTTCACGCTTCATAATTCTTTGTAAGAGATATTCCAATAAAAATAAAAGATTAGTGCTGCAATACCACCTGCGATAAAAACCATCATAATAAAACACCAAGGAACAGAATTCCCAAGATACAACAGAATGACGATAGTTGAAAAGATTCTTTCTTCTTTTAAGAAATGATAATGATTCCAAATAAAACATAAGAGAATCCATACAACTATCATATAAGAGAAACGATAAACACTATATCCTGTAAGTGCTAGTATCATAATTGACTATAATCACATGCATGAATGTTATCTGTATCTTCTTGATAATAGCTTCATAAAGTGCTAACCCAATCAATATGATTACAGCCATCATAATGCACCTCGATTGGCTGCGATAAATTCCTGCATACACATTTCATAATTACCACGTGCGATTGGGAATTGTATACCATCTTCACCGATACAATCCTTCTTTGTTACACGTACAATATTTTTCATATTTACCGCAAAACGAGCGATGAATTTGTAATAATGGCATATGCAACATTTCAAGAACTTCACGAATACTCTGTTTGATGATAATAGTTGTCTCTTCACTCATACCATCACTACGCAAATAAATCTTTGTCTCATGGCCAAGTGCTTCAACACCAATCACATCACGATGATAAATTTTATATACTTCCTTCTTAGAAGAAATAATCGAAAATTCATCTGATATATGTAATTGCTTGATTGCCTTATCTAAAATCTTAAATAATTGGTCTTTCTCATAAGGTTTTTAAAAGATAAGCTAATGCGTCTACATCATATCCTTCAAAGACAAAGTCTTTGACACCACTGATGAAACATATCAAATGATTTAGACGTGCTTGTCTCATCTTACGAGCAAGTTCAATCCCTGTCATATTCTCCATTTGAATATCCAATAAAAGTAGATCTGCAACAAGACCATTCTGCAAATCCCACCAGAGATTATCACAATCTGTATATTTTTAATATTTCAATTTCCAAATGATGTGCTTGTGCATATTCATGAATGTACTTACACAAGATATCCATTTGAAACTGTTCGTCATCACATACAATATATTTCATGCAACTATCATACCTTTTTCATCATAGATGTCCAACTTATATTTTGTTATTCACCGAATACTACTGCATATTTCTATATATGTTTCCCTGATATATTTTGTGGATAAATCAATGTTTCTGGATGAGAAAACTCTAATGTTATATTTTTTTATGTGGATTAATCAAAAGATTCAAAATAATTGGTTCTTTTTGTATGCTCAGAGGTAGTCATCATTAGTTTGCGATATGGTTGGAAGCCACATTTTTCTTGAACCCTCTTTGATTGTTGGTTAAATGAAAAATGCCCACAAAGCAGGAAATCATAGTTCAATTCATTAAATAAATACTTGATAACGATCTTTACTGCTTCTGGCATGATACCTTTTCCCCAATAGTCTTTACTTAAAACAAAACCAAGTTCTCTTCCTTGATAGGCCGCAAACTCTGTCAAAGCTTCTTCTCTTCCATACTTATGAACACCAAGAGAACCAATCACTTTTTGATCCTCTTTATGGTAGATTGCAAATACTTGGTTACCCTCGATAAACATATCTAATATTTTTTGCGTTTCTTCTTTACTGGCATGATGTTTCCAACCAGCCATTTCACCGACACCTTCAACAGAAGCGTAAGCATAAAAATCATCTAAGTCCTCTTTTACAAACGGTCTTAAAATAAGTCGCTCTGTTTCTAGTTGTCTTCCATTAATATGAAAATCTGCGTTCATTAACAATTTCCCCTTTAGAAGTTATACATCATAACGATAACTATCATAGGCACGATAGATATCATCTAGATGTGTATGATTTAAAACAAAGGCATCTCCAAGTAATGTAAATTCACCATCCACGATTAATAGACCACTGTTTTTTGGAATTGCTACAACAGGATTTCCTACATCTTCAATTTCACGAATGATTGTAGATAAATGTTCTTCGTCTTCGACGTAATTTATATCTACATCAAATTCTGATAGTAGACCAAGTCCTTCTTGTAGTTCAAAAGTATTGTCGAGATTTGACTCGTGAAATGTATCAAGTTGTACAAGAGCACCTGCATGATGTCCAATTAGGATACCATCAAAGTTGCACAACAAATCACGTAAGCCTAAATCTTCAATTCTCTGCATGATCCATTCGCCACAATCACCAGTGATCACAATAATATCCGCAGCTTCAATTTTCGCTTTTGCGCTTGCGTAGTTATCCTTGTAATAATTAAACCAACTGATTTGTTTTTCACGGATGCCATAGTTATGGAAAGGACGTACCATCATTTCATACGCTGGTTTCCCTTTTCGCAAAGAAGTCATCCCATGTCGCAAATTCATTAGACCAACCATCGTTATACGATAACGGCATCATCAGTACCTTCATATCTTTTTCGATGAGTTGTGATAGTTCACCAAAGCCCCAAGCTTGGTCGAAATGTAAATTGATTTAATAGTATATGTATCATGTTTATCACCTGCATTCATTATATGACTTGCTCATCAGAAAATCTATTTTGTATAATCTCTGTAAGGAGGAGGATGTTATGGTACGCTATCATATTTTCGTAGAAGGACGAGTTCAAGGTGTCGGTTTTCGCTACTTCGTTTCAATGCATGCACAATCTTATGGATTAACGGGAAGTGTGAAAAATCTAGATAATGGTTTGGTAGAAATCTATGTACAAGGAGAAAGTGATACCATTGACCAATTCCTTGCGACTATCATTAAAGGAGATGGTCGTTTCATCAAAGTTGATGATTACTCCTGTAAAGTTGTCCCTATCATCCCAGATGAAAGACGATTTTCCTGTCAGTATTATTAACATGCATACAACATTTTTCTAAGGGCTAAAAATGCCCTTTTTTCTTTCAAAAATATTAATTTTTAAAATGTAAGCGATTACTTGTGATTTTTTTATCATTTACTATTGTCTTGATTATGTAAACGTGGTATTCTTGCTTACGTGAAATAATTCACATGGAGGAAAAGGACATGGCAGTCAAAAAGAAAGAAACTAAAGAAACAAAAGTAAATACAGCCCCTGTGGAAGTTCGTGTCAAAGAAGTAGACGATAAAGTTGCCCTTGCATTAAAGGCACTAAATGACTTTGCATCATTTGACCAAGAAAAAATCGACTATATCGTAGCAAAGTGTACAGTAGCAGCACTTGATCAACACGGTACATTAGCTAAAGCAGCAGTCGATGAAACAGGACGTGGTGTATTCGAAGATAAAGCAACAAAGAACTTATTTGCTTGTGAGTACATGGTGAATTACCTACGTGACCTAAAGACAGTCGGTATCATCAGTGAAGATCCTGTTACAGGTATTACAGAAGTAGCTGAACCAGTTGGTGTTGTTGCAGGTTTAACACCAGTAACAAACCCTACTTCAACCGCAATCTTCAAGAGTTTACTTGCATTAAAGACAAGAAACCCTATCATCTTTGCGTTCCATCCAAATGCACAGAAGTGTTCATCTGAAGCAGCACGCATTGTATATGAAGCAGCTTTAAAGGCTGGTGCTCCTGAGAACTGCATCCAGTGGATTGAACATCCATCTATGGACGCAACAAGTGCACTTATGAATCATCCAGGTGTTTCTACAATTCTTGCAACTGGTGGTAACGCAATGGTTAAGGCAGCTTACAGCTGTGGTAAGCCTGCATTAGGTGTAGGTGCTGGTAACGCTCCTGCATATATTGAAACAACTGCAGATATCAAGCAAGCAGTTAACGATATCGCAATGTCCAAGGCATTCGATAACGGTATGATCTGTGCAAGTGAACAGACAGTTATCGTTGATGAAAATATCTATGAAGATGTTAAGGCAGAATTCAAACACTATAATGTACACTTCTGCTCACCTAAAGAAAAGAAATTACTTGAAACATATATGTTTGGATATACAGCTCACTCCAAGGGTGTAGAAAATGCAAAGTTAAACGGTGCAGTTGCTGGTAAGCCAGCTGCTTGGATTGCTGAACAAGCAGGTTTCAAAGTTGATCCTCAAACATCCATCTTAGTTGCCGAATTAGAAAAGCCAGGTGTTGAAGAACCACTATCACGTGAAAAATTATCACCAGTACTCGCAATGGAAAAGGCAAGTTCCGTTGAAGATGGATTTGATAAAGCAGAAGCCACTGTTATGTTAAACGGTGTTGGACATACAGCTGCGATTCATACACGTTCCGCAGAATTAGCAAAGAAGTTTGGTGAACGCATTAAAGCTTGTCGTTTAATTTGGAACTCCCCTACTACATTCGGTGGTATCGGTAATATCTATAACTCCTTTATTCCATCATTAACACTTGGTTGCGGATCTTATGGTCACAACTCAGTATCTGGTAACGTTAGTGCAATTAATCTGATTAACATCAAGAAGATAGGTAAAAGGAGAAATACAATGCAGTGGTTCAAGATTCCAAGCAAGATTTATATTGAACAAAATTCCATCACATACTTACGCGACATGCGTGAAATCAATCGTGCATTCATCGTTACAGACCGCACAATGGTTGATTTAGGTTATGTATCAAGAATTACTGAACAGTTAGCAGCCCGTAAGAATAAGGTACAAGTTCAATTGTTCTGCGACGTTGAACCAGATCCATCCTTACAGACAGTTAAGAAGGGTTGGGAATTAATGCAAGCCTTCAAACCAGATACAATCATTGCTTTAGGTGGTGGTTCCTCCATGGACGCTGCTAAGGGTATGTGGTTATTCTACGAACACCCAGAAGTTGACTTCGCTGACTTAAAGCAGAAGTTCATGGATATTCGTAAGCGTGCATTCCAGTATCCTGAATTAGGTAAGAAGTCTCACTTAGTATGTATCCCTACTACATCAGGTACAGGTTCTGAAGTATCACCATTCGCAGTTATTACAGATAAGGTTAACAAGCTCAAGTATCCATTAGCTGACTACTCATTAACACCTACAGTCGCAATCGTTGACCCAGCACTTGTAATGAGCTTACCTGCACAGGTTACAGCTGACTCCGGTATGGACGTATTAACACACGCATGTGAAGCATACGTATCCGTTATGGCTACTGACTACACAGACGCTCTTGCATTAAAGGCAGTACAGATGGTATTTGAATACTTACCAAGAGCTGTACACTATGGTGCTAAGGACGAAGAAGCTCGTGAGAAGATGCATAACGCTTCCACAATGGCTGGTATGGCATTTGCGAACGCTTACTTAGGTATGTGCCACTCTATGGCTCATAAGATTGGTGCTGAATTCCACACAGTACACGGACGTACTTGCGGTACATTATTACCATACGTAATCCGCTATAATGGCACAAAACCAGAAAAACCAGGTCTATGGCCTAAGTACCAATACTACAACGCTGATGAACGTTACGCTCAATTAGCACACGCTATCGGCCTCAAGTTCAACACAGTACAAGAAGGTGTTGAAAAGTTTGCCAAGGCAGTTCACGATTTAGGTATTGAAGTTGGTATGGCAATGAACTTCAAGTCACAAAACGTTGATAAGAAGGAATGGGAAGAAAGCTTAGAGAAGTTAGCTTACCTCTCATACGAAGACCAGTGTTCCCCAGCAAACCCACGTGTTCCAATGATCAAGGATATGATCGAATTAATGCGTGCAGCTTACGAAGGAACAGAAATTCATTACGAACAACACTAATGACGAAAAGGCACATCGCTCGATGTGCCTTTTACTTTTGATCTTGTTGTAGCTTAGTGTGTATTTGATCACACCAGCCAATCCACTTTTCTTCATAGTCATGAGCAGAAATAACTCTGTCAACCAAATCATATGGAGAATGAATTCCTCTCTGTTTACATTGTTCTACACAATAACGATATAACTTCCAATCTAGTTCATCTTCATCATAGACTAATGGTACCGATTCTAAACCTGCAAGTATTGCCGAGACTGCCCTTGTATGTCCATCCGTCAAGATTGGGATACCATCTAATACCATCACAGGTAAGGGTTCAAAGTTTGATAAATCATCTTTATGAAACCATGCTTGAATGTTCGATAGTTTCGCTTGCGAAATATAAAACTGGGATGGTTGTAAATCTTTTAAAGAATAGTCTGGATACTGCTTCTGGCTCATTTACCACTCCGATAGTGATACATGATAATTCCACCTGCTACTGCTACATTTAAAGACTCAAAGCCTTCCATTTCAATACGTACACGATAGTCAGCTTGCACAATGATATCTTGATGAACACCTTGTCCTTCATTTCCCATCACAAATGCCATCTGTTCTGTTACAGGTATCTCACTCATTGTCGTAGATTCCTGTAAAGAAGTCGCAATGACTTTTACACCCTGACTTTGTAATGTAGGAATTAAAGTAGAGAAGTCTTTGCGTACAACGGGAATATGGAATAATGCGCCTTGGGTAGAACGAATTGCTTTATCGTTATAAAGGTCACAAGTCTCAGTTGAACAATACACGCCATCAAAACCAAATGAAATTGCGGTACGGATCAGTGTGCCAAGATTACCAGGGTCTTGAATGCCATCCAATAATAATAGGCGATTTTGTTTTGTAATATCTAGCTTACGTTGACGGCAAACCGCAATGTAATGTACATTTGAAACATTCTCAGATAACTTTGCCATAATGGCAGGTGTTACTTCTACCACATGTTCAAAGTCAAATGGTGAAGTTGTATCCGTTACAATTGTTTCTACGGCATTGGCCGCTAGAGCTTCACCAATAAGATGTTCTCCTTCTACAAGAAATAAACCCGTTTCATCACGGTATTTTTTCTTATGTAGTAGAGTCCAGTTTTTTATTTTTGTATTCTGTAATGAACTTATCTTTTCCATAGTCATATCATATCACATCTATTTGGTAGCGACGATTTCAAACAAAGGAGTTGAAGCGTAATTAATTTTCTCCTCTTGCGTCCATACTCTTTGGTATACTTCTGTATCAATCTGAATATCTTGAAAGCCAATCTTCTCTAGTTCTACTTTATCCCAAGAAGGCCTATCTATAAGCGTCATCGGTAACTGTTCTGCGATACGCTCCATCTGGTCAAAATTTTCTCCGATATTATGGTCGTACAGATGCGCTCGCTTTACATTTTGGCGGTCTTCTTCATACGCATTGCGTAACTCTTCAGAGAATAAGTAATGATACCAATTCGCATCGAAGACAATGAGTTTGCCTGATGGTTTTAATACACGATACCATTCTTGATAGGCGGCTTTTGGATTCTCTAAATTCCATGTTAGATTACGGTTGATAATCACATCAATGGAATTATCTTCAAACTCTAAATGTTCTGCTGGTTGTTTGAGAAAGCAAATGGAAAGATGATACTTTCTTGCATTTTCATGAGCTTGTTTTAACATCTCTTCAGTACAGTCGATACCTGTCACCTGATAACCTGCTCGACTGAGAAGGATTGCCATAAACCCTGGACCAGTACCGATATCTAATACCTTTAGGTCTTTCTTCCTTGGAAAGTGGCTTGTTAGTTCACATAACCAGGAAACCGTAGATGTCCCTGCTAACTCTTCATTATTTTCGACGGAATAACTATCCGCACGCTTGGTCCAATATTGGATAATTTTTTCTTGTATTGTATGCATGTCTCTTAATCCCTTATTATGTTTCATTCTATCATAGTTCAAATGAAAAACCCGAATTTCTTCGGGTACTTATCGTCTTTGTCGATATACTTCAAAGGATAATACAGCAGCAGCGCTGGCTGCGTTTAACGCATTGCGAAAATCATTTGCGTATGGAATATAGATATTTTGTTCAATCTCATTTCGCACAGCAGATGATAGTCCCCTCATTTCACCACCGATGGCTAGTAAACATGGAATATGATAGTCGGCTTCTAGATATATAATCGCGTCTTTACGCATTGCCGCATAGGTTTTTAATACCTTGTTTTTTAATATCTTTAACAAGTTGTGGTAAGTTATCAGACATGACAATATTCATGTATTCAAAGGCACCTGCACTGGATTTAGCAATTGTACTTTCCGCACTTGTCCAATCATGTCTAGGAAGAATTAATCCATCACAACCTGCACTATATAAAGTGCGGATAATATATCCTAAATTAAATGGATCTTCTACTCCTTCTAGCAATACAAGAAATGGTGCTTTACCATGCATGCATTCAGAGAGCTCTTGATAGACTCTAGGACCCGCTTGCGCAACCAATCCACCGTGTGTTCTCCCAGTTGCCATTGAGTTAATTTCTTCACGTTCTAACGGCATGCATGGAATTCCTTTTTCCTTTGCACGATGCAAGATAAAGTTTAAGTCCTTATCATTTATGTTTATCGTAGTATAGCTTTTCAACTTTACGATGATTTCCTAAAATGGCAGCTTTTACACTAACATTTCCTTCAAGTAACATTAGCGTGCCCTCCGCACTAGGTCATTTTCACCTATTTCAAATGGGATTGGAACTTGTACCACTACCATTGGACGTCTAGAACTTACAAGGTATTCCCCCTTTGGATCTTTGATCCACTCAACTTTGAAAGTACGCTTGTCTTTGCCAGGTGAAATCACCTCTAGCATTTCACCAACATCAAAGGCATTACGTGTCTCTAAGTAGGCTACATTTGCATCTTGGTCGTATCCAGCAACCTTGGCTAAGAAGTCATGATTTACATCCGCATCGGAGTATGCATGGTAAATCAATGTATTTAATCCTGCTTTGCCAGGATAGAAAGCTGTTGTTGTCTGGCGATTTTCAGCACGAGAGATTTCCTTTTTGTGATATGCCAATCTTTCTGGTGAAAGTGGTCCATCATTTTCTGCAATCTCATCAATCAGATGACGATATGCACTAACAACAGATGCGACATAATACTCCGTCTTCATACGTCCTTCAATCTTTAAAGAACTGACACCTGCATCCATCAACTCATACATATAATCAGCTGCCAGTAAGTCTTTTGAACCCATGGAATATAAAACATCAGTATTTAATTCTTTATCATTTTGATAGACATGATATTGCCAACGACAACTTTGTGCACAACCTCCACGATTGGCATCACGCAATGTCATACGATTGGATAATGTACATCTACCAGAGTAGTTTACACACATACCACCATGGATAAAGGCTTCCGTATCCACTGGGCACTCTTTTGTAATGGCATAGATATCTTCAATCGAACATTCACGAGCAAGTACTGCACGGTCTAGCCCTAACTGTTCGTGTAAGAATTTAGCTGTTTCGACGTTTGTAATACTCATCTGCGTAGAACAGTGAATCTCCAATTTCGGTGCACATTCACGTGCTAGTTTCATAATCGATGGTGAAGCCGCAATGATTGCTGTAACACCATACTCTTCTAACTTCATTAAGTATTCACGTAAACCCTCATAATCTTCTTCATGAGGAATGACGTTTGTTGTGACATGGATATGTGCGTTATGTTGACGGGCAAATTCACACGCCTCCTTGATATCTTCCATCGTAAAGTTGGAAGCTCTTGAGCGTAAAGAATAGGATTGTCCTCCAATATAGACTGCATCAGCACCATAACGAATCGCCGTCTTACAACGATTCAGATCCCCTGCAGGGGCTAATAATTCAGGTTTCTTCATCATAATTTATCTGATCGTCTTTTGTCCATAATATCCATCCGATACTGGTAACTCTGGATATTCAAAACAAATTCCTTTCTAACACTCTCACCATCTTCCCCATCAAGCACACGACGATACATCCGTATCGCATCGAATAATGCATCCTGTGGAATATAGTTTCCATACATTTCAAAACGCTGAATGCCTGCGTTTGAAAAAGGCTCTAACCACGCAAAAGACTCCTGTACAAAATCCGTGTAGATCATCATCCCTGCTTCATTTTCATATGCTGGCATCATACCATCACGTTTTTGTTCACGAAGGTATAGATGATGGTTATGATGTAAAGGTTCTTCGATATTTGCGACTTCTTGATATGCTGTTAGTAATGGTCGCTTAGAAATACTCATTAATAAGTATCCAAATACCTGAATACCACAATGACGTACACTTGAGGCAATCTTCAAGATTTCCTCTTCTGTTAAAAGTGGTGAAATATTCACCGAATACATTCCTGTCGATAGCCAGAACTTTGCGTCTTCTGCCGAAGTCACTAAAGTCTCTGGGCTATAGATGAGTTTATTTTCTAAGGACAACTCCTTGGCCACTTGATATAGACCAGGATCTGCAATAATGACACCATCTACTCCAATCTCAAGTAATTGTTTTAGTTCTTGTTGTGCGTGTTTGATTTCACTTTGTGGAAACAACCGATTCATCAGCACAAATAGCTGTATCTGTACCAAATGTGCTTGTGTTAATAGTTCTTCAATCTGCGCAATTGAAAAAGTGTGGAGCGAGCTAAATACTCCCCCTTCGAGCGCAACGATTACTTCATCTGCACCTGCTTCTTTAAGCAGCGCAATATCTTCTTTTCTTTCACATGTAACTGATATTTTCTTCATACCGCCCTATTATATCATGAATTCCATGCACACCATTTGACATTGCACATACTTATGCTATGTTATAGACGTAATTGGCGTTAAGTGCTGTTTGGGACGGGTCCTTACAGACGAAAAGCATAGCTTGCGGTCATTACAACTCCCATTATGTGAATGAAAACCTTTCTTCACAAATGGATGTGAAAGGAAGGTTTTTTTATATGTTTAAAAAAGAATTTTGGAACTCATCCGCTTCAAAACTAAAATCAGTAAAATATCTTGCGCTAATGGGTGTGTTTATCGCACTCAAGATTGTAGCTTCTAAACTATACTTCCCAGTATCCGAAAAATTTAAAAAGTGGGATTTGGCTTTGTGCTACTCGCAATTGAATCATCGATTCTTGGTCCAATTGCTGGTGCACTATCTGCAATTATCACTGATAACCTAGGTTTCTTCTTAGGTGGTGGCGGTGTTTATTTTGCTGGGTATACATTAACACCAGTGCTTGCGTGCCTAGTTTGGTCATGCTTCTTGTACAAGCAAAAGATTACTGTCGTTAAGATTGTTATTGCAAAACTCATCAATTCTTTATTTGTAAATGTTTTGGTTGGCTCTCTTTGGAGCTCTATGTTGTATGGCAAAGGTTACATTTTCTACTTTACAAAGAGTTTCATCAAGAATTCGCTCCTGTTCCCTATTGAAGTCATTTTACTAGTCATTGTATTAAATGCATTAGCGCCTGTCCTTAAGCGCTCTAAGCTCATTGATTCATCCAATACATTCCCAATTCCATGGATCTAATTCTTGCCTGCTGTAACATCAGCAGGTTTTCTTTTTGTATGCAGAAAATCATTGGTGTATAATTGCAATATGATAGAAAAACATTACTGGAAGATTAAGCAAGCAGCCTTAGATATTGATTTATGTGTTGTTTCCAAACATCACAGTATCGAAGAAATACAATCTTATTACGACGTAGGCGAAAGAATCTTTGCGGAAAACCGTGCAGCTGAGCTAATTTTTAAGGCAAACGCTCTACCGAAAGATATCGCTTGGCATTACATTGGCCATTTACAACGCAATAAAGTAAAGGAGATATTACCGATTGTTTCGTGTATTCAATCACTCGATAATATCGCTCTCGCGAAAGTCATCGAAAAAGAAGCGACTAAATTAAATCGTAATGTTGATGTACTGATTGAATTACATTTAGCGGATGAAGACACTAATAAGAGTGGATTAGACCCAACCGATGTGGAAACATTTACAAACTTTCTACTTCAGGAGTGTCCACATCTATCAATCCAAGGTTTGATGACCATGGGACCACATACAGATGATGAAGCACGTATCCATGAAGTCTTTGCGAAAGCACAAGATATCTTCAAGCATCTTCAAGAAACATTTGGTAAACAATACTTCCATACTCTTTCTATGGGTATGAGCCATGACTATCCAATCGCAATTGAGAATGGTAGTACGATGTTACGGATTGGAACATATTTATTTGAGGAGAACGAATTATGACATTTACAAAAAAGAGCGCAAATCTAACTCCAATCGCAGATGCAGTATTTACTGTCGTTGCGAAAGCAAAAGAAGATAAGCGTATCAATGGTGAAGAAAATGTAATTGATGCAACGATTGGTACACTTTGTGATAACGATGGAAACCTTGTTGCACTCAAGTCAGTATTTGATCACTACGATAAAATCGACCACCGTATCAAAGCTTCCTACGCTGCAAGTTTTGATGGAAACCCTAATTTCCGCAAAGATGTGTATGAATGGGTAACCCAAGGTACAAATCTAAAAGCTTGCGCATAACGTTATCGCAACACCAGGTGGTTCTGGTGCAGTTAGTTCTACCTTTACTTCTGTATTAGACGAAGGAGAAACTGTCATCATTCCAAATATTGCTTGGGGCAGTTATCGCTTGATGGCTACAGAGAACAATTTAAAAATTGCCGAGTATGAACTCTTCAATGATAAAAAAATCACTTCAATATCGATTCCATTAAAGAAACTGTACATGAAGTAATGAAGACACAAGAACGTATTCTGTTACTCATCAATGACCCTTGCGAAAATCCAACTGGATATACAATGAGTCATGAGGAATGGAAAGAAGTTATCGACTTTGTAAATGAAGTGTCAAAAACACATCCTATCGTTTTAATGGATGATATTGCATATATCGATTATGCTTACAATACTGATGCATCTCGTAAGTATATGGAAACTTGGAACAAACTGAGCGATAATGCGATGGTTGTCGTATGCTTCTCCTGTTCTAAGACAATGACTTCCTATGGCTTACGTTGTGGAGCTACAGTGATTCTTGCACAAAAAGAGGAGTCCGTCACAGAGATGAAGACAGTATTAGAAAAGAAAGCACGTGCCACTTGGTCTAATATTCCAAACGCCGCAATGGAAAACTTCAGTTGGGTCGTTAATAAAAATCGCGAAGAATTCCTTAAGGAGAAACAACTCTATATCGACCTAATGAAAGAACGCTCTTCCATCTTCGTTACAGAAGCACAAGAAGTTGGACTAGCACATTACCCATTCCGCGAAGGCTTCTTTGTAACATTAAAAATTTATGATAACGACCTATGCAAAAAAGTACATGAAGCATTTCTAGAGAATCACATTTATACAGTGAAGGTAAACCACGGTATTCGCGTTGGTTTATGTTCCCTACCAACCCATAAGATTTATGGACTTGCAAAGAAAATGAAGGAGATAGAGGATACTATCCTCAAGTAGAAAACTATGCCAGCTGCAACGACACATGTTGAATTTGCGAAAGATGTACTTCGCACAATGGATGAATCACATGCAAGCATGATAACAAATAAAGAAATGTTTTATCTCGGTTCCCAAGGTCCGGATATGTTATTCTTCTCAAGAGCTTCGCTATTACCGGGATCCCTAAAAAAATATGGTGATTTAATGCACGATGAAAAGTGCAATGAGTTTATTGATTACTTTGATAAGTATAGTGAAAATGACTCTGATCTTAGAAGTTACTTCTATGGATTCTTATGTCACTACGCTTTGGATTCAACCGCACACCCACTCATCAATGCGGTTGCAAGAGACACCCATATTCAAACAGGTTTACACGAAGGTGCTGCACACGTTATCAGCGAAGCCAATATCGATGTATGGATGTTGCACCAACGTGGAAGAAGTGAACAATCCTATGATGTATTCAGATATATGAAGATTGATAAAATATCTAAGTCAAAACTCGGATTAATGTATGCAGGAATGTTCCAAAATGTATTCAATCTTAAGATTAAACCAAGTTTATGTGCAGAATCTGCTACTGAAATTGTTCGCTATACAAAGTTCTTATATCCAACAAAACTTAAGTATGATTTATTATGTGCACTAGAAAAGCGAATTAAAATACCACCCGTTTTATCCGGCATGGTATTGTATAACAAAAAAATGATTTTTAAGGTATTAAATTTAGAACATAAATCTTATCCACTTCGCTATGACTTAAGTAGAGAGATTCATGCGTCATTTCCAGAATTATATGGTAAGGCAGTTCATTTAGCCAAACAGTTAATTGATACACGTAGCCCTGAAGACTTCCGTATCAACTTCAATGGCGAACCATACCAAGAGTAAAAGCCGATTCATTTGAACCGGCTTTTTTAAATATCTGTTTCTGCCCAAGAAGGTAATTCATTACCCTTACGGATTAGTACTGTCTTTTGATAATTTGTTTGATTAAGGAAACGTAACACTTGGTCTACTTCTTCCTCTGTACAACCCACAAGTACCTTTACATCTAATTCCTTGATTAGAATGTCTGCCGCAACAACCAATGCACTAATCTCATAACGATTCCCACTACCTGCATAAAGCGATACACCATCTTTTACCAAAAGCTCTTTTGTATCGTTGATATATCCATAATCAACTGGATAAATCAAGTTCTGAAACGTGGATGAACTTCACCTTTTTTTCTTGTAATCTGGTAACCACTGGATAAGTACAGCGTATCTAACTTCTGCCAGAAATAGGCATTATTTTCAAATTCAATCATCGTATACCCCTTTGTTTGTTTCATTATACTATTACCAAATATTTCTGTAAATATATCCTATTTTTCTCTGAAAAAAATTTCATTAAAATTAGATTTTTGAAATATTTATTTCAAGTTTCTTTATTCCCAGATAGAGGAATCTTTTTCCTGACGTCACTTCAAAGTGATACTTTGCAATGCCGATGTCAGTATCTAGCGCAATACCTAAACCTTTTTTTAACGTACACTTTTTTCATCTCTAAGGCCAAAGCGATAACTATGTTGGTTTAGAGCTGATGGTGCCATAGCCACCGCCTCTACACCTTTGATGAACCAATCTGGAAGTTCAGGGTATCCAATGGATAAATCTTTTACCTTCTTATATTTATGTTCTCTTCCTTGGTTTTCGCCATATCCAATAGCGATAACCATCAAAAATTTTTCACCAGGTTTTAAATCTACAACACTTTCAATCTTTTTATAGGTACCACCTACCCAACAAGTATTGAGACCTAACATCTGTGCTTTTAAGTACAATCTTCTCTCCATAGTAGCCACAACGCTCATCGAATGTAGAATCTTCCTTTCCTACAAGAGCGATATAGTTTTTTACATTCGAGAATAGACCATAGTGAAATAAGCCTTTGGCAAAAGCTTGCGGTTCATTCTCAATTAGTTGAATGTGTAGGTTTCCTTCTTGATTGCATTTATCAATATACTTACGTAATTCATCCCGTACATCTGTATCAATTGGTTTATCTAAATACGAACGTACAGAATGTCTTTGTTTGATAGCATCTAATAGTTCCATCTTCATTTCTCCTTTAAAAAGAAATGGCACA
>BNJV01001701.1_pt1 | contig 109830 bp, 202 predicted proteins | sample 8540591 | NCBI WGS metagenome assembly BNJV01 (sample SAMD00202457, study PRJDB9452) | human saliva metagenome | host: Homo sapiens
GCGGCGATCTCGATGACCTGTGTTGACGCACCTCGACGCCGCGGCTGAGCTGGGTCCGCTGGGGTGGGCGGAAGCGTCGGAGCCATTAATCGAGTGATGACCGCCGAACCAGGGTGCGGGTGGCCTGTGATTCCCGGCAAGCACGGTGAGCGCCGTCACGTTACGCGAAATCGAGGTTCTGGATTCCCAGATGAGCCGGGCTCACTGGGCGCTTGTTCAGCGAGCTGGGGTGAATCAGGCACTCACATCGCAAAGGACCTTGCTCGAGCACTGGCGGGGCACAGGCTTGCTGTCGTCGCCCCAAGAAGATTGACCCTTCCTGTTTCGGACCGATGTCGCTGACTCCGTAGGAGCGGGCTGGCGACCGATCACCCACCAGCGTTCGACGAGGAGAATGCTGCAAAATGAATGACCTGACGCAGGGATGCCATTTCACGTGTTGGTATCACGATTGCTACTCGACGGCCCGCGGGTTCTGGAAAGTCCACGTCCTAAGGCGTTGGCGACGTGCGGCTTGGCATCGGCTACCTCGACACGGGGCGACACGCGCTGACGTGGTACTGCTTGGATCGCGCATTGATCTGGTGACGGCGAAGCGCGCCGCAGCCGCTTACGAGATGCCCTGCGGCTGCGTGTCGGATCCCGCCGGATCCTCACGTGTGGTGCGTGGGTGATCGTGAGGCGACCCAGATATCCGTGGACCGCGTATTGCGTTGAAACTGCTACACGTCCTCGACGAATCTCGCCGTGCGCGCGTGGATGGCGACCGGAGCGGGCGCAGCCGCATGATGGAAGCCCGCGAGAAGGGTTCGGGCATGATCGCCGAAGGCCGTGACATCACGACGGTAGTATGCCCCGATGCTGACGTGCGCATCCCGCTTCTGGCCGATCATCAGGAGGGCGCAGCCTGCGTCGCCGTGTTAATGCCTCGAGCTGTACGGCGATGCGACCGGATGAACACATGGAGATCGCGCAGGTCGAGGGTCATGACAAAGCGGATTCTGCGGTGTCCGAGTTCATGGTGGCAGCGCCCGGCGTGGAAACGGTGGATTCGACCGGCTTGATATCGACGGCAAAGCAGGGAGGCGATTCTGCTCACGGACGCCGATCTCGCCCGGCGTGACGCGCAGTAGGGACCGAGTAGAGGTGGCGTGCCCCGCACCAACAGGTGGGCACACGCATACGCTGCCAGTAGTTGCGAACTGCCCGCTGGCTGCTCGGCCAACGGTAGTGCTGGCCTGCGTGGCGGGCGCGGTTCCATAGCCTTGACCCCCGTCCATCCCATAGGCCGCCCCCTCGCCAGCTTGAATTTCAAGGTATCCGCTTACGGGCGTCTGACCTCCATATCCGCATGGGGTTGCTCCGGCCGGGGTTGGGTCCCGTAACTGTAGGTGGGTCCCCGAGCGGGCTAAAAAGCATAGACGGTCCCCGGCCCGTCGGCGTGCCGTAGGTCGGTACTCAAGCAGGGCGGCAGCCGTAGCCGTTCACGCCAGGGTGTCCTGGCATCGCCGGGCCACCAGGAGCTATTTCGACCAGAGAGGGTTGAAGCCCGTGTAGCGCGGTTGGCCTGGGGAACGAAACGAGGATAGCTCATATCGGCACGCAGGCCCATTGGTCCTGGTGTAGTTAGCATATCGTGGACGTCTTGGCGCGCTCGCTGACAGCGCCAACCACTTGATGATGCAGAAGGAAGGCAATGATCGCGACGATCAGGATCATGATGAGGGCCGCGCCAGCTAATACCTTTGCATCGGAGCTCGCCGCAAGACGGTGCGAAGGGGATCAAGGAAGGTAACTGAGGCTCCGCACGTGAGAAGCTGATAGGGAATCATGGTGTATCCTCCGTGCGCGGTAGGGGAACAGGGTAACCGGTTCGATAAACAGCCGGTTGTGTACCGACGCGAAACAGGGCCTTGACAATGAGCAGAGCGGACGGATCGAGCGTCAGTGGGGAGCGGGTTTCGCGTCCGATCGCACGCAGGCGCGCGAGCTGGACTCAGTATGCGCCGCCGTAGGAGCCGTAGCTACCGTTCGTGCCCGACGATGGGTAACCGCCCTGCTGGCTGTGCCGTATGGTTCCTCGTAACTTTGCTGCAGCTGTTTGCCCGCTGGATCGGTGCGTTCATGGGCGCACCTGACTGGGGGATACTGAGGCCCTCCGTAGACACCGCCCGTGACGTCAGTACCGAGGATACCTGCCGTGCCGTTGTAGCACGGTCTGCATCTGCGGCGCGACCCCTGGCCGCCAGGTAACGTGGAAGAGGCAGTAGCCGCCTGCGATGAGAGCGAAAAGGACTGAAGTAGATGACGGCCACAGTGGTCAGGACGTGGTCCGAGAGCGGAAACGTCGACGGGTTACGCCGGTACCGCTGCGCCGCTTTTCGCACCGTGTCCATGTGTGCGTTACACGTACCGGAGCTCACGCTCACGACGACCGCGCTCGCCCAGGCTGGGTCGGGTGTATCCCACATGCCGACGGATGGGACTGCGACCCAGTGACCGCAAGCGGGGAGGGTCGCAGGATGTCAGTAGTCGTCGGCGCGCATGGTCATTTGGATTGTCTCCCCACGGTGTGGTGATGACAGACGATGGAACATCAGTCTAGCTAAAAGGATTAGTTGATGACCCGCTGTTCCGTGAGGCGATATGGTGGATGGAACGCAGCTGGATAGGTCCTCCGGCGCGATGCAGGAATGTGTCGCGGCGCACGCCCGTCGGGTTAAGTCGGATCGTGGAGGGCAAGAGAAATTTATACAGGTCGCCGGCGACGAATTAAATACGGGCTGTGGCGTGCTTGGCAGCGCACTTCGACTGGGGGTCAAGGGCCGGGTTCAACCGCCAGCCCGACGAGCGCAAAACCGAGAGGAGTTTTCCTCGCGGTTTTTGTTACCCCTGTCGTTCGGATCGTCGTGGGCCAGTGGCTGGGACCCCGTCCTTGCTGAGCATGTTCCCGTGGTTTGCGTAACCGAACAGACCCAATATTTGCTCGCTTCTTCTTTTTATTTCGCCGGTAAAACGGTTTTCGCAAATATTCGCAGATTTCGCAGGTCACATGCGGTGCGTGGGCATTAAAACGGTCTCTCAACTGAAGTTCAACGACTGGAGTAACTGTTTCACAGGTCGAAGTCGTCAACGGGGATGATTTCGACCTGCTTACTGTCGGCGTCTGGGCAGGTGACATGCCCTTCCTCTGGCTACTAGCCTCGCCCACTGTGCGGTTTTCATAGCTCAACTCACCCGGCTTCGTCCCCGACGACATCCCGGCCTCGTCCACGAAGAACGAGGCCGGAACGTGCGCAGTTGGATAGTCTTTTACCGCGCGGGAGTCTCTTCGGTAACGCCCGGATCCACCGGTTATGTGCCCTCCGTGCCGGATTCGCAGTTTCAGTTCTGAACTCGTCACCGTCGCGTTACCTCTTTGACTGCTGGATCATACTGTTAAAGCGGTTGTGTTGCCCGTCTGAGCGACGATGTTTACGCCGATTCTCGGCGCCGTCGACAACGAAGAGATCCTCTGCAGGTCGCCGGCACCCGCCGATGAAAGCTCTGCGCGCAACCACCTCGTCGCGATGTAGCAACTTGAGGTTGTCGGTCAGCGACCCGCCCATTGACACCAGGACGTAGCGACGCCACCCTCGCCTCCTTGCGGCGCACCCCGTCAGGAGCTGCTGGTTTCGCGCTGTACGAGGCCGATGTCGCTCAGTGAAAGAAGCCCATGCCGTAGCGCCCGCGAGAAAACTCGACCGGATCGAGAGCTCGCATCCAAACGAGCGCGTCTCTGAGTAAAATCGCCCGCCTCGATGATCGTGTACGCCTTTCCCATCACGAAGCGAGCGGGTCGGACATGAACTTCGACGTCAGGTAAAGTTCAGACCGGTGATGATTCCAAAGGTGACGAGCAGAGACGCCGATGTACTCCGCGAACGATTTGCGTGGTTGTAGATGACGCCGCCGATAATGCCACTCGGAGGAGCAGTTCCCTGATAAAGTCGATCGGTGTCAGCTGGGACCGTCCGCTTGCCCGTGAGGCGTGTGGAGGACGATCAGGTGACACTGATCAGAGCTTAAAGACCGTCATCTCGAAACCATGAAAATCGAACATGACGCCATACTACCTGCAGGTGGCAGGGCTGTACCCCAGAGTGTGATCAGCCTGTCGGATCCGCGCGTCGATGGCTCCTGAATGTCGTGGAAGAGGAGAGATTCGAGATCTCGACCTGCACCGTCTCAACCTTCGGTACGTCGCGGTGCAGCAGCAACGGATCACTGGGGCGGAGGTCTGAAGCGGGCGAGGTGCTACAAACCGAAGATCCGGTCATCGAAGTCCTTTTCGATCTGGATGCTGAGATGCGGTGAGGCAGATCGTGACCGGTGCGTTAATGATGCCCTTGCGGGTGATGACCGCTTCGTCGTCACCGTGTAGGTCGCTCGCCATCCACTTGATCCAGGAACAAGGATGAGCGAATCGGGAGTGAGAGCACGGCGATCTTTCCTCAGGGATGGTCGAGCGCTCGGCAACGCGCCCGGGACGTAGAACGAGCCGACCGCCGCCGCGATCACGAGGATCGACTCCACGATGATCGCGGGGAGCAGGCTGGTCTTGATGTGCGTGTGTATGTGCCGGACGACGACCTCGTCCTGGCTGAGGAGCTTTTTCGACAGAGCCATGAAGCACCATCATCATGCCAGATCACCACAACTCGTGAAAAGCATGCGGCAACAGCTGTGCGCGACCTTACCTGAGGTTATTATGCCTGCGGTGCGTGCCAACAATATCTGTATTCACGATGCCGATTGCCGCCATGAGCGAGCATTGTCGTCGGCCGACAAAACGGAATCCTCTTTCAGGTCCTGGCGGCGCCACCACTGGCAGTTGCGTCGGCACCTCGCCCTGCGAACGCGGACGCGGATCGCACGTCTGGGCGATACGACCAGACGAGTTCGCCCAGGGAGGGCCTGCGAGCTGTCGCCGCTGCTGCGCATCGCGACGTTGCACGAGCGCCGGGTTGATCGCCGACTCGATCTTCCTGCGGTTACGAATGATCCGGGGTTGCGCTGAGACGCCTGATGTCGTCCCGTGAAAGCCAGACCCGGTCAGTCAAACTGGTAAAGCAGCGCGGAATGCACCGCGTTTAGCGAGCACGGTTCGCCAGGAGAGACCAGCTTGGGAACTTCAAGCACGACGCTCGGAACACGTTGACTTCGTCGTGGACGGGCAGTCCCCTATTCGGCGTCGTAGTGCCGCGTAACAGTTTCGTCGAGGCCCACGGGCCGGATGAGTCCCAGTCGTATCGTAATAGGTGAGTCTGGAGGTATGTGAACCAGAGATTGGTGAGTGGAGGTTCATACGTCGATCCTGTGCGCGTGTGTCACGGTCAAGGGCGCCGTGACGCTTGTGGATGTAACGACGCCGGGTTGAAATGAGCCTGTGGATACACGCCAGAGTAGATAGGTGTGGCCCGCCTCCGGGAAGCGCGGGCCACGACCTGAGGCTGTGATCAGCGACGCAGGCGCTTCGCGCACACGCGGCACCGAAATCTGAATCGGCGTGCCGGCGAAATTCCTGAAAGTCCGCGCAGACGGCGCTCGATGGAATGGCGGTAACCGGATCGAGGAAGAAGCAGTAGCATACCGAAGGCAGCTTGCTCGATGCCTGCTGCGTGCCGAAGAGGACGTGCCGCTTCGTCGCCGCGGTGGGTGGGGGTGTGCGGCAACGAGCTGACCGAGGAAGGCGCGAGCTGTCCGGTGGGATACGGGTTCTCCCAACCTCGAGCGCGGTGTCGAGCGCGCGCATGATGCGGTCTGTGTGCCAGCCCGTCTTGGCGGCCAGGTTAATGCGCGGTGCTCATTGGATCCGGAACCAGCTCACGCTCGAGCTCGTTCTGATCTCTTTCTGGACGCCCTCGTCAACGAGGTCCCACTTGTTGAGACGACGACGAGCGCGGCCTGCGTCGATGACCCGCTGGACGACTCGCACGTCCCACCCGTCAGGGGAGTCGAGCCGTCATCACACCAGGGCGACCTCGGCCTCTCGGGATGGCGGCCTGCGATTTGATGCGTAGTAGTCCGCCCGGCTGTGTGGCGCATCTGCGGCGGGATACCCGCGGTGTCGACGAACCACCACGAGCGGCCATCGAGCTCAATGAGCTCACATCGAGGTCGCGGTGGTGCCCGCCAGTTCGTTGACGACGACGCGCCGCCGCCGGCCAGGCGTTGAGCAGGGAAGACTTCCCGACGTTCGGGCGTCCTGCACCAGTGCGATCGCGACGCGGGCCGCCGGGCGGCAGAGGCGACGGCTGGACTGGGTCGGCAGGACCTCCATGACGATGCCGGAGGAGATCTGCCGTGCCGCGCCCGTAGCGCCGAGATCGGGTGGCTCGCCCAGCTAAGGCTCCACAGGTAGGCGGCGCGTCGCGCTTCCCTGCAGGGGGACCCACCTGTTGGCGGCAAGATGATCGGCTTCTCTGAACGAGCATCTCCACGATGTTCGTCGGAAGCGGCACGCCGACGGTCGCATCCATAGACGAGAACGACGGCGTCGGCCAGATCGACCGCGATCCCGCCCGCGAACGATCCACCCTGACGTCGATTTCCCAGCCGCCCGTGTCGACGAGCGTGAAGTCGCGACCCGCCCATTCGGCGGGTACGAGACGCGGTCACGGTGACACCCGGCGTGTCCTGTACGACGTCTTCGCGGCGACCAAGGATGGTTATCAGCGTGGACGGAAGCCGACGTTGGGGCGGCTGACGACCGGTAAGAACGGGCAGACCCGCAGCCACGTCGTCAGATCCGCGTAGCGCAGACTGCTTACCAGGAGGGCTGCGGTCCCTCGCCAGATCGAATTAGTCGAGGTTTGCGCGCATGAGACGGGCGCGAGCCTCGGTCTCTTCGCCGCTCAGTTCGATCGCGTCCGGGCGCAGCGTGCAGCGCTCGGCGATGGGGTGCCCGGCTGGCGTCGAATGTGGCGGTCGCGTCGGGCTGGTTGTCAAAGTCATTCACCCGCCCAGTCTACGGCGTGGCGCCAGTCTGATGGAGGCCCCCGTGCGCGCCAGTTCACAGCTTCGCAGCGTTTATCCGTGAGCGCACGCCTGCGCGAGGACTGGCGGCGACGGAAACGTCGCCGTTGTATCGGTGGCCCCTGGATCTCTGGAACGCCCGGCGCCTTACCCGTGATGATGACGGTACCAGGCTCAGCAGAGAGGATCGCGCGTCGCACGGCGTCGCGGCGGCAGGTTGTCACCTCGGTGACATCCCTCCATGCCTGGACGCATTGATGCGATGTTGCGGCAGGTAGCCTGCGATCGACTGTGGATCTCGCGGATTCTCGTCCGTCACCCACACAGCACGTCGGCCTCGACGCGCGGCGATTTCGCCAGATGCTCGCGACAAGCAGAAACAGGTCGCGTACCGTCCGTTCCAAAGACGACGACGACACGGCCGGGGTCAGCTCGCGGGTTGAGCGCAGCGTCCATTCGAGAGCTTCGCGCGCGCGTAGTCGACGATGACGAGTGGCTGGCGGCCGTCGGGTTGACCTTCCATGCGTCCCGGAATCTGGGAGCATCCGATCGAGACGAGATCACGTCCGCAGGTCGAGATGCCGAGGTTGTCGCGCTGACGATCGCTAACGCCGTGGCTCCTGATGTTGACCTCACCCAGATCGGCATGGCAAACGCGGTGCCCGCGCTCGATGGTCAACGAGGGTAAACACGGTAAAACCGGATGTCCGCTGATCGGGCGTCACATTTCGACCTGCCAGTCGGCGTCTTCCTCCGTCAGCGCGGACACCGTAGATTGAATGGTGGCTCTGCTGCGCGAGACGACGACCCTATCTGGTCGTCCACGCACACGACGCCGCGGTGAATGCCCGGCGTGAACAGGAGGGCCGCCCGGAAGTAGTCTCCGCGTCGCGTAGTAGTCCAGGGTGGTCGCTGGAGGTTCGTAAACGCAGCCACGTCGAAGACGATGCCGTCGACACGGTGCAGCGACAGGGCGCGCGCGGACAGCTCACGATGCCGCACGCCGCACCGTACCGCTCTCGGTTGCTGCCAGGATACGGTGATGACGGGGGCCTCGGCGTCGTACGCACGGCCTCAAGGAGATCGACCGACGCGGTCTCCACGGTGCCGCACACACGCCTTCTCGGGTAGCGCGAGGCAATCGCGCGCGCATCAGGTACGAGGCCGTGGTCTTGCTGTTCGTGCGTGACCGCCATGGTCGTCAGGCGTGGCAGGCGATGCGTACACGCAGCACAGTGTGGGACGACGGCGCGGGTCGGACACCTGAATGACGGTGGCACGCCCAGGTTTCGTTGAAGGCCCGTGCGGTCCCCGTAGAACGACACTCGCCCCGGCCTCGATCGTCGCGTGAAAACGAATGCCGTGCCGTTACGTCTGGATTGCGACGAACGAACCACCGGCCTCACAGTCGTCGGAGGACACGGTGATGCCGCGCAGGCTGAGGGGACCGGCGATCTGTGCAAGGAGCCATCGGCTGCAGAAACCTTTGGATGTCCAGGGCCGAGGGCGTCGTCAAAGAGACCGGCGTGATCGTGGACGAATATCAGTCACTGTGTCATGGGTCTACTCTGCTCGTCGCGACAAGGGCGCGCCACAATATACCGGCGGTGATGCAGATAGGGGCCAGCAGATTTTGACACGCAACGAAGCAACCCATCGCGCTGCCCATCTTCATGTTCCGCCATCGACGCTTCCGCGTCGATCTTCGAGATGGCCAGGACACCACGAAACCGACTTTATCCTGTGACGTCCACGCTGACGTTGACGTCGGACGAGAACGTACCTCATCGACATCGCTGGCGAGGTGAAAGAAGTCCTTCTCAACGGCGAAGCCCACGCGTTCGACGACGACGAAGACCGTGTGTGTGGGTTGGCAGTGGCCCGCCGGTGGGGAGACGATCACCCTCGAGGTCTGCGTGCCCCGCGGAGATACTTCGCGCAGCGGTGAGGGCTCACCGCTACACTGGATCCCGAGGATGGCGGTTCACCTCTACACATTAAAGTCTGAGCTCAACGAGCACCGTGCGCGGTCAAAGTGTCGACCCGCGCCGGACGTTGCTTCCGAGGACCTTCCACGTCATCGCTCCCGCGCCACTGGTCGTGTCCTCCATGGCGTTGAAACGGCCGTCGAGGCCGTGGATGACCTGCAAGTGCTGCGCCATGACTTCACGGCGACCCGCCCGCTGTTTGAGCTGCCATCACCGCGATCGTCGCGGGCCTGTGGGCCGTTATCGAGGGTGGCAATTGGAGCGGCGGGCTTCCGATGGCGGCCACGTTGACCTTCCTCTGCGCCTGCTGTGCCGCCGCACCCTCGAGCGTTACCTTGATTCCGACGACGTGTTCGAGGTGACGCGCGCTGGCCTGGACTTCTTCCACGAGCGCCATGGCGTGACTCTTCCCGTGGGGATCATACGACCAGGTATATGTGCCCGTAGCTCACAACCTGGGAGCCATGAGAACCCGCTGCATTACCTTCATCGAAAACTACATTTACCGACCACCGTTCTCCGAGCGCCAGCGCCGTGCGAACACGACGCTGCACGAAATGTGCCCACATGTGGTTCCGGCGACCCGCTACGCCTCGTGGTGGGACGACCAGGTTCAAGGAATCTTTTTGCGGAGAACCAGGGAGCTGAGCGCGATTGCCGCTACCGCGACCCGCTACGTCGGTGAATGGGCGAACTTCGCGACAGAACCGCAAGATCTGGGCCTACGGTGACCATGATGCCCACGACCCGATTGCAGCCGATATTCCGGACGTGTTGCCGCGCTAAGATGAACCGACGGCATCACCACGCGAAGGGCGCGGGCCGTGCTCAAGCAGAAGCCATGCCTGTGGGTGACGATGCCTACGAGGGAGAGCGCGCGCCGTTACTGCCGGAGCACCAGTTCTGGCGATCTTAACCCGCAGGACCCAGTTTCGTTGCGCTTACGCTTTCGCGCCAGGAGCTTCTTCGTGGAAGAGCGCGTGGCTGGAGACATCAGCCCGTCGACGCTGTCCAGCTTCCGTGGGTCACCGATAGCGTCGGTGCGATCACGGACTTGCCGCTTCATCAGGGCGGCGGAGGCCTGCACGTAAAGCAGGTCCCCATCGTCTCACCGTTTCGACGTGGCGTGTCGCTGGCGGGGCGCTCGAGCGCACCACGGCCTTGACGCCCGTATCGACGGCGAGTGCTGGATCGATCCTGAGGTGGCAGCCCTTGCGGTTCCCGGCGGTGCTGCCTGGCTGACCTCAATGTTGTAACGACGACGACCACCGCAACTGCGCTCGACGAGCGTTCCACCGACGCGGCGCTCGCCTACGCCGGAACTATCGATGCCCGATCACGCGCGCGGTGATCGTCAGCGTCGCCTGAACGCGGCGCATGTGTCTCCCTGGATCCGCCGCTTTGTCGTTGCGGTTCTCAACGCCGTTCCGTCGGAAATCATGCCCGCGATCCCATCGACCTGCTGTTCGTCGCCGAGGTGATCTCCTCGTTCCTGCCGTGGGCAGGCTCGCGCAGAACACGTCCATGACCAGGTCCCGCGACGACGATCCGTCTGTCTCGTGAGACCGAGGACCGTGGAGGCGGCGTCGCCCGGAAGTGCATTCATCGCCGAACCTGCCGCCCGCGGCAAGTGACGAATATGAGGTGACGGTCCGCGACTTCGCCAGCAGCGAGAACTCCCCACATCGCCTGGCGTGCGCGCCGGGCTTCATGGCGGCGCGCGGCCTTGTCGATGAGGAGTCCATCGAGGCCGGCAGCGCTGACGGCTCGAAGCCGCTCGCATGAGCGTTGAGTGCCCCGCGTCGCCGTTTTCTGGGAGGCCGCGCGCGGGCTCTGGGACTCGGTGTTCTCCGACATACCCTGTCGAACGACCGTTACCCGACTCAAAGAGACTCCTGGCAGGCCTGCAGGCACGCCCCGCCGTGTGGGAGAGACCGGCACACAGCGCCGTCGAGCGCATGATCAGCTACTGGGAGACCCATACGATCGGCAGGGCGTTGCGCTATGCGAATCGGCGTACTTCCGCCTACGGACCTGATAGTCAGATCGTGAGGGCAAGCGCCGAGCGCCCAGCCCCGCCGTGGCCAGGTTTACGCTCACGCCGGCGATGCCCCGCGCGCTGCGCCGCATCGTCGCGTCGAGCGCACCTTTGACGCTTCGAACGCGATTTATACGTGTCCATGTCGCTGGAGTTCGCCAGCGACGCAGCCGATCGAAGCACGGAGCCAGGAGGAGCACGACGGGTGTTTCCGTCAGGCCTCGTCCGTGTGACCCGCCGCTTCGATGTCCCTGCTCACGCTTCTCGCCAACCCCTGGACGCCGGATACGAGCACTACCGCGCAGAACACGGCCCACGCCCGCCGGACTTCTTCAGCCGTCTCGCCGTTCCTGCAGCGGTTGCCGCCCTCGGTTTGATCGTCATCGCGATCGTAGACTCCTGCTGCGCCGCCCCGGCTGTATCACGTGAAAGCCGACCTGAAAGCAGCTACGCGTTCGAGCAAAATGTAAACGCTCTCGTGGAAGCCCTTTGAGCGACGAGGTGAAGTCGTCACGCGCTTACTCCTGACGACCTGTCGCAGTCTGGCTCACTGATTGCCGTGGATGGCGCGCGCACCCGGTGACGTAGCCACATCGGCCCGTGAGCGGGCCTGGCATCACAGTGACGCTTACGAATTGAAGTGGCCCGGGAAAGGGTGGTCGTCCGGAGATCAGGATGCTCATATAGTCGTCAACGCGCTTCCGGGCCGCCGGTGCGAGGCTATTTCAGTGAACGGCCAGCGCATCGACCAGATACTTTCTCGGTGCGCACCGCAGGCTCGCCATTCTGGTCAACGTCACCTCTCGTGTCTTCCCTACGAGGTGGCGGCAATCGGCGATGCAACGCCCCGTCTGTCGCTCGCGGTTCCCGCGCGCCACTGGCACTACCTGTCGGCCGCGCAGTCGGTCACCTGCATGACCGTGTCATCCAAAGTCAGCGACAGTCTCCCAGATGGAGGCACTCACGGCTCACAGATTCTACTGACAAACCCGGCAGTGGAGGATCGAACGGTGGTTCTTCGCGATTGCTGCTGGTCATTTGATCATCGGCATTGTTCTTGGCGTGCTGTTGGATCCGACCGTGCCAGCGTGGCTTACCCCATTCCTGCCTGCGCTGTCGTTGTAGTCTGACGCCTCTTGGTGCCGCCGGACGCGCGTGGCTTGAGGAAGCCGCGACGAGGTTTTTGTTACGTCGTTCTTTTGAACGTCGTCGTTGCGCGTCTCCCCGGTCTCCCCGGTACGCAGCTTTAAAAGTTAGTCTTCAGCGATGACGACCGCGGTTATCGTCGTTCTGGGCGACCGCAGCCTTCTTCCCAAACACGGCATCCATTCGCCGCCTCCCTCCTGAAAGTTTCGAGATGAACGACGAACCCACCCCCACGGTCCCGCACGAAGACGCTGGTAAGGAACTGACGCCATCGCGGGCATCGTATCGCGCTGGACATACGCACCCGTCTGTGGGCGCGCTCACGGGTTGCTTCTTCGCCTTCTCCCCGCGGGCTTCATGTTGTGATGCTCGCATCTTTATGATTCCTGATTCGCGTTACATTTTTGCAGGTGTGCGCGCAACGTTCGACCTGCTTTGAAGGCTCTCCGGAGCAAGATCTGGCAGACCGTGCTCGATGAGCTGGGGCACGCGGGTGAACAAAATCTGCGTACCCGCCGCGCGGCGAGCTTTCCGGCGAACCGGATGAGCCGCGTAGTGCAGCCGATGCGGCAGCGGCGCGAAAGCAGCACTGCAGCCGAAAAACGCAGCAGATCGCTGCTGAACGGGTCGCCGCATGGTCCCGGAGTCGCCTGCAGTTGCGGACCCAGCGCTAACCTGACCGCTGGCCACAATTCGGTGATGATGCCGGGGAGTTGGGTGCACGCTGAGCTGAGGCCATCGAACTGAATGGCGCGCCTGTCGACGCGAGCAGCTTTCACCGGTCAGGAAGCACCGGCAGACGGTACCTGACTGCCGCTGCACATAGCGGTGATTGGCGTAGCCCAGACGATCGCAACGGCCTCGATATCCAGGGTGATCGGTTGCCTGATGCGGCGAAGCGGTTAGATCGTTCGATTACGCCCAGTGATGGTCTGCCCATCACTCTCTTCGCGACGCCCAAGCCGCACACAGGCCGAAGCTACCTACGCGACATCACATACACGCACGCCCAGTGGTGCGTGCTCGCGCCTGATACAAGCCAAACGTCTACACTTAGCTTACGTCCCGCCTTCGCTTCGGTAATGTCTGACAACCAGCTGTTCGATCGACCGCAACTCGCGCCTGGCTTGTTTCGCGGTTGATGAGGTCGAAGCGAGGGCGCCGTTGCCCCGTCCGCTCAAGGTATTCGTGAGGCTGCAATCGAGGCGCTGCCTGCCGGATCGGCTCTTCTCATCGTGCAGCGCGGTCCGAACATGCGCGATTCTCCTTGGACCGAGAATTAACGCCGGTCGTTTCCCAGGCTGATACATCTTCCTCGATGACGCATGGTGTCGCGCGCCACCCCGCCAGGCTCAACGCGTTCTGAGGCGGCACATCGTTCGCGATTCGGGTTCGCCAACGGAACGTACGTGAACCGCGAGCGCGTTGATTCCATCCAGCTGCGTGCTTACGACGAAGTTCAGATCGGGCACGTCGGCATCAGCCCTCGACCAAGCGAGGCCTGACGTGTCCGCAGCCGTTGCGCACGCGCGGGGGCAGTTTGTCCACGGCGCGCTCGTGGCTGCAGGATGCTGATCACAGCCCTGAGCTGTCGATCGCCCGCGTTGTCGACGCTCCAAAGAGGAATCGCCATCCGGCGTCCAAGGTACGTCACCTGGAGAGCGAGGCCTGCGCTTCCTGGCGCGTGCCGGGTTCGGGTTACCGCAGCATCTGCCGCCGACGTCGAGCGCCGCGTCGGTGCCCACGCGGAGCGCGGATTCATTCAGGCCGCCCATTGAGTGATTCCGCACCCAAGCCTGACGCCCGATGCCGGGCGCGTCAAACGACGCCACGCAGAGCTGCCCAGGTTGTCCCCTCCGCGCACAGTGTCGCTGGGCGGGCGTCATGATCCCCACGGTCGACGGCGGTGCGATCTGACGGGTGTCGACAGGAGACCTCTGGCGCCACACCGCGCCTTGGGCCTGGTCACACCGGACCTGGCGGGTTATGCTTCTCTGCGCGCCAGTGTGACGAACCATCGCGCGTCTTGAGTGTGCTGGAGTTGACGTGCGCGTGTGTTGCGAGCGGTCCGGCAGGGCCGGATATGCAGCGCGATATCATTGACCAAACGTGGTGTCCCCAGCAGCGGGACGAGGCCGCGTGACCGAACGTGCGCCCGAGCGGTTGAGCTGGGTGATGGTTTGCCGAGCTGCACCGCGAAATGTTGATTTGGTAGCCGTCTGCTCGCGGATGATGCGAGACTAAGTCCTCATGTTGAACATGAAGTGCTTGACCGCCGCTTCGGTCATTGGACCACCGTGCGTTTTGCGTTTCATCACTGTAGTGCTGTTCTCTACTCAAGTACCACCTGCGCGAGAGCCCGAGTAGTGAGCGCATTGCTGAACTCCGCGCCAGCTTAAGGCATGCTTTTGGCGACCTGCTCGAAGGCCTTGATACGGACGAGGATGGATGCGCCCGGTCGCGCGCAGCGCCGCTGGGATCACGTACCGCCGCCAGCTGACTACTGGCCTGCACTGGCCTTCTTCTTCAGCCGTCAATCCCGCCGTTTGTGGTTCCGGCTCAGCGTCTGTACCCTTCCGCGACATCCTCGTGCTGGGGGCGGTCGTCAAGAAGCGTTTCATCGGAAGCTCTGGCGCATCGCCGTGTCCGCTCCAGTAATGCCTGCGGCGGACATCTCGCTCATAACGTTGACAGTTACGGCATCCAGGCCGAGCACCGGACGGACGTCGACTACCCAGGGCCGCGCGCCCGGTATCGCGGTTGGTCAGCGTGGCGCGAGTCGGTGCCTGCTCGCGGAGCTTCCGCTTGAGCGCTCCGAGCCCAGTGCTCGTTGATGAGCCGCCGAGCGTCGTCGCTCCAAGCTCTCCGCGTCCTGACACGTCATTCAGCTGCGTGGCCAGGCCCAGCCTGGCCTCCCCCACAGCTGGTTTCCGTGTATTGAAACGCTCGTCGTCGCTGTTAAAGTGCGCCTGATAAAGTCTCACCGTGAAGGAGGATTCCAACGTCGGTGATTTCGACAGTCACCATCCCTGTTTTCGTCGACGATAGATTCCCCGAATTTGCGGTCCATCTTCGGTGCGGATGACCAGAAACCGGCGCGAGGTCAATACCGCGCAAGGCGCGACTTTGAAGTGGAACGCATCACCAAATGGCTGAAGATCGCCGCGGCACCCCGGCCCGTCGGAATACTTTAAACATTCAACGAAGCGCAGCCTGATGCTGTGCGGCGCGGTAGCGCGCCAGGATCGTCAGGCCCGTGCCGGTGCGCTCTGTGTTCCGGCCTAAGGATGGGGTGTCGGAACGAGATGAACGAGCCAGCCTCTGCGCCTACGTGGAAGACGCTGGACGCTACTGCGAGATTGTCTGCGACCTCGTGCATGAGCTCGACTGGCGCCTGATGGCGAGACCGATCGCTGCTCGAGGCTGCCGTGCGGTGAGCGGGTGCAATGCGGCGCCAGCGCGAACGAAGCACGCGGGGCGACTAGCGGCAGCTGAGGAACCGCCGCTGACGACGTATAGGGCCGGCTGATGTCGCCGCCGAGCTGGCTGGACACAGCTTGCAGTATCGGGGAATCGAGGATGGTCCCATCGCAGCAATCGTCGCTTCGACGAGGGAGTGGCGGCGTCGCAGAAGCCGGTGGTGACGGGAATTGTCACGGGCTTTCCGTCGACGGGAACGGTGATGAACTTCGTCGAAGGGGAGAGCGTCTCGGCATCGCAGAGTTCGATAAGATTTTTCCCGATTCGCGTCGCCAAGCTCCGAGTCCGTGCAGCCAGCAGCAGCGGCGAGGCAGTTGGCGAGCACGACGTCAAAGTCATCGCCGCCGATCATGTTGGAGAGTCGCGCGAGCCCACATGACCGTGGAGCGTACCCGGCGGAGACGATGGAAGCTATCAGCGGTGCCACCGCCCAGGTCACCGTAGACGAGACGGTGGTGGGTAAGTTTTGAATTGAGGGTTCTCATGGCGGTGCGTACTCAAAGCCCGCAGCGGAGGTGGCGGTCTGTTGACCACCGCGAGAACATTTCAACCGGCACAGGCGGCCGCCTCGAGTGAGGAAGCGCTGCGCCGTGACCACGCGTGCGCCGGAATGCGCCGACGAGGGCTTGAGCGGCCTGAATCAGGCGCAGCGATGCGATGAAGAGTTTGTGCGCAGCTGGCGCACGACGGCTGAGGAAACCCGCGAAAGAAAAGTGTCGAGGACTCCAGATGCTGTATCGCCCAGGCGCAGCGTCGTCGAGGTGTCAGTCACCGACGGGTCAGGAGAGCAGCGCCGAAAGATGCAGGTGGGGAGCGCGCCCTCCTGGCGGCGTCCTCGCATCAAACCGTAGATCAAGCGGTCGCCGTCAAGAGCGATGATGGACGGAACGAATGACCACCGTATCGTCATTATTACGATACGGGGTTAAACGATCAGTTGCCCCGATCGACGATAGCGACGCAGTGGCTGTGGTGCCAAAATCAACTCCAGTCTCATGGCATCCACACTAGCGGTTTAAACAGGGTGTCCCAGGACGTCCCCGCTGGCGTTCCGTGCCATTCCTCTAGCAAGGCACTGTTTACAATGGTGACAAAGAGCCAAAGTGAGCAGGAAGTATGCGCATCCAGCAACAGCATCAACCACATAATGATTGGCTGTTGCGACGATTGCCGGATGGTGAGAACGGGGTGGATGGCGAGGATGAGTCGAGTCCACCATGAGCGCCACACGTAGGTGCTGAGCATGAATGCAACCCACCGACCAACCCGCGTATCGACGGCATGGCACTGTATGGTTAAAGGCGCCGAACAGTTAAATATGTGGACGGTGCTGGGCAACGGCATCGACGAAGCCAAGGTCAGAACGAGGCGTGGCCAGTAGTCCAGTAGGTGACGAGTGCTCCAATCATGATGACAAGAGTCCATCGGGCGACCTGATAGTGACTGGGAGCCTTCAGCCAGGATGACCACATGGCAAAACCCGTCATTGGCAGAAAGAAACGGCGTACTGGGCCGAAGCGAGCGATGCGACGAATGGTGGCTGTCAGCCGTATGTGTTTGCATGTGCTTCGATGAACAGGCCGAGCGGGACTCAAAGGCGGCAACATCAGGCGCATGTGCGACGCGATGATTCTGGGCGCCGCAAGGAACGATAGAATTGAATACGATAGGCATGCTAAAAGTATCAGGATGGTCTCTAGCAGAAGCCAAAAAGTGGTCAGCCGTCGTCAGACTGTAACTGTACCGCGTGGGCCCGGAGGGCCCATGTTAATATACGACATTATCGATCGAAGGGGTGGGGTGTAGCCGGTTCTCGTGCACGGTTCCGTGTTTGACGCCGTGACAGAATGGTTCCGTTTATCTACGTCCAGGTACATATGGTTGACCGCACTGCGTGGCATGCAGATCGGTGCGAAGTCCTCTGTTCGTGAGTGCGACGGCGTCGTTTTCGCCGACCGTTTCGTCGTTCGTTACGCGCCCGCATCTTGAATGGAGTCGAGCGACGTCCAGTGAGGCGACGGCTCCGGCGACCAAAATGCAAGTGTGGTCAGACCGCTGGAGAGCTTATCGGCGGCGGACTGTTGGCGGATGAGAAACAAAGCAAGCCCGTCAAGCCGAGCGTACCATCAGACATGCTGTCGAGCGTCACCGGTCGAAGAGCTGAAGCGTTCCAATGGCGTTTACCGCACGCGAGGTCGCCGCGCCCGGGCTCATCGTGGCATTGATCACCGAGAATGCGTTCGACCGGCGAGCAATGTGCTGACCAGGCCGCCTTTCGTTACCATGACGAGCTCTTCGACGAAGATCGACGTCGAGTTTCACCTCCGGCGATGCGCCTGTCGATGCGATCGGCACCTGCGATGACGGCTCCCACCCAGTTCGGCTTCCTGGCCCTAATTCCGAAGCAAACTGGTCGTCGCTACCCGACCGAGGACCTCGTGCTGGGCTAAAGGAAGAACGGTGCAGGCGTAGCTCCTCGCTGTCGCGTCTTTGACCGAGTGCCCAGCAAAACCGGACACATACAATTGCCAGTCGCTTTACGGCGCGAGCGTCAGAATTTTATCAGCGCCGTTGATGGCACCGCTGGCACCCAACGCGAGCCGATGACGAGGTCGGCCACGTGGCCCAGCTACGGTGCCAGCAGCTTCGGCAGATCCTGAACGGGGCGGTGAGATCCGTCCGCATCCATCTGGAGAATAAACGGACAGCCTGCTCGATTCCCCAACCCATACCACGCATGTGCTTGCAAGGCCGGGATCAGCGGACGAGAACGAGAATCGACCCACTCCCCCGTTCCATCCGGCGATGAGTCATCCACAATGAGGATATGGCACAAGCACGGGCCCACACACGCGTGAGAATATCCGGGAGCGTCTCCATCTCGTTGTAGGTTAATAACACCAAACCTGGTGGAGACGGAACAAGGCGCTCAGAAACGGTCATGATTCACATTTGCCGAATTTAGTACCGACGGCCTGGCACGCGCTGAGGCCCTTATTCTCGCCTTGATAATCGTCACCAATGCTGCATGCTGATAACAACGGCGCCGCGGATGCCGGAACCTTCCCCGCCCCGCGCTGTCACTGTCAGCGACGAACGGGTGAATATCGCGGCGAGTGTTGCTGCCTGCTCGGTACCGGTGCTCTCAATAATCGAACCGGAACCACGTAGAATGCTCGTTGCGAAGCCTGACGGCGTTGCGCGAATATTTCCACCGCGCGCAGTACGGCAATAGCCGTCCCCGCTGGGCTGACTCACCTGAGGAATTTGGAAGCGATAGCGCTGTTGATTTTAATTTATACCGTTTGCCCTGTATGTGAGCCACCACCGATCACCAGAGGGTAGGCGGCCTCGAAACAGATCCCGATTTAAGAGAGAAACGCCAAAGCCCATCGCGTGCCTCAATCGTCATCAGCGGAGGTTCATCCCGCCTCCATGTCGGTTTGACCGCGCTACTGGTAGTGGCAAAGACGCAATGAAGTCGCGGAATGGAATGAACTCACCGCGACGGAACGTGTTTGAATAACGAGCCGAATCTTCATCGACCCCCTGCCCTGTTTCCCCAGACCGCGAGCCAGTTCTGACGCGATCATGTTCGTTGAGTGCCCGTGTATCCGATAGCAACCTGCGCATCCAGGAGCTTTCATGGAGGTCACCGACGACAGCGAATTGCGGCAGCAAACGACTCCACATCGACCTGATCCTTCGCCCAGATTGCGGTGACCACCGTCGCGGCGAGCTCCGGCGAACTCGTTAGCTCCAGGGATGCCCGCACGTTGTTGTCGGCTTCACGCCGTAGCCTGAGCGCCAGGCAAACGCGATACGTTCCCGCGTAATGACACCGCGACGCGAAAGCATCAGCCCGATTGAAAGAACCTGAAAGAAATGGCGCCGCGGCGAATAACATAGCTAACGTGACGCGAAAACCAATGCTCGCGTAGAAGTGTGGCATCGCGAGCCGCGAAAGCGCGGCGTACGAGAACGGCGAAAACGGACGATCGCGTGATCAGCGGCCCGCCGGTAGCAGATGGTTGAGCGGCGAATCCACCTGAGGTAACGCACGACCCCACGGGAAGCCTTCCGACGCGCCAGCGTGCGATGCGCAGCGCCACCACTGGCCCACGGCGGCAGCAGGGCCGCATGATGGCCCGCGCCCATGTCGTTGCAACGTGAATAACGCCCATGCCATGAGGAGCAAGAGTTCGACGAACGTAAGGCGACGAAACTCAGGGAGGCCTTGTACCATCGCTGGGGGCGGGAATCCAGTCGATGAGTGTTCCAGAAGCCCACATGCCGAAGCACGAAGGTAACTGTCATGCGCGGTGCCCTGGCCCTGCCGATGCGTGAAATGTACAGTGAGAGCGGGCACCCATATCACCACCAGCCCCAGCGGCGAACGACGCATACAAACGCGTGAGTCCCGCAACAGCGGCGCGATGATCGAATCAATGGCAGACGCGGAACCAAAACCTCGTCGGACCGACGCCCCGTTTTGCTCTGCGCCTTTGAATCGTCGACGAATACAATACCGCGACCGATACGGTCCTTCGCGGCTTCGGCCTTCGTCAGCCCATTGCTCGTCGCGGGCCGACGGATCCGCCCCTGCGCAACCAGCTAACCCGACGCATCCAACGCACAAAGCCGCCCGCCCGGCGGGCTGCAACGACGGCAGCGCCAGCGTCGACCCATGTGCCCACGCGAGCGTTGCAGCCATGAGCCCTGCGTCCAGGCTCGAGTGAGATCACAGCCACAAGCCTTTTCGACGCGAGATGGCATCGCTCCCAGGCCAGGCCTCGCCCGCACACGCATACCCACACCTGCGGGTGCCGAAGGTTAAGCATCGTCGTCGAACGTGAATCGTACACGAGGGCCGAGACCATCGATGCAAGCTCCGCCTGTCGAGCTCGTTCCAGGTCCCCTGTTCATCGGATACATCGACCAGGTCGCGTTCGCCGAAAAGACGACGCAAACGCTGACCCGAATCGGTGACTTTATCTCCGGCCGCCAAAAGCCGAGGGCGTTCCAGGAACTGCAAACACGGTCGAACCGGGCAGCGACCGAACCCAGTTCGGAACTGACGGATGACCGAAGTCGATCAACCGCGCCAGATGCAAAATTCTGAAAGCAAGTGGTCGGATACCGAGGAGACGCCGCGGAAGCGGAGCATCGACTGGCGGAATTGGCGTGGATCGGTAACGGAAAATCTTTGTAGGCCTCGCGCGGGTCGAGAACGCAGCTCTGCGCGATACGGTGTACCCCTTCGTGCGTCGAAGCGCGAGCCGCCGGGATGTTCATGTGGCCAACGACTGCGATCCTCCGCGCATGCCCTGGTGCCAATGCCACGTGGAATCCTCTCGCCGATGACGGATACCGACGCGGCCCGAGGCGCCAGGCCTTCGCGCCAACGACACAGGCGCGACTTGCGTCCGCGCGTGAGAGCGAGAATGTCACCGGGTCGAACGCCCGACAGTACACGACGAGACTCATCGCGCGTCTTCGCGCTTGCGTGCGCGCGCACCGATTTCCGCTTGACCCAACTGGTCGCGCAGCCGTGTACCGCGCACATCACCGTGTGAACACAGTTCATCACATCGAATCACGCTGCGCTTCAGTTCCGTCAGACGAGGCAAGCGTAACGACGGCAGAATCAGCCTGATACTGGAATGACGACTCCAAGACCTTGCGCGTCTGGGCGCGATGAGCGCGTGCGAGCAGGTTGACAACTATGTTGTATGTCGGCGGAACGCGGACATCAATGGATAGGTGCGCTTGAAGCGAGGGCTGCGACCCTCTTCGGTGCTACTCCCCACGATGCCGTGACGACGCGTCTCAGTATCGATGCCACGGCGCCTGCTTCGTCCCGGACAGCTGCGTGTACTCACCAGCAGACAGAAAGACGCGCCGGAGCCGTTCTTAATTTCGAGAGACCTCGATGACGACCGTGCGAGCGGGCATATTGATGTCGAGTGCCAACGTTCCGTCGCGTACACCATCTTTAGACAGCCGGCAAGTGAAACAGGTGCTCGACGCTCTCCCTTCATGAGGGGCAGCATGCCAGCGTGGTGGGCGGCGATGCCGCGTATGAGGCCGCGTTTCCAATGCCCGGCACCGAGAACAATGGCATCCCCGGGAGGAAGAAGCGCGATGACCTCATCCACCGTAAAGCCTCGATCCTCGCGCTCCGGAGCGCGTTGTCAGTGTGATGCGCGGAGATCTGACGCACCAACCCCACATCCCGCCCGCGAGAAGATAAAGGTGATGGCGCGCAGCCGCGCACACGGTCACAGAAATCAGCGTCGAGGGCGACCGCGACGTGTACCCACCGACCCGTGGTTCCACGAGCGCAGCCGCGCCCGCCACGCATCCCGGAGTCGCGCACCGCATTACCGAGCCAGTTCGCTTCCCTTACCGGTGGCGCGTACAGGCTTTCCGAAGATCTCCTCGCCGGCACCGCGTGCTGGTAGAGCGGGATGGCATTTCAGAGACGATAATCTCGCAGCGGGAAAGCGCACCACGATCCACGCCCGAAACCCTGGCGCGTTCGACACTGGTGGCCGACATAGCGCGATGATACCTGCGACGTGTGCGGCAGGTGAACATCAGCTTCTCCCCGCCACCGGGCTGCGCATTCATCTGCGGTAGTGGACCCGTCGGATGGTCGACGCCCAGGTTACGAGGGGCCGTAACAGCGTAGATCATGTTGGTGCAGGACCTCGGTTGTCGCGACGACGACCGGGGCACCGAGTTGACCGACGTGTTCCGGTTGCTGCGGCCGACGCTGTCCGTACTGTGAGGCCGCACAGCTCCGCGTACTTCTGGTTGGACAGTGCCTTGATCGGCGTCGTAGAACGCGCGCATTCCCTGCTCGAGCGCAGCGTATGCGCTGAACTGACCATCGATGGAGCCACCTGCGTCGTGGAGCGGCCACGAGACAGAGCTGTTACCGACGGAACAAGTGCCTGATCTGAAACGGGTCCGGGGTGAAGCTCAGTGGTGAGACCCCGTGCGGCAGCGCGAAGCGACGAGGCGGTTTCTGCGCTCGCTTTCCTGCGCCGCGGCGTAAGTGCCGTCATTGCCCACGCCGAGGCCGATCTCTTCCTCGCGCGCATGTCCGGTGTCCTGCGCCGACGTTTAAAGTCACGATGCATCCTCCGGGCCCAGGTCGACAAAATTGAGCGCAGGCGTGCGGCCCTTGCCGCGCATATCCGGCGTTGCTGCGCGCAGGTGTGGGGGCAATGTCGATGAGGAGGCTCAGGCCCCTACCGATCGTTCCGACGGGCAAGGTGATGCGCGCTCTCGCCGTCCAGCTCGGAGACGATGACCGTCGTATTCGTTGTCGGGCGATCCAATGCGAGCGGTCGCGATCGACGTCGAGCGTCCAGGTGGGTGCGTCGACGCATACGGCGCGGCTCCTCGACGCGTGCCTTGCCGCTAATGTCGCGATTTTAATCGGCAGTTGCGTGGCGCTTCCTCCCGCGAGTGCACCAGCCGCGCAGAAGCAGCCGCTCGCGCTCGCTCGAGCGCGACCACGGTCGATGATGCAGGCAAACGCCCAGCGACGGTGAAAGACTTCGCGTGCAGAGGTGCCGCGCAGAGTCCCGGGCGCTCGACGCCAGAGACGGAAATCGCCCACGCCGTCGCTAAGCCACCGAGCGCGCAGATGACGAGGGCCGCGGAACATGCGCGATGCGCCTGCTGAGCAAGCGGTCATCGCAGCAGGGAAACAACGAGAAGAGCCTGTTCAGCGCGCGATAGCCGCAGCGAGGCACCAGCGTCGGCGGCGCTGCCCCGCGCGGCAGTCTCAATCTATCGCGCCGGCAGAACTGCAGGTATCTTCGACGCGCACGCACCTGGCGATGGAATGCGAAGTGACCCGCCCGACGTCGCGCCGGGTGCTCACTCATCCACGCCACCAATGAGGCGTTTGCTCTGACGGCCAGTTGAACGTTCCTCGCGTGACTGCGCCCCACCCCAAATGTGGCAAAGTAATTACGCGTCACCGCGCCCCAGCAGCTGCGCGACGACGACGTCGTCTGCCACTGGAAGAAGACGATCCATCGCCCCATCTCTGCGCCGCGATGCTCCCAGCTGCCGGAGGCGAGCGCCTTCGGACGATGCCCCGGCCTCGTAACCGTGGCAGCGCAGGACCCCGCACGGATGACGCCTGGCGAGAAACGACGATACCGCGAGAAAACGTTGCCCGGGGCGTCGCCCGGCTCTCCGATGAAGGAAATTGCGAGCGTATGCGCGACACGGAACGTGCGTTCATCCCCTCGGTCGAGATCCCACCTCACAAGTACAAGGCGCGCCTTGCACCGACAGAGCCCACGGCTCGATTGAGCGCTCAGTGAGTTTCGCGCGAGCCCGGGTATTCGAAACACCACGCGCCGCTCGCGAATGGCCTGCGATAAGACAGTGGCTGCCCCGATATCGGTGAGACCCAGACGAATAGCGGGAGCAGGAATGTCCCGGAGGAAGCCGTAGCTGCCTCGCATCGATCGCGTCGGCGAAAACCCACTGCTATCCCACGCACGTGCGTGGCCAGCGACAGAAAGTGGTCGGTACCGTCACTTCGATGCCGGGCGCAAAGAATCCTAAAGCGATGCCAGCGCCCCCTGACTGGATCGTCATGTGCGCGCACGGCGCGTCGCGCAATGCATCTTTTGTCGCGCTGAACTGCGCTCTGAAGGCATCGTCAGCGTGAGCCTGATATCCGGGAAGAGCACGCAACTGCGCCTTCGTGCGCCCGGACGCGCCCAGGAGCTCGACAAAAAGCTCAAGGACGCGCACGTTAGCGTTGACAGTGGTACTCACCCGCCTTACTCCTTACGCGAAACGCGCGCGTCCCGGTTATTACGGCGCACCGTTTAGGACTGAGGCGACGCGGCATCAGCCGTGCCTGCGTACTCGTTGGCCGACGACGGTCGATCGACGTCCTTCGAGGACCCCCAATCGGACGTCAGAACGACACCATGAAGACCACGTGGCGAGATCCTGCACGCCGTCAGCGGCACGTCTCCGGTTTCACGAGGAACGAATGCGCGCAGCGCATTAGCTGCGGCCAGCGACGTCTCGTCGCCGAGCGTTTCGTAATCCACCTCGCCGTCGCGCCAATAATCGCGACCCGAGGATCGGCTGCGATCGCGTTCATCGCCTCGGTGTCGCGGACACGACCGCGCGTGCCGCATCAGGTGGCCTGCGCCCACTCGCGTGTGTCGTAATAATCGAGGCCGCCACCAGCGGAGTCGAGGCACCATCCAACGGAATCTCCCGGATGTCGATGCCCGCCAGTCTCATCTGCACCGCGCTTCGTTGGTAGCCGACTGCGTCAAACCCTGGCCAGCCGCGAGGGCCGCTCGTTGCGCCGATCGACGGAAATGGCCGTCTGATGTCTGCGTGCGGCCACCGGCCTTGATAGTGGCAAGAGTGGCATAGTACTGAACTACCTCATACCTGGAATACCAATGTTCTTTCCGGCAAGGTCAGCCAGGCTCGTGATCGACGACGCCGGACGATGACACCCCGGTAAGTCAGGCAATACTGGCCAATCGACACGAGGTCCATGCCCTGCGAGGCGGCAAATCGCAGCCTCGTCGCCGAGGCGATGACCATTGTTCTCCCCTGGCTTACGAGAAGCGAACAGGCCCTCACCGAGCCACATGATGGCGGACGGTGGCCGCGACACTGCATCGCTATACAGCCCTGGAGAATCAGCGACATAGACGGGAGCGTAACCCACGTCGGATGTCAGGTCAATCGCCACGTCCGAGGCGCCAGGGAGGACGCGCCCGACTGCGTTGCTGTATCAAATACTTCGGTGCAGCGCCCAGTACCAGCGAGGCGCTGGCTGCGATAACGGTTGCGGAACGATAGGAAAGCTTCAAGGGATGTCTCCTTCACCGTGATGGCGTAACGCTTTGACCGCTCGATGCGATGGCTACACGATGACATACAAAATTGTTGCCATGATGCACAGGATCGTGATGACGACAACATGCTTACGGTGTCCACGTTGCTTCATATTTGAGTGAGTACCTGCTCGGAGCCCGACCCTCCCATGACCATCTCCCCACGACTGCGCCTGTGATGACACAGAGCAAAACCTGTTGCGCAGGCCGCCCAGAATGGCGGGCGCGGCAAGAGGGTAGCCCATGTGTGCGGCGTGTCCAGCCTGTCGCGCCGCCGGCAAAAGAAGCCGAGCAACGTAAGGCGATCGATATGACGCAAGCCGACGACGGTGGATACAAGGATCGAAGAACACCATCAGCGCACACAGCACGATGACCGAAGTGTGATGCTGCACCAACCCATGTGCACGCGAATGGGGGCGATTGGTGATGGCGGGCAACGCTTGGGTTGCTCTGCTGGAAACCCCACCGCGGCGGCCAACAGCCGCCAGCGCAGTAGATCGCATACGCGAGTGGCAGCGCAACGACCGTTCCTGGAAAGCGCGCAGACCCCGCGATGGTCTCGCCTCCCGTCACCGCAATTCGACGCTGGTAGGGCGCTGGAGCAGCGCCAAGCCTTTTCGGCAACAACAGCAAGCGGATCGGGCAGACGCCAGGGCTTCGATGCCGGTCAGTGTCGTCAGCCAACGCCATCCCGCCAGCACAAGGGCAAGGAAAGATGATCGGTGCCGCGACGGTGAGCGCTGCGGGCTTTGTTCCGAATTGCCACGACTTACTTTCCGACACCGGGGTACGCGCACAGCAGACGGCACGGATGCGCCTCATGCACCTCCCATCCGGACTTTAACCGTCGGTGCCGGAATTTCACCGGCTCAACTGCCCCGAAACTCTGTGAAGGCGGGTCGCGGACTATCACCGCCGGTTCGGACTTCACCGACCCCGATACTGTGTGCCATTGTGCCATCGACCGGCGCGCGCGCGAGGCGTGCATCCGCTGGCAGCGGGCGGCCGGACGGGACCGTCCTCGGTTCCGGCTGCCGGAAACATGCGTGCGATCAGGGTGTGAATGGGGGCGTTGGGCGAGTTCGCGCAGCGCCTCGACCACGATGAGCTGCCCGCACGGAAGACCGGTGAACCCGCGACGAAAGTTGTCGGCGCTTACGGGCCGCAGCTCGATGGTCGCGCGGGAAATACCGCCATCGACCTGATCGACACCTGCAGCCCCGCGGCGTTGATGGCGGCGCGCGTGCGCTCGATCTTCGGGATCATCTGCTCGATGAAGGACTGGCCTCCGAAACCGGGCTCCAACTGTCATGATGAGAATCATGTCGAATTCGTTGAGGGAGCCGTCCACGAACGGCGTTAAGTCGGTTGCGGTTTCAAAGCCAGGTTGCCCGCGCACCGGAGGGTGCAGTTCTCGTGCGAGGCGCAGCGGTGCTGCCGCGGCCCCTGCGTGAAGGTGACGGATTCGCAGCCGACCTCCGCATACTGCGGCGCCAGTGATCCGGGTCCCAGATCATGAGGTGCGCGTCGACCGGAGAATGCCGACCTGGACGACGGCCTCGCGACGCAAGCAGACCCCCACGAGAGGTTGGGACGAAATGGTTGTCCACGACGTGTCGACATGAGCGATGTCTGCCCCGGCGGATCTTGGTGCGGAGCTCACCGCGCAGGTCAGCGATATCGCAGCTGAGGAATCGACGGGCTGGAATCAGGGCGTTCATAACGCATAGGGCGCGAACAGCTTGCGCAGGCAGGCTACAAACATATGTCCGTGCCGAAACGGTGGTCCCAGAGCTGAGTTGGTCCGGACCGTCGAAGCCTCTGATGACGCTTCTACGACGCCACATCGTCCAGCGCCTGCGCATTCGTTAGCGAGCGCCACGGTGTCAAGCAGTTCAACTCGCCAGCCTCGAGCAGACGTCAACCCGTTCACGCGTTTCGGCCGCGTGTGTGCGAACACGGATGGGCGAGAACGCCTGGGCGTGTCAGTGCGACTGCTCGATCGAGGAGTTCGCGCTGGAGGATGTCGTCTTCCACGTCCGCGGGCGTGCGGTTCCAACGGGACTGGGGCGGCGGCGCATCAACGTTCCCATGCCGGAGCAGGGTGCGTCGACGACGACACGGTCGAAAGACTCGAGCACAGCTGCCGCGTCCACCACCGAACGCCCTGACCGTCGCCGCTCACGACCTCCTCGATAGAGTCGAACTGGCGCACGTGCGCCTGACGAGGCGGGCGCGGTGAGGGCACCCGTTGGCGGTCACGCGCGGAACAGCGTCGGTAGCGAGATCAGCCATCAGCGCGGCCTTGCTCGCCGGGCCTGCGCACAGGTCGTTTCATCGTTCATCAGAGCCGCCCTTGAGCGGTGCCGACGCGGCAATGAGGGTGGCGAGCTGTGAGCTCGTCCTGAGGCGCGCTGGCTGCGTCCGTCGCGAATCGAGGGCAGGGCGCGCGGGGTTCCGGATCTGAGGAGCACGGCATACGGGAGACCGCACCCAGGCGATGCGCGTGTCGAGGATATCCTCAGCCCGTCGGCGAGTTCGTCGGACGCTCATCAGCGATGGGCGGGCCACCAGAGCGACCGTGGGGGACTCGTTATCTGCCCGAGAGCGTCGAGTAGCCTATCTCGGGGTAACCGTGGGCCTCAGGGCCTCACGGAACGCGGCGACCATCCACGCCGGGTGCGAGTAGCGCACGCCGAGAGCCTCGTCCTCGTCAGCAATCGCATCCATGCTGCCTCACGCCCGAAGCGATCCTCGCGTGATCGAGCGAAGGACGGCGTTGACGAAACGGACGGGGCCATCCGTCAGGTGCCTCGGCGACATCGACGGTGGCGGAAACAGCCGCGTGGTCGGGTACTCGCATGTCGAGGAGCTGCGGGCCTGGGCGCAGGGATGACAAGCGCGCGCGGATCGAGACTGTGACGCGACGATCGATGGCGCGAGATGACCCAATCAAGGCGGCCGAACGAGCGCAGCGTGCCGTGGACGAGCTCGAGGGTGAAGGCGGCATCACGATCGAGAAGGACCGTCGCGCCGAGCCTGACGCAGAGCTCTCGGTTGGCAAATGATGTTCGCAAACGCGCCCTGCGTCGCGACCTCGTGAAGAACGTCGTAGGCGATACGACGCGGCGCTTCCGTCCGCCTGCGCAGCTTGCGGTAACCATCCGCGCAACGCTTCGCTCATCGCTCACCCTCCAGCTCTCCACCTGGGCGAAGGTTCGAAGGTCATGCCCCGCCCAGGCGTCGCGTCCATCCACATGACTTACCTTGCCAGCACTTTGCCGAGCACGAGCGCTCCACTTCCGCATCTGACGGTCACCTGTTTCTTCGTCACGCCGAGCTGCCCGCTCGAGATCGTCTCGCCCACCGGCGCCGCCTTGTCGAGTTTCATGCGCGGCCCCCGCCCGGCAGCAACCTTCGCCGTGTAGGCGCTGGATCATGTCACGGAACGACGCGATCCTCGCACCGGGCGTCGTGCATGAAGCGATGCCAGCCGCCTGGTCGCAAGCTGAGGCGGCGCATGCGTCGCCGCCCGACGACTGCGGTGTCAGGTTGCGTGCTGTGCAGCGAGCGCATCGACGACGCTTTGAGCACCTGGTCCGCCCCGGCTGGGCTACGGGACAGAGCAGCTCACCAGCGCTGCTGTCGTGACCGATCGGAACCTCGAGTGGCAGACGTCGCCCGTATCCGCCCTCCTCGAGGTTGAACACGCAGGACGCGGTCGTCGCCTTCGCGAATCGCCCGACTGACCGAGCGGGCGCCAACACGCCACCGGCGGCAGATCTGAAAAATGCAGGTTCACCCAGCCAGCACGGGCATCGCCAGCACGTTCGGGAACGAGGCCGCCGTGTGGCCATGCAACCACGCTGAGGTTCAGATAGTTCTCGACAGCTGCGCGATCTCGGGGTTTCAGGTCGCTGTCTCCAGCAGTTCGACACCCGGATTCGGCGGCGACTTCCGCCACCGGTGACGGCACATCGCCCTTCATGGCCACGTGCCGATGGCTGGCGTGTGATGACGAGAGCAACCCTCGTGGGACGAGGCAGGGCCCGCAGCGTGGAACTGCGCCCGGGGGTACCAGCAAAATAATGCGCACGGCCGCCAGTTTGATGGTGGTAATCGCACAGGCCCTGACTCAGGAAGAGTCGCGAATTCACGCTCATTTTCACGAGCGGATCCTTGCGTGCGCTTACGGAACGTCGAATATCGGCAGAGTTATTAGCGAGCATCGACGCCGCCCTGGCCAACGGGGTTCGCACCAGCACGCACCGTTTTCTTCGCCTTCGCGCGTGTTGCCGGGCGCACGACGGTACTGACCAGCTCAGCGCCTCGCAATGACTTGTTCGGCGACTTGACGGACCCGGAGCCAGCCACCATCCAGGGCGACCATCGTCGGCAGGAAAGCCCAGGGCCTCGCGCTCATCCAAGCAGAGACGATCGGCGTAGTCGGTGGAGCCCACCGCACGAGCGTCTGCCCTAAGCAAGAATGTAAAATCGTTCCGGACGACGAGGCCAAAGTGGCCTGGCGGGGAAGCAAGTGGACAGTGCGTTGAGCCACTGCCCAGCGCAGCCTCCTCCTCCGGGCTCCAGCGGCTTCCGCCCGCCAATGCGTGTGTCGAGGATGATGGCGGCGGCGTAGCCACCGTCCACGTCTGGCTCAGCTCCCGGCGTCGCAACAACGACCAGGGCGGAGGGCAGTTGGCGGTTGATTCCTTGCGGGCAGCCGGAAGACTCGAGGACCGACGCGTCCGAGGTTACGTGCGGCGATCTCCTCGGCGGTGCGAGTAGACTTCACGCGAGCTGCGCGGCTCTGTGCTTAAGGCAGTGTGGGCACCGCCATGATTGCGAGGTGCGGCACACCACGAGCAGGTTGGTTCTCCCCGCCAAGCCTGCGCGAGAGCCCCGGCGAAAGTGACGGCCAGCAGCGTCGTTCGCCGCAGCGTCGGCGATGACCAACAAGTCATCCCGAGGCTGCGACCGGATGAGCACGGTGGGGCCTCACGAAGTCCTCGGCGGACGTACGCAACGCGCCCGGCGGAATGCGCATGTGACCGCTGGCACCCTCGCAGCCCTGCGCTCAGCCGCGCAGTATGCACGTGAGAGTCGCGCTCACGCAGCGCGCCCGGGACGGGCCGAGACTCACAGCCCACCCGAACGAACGAGTATTTGCGCCTTCACCCCTGAACGCGTGAACAGCGACGGCAGTCTGCGCCCTCCACCAGCACCGTTGAACGGCAACGTCGAGAACGCCATTAGCGAGAAACCTGACGTCACGCAAGCCGACCCGTCGCCGTCGTCGCAGATATGAGACCCAGCCCGCACAGGAAACCCACACTGCCGACCGTGTGCCAACAACAATCGGAATATGGCCCCGGCACAGTCGCCATCGCAACAACGACGTTCCTGGCGCCCTCACACCGCCAGGAAGGCGACGGAGACCCCAAGATCCCTCCCTGCGCACGTGCGTACTGGCGCTGCGTCCTTCCGGTGGCGGTCACGATGATGACGCTGCGACCCGACGAAACGGTAGCGGCGACGGCATCCGGACAGGTGCGCCGGATGAGCGGTCGCGCGCAAGCACGACCGCCGCACGAGATTCGCCGACGGAGAGCCGGTTCAACAGGGCTCGTCTGCGGAATATATGCTCTGACTGCTGCGAACTGACGGAGCCTCGAGAGTCACGCCAGCCTGCAAGCCCACGACTTGTTGTTCTCCTCGCGCGTGCCGGAGGTGGAATCGCGAGCGAGGCTGCGCACCCGGAGGTCGCGTCGCGAGGCAAGCAAACGCGCGACGAGCAGTTCCCCATACAGAGCGGGCGTCAGCATCGGCATCGGCAGACGACACCGATTCGATCTGGCGCGGCATCGTCGCCACACCGCGATGGCGCTCAACGATCCAACCGTCCACGTGCCGGAAACCGCATTATTTGAACCCGCAAGCGCGGCCAGAAACTCGGCCTCGTCGATGAATCCCAACCGAATGACGTAATGAGCGCCCAGAATCGCGCAACGACGCCGTAATGGAGCACGCGGGAGGATCTGGCGCATCCTTCGGCGTAATTCGCGGAGGAACGAACCCGCCTGCTACGCCCTGCTGGGGAAGTCAGCGATCCTAGTGAATCACGGCGCGCATACATTTGCGTCCCACTCTCAGCCGAGAAGCTTCTTGCAGCCTGCGCTAACGTACCGGCGGCAAGGACACCAAAGACGATCAGGACCTCACAGGCCCAGTCGAGTGCCCCTGGCGACGATACGACGCAGGCCTCGCCGGACCATCGCGAATATTTACCGCGAGTGATTCCAATGTTAATGAGGTTGTCGTCAGGGTGATCAGTGCGCAACGGTACGCACAGCACCTGGATGATGAAACATGATCGCCCGAACAGCCAGAACGCAAAGAACAGCAAGCGATCGTACAGCAGGTTTGTGCCCAGCACGTACCATGCAAACCAGCCCGCGAAGATACCGCCGACGGAGATAGGCGAGAACCACGGCCTCGAAAAAGACAAAGCGAGAAAGCATTAGAAAGCCGAGGATCCGCGCCGTTACGTCTGCGCAACGCGGAACATGACAAGACAGATGAAATATCGCAGCCGAAGCACCTGGAAGCGCGCCGCCAGCCTCGAATGGAGAGGACAAACGACGCATTGGCGCCTACAGCCGGAAATAATCATCCGGTTTCGTGCGCCGACCTTTTCACGCGCGTGGTGAGAGCGGCCTCGGTCTCGCAAGAGGGCAGGTAGTCTCGCCCCTCGTGCGCTTCGCGCTCATGCCACAGTGGCCTTGAGTGCATCGACGCGGTTGGTCGCCCCGAATGGGAACTGCTCAGACCGAAGTGACCGTAGGCAAGTGGTCTCATGGTAGATCGGATCGCGCAGCAGACGATGTCCTCGATCATGCCGAGGGTCGCAGGTCAAAGACCTCGCGATGGCGTCCGGCGACAGTGCTCAAACGGTAAGCAGTCCTGAAGGTATCGACGTGTTGATCGTACCGATGAGCACGTCCAATCTGCATAGGCAGCTGAATCTCGCATCGCGTGCTGGCGATGGCTGGCTACGATGGCCTTTGGCCACCCAACGGTGGTAAGGCGTAGGTCGCAACGATCGACCTTCGACGGGTCCTGTTGGGAGAACGCGCCGCCACCGTGACGAGCCATACCACCGTAGGTGTCGACGATATCTTGCGCCGTGAGAACGGCGCCAGCGTAATCGCCCCAAAACGGGAAGCGACCTGCCGATAAGAGTGTTCATGGAATCACGCGCGCAAGACCGGATTCCCTCGATGACGGGTTGATGAGCGATGAGTAGCTCCACCGTCAGCGATTGCGACCCGCACAGCGTCGTCGTGCTGGGTGGATACGACGATCGTGTCGATACCACTGGTCGGCCTTTCAGCCGTGCGAGGTCACCACGCCGGGAGCGCAAGCCCGTCACGACGCCCCGCCAGAACGTCGTCAGGCGCTTGGCGAGGTGGTGTGCCAGCCAAATGGGGCGGGCATCAGGTCTGGTGTGTGTCGGACGAGGCAGCCAAAACATGATGCCTGGTCGCCTGCGCCAGGAGATGCGGTCGCGGTCGCTGCCCAAAAGCGCACCGGCGGTTTACCCACCGTGCCAGCTCTGGCTGTCCGCATACCGGAAACGCGCAGAGCGCTCAACAACGCGACGAGCCAGAAGCCGATCGATAGACCGCGACGCACGATTTCGATCCTGACGTACGCCTCGCGACGCCACCCCACCGGAAGTGAAGCGCGGATGACCGGTGGCCGCCATCGTCTCGACAGCCACGCCAGCGGGGTCGGCGGCGCAGCGCGTCGAGATCGCATCGGCATACGGGGTCACAGACCTTGTCGGGGTGACCTTCGGTAACGGACTCAGAAGAGAAAAGCTGTTGACTCACCGCTTTAGATTATCAAGGAATGAAGCCATACGGCCGGACAAGCATCGGCGGGGTCACCTTTATCTTGGTTGATGGAACGCCAAGGCGACGGTCCCGCGTGCACTGTGCTGGCGTCAACAACAGCTGGCACGTCACCGAAGCCGACGCTCTCCGACGGTTCAGACAGATGAAATCTGCACCTTTCGGCTGCTGTTTGTCAGCGCCGTAGGCGAGAATCTCCTCGTCGGTGCCGGTTTCCGCGGCGAAACTGGATGACGAGGCGGTGCCCCGCCAGCCCGATCTCAGCGATATATCGGGGTTACGGAACCAGGCGAACGTCGGAGCCTCGTTCGATGGGTCCTGGATCTCGATCTCGAGGTGGCCCGGCCGGAAGTCAGCGACGGCAGCCGTCACCAAGAAGACGGCATCGCCGCCTGAGCGACCCGCCAGCTGCGCATCTGTTGCCGTCACCTTGAGGATCTCGCACGGCCGCAACGCCGCGAGCAAAGCCGACTCGATGTTTGCGCGATCACGGTATCAGGGTGCCGCTTCCTCGCCGACGCGACCGGGCGTCTCGGCGCTGATTTCACCGACGCCTGCAGCACCACCGATCGATGGTCTGCGCGTGCCACCGGCGGTACGCAAACCCGTGCGGCCAGCAAGAGGTCTTCGATATTCGATCGCGAGCAGCGAGAACCTCGAGCTACCCGGCGATCTCCTCAGGTTCGGGAAGCGGCCGGACACCGCCGCCAGAACCAGCGCCCCAGCCAGTTCCGAATATGACACCGGTGCTCGCGAAGCGTTCCTCATTGTTTACCTGCGTGGCAGGTGCCAGCCACATGTTGAATGCAATTGCAGGGGCGGACGGACAACGGGCGTCCGATGCGAGAGAACAGTCAGTACGGATACCATGTCGTCGGCGAAGCTGCCGCATGAGGCGCGCCAAAGAATTCGCGGTTGCGGGCACGACGACACCAGTCTGCGACGCGAGCAAGCTCCACGTGCTCGGCGCGCCCTCCCCCGCAATGTCGACTGCGACCGTGAGACAATGCCCTCCCATGTGGAACGCCCAACGAAATCCAGCCACGTGCGCGCGTCGTGTTACGTTGGCTGACGTCGCCTGCGCGCCGGTACTCGCGGACCACGACAGCTTTAAAGGCTGCGACGCCGCTTTTGGTCACCCTGACGACGATCGCAGCCGCTGGCGTCAGGCCTCGGGGTTGGGCTTCGGAGAGACAGGTGAGGCCTTCGTTGATCCCTGGGAAACCGCCAAGGTCAAAATCCATGGTTTTAATTAATTTGACCCCACGAACTGGATCATGTTCTGCTGAAGCCGCAGGTTGTAGGAGCATCTGGCGCGCGCGCTCGCAGCAAAGATGACTGCGCACCGGAACCGACGTTCGCCAAGATCGTCAATGGCGACGTATGCCCGACGGGCCGCGCAACCTTTACGGCACCCTCCGGCGGGATTCAGATAGATATTACCCCGCACAGCCGGGCCAGAAGCCATCCACCGCGCGCCCGGCGTCGCGCTGATCACAACGTGGTCAAACTCGTGGCGCACTGAGCTCAATGCGGGCAGGGCCAGACGGCGAGCCTGTTCCTCGGGGCCTTCGGCGCTGCGGCTTCGGATCAGGTGACGTTCGAGCTCCTCCCACGAAGGTGTGGAGCGAGAAAATGAACTGAGCGTCGGCCTGCTGGTGGAACCCGGCGCGCAGCCAAGCCAGGTCGATCCGCCGGAGCACCACGCCAGCGTAAGTGGCTTTATCCACGGGGCCGCGAGGCGTCCTGTACTTTCCTGTTTTTTCTGAGGAATAAGCGCCCACCTGGCCACGGTTCCGCGTCGAATTGGTTGCATCGAACTCTTTGTGTGGAAACAAAGCAGTAGTGGACGCCGTTCAGTTCACTGGCCGAGGATCGCGAGTCGTTGCCGAGACCGGACACGTTGAGCGTCGGGTAAGCGCTTCGTGAGCGCAGCGACACGGCCCTTCCGCGAACGGCTGTAGGCCAGCGAGCACAGTCAGTTGAGCCCTAGCCTGCGACCGCGCCACGCCGACCCGCGGTCACGAAACGACAGCGCCTTCCGCCGGATGGGAATACCGGAGGGCCACGCACGCCCGGCGATCTTTGTACTGTCCATCAGACGGCAGTTGTACCAGCGACGCGCGGCAGCGACCGTGCGGAAGAAATGATCACCCTTCGCTACTACTTGTCTGAAGTCTGGCAGTTCAAAACCGCCAGGTCAGCGCGCCGAGCAGTCACCGCTACGCCCCGGTGCTCGAGGAGCCTGCGCCTCTGTCTGGCGTGAGATCAGGTGCCATTCGACCATTCCCCGCTGATTCGGTAAATAAACCATACCACCGCGACCAACAGCCAGACCAAAACCGCCGCCCTCAGTAACAGAGCAGATACGCAGCGAATCGACTGCCCACTGGCGTCCCAGCCACGGTGATGCTCGGGCCCGAGCGCAGCATCATAGTATCGTAAACATTTATGACGCACCGGCCCATGAAACCTCCTGACCAAAGTGCCCACCTCTGCCATTGAGCGAGGCGAGATCGACGCTCAAAACGGTCACCTGCGTGTCGCCAACGGTGGCGCTAACGACGATGGCGCTACAGCAGGGGCTAAGGTGTTGTTGATCACACTGGCTGTTGTAGTCCGCCAGTTGGGACACGACACGCTTTACGACACTGGTTCCGTCTCGCCGCGGGCGTGCTGAACGAGGCCCCTCGGGTTGGAGGTGAGCGCTAAGACGAACACCCTGCCGGTCTGTCGAGCCAGTTCGGAGTGCGGGAGTCATCGAGCCAACGCCCAGGTATGGCGAGAGCGGAATGGCAAGCCCGCCAGTGGCGAAGAATCGACAGGAAAGCCCGGCATAACTGTCCATCACCGTCGAGCCAATGTCACCGCGCTTGCATCCACGATGCACAGTGCTGACCCGCAGGCGGCGATGACTTCGAGCACAAAGCGACGCCTCGAGAGCCGTGCCTTCGAAGAACGCTACCTTGAGGCTTGAAGGCAGCGACGCGACCGCCGAGCGCCTCGATGACGCGAAGAGAGAACTCGCACACCGTTCGCGTCGTCGTCAAGTCCCTTATTCCCGGTAAAGAGGCCCGCGTGAGGATCGATGCCACGCATTTATGGGTCCATACGCGTAGCGCACAGGTGAATGCCGGGAAGCCGCCGACGCGGCAGGCTTGATTCCGAAAAGTAGTCATCAAGCCCGACTGAATGAATCCCATTCCGCAGCGAAGCGAGCGCACGGAGTATGCGCCGCGTACGCACTTCGATGGCCTGCACCATCGCGTTGAACGCCTGCAGCGGTGGTCACCGCCGGTCGGTCCTGCGAGGCTGCGGCCGCACGGATCTGATAGCCACCACGGCGCAAGTGCTGCGCTGAAAGTGCGACCACCGCCACGACGCCCTCGTTGATGAGGTCGACGATCGTCGGCTCGCCGCCGTCGCCGCGGCCCGGAGGATTTACGTACAGCCTGGGCCTCGATGCCGCCGGGTGGCGCAGACCGACGTGTCCGGGAGGTTGTGAGGATGTTAAAGCTCATCTCGCATACGGGCAGCCGCAGAACGATCGCTCGCTTGTCGGTGTCCAGGCCGGAGATGAAGACGGCGCCGAGGTCGGCATGTGTCGGCCTGACGCGCCGAGCTAATTTCAGCAACGCCGTCGGGAAGTCGCGGTCGATGCCCGCGACGCCGGTCGAGCGCATCTCGACCGGCGACGGTGTCGACGATTTCGCCGCCTGCCGTGCGGAAGCGCTGAACGGGCAGAAACGGCTGCCTTCACTCGCGATCGAGCCACCGTCAACTCCGCGGCGTCGGGTGGGTAGCAAGCCCTTCCTCACGCAGCGAGGCGACGGTCGCGCCCACCTGAATGAGAGCAGCGGCCTTGTGACAGTACGCCCGTCGCCTTCGATGCGAAGGAACGGTACGCAGTGCCGCGCCCCGCTCAATGAGTAGAGAGGCGCCGGAGAGCGGTATGAACTGAATGTTGATCAGGCCGCGCACGCCGACGCCGGCGCGCGACCGCCTCCCCTGTGGAGCCGTGATGCGCCTGGAGCTCGCGCGCGGACAGCGCCCGCGGGAGGCACATGCGGAGGAGTCACCCGAGGATGCCCGCCTCCTCGATGTGCTCCAAGCGATCGCGCCTATGAAGAAGAGTTCTCACCGTCGTACAGGGCGCTTCATACCGATCCGGATGGCAGCCCGGCGGTGCGGTCGATGAGGAGCGGGCCGCGCGAGGTGGAACAGCAGCTCGAGCCAGGCTGCGAGATATTCGCGGAGCGCTTACCGCCTGCCACGATCGTTAGCGCGTCCGCCCAGCACGTGAAGGAAGAAATTGAGAACCGGTAGCTGACCTGCTCGGCCACGGCGATAACCCGTTCCGGGCGTGGTGGTGCAGTGTCGCGCGGAGTTTAGCATCGCAGCCTCAAACCCCAGCGAACCCTCCTCGGTCCTCGCCAGTGATATGGCGGCTGGTGCCCAGGATCGCACCCTGGCGCGCTCGAGGTCAGGCTGCCAGCGACAGTGGGAGTCTGGCCGCCGAGTTGACGATCATGCCCGACAGGCCGCCAGCCGCGCACTCGGCGCGCGGTAGATCTCCAGGACGTCCTCGAGCGAGGGGCTCGAAGTAGAGGCGGTCGGAGATGTCGTAGTCGGTCGACACCGTCCGCTGCAGCGACCGCGATGAATCCTCGTAGTGCTTTGCGCAGCGACATGGCTGCGTGCACGCACGAGTAGTCGAACTCGATGCCCTGACCGGATGCGGTTGGGACCAGCGCCCAGATGATGATGGCTTCGCGCTTCGCGTGACGGACCTCGTTCTCCCGGTTGGTCGTAGGTCGAGTAGTGGTACGGCGTGCGGGTCAAACCCCGCGGCGTAGGTGTCGACCGTCTTGAAGACGGGCGAATTTTAAACGCGCCGCGCACCGCACCGTGTCCTCGGACAGCCGCGCATCGCAGCGATCTCGCCGGCCGCGAAACCGTAGCATTTCAGCCCCTGCGGAGACGTCGTTCGTGAGCCCTATCAGCAATGCGGGCCGCGACCTCGTCGAGGAGGAACATCTGGTCGAGAATCACGTCGATCTTCGTCGACTCGAAGCAGAAGCCTCTCAGAGCGTCGCGCCAACCGCGAAATAGCCTGCTGGACCCGGACGAGACGTCCTCATGCCAACTGCGCGCCCCAACGCCAGGCGCGCGGGTTTCGTGCCTCCCCAGTCCAGCGGCACACCGCCTTATCGATCGAGCGGCCTGCAGCGCCTCCAGGAGCGACCGATCGCTGCTGGCCCCGCCGACGGCCTTCATCGAGGTGGTGGGAGGGTCGGGTCGAAGTGCGGAACTTTTCGAAGGTAGCGCGGGACCTTGGACGACGACGTCGAGCGTCGGTTTGAACGAGCCGGGTCGAGCCCCGTGATGTCGTCTGGATCCGTCGATGTAGCCGGCGGCGAGTGCGGGCGATCTCGCGATCGGGAAGCCCGTCGCCTTCGAGGCCAGCGCGGACGAACGCGACACGCGCGGGTTCATCTCGATGACACACGCGGGCCTGTCCCGGGGTGAATAGCGAACTGATGTTACAGCCGCCGCGTCCACGCCCACGGCGCGGATGCCGACGGCGATCCCACGTCGCGCAGATAATCTGCGGTCGGTGAGGGTCAACGCTGAGCGACCGTGATCGAGTCACCCGTGTGCACGCCGACCGGGTCAACGCCCGACCGAACACACGACGACGACGTTGTCCGCCTTGTCGCGCCGGCTCGAGCTCATTCCTTCCAGCCGAGATCGACTCGAGGAGAACTCGGTCGTGATCGAAGCGGCCAGTCCCGCGATGCGCTTCGAGGTCTTCGGGTGTGTTAAAACCGAGCCGAGGCCCATCGCGGAAGCGAGGGCAAACCGACGAGGTATCCGAGCTCAGCGGCGGTTGCGTGGCACCCTCCATCGTGTGGGGCACAGCGAACGCACCGCACCGGAGCGCTCGACGATTTCCCGGAACCCTGCGGTCCTCACCGGCGTGACCTGCGTCATGACGCGCCGATAAGCCTGCATGCTGAATCGCCTGGGCTAATCACCCATTTTGGACAGCGCGACGGCCGTGCCCGCCAGTCTGGCCGCCCAGTGGGAAGTTGCGTCGGGCGTTCTCAATACTTGAGCTACGACTCCGGGTGATTTTGGCCCCACGTACGTGGCGTCGGCGATGCCGGGGCCGGTCAGTGATGGTTGCTGGGTTGGAGTTGACGAGGACGACGCGCAGGCCCTCCCTCCTTCAGCACGCGGCATGCTCGCGCATCATAGTCGAACTGCACGCCCGCTTACTATAATGGGGCCCGATCCGATGACGAGGACGGACGACAGATCACCCTGCGGGGCATCAGGGCTCTTAGCGGCAGTCATCAGGGAAATAAAGCGATCGAAGAGCAGCCCGCCGTCGCGCGGGCCCGCAGCTGCCCTCGTGGTGGCACGAATGGAAGGCGGGAATGTCCAGGGCACGCAGACTGACGACGCCGGCGTTATTGAGGCGCCAGACGCGATCGGATGCCCGTAGCGGCCCGACCCTGAAGGGCGCGACCGAGGGCCCCCACCGGAGCGTCCACTGCGAAGCTGTGGCGAGCGTGTGATCTCGACGCGCCCGTGGCCACATCCCGTACCGGCTGGTTGATGCCGTGCGGTGACCATAGTCCAGCTTTCAGGAAAGCTTGAAATGAGTGGGCACGGGCCGAAGAGTTGGTGACCGAAGCAACCTGAAGTACGGAATGCCTGCGTCCAAAACGGCGCAGCACGCCGATCTCGCGGTCGGCCGCCGATGGGTCACCGGGGCTGGAGAAGAAGACGCCGTCCGGCTTGAGCGCCTTGATGTCGGCGAAGGACACGGTGAGGTACGATGTAGATTGCGCGCCCACGCGCGGCCAGGTGGTACGGCGTGCGCGACTTGATACCCAGGTCAACGGCGACGACGCGCGCGATGGGTTCCTTGCCTCGAAGTCCCGAGGGCCTTAACACCACGGAAGTCCGTCCGTCGATACCGGCGGCCAGCGCCCGGCCGCTCATTACCGGCGACCCGGCGACGATATGCACGAGGGAGGCCACGGCCTCGTCCCCCAGGTACTGCGCGCCCACGGGCAGCGCGTCACCCGAGAAGATGCCGCCACGCGCATCGCCCGCGTCGCGGATGTGGCGGGTGATTTCAACGCGTCAGACGTCCATGATTTGCCCTGAGATCGGGGCCCGTCCTCCAGCGTCCGCGGCGCGAGCGCCGTTGAGGCGCGGCGGGCAGCGTCGCGACGACGAAGCCCGCGACCCAGATGCGCGAGGACTCGATCTCGTCGTTGACACCGGTGTTGCCGATGCGCCGCCGCGACGACGATCTGCGGTGGTACGACGCTCGCAGTGCTCCCTGTAGCCGGTCGCTGGTCGAGAAACGGATCTCGCCGGAGCGTGCGGGCCCTTAGCGCCCCATGCGCGGCCTCACCCGGTGCCGTCCTCCAGGACGAGAGTGGCTGATATCGGACGTGGTCATCGGTCCTCCTTACAATCGGGGTGGCGTCGGACGACCGTCGGACGCTGCTAGATCGTAGGCGCACCTGTCCGGGCAGTTCCATGCCATTGAAGGGCAGTTCGTGGAGCGCGTCCACGTTGGAGGTCAACCGCGTCGCCGCGCACCGTTGTACCGACGAGGGTGACGTGCGGGGGCGCTGACGACCAGGCCCCGACCCCGCGATTCCACGCGCCGATCTGGGCGGGAAACCGTCGACATCACGTGAGCAACCGCTCCAGTCCATGCGGCCCGTGCGTTCACCATCGTCTCGATGATGATCGGCAGCGCCGCGTCTCCAGGCCGGTCATGCTGAACGCGCTTACCACCGCAGTCCTTCATTTCGAGGGCGGGAGCGTGGTCGGCACCGATGCAGTCGATCGCCGTCGGCCAGACCTCGCGCACCGCCTCGACGTCCTCGGGTACGGCGCAGCGGCGGGTTCACCTTGTAGAGCGGGTCGTAGGTGGCGGGCCAGCTGCTCGGGTGAGGAGCAGGTAGAGAAGTGGCCTCGGTCAGATATCCACGTCCCCAGCCTTACCCTATAGTGCACGAGGTCATCCTCGAACCCGTGGTTGACAGGTGACACACGTGAGGCGCGAGCCGATGCGCTTTGGCAAGCAGGATGTCGCGTGGGCGATGGATTGGTTCTTCGGCGACGGCTTACCATCCGGCTGCACCGAGCTCGTTGCCGGACAGCGTCGACTCGTTCACCTGGGAGCGCCCTCGGTAAGGGCCGGATCCTGGCGTGCTGGCGATCACGCCGCCGCCAGCCCTCGACGTATCTGGAGGGCGCGGCGCATGCAGGACGGACCGACACGGCACTTCGCCGTCGTCGGAGAACACGCGAACCTTCTTCGAGCGCGAACGGGCCATCGAGCCGAGCGATGCGAGCCGCCTGCCTTCCAGGCCCTGGTAACGGCACCGGACGCACGCACCGACCCAGTCGGCCTCTCGCCCAGGCGCAAGGCAGCACCTGGTCAGACGATGGCTGCCGTGTCCTGCGTGGGCGTCGCTGGCACATCGCGTGGACAGCGGTGTAGCCGCCGACTGCAGCCGCACGCGTGCCGGTGAAGACGGTCCGGCGTCCTCCCACCGGGCTGGCGCGAGGTGGGTGTGGATGTCGACGAGGCCGCGGGCAGGGCGATGAGGCCCCTCAGCGTCGATGAGACGCGGTCCCGCACGGCGTTGCAGGGCGTCGGCACCAATCGCGACGATGGTGCCACGGACAGCGTGCACGTCGGTGGGCTCCGCCGCCGAGCAGCGAGGCGCCGGTGATCAGGATGTCACGGGTCTGTTCAGTCATTGCTGTGTCCTTCCGATGCGAGAAGCGGGTAGAGGGCGGCCATGCGGATGCACACCGTCTCGACACCTGCCTCGACGATGACAGATTGGTCTGAGCCTACTTGCTCGGCGCAGATTTGAGGCCCGGTTCATCGGGCCGGATGCGATGACGACAGCGTTGCCGCCAGTGTGGCGAAGCGTGCGGGGGTGAGGCCATACTCCCGCGTGGTGGCGGGCGACGGGAAGAAACCACTCGCCTGCGCTCGACATGCGCTGGCGCTGCACGCGCAGCATCGCGACTGACCGCGTCTTGGCTCGGCCCGCCAGAGGCCTCATCGAAGTTGTACGAGGTGTCGCGTTCCAGCGCTCCACCCCGATCTGGGCAGGAGCGGGGGCGCCACGAGGGTGACGCGGGCACCCAGGAGCAGGAGACGACGCTGAGCGCGCGCCACGCGCGAGTGGAGGACGTCGCCGACGATGACCACGTGTGCGCCATCGAGCCGAGAGCCGGACGGCATTCCATCGTCGCCGAGCGACGGTGCGTAGTGACGGCGCAGGGTCATCGCGAGGAGTGCCTGCGTCGGATGCTGATGGGTACCGTCACCCGCGTTGAGGACCGCGATTCATCCAGCGAGCTGTGCGCGAGACGGTGACGGCGCCTGACGAGGGAGTGGCGCACGATGATCGCGTCCGCGCCATAGCCTCCGGCGGAGCGGTGTCCTGAGGACTCGCCCTTGAGACCGAGAGCGCGGGCTGGATAATCGACGTCGTGGCGCTCAGCGCCGGCGGCGGTCCTGTGCGACGGTGCGCGCGTCGAATCTCGAAAAGAGGTTGACGACGGTCCGCCCTGAAGCGTCGGAAGCTTCTTGACGCCGTGGCGTGAGTCGGCGCATCTGCTCCACCGTGTCGAGGATCAGAATCGCCTCCCTCGCGCGCCAAGTCACGGATCGAAATGAGATGGCCCAGGCTCATCGTTTACAGCTTTCCCCAGAGGACGCCATCGCGCCCGTCTGTTTGTCAGAGCAGAATGGGACGATTTCGTCGCGGGAGGTCGGCAGGTTCTTGCCGACGATAGTCGCGGGCGAATCGGAAGCTCGCGGTGCCACGGTCAACGAGGACTGCGAGCTGAACGGCCGCAGGGCGACCGATACGAGTAAGAGCATCGAGCGCGGCCTCGATGGTGCGGCCGGTGTACAGCACATCGTCAACGAGGACGACGATGGTCGCCGTTGATACCGGTACGCGGAACCAGCGTCTCTTTCGGAGCCCTCAGGGCTGAGGAGGCCAGGTCGTCGCGATGCATCGTGGTGTCGATAATCGCGAGTTCCGCGTAGGTGCCGGAGACTTCACGAATCCGATTGACGAGGCGGCGTGCCAACGCTGCGCCACGGGTGGGGATACCGGCGATCAGCAGATTATCGCCGCTGCCGTTTCGTTCGACGATCTCGTGAGGCGATGCGCGTCAGGAGCGTGCGACGTCGCGCCAACTCCCCAATACTTCTTTGCCGCGCGATGCGCGATCTGCGTGCCCTCGCCCGCCACGCTTACTCCTTCCCCCGCCTCACGGGACGGCCATTGAAAGGATCTGTCGTCATCCATCCTACGCTCCTCGTCAGGAGCCGGTGTGACGCCTCCACGTGTGAAACCCTCAGTGGTGGCGTTAGACTGCAGGAATGAGCCAGCAGCCGAAGCAGTCCACCCCGGCAAGGGACCGGTGGACGCCGCTGGCGCACGACCGTCCGGTGTCTGGACACCGCGTGACGCTCGACGATGTATTGCCTGCTGCCGGAACATCGATCGCGACCGTGTCGCGAGCCTCTCGGATCTCCGCGCGTCGCCGCAACGCGCGAACAGAATCGAAAAAGTGGCCGACAGCTCGTGCTGCGGGCAAATATCGCGGCGTCACTCCTCGCTTCGACGCGGCCGCAGATCCTCGGCCTCGTCTGTTCCCTCAGTCAAGAACTGCATGTTCGCTACCGTGCTGAGGGCCCTCCGATACGCTGAGGATCGCGGCTTTCGTGTCATCGTGGAGTCAATCGATACTCGCGCGATGTTGACCGAGCCTGGGAGTCGGTTCTGCAGCTGCGCGCCCAGGCCGTCATTGCTGTCGACTCGACCTGTATTTCGACGCGATTTACGAACACACCGACTGTTCTCATTGGACAGCACGCGCCTCGTCGGGACATCGATCTCGTGACGAGCTCCAACGAACGCGGTATGGGGCAAGCTGATCGCTCTCCTCGCCCAACGTGGGAGGCGACGTACTGCCTTCCTCGAAAGGGCCTCCCGAGACCCTCCGCGCGAGCGCGCAAAGCGGCTTTACGCAGGCGTGCTGCACTCACGAGGTCGATGCGTTCACTCGTGCCAGGCGGTGACAACGTCGACGCTGGCTTCCTTGCTGTCCGAGCGGGTGTCCCTGCAGGCGTCGATGCGCTTGTTTGCTACAACGACCAGTGCGCGCACGGCGCGATACTTGCTCTCCTCGGGGATGGCCTCGTTCCAGGGCGCGATATGTTGGTTGTTGGCTGCGATAACTCGGCGATCGCTTCGTCGCGCGCGCTCTCTCTGACGTCGATCGACCGTGCGCCGTCGCGCGTTGCGAGCCTCGCTGTCGATCAGGCGATCGCACGAGCACTCGGCGACAGTGGCAGCCCAGCTCTGTCAGCGTGTGGACACGGAACTCGTCGTGCGGGCGAGAGCATGATAGCCGCGCGGAACGAGGCTGACCGATGAGCCCGTCCGCGCGACCGTCGCGCTTACTGCACCGAGGACATCAGACACTCAACGAGCGTGGCGTGAACGTTGGGGGTGCCGAGGAGAATCGATCCCTTGTAGCGCACGTCGAGCGAAGTTCCGTCCAAGCGCGTCGCGAGCACACCGCACTCGGTGGCGATGAGCGTCGCCGCAGCGATGTCCCACGGGGAGACCCACATGTGGACGAACGCTCCGGCCCGGCCAACTGCTACCTCTGACGCATTCTGAGCGCTGCGGAGCCGTAGCGCCGATGGCCACGGCTGTCCTGAAGTGCGCGGGCAAGCCGAGGTAGCGCGAGAATCTCTTTGATGTCGGTAATGATAATGGCGTCACGATAGGAGGCCGCATCCCTCGTCTGGGCCAGAGGCGTCCCATCGACCCACGCTCCTTGGCCTCGGATCGCGTGATAGATGTGGCCGGCGACAACGTCCGCGACCACGCCAAGGACTGGATTCCGTCCTCGCACAAGGCCAAGGGACACCGCATAATCGCGATGAGTTTCCACGTAGTTCATCGTGCCGTCGATCGGATCAAGGACCCAGACGAGTCCGGCGAAAGAGTCAACGGCGTGCCCCTCCTCCCCCAGCAGTGGCAAGCCTGTCGCAGCGTGAAGGTGGGAGGCAATATCCGCTTCGATCGCTTTATCGACGGCGGTCACGAGATCGTTACGATTTGCTTTCGTGTGAACCTCAAGCTCGACGGGTGGGTGAAGTGCAATGTTCATTCCCCTGCGAACAGCCTCAATAGCCGCATTGAGCAGTTGTTCCATATCAACGGTCATGCTCACGATTCCTCCTTTGCTTGGCTGAATTCACGGTCAGCACGCAGGTTCCGCTCTTCAAAGAACGCGACCATGATCAGACAGGTGAGGCCAACCGCTGCGGATGCAAACAGCACGGTGAACGTCGATGACCAGCCGTGGAGGTGCCATCCGAGGATCGTCACGCCGTCCTTGGTCGGGTCAGCAATGCGGCCGAGAAGAACCTTGGCCATCGAATCGCCAAAGACGTAGCCGAACGCTCGAGGTACTGCGTTGACGACCACGGTCGCGGTCTTCGGTGCAAAACCGATGACGCAGATGCCAATCAAGGTCACGGGGCCGAAGATGAGGAAGCCAATCATAAAGAGAGCTCCGTAGACGACAGGGGGCTGTCGTCGCATGTGCGTCAGACAAAGAGCGGGATGACCACAGCGCCCATGCCGATGTCGGCGCTCAGGGCGCGCCGACCGCCCATCTTATCGGAAGTATCCCACAGAAGAGAGCCAGCGAGGTCCGCCGAGTTCCAGGGCGATGGTCGTGTTCACCGCGAGGGTAGTCGGAGAAACCAAGCTCCTGACGTGTGTAGAGCACGTTCCGGTTGTCGATACCGATGCGCACGCAGTACGCGGCAAAATTAGCGATGCACAGGAACCAGACGGCAGGATTCTCAACAACGTAATCCAGCAGGATCCGCCCCTTGGAGACGGAGCTCGTGACCGCATCGGCCTTCGACTCGGGTTCACCAAAAGATCGCCTCGGGCGTGTTCCAGCCGTGCTCCTGGGGATCGTCCTTGCCGAAGAACCAGCCCCATATGCCGATCGGAATGCAGATCACGGCGGGGACGATGAACATGCCGATGAGCAGATCCGTTAAACAGCGTGTTCGCGCCCCCAGAGAGCAGAGCGCCCGCCACCATCGCTCGATGTTGTGCGAGGGCATTCCACCAGCCGATGAAGCGACCGCGCAGGGCACGGGGGCGTCCATCGGTTCATCGTCGAGTTGCAGCAGGGGCCGCCGGGAGCCTGGAAAAAGGCCGTTGGTGACCACAGGAGAATCATCCAACCATATGGGCTCTGGAACCACGCGAGGCACGAGGCCGATGAGGATCGACGTGACACCCGAGGCGAGCAGCAGGGCGGAAATGACCTTCTTGGTGTTCTGCCATCAATGAAAAACCGAGAATGAGTCCGCCGAAGCCGTAGGTCAGCGAAAAGGCAAAGCCGATCGTGCCGGAGTTGAGGTTGTCGTCAGCCCGACCTGTTCAACGAGGAATGGCTGCGCGGACTTGAAGTTTAGTGCGCAGCTGGTGAAAAGCCGCCGTACACAATGACGAGCACGGCGTACGTCTTGAGGAACTCCATGAGCCACTTTTTGCGTTGCTGCTCGAGCGTCAGGGATGTGGGTGGAGATGTACGAATATCGAAAAAGGCGGGATAGATGCGTCATTGCTGTCTCTCCAGTGTTGTCGGTGTACGCGGGCGATGATGGCGACGGTGCCATCGGCGTAACGCCACCAGAATACAAGCGCTTACATTCAGTGTCAAGACTCACTTGCGCATGAAAATGGTCGGTTATGAACTGGTGTTAAACGGTGAAATGTAGGGTATTTGGTCGACAGTGAGGGCGATGTGCGTCGAACGCATCGCATCCTGCTTGTTAGCCGTGTAAGCCTGTGGATGCATGATGGTAAAACATACCCGGTAGGGGTATTCTGCGATACCTCTACCGGGTACTTTCATCTTCGATAGCAATACGTAGTCCTGTTGGCGCTGCAATGAAAGGGCAAACCCGGTAAAATTCAATGAGCGCCGACGGCGCTTAGATACTCGCACTATAGAAGGCCACGCCGCGACGATCGAACAGCTTCCCCACCCCGGAGGTCCACGGTGGCGGCTGTGGCTGCGGTGAACACGATGTTGCCGTGCCGACCATTGATGCGACCGCCATCCCCCACCGTCTGCGTCATGCGGCTGTGCTCGGCGCTGCCCAGTCGATGAACGCCGGTGAGTCCTTCATCATTCGCGCTCCGCACCCTGCCTCGTCCGCTGCTTGCTCAGATCGCACAGCTGCCCGGCGAGTGGACTTTTGAGGTCATCGTCGACGGCCCCGAATCCTGGGACGTGCGAACGACTCGCCCTGTCTCTGTGACAAAGCCTCGCGAGCATGGTGAAGGCCGACTCTCGCATGAGAGTCGGCCTTCACCATCAATATGGAGCGAGCGCTCAGTGCTCCTCGAGGAGCTCGTCGAGCTCGTCTTCGACGCTGCCGCCATCCAGCGGCTTGGCACCAGCAGGCAGAGCGCGCGCGGGCGCTTCCTGTGCGGGCAGCTCATCGTCGGACGACGACTCGGCCTCATCGGAAACGCGCGCCTCTTCCTCGGAGCTGCGACGCGACCACGCGGGGGACGCAAGATCCTTGCGGATCGCGTCGAGAACCGCGTTCACGAACGACGGCGACGTGTCGGTCGAGATCGAGGCGAACAATCAAATTGCCTCGTCGATGACGATGATCGGCGAGACCTCGTCGTTCTCGAGCATCTCCCACACCGCCACGCGCATCACCGCGAGGTCGACGGCGGCAATGCGATCCAGGCCGGGCACGCGGGCGTGCGCAGAGATCAACGAGTCGATGCGACGCAGGTTATCCGCCACTCCCCGATGATCTGGATCGAGAACTCCGGGAGCGAGAGTCTGCGCCGCGGTGATGACGCGGCGCTCGCGCAGGAGGTCACGCAGCACGTCGGGGTTGGACCCCATGCCGCGCTGGTCGGCCTCGTAAACGACGTCGGCCGCGCGCTGCGGGCCTTGGTGCGCGAGGTGAAGCGGTGCTGCTTCGACATTACTCGGTCACGCGACCCGAGTACGAGCCGTCGCGGGTGTCAACTCGACGCGGGTGCCTTCCTCCATGAAGAGGGGAACCTGGATCTCGTAGCCGGTCTCGAGCGTCGCGGGCTTTGAGTGCCAGCTGAAGGAACGGTCGCCCCTGCAGGGCCGGGCTCCGTGTGCGTGATCGTCAGAACGACGGTGGCGGGCAGCTCGACGAACAGGACGGTGCCGTCGTGCTGGGGAGACGATAACGTTCTGGTTCTCGACCATGAAGTTGCGGGCGTCGCCCACGGTCTCGGCGGAACATTGATCTGCTCGTAGGTGGACTGATCCATGAAGACGTAGTCGGTACCGTCCTGGTACAGGTACGTCAGCGTCGCGACGGTCGACGGTCGCGGTCTCGATCTTCAGGCCCGCGTTGAAGGTCTTGTCGACGGTCTTGCCGGACAGGACGTTCTTGATCTTGGTGCGCACGAAGGCCGGGCCCTTGCCGGGCTTGACGTGCTGGAATTCGACAACCTGCCAGAGCTGGCCGTCGATCACCATAACCAGGCCGTTCTTCAGATCATTGGTCGTTGCCACAGGGGTACCTCACTTGAGAAGGAATCAGTAATCAGGGGCCAGTTTACACGCGCGCGCGACCAAATCCGCGACTTCTTGCGGGGTGCGACCACTGGTATCCACTGTTGTGTCGGCCACGGAGGCGTATGCGTCGCGCGCTTGTTTCATCAGCTGGGTGAGCATCGCGCGGGGTGCACCCAGGCCGACCGAGCGCGGAGCACCGAGGCCTTCTCGGCGTGATACCGCGGAAAGATCGGCGCTGAGCTCGATGATGAAGGCGCCGTTTGCGCGCGCCCGATTGATTGATGAGGCAGTGGCTGGGTCGAGCGGTTGAGAGGCCCCAAGCGTGACAATGCCCTCGTCGATGCTGAGGAGACGCTCGGCTTCTTCGCGTGCTGTGGTGGCCAAGCGCGGATCACGTCCGACCACGAGCGTGCGCATAGGTGCGCCCAGGCGTTCCTCGACAGCCTCGTCCACTTCGTAGAGCGGCAGTTGGTGGCGGCGGGAAAGCTCGCGTCCAACGGTAGTTTTCGCTTAGCTCCGGTCACTCCGATGAGCACGATGAAGCTCATGCGCGTATGCCAATCTGCGAGGCGGGGGCCTGCAGCTCCTGCGGATCGACGGAGACTGTCGCTGGGTGTGCGATGCCCTCTAGGAGGGCGAAACGCAGGATTCCGCGCCGTACCTTCTTGTCGGAGAGCATGATGTGGGTGAGCTCGTCGAGTAGCTTCCCCGTAGCGTGTCGGCAGCCCGACGCGTGAGAAAAAGCTGGTCGTGGCGAGCAACATCGTCAGCGCTGAGCAGCCCTCGGGCTTGAGCCAGACGCGCCGCGAAGCAGCAGCCGACGGCCACCGCATCGCCATGGCGCCGGGTGTGAGTCGTTCGCGCGCTCGATGGCGTGCGCGAGCGTGTGTCCGTAGTTGAGGATTTCGCGCAGGCCCCCTCAGTCAGATCGGCCGACACGACGCGAGCCTTGACGGCGATAGCGCGGGTGGTGATCTCAGCGAGCTGCGGGCTGTTCGATCGCAGAAGTTCGCTCGGTTCCGTCTCCTCGACGATGCGCAGGATCTCCGGGTCCGCGATGAAACCGCACTAATGACCTCGGCTGCACCAGCCGCCAGGTCGGGTGCGGGCAGGCTCTCAAGAAGATCCATATCGGCAACCACGGAGGTTGCCGGATAGAACTGAACCGACGAGGTTCTTTCCGACGGATGTGTTGATTCCCGTCTTACCACCAACGGCTGCGTCAACCATGGCGAGCAGCGTCGTCGGAACATTGATGAGCGTGATGCCCTCAGCCATGTTGCTGCAACGAAACCGGCCATGTCGGTGGTTGCCCCACCGCCCATGGCGATGATCGCGTCTTTACGCCCAAGCTGGAGATGACCGCACTCGTCCCACAGGGAGGCAACGACCTCGATCGACTTGCTAAGCCTCGGCATCGGGATGATCGACAGTCGCCGCCTCGATTCCTGTTCACGCAGGTACTGCGCCAGGGCCTCGGCACGGTGAGCGAGGGACGCGCATGAATGATGAGCGCCTTGGTCGCAGCCTCATCGAGAGCCTCGCGGATCGGCTCGAAGCCGAGCCCGTGTCCGACCGTAATAGTCGAGGGGTGTTCTCCGGTGACGCGGATAATCGTGCTCATGCGTGCTCCAACTGCTGGGCGATAGCGGTAACAACATCGTCGACGGGACCGGGCCCAGATTCAACGACGATGGTGGCGACTGCACGGTAATGAGGCTCGCGCTCGGTGCGCAGGCGCGCGAGGGTCCCGGACGGATCCTGAGCCAGCAGCGGCCGATGGTTCTTTGAGGCGGTGCGACGAACGAGCTCATCATGGGGCGCGTCAATGTGAGACGACGGTGCGCCCGGACAGAAGGTTCCGAACGGCGGGAGTCGCTGCGGCTCCCCCACCCAACGAGACGACGGCCTCGTGCGTGAGGGCCTCGGCGACCGCTTCGGTCTCCATCACGCGGAAAGCTGCTTCTCCGTCGGTGGCGAAAATATCAGCGATCGGACGGCCTTCTCGCTCAACGACGAGGGCGTCTGTATCGATATGGTCAACGCCCAACCGCTCGGCAAGCAGGCGCCCAACCTTGGACTTACCTGCGCCTGGCAGACCCACGAGGACGATGGGGCCCTGAGCACTCATGCGCGCTCCCCCACCACCGCGAGATAAGCCTCGAGATTCCTGCGCATCTCACCAACCGATCGACCGCCCGCGTGATCAGACAGGGCATCCGCGAGCACGAGGGCCACCTCGGCCTCGGCAATCACGGCCCCAGGGTACGACCTGGCAGGGTGTCGGAGCGCTGGTGCAAGCCCACCGCTTCCTGACCCGTTGCGAGGTCGACGCTACGCAGCGCATGCGGAACCGTCGAGATCGGCTTAAATGCAGCGCGCGCGATGATCGGCGCACCGTTGGACGTACCTCCTTCGATGCCTCCGGCGTGGTTGGAGGCGCGCGTCAGGTGACCATCCGCGCCCCGCACGATCTCGTCGTGAGCAGCGGAGCCGAGCAGAGCGGCCTGCACGAAACCGTCCCCGATCTCAACGCCCTTGACGGACTGTATCGACATGAGTGCGGCGGCCAGCCGCGCATCGAGGCGCTCGCGTGCGGTCACGTGAGTGCCCAAGCCGATGGGGACGTCGTATGCGATCACTTCGGCGACGCCGCCGATCGTGTCACCCGCCTGCTTGGCGGCATCGACGGCTGCTTCGAAGCGGGCGTTATCCTCCGGATCAGTGTGCGCATCGAGGCCTCGCACAGTGCAGCCTCGTCCGCAGGCGTAGGAGTCGACGAGGCAGCGGCACGCTCCGCACCGACGGAGACGACATGAGACACGAGACGCACGCCGGCGACCTGCTCCAGGAGGGCTTCTGCGAGTACGCCGAGTGCGACGCGCGCGGCGGTCTCACGTGCGCTCGCACGCTCGAGGATGGGGCGAGCCTCGGGCACATCGTAAGAAAGCATGCCGGGCAGATCCGCGTGTCCCGGACGCGGCCTTGTCAGCGGTCGATTTCGCGCGATCTCGCGTTCGTCGCCCGTTCCAGCATCGATGAGAAGAGCGGAGGGATCGACGGGATCCGCACTCATGACCGTTTCCCACTTGGGCCATTCGGAATTATCAATACGAATCGCAACCGGCGCCCCAGTCGTCACTCCGTGACGGACCCCGGCGAGAATTGAGACCTCGTCAGCCTCGAACTTCTGGCGCGCGCCACGGCCATACCCGAGGCGACGACGCGCGAGCCCACGGCGCAGGTCCTCCGTCGTCACATGCAACCCGGAAGGCACACCCTCGATCGTTGCAAGCAGTGCGGGTCCATGCGATTCACCGGCGGTCATCCATCTCAGCATGTCTTCCAGTGTCCCACACGCCGCAATGCTCACACCCGTCGGCTCTCACGGAGTGAACGATCACGACTGCGAAGCGTTAGTCCCCGTGGGAGAGCTGCCAGGCTCGGTGCCGAGAATATCGATAACGACGCACAGCGTGTCATCGCCTGCCGCGAGATCCGGCGGAATCGTGATTGCCAGGCGCGATCCAACCTTCTGGTCGACGAGTGTGTTCGCGAGGCCCTTCATTGCCGTGTTGAGGTTGACGACGGCGGGCACGCCGGTTTCCCAGGTGGACACGCGAACAACGCCATCCGTCCAACCGACAACAGTGAATTGCGCGACGACACGGTCACCCTCGTGAACCTGGACGCCGTCCCCCTTGATAAGAGCCTGGGTAGTGACGCCGCCGGGCAGCGTCGAGATATGACTAATGAGCGGCCCTTCCGGGCTCATCTCGACGCTCATCGGGCCGACGGTGGCATCGACCGACGTGCCTGTGGCGATCGAAGGCAGAATGTCGACGACATCGATCTCCATCGCATTGGGCGAGCCATCACCCATCGTGATGGTGCGGAACGCGATTCGCGATCCCTCGCGCTTGCCGGTGACCAGCATGGCAAGGTCCGAATTGATCTCATCGGAGCCGACGATTCCGAGGGCTCATCTGTGGTCGGCCGGACTCGGAAAGCATGCGTCCGCTGCTTGCGTCGAACGCCGTGATGGCAACGAGTACGGGAGAGCCTTCGGTGATCTCTCGCCCGCTACCCTCTTCGATGACACGAGCCTTGAAACCGTCGATCTCCACTGGAGCCTTGATGTCGATCGTGGGCGTAGCTCCCACACGACCAGACACGGCGACACGGTCGAAGAGCGGAATCGTGGTCGACTGAGCCGCAGCCTCGGGAGCGAGTGCGGCCTCATCGGCCGGCGCGGGCTTGAACGCCCACCATGTGAGGCCAGCGCCAGCGACGAGCAGAACGAGAGCCAGGGCGATGCGCAGGAACAGACCACCGCGAGAGGAACCCCGTGAACGTGAAGCCCTCGCGGCGGCGCGTTGCGACGACCCCTTCACGCGACGTGTGCTGGGCGAATCGGAAGACGAGGACTCGGTGCTCATGCGGGAATCGTAGGGAGACGAAGCGTCGATCTGCGCGATGAGGGCATCAACCCGAGGGTCGGTGGTGGCCAACGGATCCTGCAAGGACAGCGGAATCGTCTGCGATTCGTCGAGACGCACGTGCACGCAGTCGACGCTCAGATCGGCACGCGCCTCCTCTGCGGCGGCGATAATGCGTCCACGCAAGCTCGCGCGAGTTGTCGCCGGTGCGACAGTCTGCGCCCGGCGAACACCTTCGACGGTCGTCAGGCGTCGCATGAGGCCGGCGTTTTCCATCCGCTCGCGCAGGCCATCCGCCGTGATTTCCGAGTATGACAACTCGAGCCGAGCCACGCGAGGATCGGCCAGGCTCGCTCCGCTGCGCGCGCAATAGGACGTGAGCAGCTTGCGCTTAATGGCAATGTCGAGCTCGGTGTCGATGCCGCTCCAGTCGCCGCTGGCAATGGCATCGATACCCCCTGCCCCATAGGTCGACGACATAGGCGCGCATGGGGTCGAGGTCAGCGACGGGAATCCGCGTCAGCACGCGGTCGCGGATCTCGCGCTGCATGGCCACGGCGGTCGTCATCCGTCCGTTTGCCAGTTCAATGGTGGCCGATCCTGTCAGGTCTGCGTTGATCTCCCGGATGGCACGCATAGGATCGGCAAGGGCCAGGTCTTCAATCTGAAGTCCATCCTCGATCGCGTGGATGAGGGAGCTCCGTCATGCCGACCTTCAAGACGGTGGTGGGTTCGGCGACGTTCGTGTCGCCGACGATCACGTGCATGCGGCGGTATGCACCGGAGTCAGCCAGTGCCTCGTCGCGGGTGTTGATGATGGGGCGCGAGCGTGTCGTCGCGGACGAGACGGCATCCCACATCTGATCAGCGCGCTGGGAGAACTGCAAACGCGGAGTGGCCGCAGCGGTGTTGATCCAGCCGTTGCCCACCAGGATCTGACGGGTCACGAAGAACGCGACGAGGGCGTCTGCGACATGGCGAAAGTCGCGGCGTCGGTGCAGGAGATAGTTTTCGTGGCAGCCGTAGGAGTTGCCCTGCGAATCAGGTTGTTACGGAAGAGATGCAGACGCAGATCCGTGCCAAGCTCTGACAAGGCCTCGTCGGCCTGGGTTTGCCAGGTCGGCGAGCATGTTCGAACCCGCTCGATCCTGCTCGAGCATGTCTTCCAGCCGATCACACTCAGCGGTCGCGTACTCGGGGTGCGCGCCCACATCAAGATACAGGCGGCCACCGTTACGCAGGAAGAGATTCGACGAACGTCCCTGGTGCAGGAGCGGCTCGAAGAGCTGACGCGCAGCGTGCTCGGCATCCATCGGCTTGGCACCGCTGGGGGACGCGGCCGTCAGCCCGTACTCCGTCTCGATGCCGAAAACTCGACGCCTCACGTCACTGGCCACCCTTCTGCACGAATCCCTGCGAAAGCTTCGGTGTTGGTCTCGAGCACGGAGTCGATCTCGTCCAGGAGAGAATCGATCGACGAGGTACGCGCCTGAACCTGCCCCGCGGCCTCGGTGACGTCGTCTTCGGGGGTGGGACCACCTGCAAAAATCTGATTCGACATAGTTCTTCCTACTTTTCTTTCTGCGTTCATCGGGTCGATGTGTCGCGTGCGTCGGCGATTGAAACGGATGAGATCCCTTCGCCGGGATCAAAGACGAGGATGACCACGAGGCCTTCACGAGGTCAGGGGCGGCTGGCGACCGCCCAGCCGCGCACATGGGCACGCGTGTTAGTTGGAGCAACGTCGGCTGCGCGCTCCACCTCCTCATCGGAGACGAGGCGCGTCACCATACCCGCTGCGGCGAGGCGGTAGACGAGGCCGTGGCTGGGACGGAGATCCGACCACTGCAGGTCGATGGCGGCCAAACGCGGATCGTTCCACTCAAGGCCCGCGCGTTCCTTTTGACGCTTGACGAGCTGGTACTGCCGACCCACTCGACGTCACTCGCAACCGAGAAGAGGTCGGCTCGCATGCGGTCGAGGACGGATTGCCACAGGGTGAGAATCTCCTGATCCGCAGCTGTGGGCGTCGTCCCCGTCTCCTCGAAGGTATCCACAACGAGGTCGAGGTAGATCTGCTGAAGCTCGGCCGCCGTGTATGCGCCCCAGCAGTGGTCACTTTGTAGTCGAGGTCCGGGTGATGGGAGACATTCCAGGTCTCCTGAACCGGATCGTCCATCACCAGTGAATCCCAGCGCAGGTCGGTGCCCTGCTCGATCGCCCACAGAACGAGCGACGTCGTACCGAAACGCAGGAAGGCGGATACGTCGAACATGTTGCCGTCGCCGCCGATCACGTGCAAGCGGCGGAACTGTGCTGGATTCGCATGCGGCTCGTCGCGGGTGTTGATGATCGGGCGGTTGAACGTTGTCTCCAGCCCGACCTCGTTTTCGACGAAGTCGGCGCGCTGCGACATCTGGAACCCGGGCACTTCGCTCTTTTGGCCACGACCGACACGGCCAGCGCCGCAGATGACTGGGCGGGTCACCGCATGAAGGGCGTGAGGGCCTCGGACGATCGCGTCGAGATCGGTGATGCGCGGCATCTGATAGTTCTCGTGTGTGCCGTAGGCCGCGCCCTTACCGTCGGTGTTGTTCTTGACGAGAACGATGGGTTCTTCGCCCTGCTCCTCGAGACGCGCCATGACGCGCTGGGCGATGACTTCGCCCGCGCGATCCCACATAAGCGCATCGCGTGCTCCGAGCGTTTCGGGTGCGGAATACTCGGGATGAGCGTGATCAACGTACAGGCGTGCGCCGTTGGTCAAAACCGCTGTCGTCGCCGCCGGAAGTGCGAGCTCCTCGGCGGTGGGTCGAGCGACCCGCTCGGATCCGCCCGAGGGTGCAAGATGGTAGGGGTCATCGGTGAGCAAGGACGGGTCCACTGCGGCGCGGGACATACGCATGCCACGCAGATCGTTGAGGGGGTCCTCGCCCGTGTAGTCCCAGCGCACGACACCGGGCGCCCTCGGCGGGCGTGCCGAGGCGGCTCATCTCGCCGTAGGTGGTCACAACCTTCGTCGACAGAGCGATGGGATTTGCCCGCATCCCCGGGACGATAGACACCGTATTCGGTCTCGGTACCGATAATGCGTTCGCTGCTCATTTCACCGCTCCAATCGGCTTCACGCTAACAATCTCGGGAGCCAGGCCGCTGGTGCGCCCAGTCTTCGGGCGAGAGGTGGCCGCGAGCTCAGTGACTCGTTCATCTCCTCGTGGACTCCGCGCAGCAGATGATCCATGCTCAGACCACAAGATGCGCCCGTCAGCGCGTCCTTGATCGCATACTTTTTGGCTCGTTCGACGATCGCCAAAGCGATGAGAGCACCGGAGACGAGGTCGGACAGGGTAGATCCGCTTGTGGTCGCCGTTCACGAGGGTCGCAAGGAACAGCGCAGTCGTCTCGTTGCGGGCGTAGAGCGCGTCGACCGCGCGTACGCTCATCCCAGCCACGGCCTCGTCAATACCGCCGAAACGCTCGATTTCGGACGCGTGAATCGGCACCTGCGGGGTGAGGTACTTCGAGAAGATATCGAGGGCACCTGCGCGGTCGGGACGATCCACACGGATGCGCACGTCGAGGCGCCCCGGTCGCAGAACGGCCGGGTCGATCATGTCCGCGCGGTTGGAGGCGCCGATGATCACGACGTTGTCGAGGGATTCAACGCCGTCCATCTCGGCGAGAAGCTGCGGAACGATCATCGTTTCGACATCAGAGGACACACCCGTGCCACGCGTGCGGAACAGGGCTTCCATCTCATCGAAGAAAATGACGACGGGAGTGTCACCGGCTGCGAGCGTGCGTGCACGGGCAAAGATGGCGCGAGATCTGGCGCTCAGTTTCGCCGACGAACTGTTGAGCAGTTCGGGTCCCTTGATGGACAGGAAGAACGTCGAGGCACCTCCGCGCTTGGACAGGGAGTTGGCCACTGCCTTCGCGATGAGGGTCTTTCCAGATCCGGGAGGCCCATACAGCAGAATTCCCTTGGGTGGACGCAGACCAAACTGACGGTAGAGCTCCGGATGGTTAAAGGGCATCTCGATCGAGTCGCGCACCTGTGCGATCTGTTCGTCGAGGCCGCCAATGGCCTCGTAGGTAACGTCGGGAACCTCGGGGGTGAGGAGCTGCTCGACGTCCTCCCGCACGATTCGCTCGAATGCGATACCAGCGCGCGCATCCACGACGAGAGAATCGCCGGGACGCAGGTTACCGTGACGCAGCGGACCGGCAAGCTCCAGCAGGGTCTCAGCACCGCCTTCCGTCGCAACGAGCACACGGTCGGTACCGACCAGCTCCAAGACGGACACGACCTGTCCGCTGCGCGGAAAATCGTCGCCAGCGACGGCGATCGACGTGTCGTCGAGGCGGACCCACTGTCCATAGGACAGGTCCGTCACGTCAAGCTTGGGAGAGACCGCAACGCGCATGCGCTTGCCGCCCGATACGACCTCAATCTGACGCGCGGTGGGGAATGCCCGCACGAACGTTGCGAGAGTCTGCGGCGGACGTGAGACGTCCGCGAGCTCGCCCTGCAGACGAATGAGCTCGGTACGAGCCGTCGTCAAAGCGCTGGTGAGACGGCCGTTTTTTTCTTCGAGCGAGACCAGGCGCCGTTCGAGAGCCGCGCGATCATGAGTCTCATTCATCGGTCTGCGCCTCGCGTCCTTCCGACGCCCAGGTATCTGCCTGAGCAACGACGTCGCGGCGCACCTTGCGCACCTTCTTCTCGGAGTTCACGCGCTGACCGACCTTTTCGAGGGACCATTCCTGTTCATCGTCCCACGCACCGCCTTGGCCTTCCGCAGCCTTCGCCGGACGCGTCGAACGTTCCTGGGGCGTGACGCCGGGCGCGAGGAGACAGTGATGACGAGGAATCCGGTGTGAGCGACCATCCGGTGCTCGGGGCGCACGGCGAGGCCGTCGAGGTGCCATTCGCGGCGCATATCCTCCCACGCGATGGGATCAGTGAAGCGCTCGGAGGCACGCAGGTCCTCAACGAGGCGCGACATCTGCGTGACGGTAGCGACGTAGCAGACAAGGACGCCGCCGGGGATGAGTGCGTGCGTGATCGCCTCGATGTTCTCCCAGGGAGCCAGCATGTCCAGCACGATGCGATCAACGCTGCCTTCCTCGGCAGACCACAGCACCTCGTCGACGTCGCCGACACGCAGATCCCACGCGGGATGACGACGGCCAAACCATAGGTCGACGTTGGCGGCGGCAATGTCGGCAAAATCCTGGCGACGTTCGACGGAGATGAGACGGCCCTGCGGGCCAACCGCATCGAGGAGCGCCATGGACAGGGCGCCCGAGCCAGCACCTGCCTCGACGACGGTCGCACCGGGAAGATGTCACCCATGTGGGTGATAACGCCGGCATCCTTCGGATAGACGACCGCGGCGCCGCGGGGCATTGACATGACGTAGTCGACCTGGAGCGGACGCAGAATCTGGAACTGGCGTCCTTCTTCCGTGACGATCACCTGGCCATCGGGATGTCCAATGACGTCGTTATGGTTGAATCCGCCGCGGTTGGACTGGAACCGACCGCCGCGAACGAGAATCACTTGGTGAAAGCGTCCCTTTGGGGTCACGAACCTGAACGCGGTCGCCCTCAGAAAGGAGGCCTCGGCGGGTGGGCTGGCCAAAAATCGGTGGCCGACATTGAAGTATTACGCTGAATAGACATTACGTAAAGGATACCGCTTGCTCCCAGCTGCGCCCATGGCAGGACACAGATGAGGGCGGAAGGGGTTAGCGTGGTATTCATGACAGAGCTGATCGCCCCTCGCCCTGACGCCCGCACGTGGGAACCCGCACTATCCGCGTCGCGCGCCAAAGAGTACGAGCGTTGCCCGCTCCAGTACCGTCTTCATGTCCTCGACGGCTATCGGGGCCGGAGACCCGCGCAAAAAGCGCTGGGGACAGTCGTGCACGCGGTTCTGGAGGAGCTGTTCGCCCTCGAGCCGCGGGAGCGCACGCGCGAGAACGCACGCGCGCAGGTCACGCCGCAGTATGAGGCGTTGGCGACAAAGAATCCCGAGGTCTCACGCCTGTTCTCAGACGAAGCGGACCTGCAGGCGTGGCTTGATGATGCGCGATCACTCATTGATGGATACTTCGCGATCGAGGCGCCCTCAGTGGATTGAGCCGAGCGGCGCAGTGAGCAGCAGGGTGACGACGACGACCGAGCGCGGGGTGCGGTTGCTGGGTTTCATCGACCGTGTCGATCAGGCCCCGACGGACGTCTGCGCGTCGTGGACTATAAGACCGGGAAGGCACCCGGTCCACGCTATGTCGGCGAGGCCCTCTATCAAATGCGTTTCTACGCTCTGCTGCTTGCACGCACACAGGTATTGCCCTCGCGAATGCAGTTGGTCTACTTGCGAGCTGGGCAAGTGATCACGCTGGACCCGACGGCCGAAGAAATCCATGATTTTGAGCGCCAGATCGATCAGCTGTGGGATCGTATTGAACGCGATATTGAGCAGGATTCGTTTGCGCCGCGCAAAAATCCGCTGTGCAATTGGTGCGGCGTACGTCTCGCTGTGCCCGGTATTCGGTGGGACCACTCCCCGATGCCGCCGCAACACGCGCAGTGGCTAGCGCGCACTCGGCTAGGCTAGAAAGCATGGAACTGAAGCAATATGGACATAGCGGGCTGTACGTGTCCGCGCTCGGATTGGGCACCCTGACGTGGGGGCGCGATACCGATGGGCCCGAGGCCCACGACATGCTCAAGACTTTCGTCGAAGCTGGCGGAAACCTGGTCGAGTGCTCGCCCACTCACGGTGACGGAATTGCCGTCGACGTCCTCTCAGATGCTCTGTCGACTGTTGGTCGCCACCGCGTCGCTCTCGCGTGGAGGGGCGCAGTGCGGCGTGCCGGGAAGGTGCGTGGGTGAGCGCCGCGGGCCGTGGAGATCTTCTGCGGAGCCTTGATGACGCGCTTGCCCGGCTCGACACGGATTACGTCGATATGTGGCTCGTCGAGCCGCGTCCGGAAGTCCCACTCGAGGAGACGCTCGAGGCGGCGACGCTGGCTTACCGCAGCGGCCGTGCCCGTTACGTGGGATTATCGCGCGCATCCGAATGGGAACTCGCCGAGGCCGTGACGCGCGGTGTATTGGGCGCCTCGCTCCCATCTCAGTCGTTGAGGTAGCGTTCTCACTGGCGAATACCTCCGCGGCGCTGACAGTTGCAGAGCTGTCGAACAGAGGCGTCGGCGTCATCGCTGCTTCGCCTCTGGCGGGAGGCGCGCTGACCGGCAAATATCGTCACACCACTCCAGCGGATTCGCGTGCAGCATCACCGCATTTGCGTCACATGGTCGAACCCCTATCTGGGGGACAGGCACGCACCGTTATCGAGGCGGCGTCGCGTGCGGGTGCCGGTCTGGAGCGCTCGACCGGCGACGTTGCGTTGGCGTGGGTACGCGACTTTCCCCGGCGTGAGTGCCGCGCTCGTTGGTCCTCGTACCCTGCCGACAGTTGGAAACTCTCCTCGATTTTTCAGATCCGTTGCCGGAGCCAATCCGCCAGGTGCTGACGGAGGTCGCCGTGCTGTAGCCGGATCTCCCTGCAAAGAGCCCTGCCATCACGAATTCTTGGGGATGCGATGACTGGCGCAGTCGCTCGATCTGGAGGGTCGGCATGGGGGTGGGCCCGAACCAACCGGTTCGGGCCCACCCCCTGCGTCTAAAACCGAAAAGATTAATCAGTCGTCGACTTCGATGAAATCGTCGTCGTCTTCTTCCTCAGTCTCCTCCTCATCCTCGTAGTCGTCCTCGTCCTCGTCAGAATCATCGAGGATGTCGAAGGGCAATTCGACCCCGAGCTGGGTAAAGAGAATGTCGTCGTAGGTGAAGAAGGCGTCGCGCAGCGCCAGCTCAGCTGCTTCGAGCGCGGCGTCGTCGGCCTCGTCTCCATCGCGGGCGATGTCGAAGTGGTTCTCGAAGGCGTTCAGCAGGCGCGTCAGCGCGCGGCGAGGATCTCCATTCATGGCACTCATTCTACCGTGAGACGGCGCACTTTATCAGGGGAGGTTGAGCTGCGAACGAATGACGGACACCATGAGGTCAGTTCCCTTGATTTTCGGCGGTCTGATCGGCACCGAGAATGCGGGTCTGGCCGTCAGCATCAAGCAGCTGCGACGCGCCCATGTTCGGACCGAGGGCAAGATGACCCATTCCTTCGTCGGCTGGTAGATGGCGTCGGGCGTCTCTCCCTCAATCTGCGCAGTGATGTTTGCGATGACGACGCGCGCCTGCTGGCGAGCTGCGTCGGCGCGCTTGGATTCGCGCACGTCCGTCAGATCACCCACGGCGTAGACGTTCGGGTGGTCGACGACCTGCATGGTGCCGTCCACACGAATGGTGCCGTTTGGGTTCATGACGGATTCGTAATCGGAGCCGATCAGGAAGCCGGTGTTGGCCCGCGCACCGTAGCACTGGAACCACAGGTCCGCCTCGATTACCTCGCCGTTCTTGGTTTCGACCATGAAGTGACCCAGATCCCCGACGTTCTGCGGGGGCAGGTAGGCCAGCTCAGAGCCGGTCACGACACGCACACCGAGGGTGCTCAGCTGCTCGCTGATCTCGTTGCGCAGCGCGTCGGTGTAGCCGGGGGTGCCCAGAATCTGATCGGAGGCCTCGACGATCGTGATGTCCAGGCCCGGGAAGGCGTTGGCGAGCTCTCCGGTCAGCTCGATGCCGACGGTGCCACCGCCGACGATCATGACCGAGCGGGCGCGGCCGAGGTTCTCGTGGAGCTGCTCGAGGCGCGCCTTGGCCACGGACGAACGATAGGAGGAGTACTTCGCGGGGAACGGATAGCTCGATCCGGTCGCGAACACGACGTAGTCGGCCTCGATCGGGTCGTGGCCGAAGACGTGAACGGTCGTGCCGTCGACACGTGAGACGAGTGCCGCGCACGACCTCGCCGCGGTGCAGGAGGTTCGTGTAGGGCATGAAGATCGCGCGTTCCCACACGGTGTCGACCGCGGCGCGCAGAGCCGCTGCGTGGTGGACGAACTGGTCCTTCTGTTCGATGAGAACGACGTCCGCGAGGGGATCAAGCCCCTTGGCGACCGTGACGCCTCCGTAACCTCCGCCGATGACTGCGACGCGTGCCATGTCTTTCCTCCTTATGAGTGGACCGCGTCTATTGTGTCACCTGGCGGGCACGAATGCGCGTGGTAGGGACTTAAGTCCGATCCGCATCGTCGTCAGTCCCGCTCGAGGCCCAGGCCGCGCGCAACATTCGGCGGGAAGAAGTTGGGCCCTTGAGCACCTTTCCGTCCTCACGCAGCTTGACGGAGCCATCCGGCATGAGCTTGGACAGGTTCGATGCCCTGCACCTCAGCGAGCACGGGTCGAGGTCCATTCCCGACTCGATCGCCATGCCGTAGATAACGTAGATGAGGTCTGCGAGCGCATCGGCCGCTTCGATGACGTCGCGTTCGCCGTCGTCCGCCGCGACAGCCTCGGCGGTCGCCGCCTCGATAATGGCGCGGGCCCGCTTTGCCATAGACGGCACCCATCAGCTCCGCGAATTCCTCGGCAATGAGGCTCATGCGCATGCCGAGACGATCGTAGGACAGCGTCGGATCGTCGAACGATCGAATCGGCATCGAGTAGGTGCGGTGGAACTCCCTTGACGAGCTCCATTGGGCTAGGCGCTCCCCCGGTGATGTTCGAGGCAGTGGTGTCCTTCTCGGTCATGCAAGATCCTTTCGAGACTGCTCCCAGGCGGTGGCCAGGATGTTGGTAAATGCGGTTGTCGTCTGATGTCCGTCGACGAGGAATTGGGCATTAAACACGTAGGTTGGAACGGAGGTGACACCCATATGCATCGCCATCTGGAAGTCAGAATAAACGCGGGAAGCCCATTCTTCCTCGCCGACGGCCAGTGCGGCGAGTTCCGGTGGCATACCAACGTCCTGCGCGCATCCGATGAGAACCTCGGGGTGTGACTACGTCGAGCCCCATTTCGAAAGTGAGCTCGCATGATCGCCTCGGCCACCTTCACGTGCAGAGACGACGGGCCAGCGACCGTATCTGCGTCAATGTCCGCGTCGTGAGCGGCAGCGATCACGCGGTGCGCGCGCGAGCTCGGAGCGATAACGAGGTTATCGAAATCGAAGCGGATTCCCTCGCGCGCACCCAGGGCCTGCATGCGTTCGTCAGCCTCGCGTACTTCTTCGAGCGTTGCGGCACCGGCCTCGACGAGGGCGACAATGCGCGGCTTGTCGACGGCCACGTCCAGGTCGGGGTCGAGGAGGAATGCGTGCAGGAAGATCTCAACGTTGTCGCGATGGTCGAATTGTTCGAGAGCAGCACGCAAATGCCGCAGCCCCAGGTAACTCCAGGGATCACAGGTGTCGAGCCACATGTCAATACGCACGGCGTCTCCTCGTCGGTGATATGGAAAACCCCGGAGCCTTTCGGCCCCGAGGGCATCTCGTGCGCGGAGGGGACTTGAACCCCACCCTCGTAAAATGAGGACTAGCACCTCAAGCTAGCGCGTCTGCCTATTCCGCCACCCGCGCAGGTGAGCGATGCGAACCGTTGCGATCCGCAAGCGAGTAGAAGCTTAACACGATGTGGGCGACATGTGCCAATCGAAACTAGGAGTCTTTTCCGCCGCCGCGCAGACGCGCATCGAGAGTCGCAAAAACCTTTGCAATTGCGTCGATATCGGCGTCCGTCATGCCGTCCAGAAGGTACTCACTGACGGTCTGCTGATGCAGTTCTGTGGCAGCAAGCACGGTTTCTATGCCCCTGAGTGGTCAGGCACGCGTCATATCCGCGGCGATCAGTCTCGGAAGGAATGCGCTCTACCCATCCATCTCGTGACAGGTTCGAAACGAGGTAGGTGACACGCGACGGCGAATAGACGACGCGATCAGCCAACTCCCCATGCGCAGGCGGTGGCCGGGAGCCTCCCAGAGCGCCAAGAGAATGTTGTAGTCAGGCATAGAGACGCCGTAGGTGCGCTTGAGGCGCGTCTCGAGAATGCCCTGCAGGCGCCCGGACGCCTCGAAGAAGACTCGCCATGCGGCAGCGCGCGCGCTATTGGCTTCGACGATTGGTGCTCAGTCGTACTCGTGATTCCATGTCTCCCTCCTCGTGGTCGTGTCGGATGCTTCTCTCGGGATAATAGGGCATAGTGACTAAGAAAGCACCAACAACACGGGGGAACCACGTGTCTTTATCCATTTCTGTTGTCCTTTTTGACGTAGACGGAACAATTGTTGATTCCGCTCCAGCTGTGATGAACGCTTTCCGTGGCGCACTGTCAGACTACGATTTACCGATCCCCGACGATCAGCGCCTTCGCACGTATGTTGGCCCTCCGCTGTGGTATTCCTTCAGCGACCTGGGCTACGAGGGTGAGCTTCTGGCTAACCTGGTGAGCGGCTATCGCGCCCGATACCAAGCCCACTATCTCGATCCCGAGCCCTTCCCCGGCGTCATTGAATTGCTGCACGACCTTCATCGCGCGGGTATTCCGCTGGCGACCGCAACGTCGAAGCAGGCCCCGATGGCGCTTGCGCAGATGGAGCACCTCGGATTATCCGAAGTTTTTTTGACGTGATCGCAGGTGCCACCCCGATCCCGCATCGAGTAAAGCAACCGTTATTCGCGAGGCCTTGACACGCTTGGAGGCCCGCGGCGTCGACACCTCTCACCCCGTGATCATTGGCGATTCGATCTGGGAGTGCGCGGCGCACAAGAAGCCGGAATCCCGGTGATCGGCGTTGGCTGGGGCTACGCAACCGAGGATGGCCTCGACGAGGCGGATGCCGTGTGCCAGACGGTCGAGGAGCTGCGTTCCTTCATACTCGATGGGGTGGCAAGGCACGCACGCTAACGAAAAATCTCGTGATTTCACCTCGACGGGGAGCGCAACGGGCGTGATCTTGAAGGCCTGAATATTGATCGCGCCGTCTCCCCACTCGAGCGTTCCGCGGACAAGCAGTGCGTTCGACTCCAGGCACACGCGCCGGAATTTTGTCCACGCACCCACCGATACGGAGATATTGACGAACCCCGTCTCGTCCTCGAGGGACAGAAAAGTAATTCCTGCGCCCGTGTGGGGGCGCTGGCGGTGGGTCACCGCCCGGCGACATCGACGATGCACCCAGCGAGGTGATGCCCCAGTTCACCGGCGCGCAGGACAGACTCCAGGCAACGAGTCGCGCACGTACGTGAAAGGGTGCGTCCCCGGGTCAGCCCTGGTCGACGCGACGTCTGAGCGCATGCGCTCAGCCTCCGACAGCGAGGGCAGATCGGGCACGGTGGATCCCACCTCCGTGCCGGGAAGGAAAGGCTGCCACTGGCCCGCCCGAGCGGAGGGTTGCGCGAGTGCCCCGGCTGCCCATGCTCCCTCGCGCCGCCCCACTCCTAGGCATTCGAGAGCTCCGGCCATCGCGAGCTTTTCCATGTTGGAGGAGCTCACGTGTGCACGGCGAGCCAGGTCCGCCTGGCTCGTGAACGCTCCCTCGCGCCGGGCTGCGACAATGCGCTCGGCGGCTGCCCCTAGGCCTCGCACCTGCGAAAGGCCGATGCGCACCGCGAGGTCGCTATCGACATCGAGGGGACGACACCGCGCGTTGGAAGTGACTGCGCGCGTCCCTCGCGGTACGCCTCCCCGGTGTCTGCGCCCTCCATGCGCTGCACACTCGCGTCGACGAGAGAGTCGTTGACCGACGGCCCGACGACGCGTACCCCGTGCCTGCGCGCGTCCTGCACGAGGGTTGCAGGAGAGTAGAAGCTCATTGGCTGCGAAGCTAAAATCGCGGCGTAAAAAGTGCTCGGGGGCGTGAACCTTTAGCCAGGATGATGCGTAGACGATGTGCGAACGAAAAGGAATGAGATTCGGGAAACCCAAAGTCTGCGAAGCCCTTGAGCTGCTCAAAAATGCGCTCGCGTGTGGGCGCATCGATCCCCGTTCCTCCATGCCAGCCATGAGGTCCCCTTGAGGGCCTCCATGCGTTCTGGACTGCGCTTGGCCCCCATCGCGCGACGCAGCTGATCGGCGCGCGCACCAGACAAACCTGCGGCATCCGTCGCAATGCGCATGAGTTGCTCCTGAAAGAGTGGAACGCCGAGCGTCTGCCGCAGCGCTGGCTCGAGGAGCGGGTGCAGATAGGTAACCTCCTCGCGTCCTGATCGGCGCCGCAAATAGGGGTTGACTGAGCGTCCCTGGATCGGCCCCGGTCTGATGAGAGCGACCTCCACGACGATGTCATAGAAGCAACGCGGCTTCAGCCTCGGGAGTGTGTTCATCTGTGCGCGCGACTCCACCTGAAATACGCCGACCGTATCGGCCGCGCATAGCAGGTCATACACGCGCGGTCTTCCTCCGGTAACGTATGCAGGCCCACAGGCTGATCGCGACGTCCGTGCACCTGTCGTTGCGCCCAGCCACGCAGGTGCGGATTAACGTAATCCTCCCGCGCGTCAGATGCTCGCAGCTCGTCGAAGGCGATGCGCAGCGCTGTGAGCATGCCAAGCGACAGCAGGTCGAACTTCACGAGTCCCGCATCCGCGCAGTCCTCCTTATCCCACTGGAGGACTGTGCGCCCGGGCATAGATGCCCAGCCAACCGGGCAAATTCGTGACACCGGTTGATCGGTGAGCACCATGCCTCCCGAGTGGATTCCCATGTGTCGAGGCAGTCGCGATAGCGCGCGGGCCGCTTCTCTCACAAGTTCGGGGGCCTCTCCCCTGCCCTGAGACCAGGCCGTGGCCGTACCTGCGGGGTAGCCTAGAGCCCGTGCAGCGTCGCGGATTGCCGAGCGCGGGCGATACGTGATGACGTTCGCGACTTGAGCCGCGCGATCCCTCCCCAAACGTGTCGTACACGTACTGGATGACCTCTTCTCGTCGGCAGGCTTCGATGTCGACGTCGATGTCGGGTGGGCCCGAGCGCGCATCCGACAGGAAGCGCTCAAACAAAAGATTGTGGCGCACCGCGTCCACTGCCGTGATCCCCAAGCAGTAGCACACCGCGGAGTTGGCGGCACTACCCCGCCCCTGGCACAGGATGCCGTTGCGGGCGCAAAAGTCAACGATGTCTTTGACAATGAGGAAGTAGCCCGCAAAGCCGAGACGCTCGATGATCCCCAGCTCGTGATCGATCGTCTCCCACGCCCGGGGATGCTGCGCACGAGATCCATAGCGCTCGCGGGCCCCCTCGTAGGCACAGTGTGCAAGCCACGTGTTCGAGTGTGCCCGTCGGGGACACGGGTCCGGGGTAGGCGCGGGGCGACAAGACGTAGGTCGAAAGCGCACGAGGCAGCGACCTCACAAGCATTATCGAGCGACTGCGGTAGGCCCGTGCAGCCTCGCCATCTCGGCGGCGAGCGCAGGAAGGAACGGTGGGCGCCCAGGTGGGCTTCCGCCTCGTCTAAGGACACGCCGAGCCTGGTGGCCGTAAGGATGTCACCGAGCGCCTGCTGTGAGGGCGAGGACATGCGCGCTCCCGTTGTCGCCACAAGTCGAGTTCCGCACGCACGCGCAAGGTCCGCCAGCGTGTCTGCAACCTCGTCTTCGTCCCCGCGCGACGCCTGCCATTCGACGAGGACATGGTCGCGCCCAAACGCATCCACGAGGCCGTCGAGGACACGGCGCGCGGACGCCGTACCACCCGCTCGTAGAGCACGTATGAGTGGGGCCCCGCCTGCCGCCGGTGAGGACGATGAGGTCTCCTCCAGCTCCACTGAGATCAACGAGGCTGTAGCGGGGCTGCGCTCGCCTGGCGCGCAGAGCGCTCGCTTACTCATGGCTCCCACGAGATTCGCGTAGCCGCTGGGACTGGCGGCCAAGATCGGCAGGCGTATCCCCGGTTCGTCTGCTCCGGAAGCGAGTCCCCAGCCCGGAGCAGATGAGCCGAAACAAATATTCCACAGGGCATCTCGATGCGAGCGTCAGCTCGGCCCCGTAGACGATGGGCAGGCCAGCTTCGCGGGCGGCCATGGTCGTCTGGACCGTCGAGAACATACCGTCAACGTCGAGAATAGCGAGAGCATCGAGTCTCAGGCGCGCAGCTTCTTCCACCATCCGCGCGGGTTCATCGGTCCCGTCCAGGAAAGTGAAAGCGCTGTGCGCGTGCACTCTGCGTAGCGTCGTTCCGTGGTCACCCACCTATTATATCGAACAGGTGTTCGATTCAATTGTTGGTGACGATGAGTGCTCGCAGAGCCAGCGCGCATCGAACAGGCGCTCCCGGTCACGGACACACAAGCCGTATGCTGGAGGCATGGACTCCATGCTCGCAGCGTCGCTCCGCTCCCCGGCGAACTGGTGTCGACAGAACGCCCCGTCCCGACACTCTGGCCCCCCGCGATGTTCTTCTCACGGTTGAAGCAACAACCCTGTGTGGCACGGACCTGCGCATCGCGATCGGGACAGAAGACCAACGGCGTCACCCCCGGAGTCGTTCTCGGCCACGAAATTGTTGCTCGCGTCTGGCGCATCGGAGACGAACTCACTGCAGGTGTTGACGTTCCCGCGCCGGGGACGCAGGTCGGCCTCGCGCCGGAAATTGCCTGCGGCCACTACGCGCCCCCTGCACCAGCGGGCGCTCCAACGTGTGTGCGAACATGCGCCTGTTCGGGACTGGGGTCGACGGAGGCCTCGCGACCTCGTCGTCGTCCCGAAGAAGCTTTCGCGTCATCACTCCCCGTCACTGCCGGATCTCGCACCCTTCATCTCGCTCTCGTGGAGCCCGCTCTCGTGCTGCATGCGCAACGACGCGCCTACCGATCGATGCGATCGTCGCGCGTTCTCGATATCGACCGGCCCGATCGGCCTCATCCATTGCGCGCTCGCGGTTGACGCCGGGCGCGAGTCATGGCGTGTGGCAGGCAGGCGCGGCTCGAGCCTGCGCGCGCGATGGGAGCTGAGTTGACGACCGCAGCTCGGGCGACGATCTTGTGCGCAACGTCCTCGCGTGGAGCGATGGCGCCCGGAGCGGACGTCGTCATCATCGCGGTCGGAGCCCCCAGACCTCGTCTCCGTTGCCGCTCAGTGTGCACGCATCGGCGGCCACATTTCCTTCTTCGCTGGCTTCCCCGCCGGCGCGATGGCCGATATCGACCCCAACCTTGTTCACTACCGCGAGCTCACCATCAGCGGCAGCGCCAACGCGACCCTCGATGACTACGCGGCGGCGGTTGATGCCCTCTCGAGCGGACGCATCGACCTGTCACCGCTCATCACGCACGAGTATGAGCTGTCCAACGTCAGCGACGCCCTCGACGCCGTGCGCACTCGCGCTGGCCTGAAGGTCGCCGTACGCCCCGCTGGCGGAACGCCAGCTAGTCGAGAAGACCGCGCAGGTCCGCCTCACTCAGGCGCGCTCCCGTTCCGGTCCCATTCATGACGGATGAAATGAGCTGTCGCTTGCGGTCCTGAAGCTCCACGACCTTCGCTTCGATCGTATCCGTCGCGACCATCCGATAGACGTTGACCTTCTTCGTCTGGCCGATGCGATGCGCACGGTCGATCGCCTGTTCCTCAGCGGCAGGATTCCACCAGGGATCCATGACGTACACATAATCCGCCTCGGTGAGGGTCAGGCCAGAGCCTTCGGCCTTCAGCGAGATGAGGAATACTTGGGCATCGCCCGAGCGGAACTTTTCGATGACCTCAGCGCGACCACGCGTCGACCCATCGAGCTGCACGACGGATATTCCGCGGCGCGTCAGCATGTGTCGGATGCGTTCCAGGAACGAAGTGAACTGGCTAAACACCAACGCCTGATGTCCGAGTGGCACGATCTCGTCCAGGCGATCCGCCAGGTACTCGATTTTGCCGACCCCACGTGCGCATACGACCTCGACGAGAGCCGGATCAAGCGCTAGCTGCCGCAGCCTCGTAATCGACGCAAGCACACTCATTCGGTTCGCATCCACGTCTCGCAGCAGGTCGAGAATCCGCGCGCGCTCGCGGGCCAGATACTGGTCGTAGATATGGCGGTGTTCCTTGCCTAAATCGACGCGCACAATGTCGACGATCTTATCGGGCAGATCCGGAGCGACCTCCTTCGTGCGCCGCAGCACGAAGGGCGCAACATAGGCCGTCAGACGCCCGAGCATCGCCGGATCCGCACCGTTTTCGATGGGCCTGCGCACCTGCTGCTGGAATGTCTCCCACGGGGGCAGGAGGCCGGGGCACGTCAAGGGAAAGCAACGACCACAGGTCTCCCAGCGAATTTTCGATGGGGTACCCGACACCGCCAACTTCCAGGGCGACTCAAGATCGCGAAGCGCCTCGGTAGGTTGCGGTGCGAGGGTTTTTCACCGCTTGCGCTTCATCGATGACAACTCCACCGAGGTGCACCTGGTTCCACTGCTCCGCCTCCAGGCGGGCAAGCGGTAGGAGGCTAACGACGATATCCGCATCGGCAACCTCCTCACCGATCGTTGTCCCACGGCGCGTAGCCGTTTCCGTCACCGCGCGCACGCGTAGGTGCGGTGTGAAGGTGCGTGCCTGGTCTATCCACACGCCGACGAGACGGAGGGTCAGCGCCACGACGAGAACGGGCGAGGGATCGCCAGCGGGTGGCATGCGCTCGCAGCGCTGCCACGGCCGACAAGATCTGAACGGTTTTACCCAGGCCCATGTCATCAGCCAGAATTCCACCGATGCCGCCGGACAGGCGAGCCGTCAACCACGCGTGCCCGCGCCGCTGATACGGGCGCAGGATCGAACTCAGCGATGGCACTCGGCGGCACACCTCTATCCGCGGAGCCGTCGCGCGCGGAGCAATCCGCGTCCTCCACGCGTCGCTGATGCTCACGTGGTCGGAAGCGCTCGCGAATAGATCGACGACGCCGACCTGCATCGGCGTGAGCCTGACCCCTCGCCGTCCCACCCCGCCAGGGTGCGCGCCTTCGAGCAACGTCGCCAGGATCGAATACGTTCGCCGTCGAGGCGTACCCACGTTCCCTCGACCTCGACGTAATCCTGCCCGCCTGCAATCGCTTCAAGCGCATCGCGAACGCTGATCGTGACGCGTCCGAGGCGCAGGCGCACGTTGAGGTCAAACCAGTCACGCTGGGCTGGATCAACGCTCACATCGACATCGAAGCCGTCTTCTCGTACGTCAATGGCACGCACATCCTCCGCAACGTCCCACACGAGGCCATCGATACCCTCGGAATCCACAACCGCCTCCAAAAACGCGGGAACACGCCACGGAGACAGCCTCCCCGTCGTCGGAGGGGCGGTCCACAGGGCGGAGTCCAACCCACGTCCCCACAACTCGACGCGACCCACGATCTCGGCCACGGCCTCGTCCTCCGCGCAGTGGGCCACGGGAGTGCGCGAGCGTGACTCACCCTGACGATACTCGGCCCACCAGCGCACAACGACAGATTCCCCGTCGCGTCGCACCGTGCCCACGAGCGACACGTCCGGGCGAGCCTGAGCGTCAAAACTGCCATCGGAGGAAGCCACCGAAAAACGCCTGACGAGGGCGGGCAGTCACGTGCCGCGAAACTGTGCGACATCTGCGGCGGGAACGTGCGAGGCCTCGATCGGAGGAAAGCCGTCGAGCGTTCCCACCCCTCAATGCGCGCGATTCCGCGCCCTCCATCCAGCAACAGCACACTCGCGTCGCGGTCGATACGCGGCCTCGTGAGCACCTCGTCTCCATTACGCGCGACGACTCTGACGTCAAGGCCGTCGGAACCTGAGCGCACATCGATGTCCGCGTCCCAGGTCGTGTGCGAGAGCACCACCAACTCACCGGCGTCGGGCGAGGCGTAGAGCTCAACCCCGGCCCGAACCAGGCGTGCCAGCCACGCGTAGGCATGCTCGCCCAGCGAACTGAGCGTCACCTCCGTGCGCGAGTGCCAGGAACGCGATTCACGCGACAGTCGGTACCCCTCGCGCATGAGAGAGACATGCGTGGGGTCTAGCCATCCGTCACTGACGCCCACTGCGTCGCCGTCAGATCGAGCCCGAAGCCCTCTTCGTCGTCCACCCAGATGAGGAGCTTCGGCGCAACGGGATGAGAGATGGCTCGACCCCGGGATCATGCGCATCAACGACGAGGGCCAACGGCTCGCCCAGGCGGTCGCGGTCGGGCCCAGCATCTGCTCGAGGACCACGGCTCACTCAGGCACCGAGCGCTGCTTGTTGCGGGCATCCTCGCGTCCGACAATGAGCGTCGCGACCGTATGGGGACAGTCACTGCGCAGCGGGCATGCACACGCGAGGAGGGACGCACAGTGCCCTGTGCGACGCGCACACGATAGGTCAGCCCAGCTTCCTTCACACGTGCTTCAGCCTGTTCCCCATCCTCGCTCCAGGAGAACTCTCGAACCGCGCCTGCGCGCGCTAAACGCAGGCCATTTGCCCACGCCGCCGGGCCGACGAGGGGCCATCATGTCATCGTCCGACATCGAGGCCAGCGTGTGTGACAGGGATACCATCCTTTCAGTCTACGGCACCCGTCACACACGGCACCGGCTCACTGGGTCAGTCCTTCCAAGGCCCACTCCCTCCTTTCCAGACCAGGAGCACATCCCGACCATCCTCGAGCACAGCCCTCATGTAGGCCCGAGGACGTTCCTGCGCCCACCAGCGCCCTCCCACCGGCCAGGGGCCCTCCACGCGCGATGGCGACTCGGCGTCCCTTCCTCGGTGCAGATCGCGCAGAGTCGTACTCGCTCACAAGATAAGCGGGAGCTGCGCTCAGGGCTCCCTCTGATCAACACGTACATCGTCGAATGCGCCCGATGCGCCGACGACCCTCACGCGAGCAGGGGGCATCGAAAAGAGTTGCCGGAGACTGAGCAACACCACCTTCCCATGCCCTTCACGCGAACGCAGGCGAGGCTCACTCCCCCATCTGGCCATCACAACGCGACTGCGCGGGTCATAACCTCCCTGCACGCGCGGGAACCAGGGAGCGCATCCGGACCCGCTAGCCCCTGGATGCGCACGACGCTGCGCGAGACATCGCGCTCGCGATCTGACCGCCCCGCACAGCGCCGTCATACTCTGCCCCCACTCGAGAGATCGCATGCAGTGAGGCGAATGCAGGTCACCACGCCACTGGGGCCCTCAACGCCAGACGTCCATCCCGCAAGTGTCCAGCGCACGCGCAGGGCAACGTCATCAGGTGCGCTCAGTCGCACCCGCACCACGTGCGAGTACGCTGCCCGCCTCCGGCATCCTCCACATCGATGCGCAGCGTCTGAGAGACAAGACCTCCCTGCCCCAGCCTCAGCGTCAGATCTCGTGCGATGCGTTGGACAGGAACCATCATCGTGTCGATGGACTCCCTCCCGCCTCAATGACACGTTCCACCGTGATGTCGGACTGAATGCGCGCGGCAGGTGCGATCCCACTGTCGCCTCCGGAGGCGAGGTTCCAGAGCGCTTCACCGACATCCCCAAAACGTTCACACACACGACCACGACCCAGCGCAAGAAAATCCGCACAGGTGTTGATGCCCAGGCCCCTGCAACAGATCAAGAGTGTCAGCCGCCCTGTCTGTCATCACGGCAGGAACGGCCCACATCGCATCACGTAACGGTATGCGTCCGAGGAACGATTGGTTATCTTCGCAGGGGACAATGCGCCCCTCGCGTGCGGCCGCCAGGGACGCGACTGGCCCATCGGCAATGCCGACAAAGCATTCAACCCCGACGGCCTCTTCGATCGCCGACACCAATGCCGAGGCGGCGGCTTCCTCACTCCCATGCCAGCGAGCAGGACCTCGCACCCGACATCTGGCCAGCCCTGGGCGCACGCACTCCACACCGGCCGCCACCGAGTCAGGCATCGATAACGCGCGCTAAATGCCCGGGCCTCGCGGTCGGGACTCGCGCGGCAGGCAGAGGAGATCGGGGCATAAGTACGTCGCTTCCCGAATGCTCATGCCGCTCCTGACTCCGGCACTCCGAGCAGCAAAACTGGCGACCTCGATGCGATCAGCGTGCACAACGGCTCCGGCTCCACCCGGCGGCAGGTCGACCACGAGGCAGTGGACAGGCCAGTCGGGCACCCACACCACCATGTCGCGCACCCTAGACCACCACCGCATCCGTCGATGCTCCGCAGCGACGCGCGAAAGCCCCGGCCAGAGACGCAGCGTCACGATGGTGCGCCCCAGTGAGCGGGCCCGCGCCGCCAGAGTCCGCTGCTGCGCTCCGGACAGTTCAGGAACATCGAGACAGACGACGTCACAAGCATCGACTAGAAGGGCACACAGGTCCCCACCTGATGATCCTTGTGTGCGTTCAACACAAGAACGCGATCGAGGTCCATCCCTGCTGCCCTGCCCACTCCCAGCCAATATCACCGACCCCGCAGAAGCCGATCCAACGCACCGGACGGGCATGCCTCCATCAGCAAAACGAATGAGCTCAGATCTGTTCGACGGCCCCAAAAAGGATCGGAGAGGTGCCAGCGCGTATCTGCTCGATGTCGTCGCGCACCCGCAGGCCCACCGCCTGTTCAGCACGGTTCAGTACGTCGCGCGCCGCAAAGTAACCGAGCATGCGCGTCGGTCATCACTCCCCCTTCCCACAGTAGAACATGTGTTCGATAGGGGAAGTGTAGAACCACGCTCACACATCTGCGTCTCGAACGCCGTTTGAGCGCGGATAAGTCACAATGGAGACACGAAGAAAAGGAGCACGCATGAACATCGACCAGCGTCCCCACGCCCCCACCCCCTACGAAGGCCTGAATGTTCCCACGTTCACGCTGACATCGAACACCTCACCGACGGCGCTCCGATGCCCGAATCGGCGACGGCCGAGGCAGGCTCCCTCTCCCCGATCTCACGTGGCACGGGTTCCCGGAGGAAACGGCGAGCTTCATGCTGACTTGTTTCGATCCGGACGCCCCAATCCCTCAGGATGGTGGCACTGGACGATCCCTCGACATCCCATCATCCACTGACCCACCTGAGGCGGGCGCGGGTGCATCCGACCTCATGCTGGACGGACCGGCTTTCCATTTGCGCGGCGACGCAGGTGAAGCGTCCTGCTTCGGAGCGCTCCCCCGCCTAAGCGACCGTCCTCACCGCTACGTGATCACGGTGCACGCCTCGACACTGATTCGCTGGGAGCTCGACGACGACGCGACCCCGGCCATGGCCTCGTTCGTGGCACTCGAGGCATACGATCGCAGCGCATCCCTGACCGTTACCCACCAGGCCTGAGGACCATGCTGCACATTATTTTTTGGGAGCCGGAAATCCCTGGAAACACGGGAGCCGCGATTCGCCTGTCCGCATGCACGGGTTCCATGCTGCACCTCGTCAAGCCTTTAGGCTTCGACATGGACGATGCAAAACTTCGCCGTGCGGGCCTGGACTACCACGACCTTGCACGTGAAGGTTCACGACTCCCTGGACGAGGCGCTCGCCGAAGTTCCGGGACGCGTCTGGGCACTCACGGGCCACGCAGCCACCATGTACTCCGACGTCGCCTACGCCGACGGAGACGGCCTACTGTTCGGACGCGAGTCGGTAGGACTGTCCGAAGACGCGATGCATCATCCGCGCGTGGAGGATCGCGTGCGCATTCAGATGGTTGATGGGGTACGCTCCCTCAACCTGGCAAACTCTGCATCGATCGTCCTGTACGGAAGCATGGCGCCAACTCGGGTTCCCGTGTGGCGTCTAAGCCGATAGGGCAACAGAAACGAGGCCCGGGCGAATCACCGCTCCGGGCCTCGTTTATTGCGCGTCATCACTCAGTCAGGCCGCACCTCAGCCTGCTTTCCATGGCGAGACGGCGCTCAACCTGCTCAGCGAGAGAAACGATCCTGCGCGGGTTCGAGCGCCACATCCAGATCAAGCCGATGATCGACACGACGAGGGGCAGATAGTAGAAGTCCATACCAAAGCCGGTCCAGGCGGAGCGGGCGGAATTCAGCTCATCGAGACCGAGCGAAGCAACCCACAAAAATGACCGGAATGGCGATCGACAGGGCAATCGTCACCCAACCAACCACACGCATCCGTCGCCCGTTATGGGTCAGCGCAGTGGCCGCGATGAGATAGTCAATGCCCGCGAGAGCGCAACGATACGCGGACCCCAGGGTTGTCCCTGCGCATGAAAAAGGTCGATGATTGCCATCACGAGAATCCAGGCCCGAGGAGCCAAAACATAGCGATAATAATGCGGCCGAGGCCCAGGGACGGCAGGCGCTGATCGCGCGCACCGACGGCCTCGTTCGTCGTGCCGCGTCCGTGCACAGGTCTGATCCTACCGACAGCATTGTCGCGGCGCATCGCATGAGCGATGGGTGCCGCGAGCAACTATGCTGTGTGGCCTGAAGCACCGCGATGGAACACCGAGCTTCAGGACAGCGTTGCACAAACGTGGGACAATGGGCCTATAAGGACCGTGAGGCCCGCCATGAAAACAACCATCTGAGCTTCGGCTCATCAGCGAGGAGTTTTAAACCTTGAGCGAATCGACCTACGACATCGTCATTCTGGGTGCGGGTTCCGGCGGCTACGCGACCGCCCTGCGCGCTGTGCAGCTCGGCATGAAGGTCGCCCTCATCGACGGCGATAAGGTGGGTGGCACCCGCCTGCACCGCGGCTGCATCCCCACGAAGGTTTACCTGCACGCCGCAGAGACGGCCGAGGCTATTCGTGAGTCCGCCAAGTTCGGCGTCTCCTCGACCTTCAACGGCATCGACATGGCGCAGGTTGGCAAGTACCGCGACTCGGTCATCTCCGGCCTCTACAAGGGCCTGCAGGGCCTGCTCAAGTCGCGCAACGTCGAGGTCATCTCCGGTTGGGGCCGCCTCGCCGACGCGAACACCATCGAGGTGAACGGCCAGCGTATTACCGGCCGCAACATCGTTCTGGCGACCGGCTCCTACTCGCGCTCGATCCCCGGCCTCGAAATCGGCGGCCGCGTGATCTCCTCCGACCAGGCCCTCCAGATGGACTGGGTCCCCTCCTCGGCGGTGATCCTCGGCGGCGGCGTCATCGGCCTGGAGTTCCGCGTCCGTGTGGCGCAGCTTCGGGCGCCGAGGTCACGATCATTGAGGCCCTGCCCCACCTCGCCAACAACGAGGACGAGGCCATCTCCAAAGCAGCTCGAGCGCGCCTACCGTAAGCGCGGCATCAGGTTCCACACGAACACCCGCTTCGCCTCGGCCACGCAGAACGAGCAGGGCGTGCACGTCACGACCGAAGACGGCAAGGCCTTCGACGCCGACGTCCTTCTGGTCGCTGTCGGACGCGGCCCCGTGACCGAGGGGTTGGGCTACGAACAGGCTTAAGCATCACGCTGGATCGCGGCTTCGTTATCACCAACGATCGCCTGCACACCGGCGTCGGCAACATCTACGCGGTCGGCGATATCGTCCCCGGCCTCCAGCTGGCACACCGCGGCTTCATGCAGGGGCATCTTCGTCGCCGAAGAGATCGCCTAACCTGAACCCGACCATGCAGGCTGATATCGACATTCCTCGCGTGACGTTCTGCGAGCCGGAGATCGCCTCCGTCGGCATGACCGAGAAGCAGGCGCGCAAAGTTTGGAGACCAGGTGCGCACCGTCGAGTCGCAACCTCGCCGGAAACGGAAAGTCGTCTATCCCGGCCACATCGGGCATCATCAAGCTGGTCTCGGTTGAGGGCGGTCCTATCGTGGGCTTCCACGGTATCGGCGCGCGCATCGGCGAACAGATTGGTGAGGGCGAGCTCATGGTGAACTGGGAGGCGTACCCTCTGACGTCGCTTCCCTGATCCACGCACACCCCAGCCAGAACGAGTCGCTCGGCGAAGCGGCTATGGCGCTGGCAGGCAAGCCGCTCCCACGTCCACAACTGACCGAAAATTTTTAATAGGGAGAACACACATGGCAACTTCAGTGACCATGCCCGCTCTGGGCAGAGTCCGTCACCGAGGGCACCGTCACCACGTGGCTCAAGCAGGTCGGCGACACCGTCGAGCTCGACGAGCCCATCGTTGAGGTGTCCACGGACAAGGTCGACTCGAGGTCCCCTCCCCGTGGCTTAGCGTCCTGCTGGAGATCCTGGTCCCCGAGGACGAGACCGTCGAGGTCGGCACCGAAATCGCTCGCATTGGCGCGACGCGTCCGAGGCATCGGCAGCCCCTGCTGCACGCCGCGGCCGCTCCCGTCGAGGGCTCCGCTGCATCTGCTGCAGCTCCCGCTGAGACCGCTGCCGCCCCTGCCGCTGCTCCCGCACAGGGCACCGAGGTGCGCATGCCCGCTCTCGGCGAGTCCGTCACCGGGGCACCGTCACCACGTGGCTCAGAGTCCGTGGGCGACGCCGTTGACGCCGACGAGCCGTTGCTCGAGGTGATCCACGGACGAGGTTGACTCCGAGGTCCCCTCCCCGTCGCCGGTTTCTGGCTGAGATCCGCGTTCCGAGGACGAGACCGTCGAGGTCGGCACCGTCGTCGCGATCATTTCTTCGTCGGCTCCCTCTGCTGCTCCCGTCGCCGAGGCAGCTGCCCCGGCCGCTCCGGTGGCGCCTGCTGCTCCCGCAGCACCGGTCGCTCCGGCGGCACCTGCTGCTCCCGCAGCACCGGCCGCTCCGGTCGACCCGTTCCCCGAACGCGTCGACGCTGGCCGAGGCAGCTTCCGCTGCTCCCGTCGTTGAAACACCCGTTGCCGTGACCGGCTCCGCCTACGTCACCCCGATCGTTCGCAAGCTCGCCCGCGAGCTTGGCGTCGATCTGGCGACCGTGTCGGCACCGGTGTTGGCGGCCGTATCCGCCGCGAGACATCGAGGCTGCCGCGCTGCCGCCGCGCTGCCGTTGCCGCTCCCGCCGCACCGGTTGCCCTGCCGCTCCGCAGCACCGGCCACCGCTGTTCGCGAGCCTTCGCCGCTGCGTGGAACGACCGAGAAGATGTCGCGCCTGCGTCAGACGATCGCCCGTCGCATGGTCGAATCGCTCCAGACTTCGGCTCAGCTGACCACGGTTATCGAGGTCGACGTCACGAAGGTTGCAGCTATGCGCGCACGTTCGAGGACGCCTTCCTGGCCAAGCACGGCACCAAGCTGACGTTCCTGCCCTTCTTCGTGAAGGCCGCGACCGAGGCACTCTGCCTACCACCCGAAGATCAACGCGACCATCAACGACAAGGAGGTCACGTACTTCGACTACGAGCACGTGGGTATCGCCGTTGACACGCCGCGCGGTCTCGCTGGTTCCCGTCATCAAGAACGCCGGGGACAAGGACATTGCTGGTATTGCAGCATCGATCAACGATCTGGCTGCTCGCACTCGCGACTCGAAGATAGCCCCTGACGAGCTCTCCGGCGGGACGTTCACGGTGACGAACACCGGTTCGGGTGGTGCGCTCTTCGATACGCCGGTCCTCAACATGCCCGGAGAGCGCGATCTGGGCGTCGGCACGATCGTGAAGCGTCCGGTCGTGATGAAGGGCGCTGACGGCGCTGACGTCATCGCGATTCGCTCGATGGTCTACCTGGCGCTGTCCCACGACCACCGCCTGATTGACGGTGCCGACGCGTCGCGCTTCCTCATGGACGTGAAGAAGCGCCTGGAGGAGGGCGCGTTCGAGGCCGACCTCGGACTCTGATCCTCACCGAACGCTGATGGGGTGGGCCTCGCATGAGGCCCACCCCATCACTATGTTCCAGCTACCCTGCACTACGCGAGCCCGAGCCGCTCTGTTGACCGCTGGTCTGCGCAGGTTCGGCGTTCACTACTTTGCCTGATACCGGATCAACTCGGATGAGGAGTTCTGTCGCTGTGGGAGTGTCATGCGTGTCGCATCCGTCTGCGCGGCACGTCTGCGACGACTCAACGATGAGCGTTGCCCCTACGTCGGTGCCCCTTGCTCACAGGAGACTCACAGCGACGTTCTCAATCGTTGACGAGTATCGGTACTCGCACGCCTTCGGAGAGCATCGTTTCAATCCGCTGTGTGTCTTGCGCGAGAAGCTCGCCGCCGAGGACGGAGCCGAGCGCTGAGACATCACCATCCATCACGGCACGGTCACGCGTGGCGATTGCACGACTAATCGTGTCAGCCAGGGCATTGGGCTCACACATGCTCGAGGATGTCGGCGTCCCTCGCTGGACGCAGTCTCGTGTGATCGTGGGATGCCTCGACTCCTGCCTGAGTACCCTGCCCCACACTCCGCACGCCATGATCGACAGGGCCTACAGCGATCGCTACGACACCTCCGGCGAGAACGCTCACTCTCCACGATCGTCCGACGCGCGGCGTGGAGCGGCGCCGAGCGACGGAATCACATTCGGCGTCGTGAGCACAGGGCCGCATCGTCAGTCAGTGTGTCTTCTCGCAACGCAGCAGCCCGCAACTCAGCAATGACGCGCCCGGGATCGACGGGTTCACGCGTGATGACGTGCTCCTCTGGTTCGCAGACCATGGGCGTGACAGCTGTGCCACTCGTCGATGATTCATCAAACCCGAGCGTCGCGAGCTCCTCGTTCATATCCAACAGCGAAGCGATCTGTCGAAGGCAACGACGGTCCGCCTCCCGCCCGTGGCCTCGAGACTCCAGCCCGGCGTGCCTTCACCGTCACCGATCTCGTCGATGAGGATCGATGATGACAGCGCGGCCTTCGGGCGTGATGATGATGTTCGCTGGGGTCAGATCTCCGTGTGCAATTCCGGCGCCATGCAGGGCGCTGACCCCAGCCGCAATACCGTGCGGGATCTGACGCCGTGTAGCTATCGGCCGCAGGTCGGGTGATCCAAGCTCAGCGTCCAATGCCCGTCCGGGGACATAGTCTTGAACAATCGCCCATCGACCATCGTCCGAGCGCACGACGTCGCGCAGAGCCACCACATGCGCGCGACGTAATCGAGGCCCACGACTTCCAGCGTGAGAGGCACCGCTCGCCCTCACTCGGGGAGCGTAGCGCAACCAAAAGCGTCACCGGCTTCGGTCCGCGTCTTCCACAACGGACCGGTGCTACCGATGTGAAAGACTTGTCCGATCTCATAACCGCCTATGTTCATGCTCTTATTGTCCGAAGCTAGATAATGTGATGCAACTCATGTTACAAAGTGCCTGGTCGGGCGGGTGGACTTTCGATCATCAATTGCACGTACAATAATGAGGTTATGAGTGAATCGAATCCCCCCGGCAAGAGGCGCTTCTACCAGAACGTCCTCGACGCGTACCGACTGACCAAACGCACCTACCCGGCACTTCCGTGGATGCTCCTCGGAACGGCCGCAGCGGTGATTGCCATCTTCATGCTGGTGGCTTGGCTAACCAACATGTCATGGATCGGCTGGCTCCTCGTCGGCATCATGGGAGCATTCACCGCAGCCCTTGCACTTTTGAGCCTTTTGGCGCGCCGAGCACTCTATTCCCAGGTTGAAGAGACCGCTGGCGCCGTCAAGGTTGCACTGTCGCAGATTCAGCGCGGCTGGGTCATCCCCGAGCAGCCCGTCGCTTACACCCGCGAGCAGGACCTCGTCTGGCGCATCGTGGGCCGCGCCGGCATTGTCCTCATTTCCGAAGGCCCGTCGTCTCGCGTGCGTCCACTTCTACAGGCTGAAACAAAGCGTGTCACAAAGGTGATGCGCAACGTGCCCGTTCACCAGATTCAGGTCGGACGCGACGAGGGTCAGGTTGCCCTGAAGGACCTTCAGCGCGAGCTGCGCAAGCTCAAGAACGTCCTGACTCCCGAGGAAGTTCCCCAGGTGTCCGCGCGCATCAACGCTCTCCGATCGGGCGAGCCTCCCATTCCGAAGGGCATTGATCCGCTCCGCGCCAAGCCGTCACGCCGCGCACTTCGCGGCAACTGAGCAACTGTTACAAGTGGGCAAGCACTGAGTGCTTGCCCACTTGTGCATCCACAATGCGAGACCCATTCGACATGCATAGTATGCATCTGGTTGCATATCCAACACAGACACACCGCTGAAACACGGATACTGAGGAACATAATCATGCACGCCAAGAAGATTCTCGCCACGCTCACTCTGGCCAGTGCCGCGACCACAATGGCCGCATGCGCAGACCCCGCGACGAACACGAGTACCGCAGACGCGACGACGGGGGCAGCCACATCAACTACCTCACACTACGACGTCTCATCGATCCCGACCGTCGACGAAATTGCAGCGCCTCGTTCCCGACGACATTAAGAAGCGGGGCACCCTTGCGTAACGGAGCCTCTACCGGATACGCGCCTGCCGAATACATGGATACTGATGGGCAGACTCCCATTGGCTATGACATTGACATTAACAAGGCGCTCGCCAAGGTCATGGGTCTCAATGCTGGAGAAACGAAGCACTCTGAATTCCCCACGATCATCCCCGCCTCGGCACAAAGTTCGACGTGGGCATCTCATCGTTCACCATTACCTCTGAGCGTGAGCAGAAGGTCAACATGGTGTCCTACCTGAACGTCGGATCCGCATGGGGCGTCGCTGCTGGCAATCCGAAGAATTTTGACCCCTCTAACCCGTGCGGCGCGACCATTGCGGTTCAGACCGGCACGGCTCAGGAAGAATATCGGCCGCGCTCTCTGACGAGTGTGTTGCAGCTATAAGCGACAAGATCACCGTCATGCCTCACGAGCTCCAGACGGACATTGCCACCAAGCTGATCGGCGGCCAGTACGACGCAACCCTCGCGGACTCGACAGTCATTGGCTACACGAGCTCGCAGTCTGCTTAGCAGATTGAGCAGCTTTAGCGATACGTTTGAGTCAGCCCCTCAGGGCGTGGCGGTCTGACGGATGACGCGCAGCTTGCTGAGGCGGTCCAGAAGGCTATGCAGTACCTGATGGACAACGGCTACCTCAACGACATTCTGGCGTCCTACGGCGCCGAGAATGCAGCACTGACGACAGCTACACTCAACCCGACCGTCGACTAGTTCGGGGCATGTTACGCATAATATGCATTTAGATGCATATGGTGCATAATGGTAGCAATCACGGGCCACGGCCCACTCCCATCGGAAGGCAGATCATGACCATCTCTGAAGGCACACGCCCTCATCGTCCTCGCAGCCGCAGCTGCTCTCCCCCTCGCCGCCTGCGCGGATCCGACGTCGACCAGCTCGTCGACCAGCGGATCGACGAGCACCTCGGCCGCGGCAACCACGGCCTCGTACGACGTGTCGAAGATCCCGACCGTCGACGAAATCGCTGCCCTGGTTCCCGACGAGGTCAAGGAGCGAGGCACGCTGCGTAACGGCGCCTCCGCCGACTATGCGCCCGCGGAGTTCCTCGGTGACGATTCGCAGACCCCTCAGGGCTACGATGTGGACATCAACAAGGCGCTCGCCAAGGTCATGGGTCTGAAGGAGGGAACCACGAACCACGCTGAGTTCCCAACCATTATTCCGGCGCTGGGCACAAAGTTCGACGTGGGTATCTCCTCCTTCACGATCACCTCCGAACGCGAGGAGCAGGCAAACCTCATCTCCTACGTTGAGGTGGGCTCCGCCTACGGCGTCGCTGCTGGCAACCGGAAGAATTTCGATCCGACCGACCCGTGTGGCAAGACGATCGGCGTTCAGACCGGCACTGCGCAGGAAGACTACGCCACTGAGCTGTCGGAGAAGTGCGTTGCCGACGGCAAGGACAAGATCACGATCATGCCGCACGACCTGCAGACTGACATCGCCACCAAGGTGATCGGCGGCCAGTACGATGCCACCCTGGCTGACTCGACGGTGATCGGCTACACCGCCTCTCTGTCGGGCGGCAAGATCGAGCAGGTCGGCGACGTCGTCGAGTCCGCCCCCCAGGGGGTGGCCGTCAACAAGAACGACGAGCAGCTGACGCAGGCCGTCCAGAAGGCGATGCAGTACCTGATGGACAACGGCTACCTGAAGGACATTCTGGCAACGTACGGTGCACAGAACGCCGCACTGACCACCGCCGAGCTGAACCCGGCGACGAACGACTGAGGATCTCATGGCAACCATCAAAGACGGCGTTGAGCTGATCGACGCGAAGCCGGTTCCCCGCCCGGGGAGGTGGGCGAGCGCAATCGTCGCGGCAATCCTTGCCGCAATGGCAGCCCACGCGCTGGTAACGAACGCAAACTTCCAGTGGCAGGTCGTGTTCCAGTGGCTATTCTCGCGTTCGATCATGCAGGGCGTGCTCTTCACGATCATTCTGACGGTCCTCGCGATGGTTGTTGGCACCGCCCTGGCCATCACGATGGCCATCATGCGTCAGTCCATCAACCCGGTTTTGCGCTGGGTCGCGATGGCCTACATCTGGTTCTTCCGTGGGACGCCTATCTACACGCAGCTGATTTTCTGGTCGCTGCTTCCCACCCTTTATCCGACGCTCTCTTTCGGCGTACCCTTCCTCGGTTCGCTGTGGGGCTGGGAACTCTCGTTTGACACGGCAACGTACTTCACGCCGTTTTGGATGGCGTTCATCGGCCTCGGCCTCAACGAGGGCGCGTACCTCGCAGAGATTATGCGTGCTAAGCCTGCTGAGCGTCTCCAAGGGCCAGTGGGAGGCCGCCACAGCGCTGGGAATGCCGCGCGGAACGATCTTCCGCCGCATTATCCTGCCTCAGGCGATGCGCGTCATCGTGCCACCGATCGGCAACGAGACGATCTCGATGCTGAAGACGACCTCGCTCGTATCGGCAATTCCCTTCACCCTCGAGCTGACATTTATCGCGCGTCAGCGCAGACAGGCGACGTTTGCACCGGTACCGCTCCTCATCGCCGCGGCGATCTGGTACCTCGTCATCACGAGTCTCCTGATGTGGATTCAGTCCTTCATCGAGAAGCATGCACGGCGAGGGCTTCGAACGCCGCGACAACGCTCAGCGCACACTCCCCCGCAGCGTCGTCTTCTTCCAACGACGATGACGAGGCCACGGCCACCAAGCTCAAGTTTTTGGATGTGACACCATGACGACCACGACGCCCATGGTCTCCGTGCGCGGAGTCCACAAGTTCTTCGGCGACCTGCACGTCCTGCGGGGTATCGACCTTGATATCGCTTCCGGCGAGGTCTGCGTCATCCTCGGCCCCTCGGGTTCGGGCAAGTCGACGCTCCTGCGCTGCCTGAACATGCTTGAGGACATCAGCGCTAAGCCCGCGTCTTCGTGGACGGTGAGCTACTCGGCTACCGCGAGGATGAGGCTATAGCGTGCTGCACGAGCGCCACGACAAGGAGATCGCAGCTCAACGCTCTCGGATTGGCATGGTGTTCCAGCGCTTCAACCTCTTCCCGCATAAGACGGCACTGGAGAACGTCATGGAGGCACCCGTTCAGGTCCTCAAGCGTTCGAAGAGCGAGGCGCGCGCCCAGGCGCTCGAGCTCTCGATCGAGTGGGGCTCGCCGATCGCGCGGACCACTACCCCGCTGAGCTTTCCGGCGGTCAGCAGCAGCGCGTCGCAATTGCCCGCGCGCTGGCGATGGATCCGGAGATCATGCTCTTCGACGAGCCGACTTCTGCGCTCGACCCCGAGCTGGTCGGTGAGGTGCTCCAGGTCATGCAGGACCTAGCCGCATCCGGCATGACGATGGCGGTGGTCACGCATGAGATCGGATTCGCCCGCGAGGTCGCCGACCAGGTCGTCTTCATGGACGGCGGCGTCATCGTCGAGGCCGGAGCACCCTCCGAGGTTATCGATAACCCGAAGTCTGAGCGTACCAAGGAGTTCTTCTCCAGGTTCTGTGAGCTTCGACGACGAGGCCGGGCTGGGTTTTCCCAGTCCCGGCCTCGTCGTACCTCCGCGAGTCGACCGGGTGTCGTCGTCAGGTGAGGGTAACGAGATCCAGGTAGCTGTCGTCCCACAGGTCCTCATCGGCGTCGGGCAACAGCAGGACGCGCTCGGGGTTCAGGGCTGTCACGGCACCGGGGTCGTGTGTCACGAGGATGACGGCTCCCTCGTAGTCACGCAGGGCCGCGAGGATCTCCTCGCGCGAGGCTGGATCCAAGTTGTTGGTCGGCTCGTCGAGGAGAAGGACGTTGGCACCTGAAACGACGAGTGTTGCTAACGCGAGTCGGGTCTCTCACCGCCAGACAGCACGGACACGGGCTTTTTCGACGTCGTCTCCCTGGAATAGGAATTGACCGAGGATGTTCCGTACGTGTGTGTCATCAAGGGTCGGCGCTGCCTCGGCCATGTTCTCACGGATCGTGCGGCTGTCGTCGAGGGTCTCGTGTTCCTGTGCGTAGTAGCCGAGCTTGAGCCCGTGACCGGGCACAACGCGTCCCGAGTCGGGTTCTTCGATGCCGGAGAGCAGACGCAGGAGCGTCGTCTTACCGGCACCGTTCAGACCGAGGACGACCACTTTGGAGCCGCGGTCGATCGCGAGATCGACGCCGGTGAACACTTCAAGCGACCCGTAGGACTTGGACAGTCCCTCGGCGGTGAGAGGCACACGCCCCGAAGGCAGGGGATCCGGGAAGCGCAGGCGCGCAACCTTCTCCTGAGCAACCTCGGTGCCCGCCTGGGCAAAAAGCTCCTCGGCGCGGCGCAGCATCTGCTGAGCGGCGACAGCCTTCGTGGCCTTCGCCCGCATCTTCTCACCCTGCGCCTTAAGGTGCTCTGCCTTCTTCAGGGCGTTCGCGCGCTCTTTGCGGCGACGGCGTTCGTCCTCCTCGCGCTGCTTAAGATAGGCGGACCATCCCAGGTGATAGATGTCCATATGGGCTCGGTTTGCATCCAGGTAGAACACCTGGTTGACAGTGTCGCCAAGCAGCTTGACGTCGTGGGAGATGATCATGACGCCGCCGGGGAATGTCTTGATCCAGTCACGCAGCCACACGATCGAGTCGTGATCAAGGTGGTTCGTGGGTTCGTCGAGGAGCAGTACGTCGGCGTTCGAAAACAGGACGCGTGCGAGCTCGACACGGCGGCGCTGGCCTCCCGACAGCGTGTCGAGAGTCTGGTCCAGGACACGGTCTTCGAGGCCGAGAGGTGGGCGATCTGAGCGGCCTCGGCGTTGGCCGCCCATCCACCGGAGTTGGTGAACTGTTGGTCGAGCTTGACGTAGCGTTCCATCGCACGCTGCTGACGAGCGCCCTCGGTCGTGGACATCTCGTGTTCGGCCTTTCGGATGCGCGCGATGATCGAGTCGATTCCGCGCACCGAAATGATGCGATCGCGCGCCTTCATCTGTGGGTCACCAACGTGCGTATCCTGCGCGAGGTAGCCAACGGTGCCGTTGGAGGTAATCGTCCCCGTGTATTCGGCAGCACCACCGCGATCAGCTTCGCCTGCGAGAAGACGCATAGTCGTCGTCTTACCGGCACCATTACGGCCGACGAGACCGATGCACATGCCTTTATCGATCCGAAGCTCGCATGGTTGACGAGCTCACGGGCCCCAATGCGCAATGAGAAATCCTGGACGTTAATCACCCTCCAAGAGTAGAGGGAGGGTGCTTGTGGGCGAATCAACCCACGCCGGAACGCCTCCCCGATGCGCGCTACGGCACGACAAGCAGGGCACAATGGATGCTGAGTGTTACCGTATTTTGATTCACCCAGCGAGGTTTTCACACCATGTCCGCCAACCCCATTCCGTCTGGATCGGCGCGCCCCACGCGCGCCCTCGACATCGTCTCCGTTGCCTTTGTGGCGCTGCTACTCATCTCCAATATCGCCGCGACCAAGGCGTTCATGCTCGGCACGTCCACGCACTATCTCATCTTCGACGGAGGCGCGATCCTCTTTCCCCGCTGACGTACATCATCGGCGATGTGCTCTCAGAAGTGTACGGATTCGCACGCGCGCGGCGCGTCATCATCATGGGTTTTGTTGCTTCGCTTCTGGCGTCCCCTGACGTTCTTTATCGTTCAGTACCTGCCTCCCGCCCCGATTACGAGAATCAGGATGCCTTCGCGGCTGTTCTGGGCGTCGTGTGGCGCGCGGTTCTGGCATCGCTCGTTGGCTACCTGGCTGGTCAGCTCCTCAACTCCTACGTGCTCGTGTGGATTCGCCGCCGCTGGGGTGCGAAGCACCTGTGGGCTCGACTCATCGGCTCGACAATCGTCGGCGAAGCTGCAGACACGATCCTGTTCTGCACAATTCTGTTCTACGGCGAAATGACGCTGGGTAACTTCATCAACTACACGGTCACCGGCTACTTCTACAAGGTTCTCCTTGAGGTCGTCCTGCTGCCCCTCACCTACCCAGTCATCGCCGCCATCCGCCGCACCGAGGGCCTCAAGAAAGATGAGGTCTTCGACTGATGAATGAGAACTGGCTGTCCTCTCCCGCTCCCGAGCAGCTCGCTCCTTTCGAGGCCCCGGCCTCGTCGGGGAGCCACTCCCCCGACCGCGGTTTCACGATCGGACAGCGACTCGATGCACACGGTGGTCTCGGGCGCACCGGCGTGGTTCATACCGCGCACGGTGACATCCGCACCCGCGGCTTTCATTCCGGTTGGGACGAAGGCGAACGTCAAGGCGCTCACTCCCGAGATGGTTCGAGGCCTGGGTGCGCAGGCAGTTCTCGCCAACGCCTACCACCTGTACCTGCAGCCCGGTTCTGACATCGTTGACGAGGGCAGGCGGCTTCGGTCAGTTCATGAACTGGTCTGGTCCCACCCTACACCGATTCGGGCGGCTTCCAGGTGTTGTCGCTGGGATGCTTAGCTTCAAGAAGGTTCTCTCCCAGGAGTTCTCCGGCAAAGCTGACCCGACCGATCCAGCCGTCCAGATGCAGGCCATCAAAGCCTCAACGCGGTGGTCGACGACGACGGCGTCATCTTCTCCAGCCACATCGACGGCACGAAGCATCGCTTCAACCCCGAGGTGTCGATGGGGATTCAGCACCAGCTTGGCAGCGACATCATGTTTGCTTTCGACGAGCTCACGAGCCTCCTGCACCCGCGCTCCTACCAGGAAGAGTCGCTTGAGCGCACGCACGCGTGGGCAGCGCGCTGACTCGCCGAGCACAAGCGCCTCACCGACGAACGCTCCCACAAGCCCTATCAGCAGCTGTGGGGTGTTATCCAGGGCGCCAATGGGAAGACCTGCGTCGCCAGGCCGCACGCACGATGGCCAACATGGAAGTGGACGGCCAGCGCTTTGACGGATTTGGCGTCGGCGGTGCTCTTGAAAAGGAAAATCTCGGCACCATCGTGTCGTGGGTGTGCGAGGAGCTGGGCGAGGATCGTCCACGTCATCTGCTCGGTATTTCCGAGCCGGAGGATCTCTTTGCGGGTGTGGCCGCAGGGGCGGATACCTTCGACTGCGTCAACCCGTCGCGCGTGGCACGTAATGCAGCTATCTACACCCCGATGGGCGTTTCAACATTACGAATGCCCGCTTCAAGAGGGATTTCACGCCGCTCGTTGAGGGCTGCGGATGCCACACCTGCACCCACTACACGCGCTTACCTCCATCATCTCTTCAAGGCCAAAGAAATTCTGTCGGCGACGCTGGCCACGATTCACAACGAGTGGTTTTACCCTGCGTCTTGTCGACGGCATCCGCGCCTCGATTGAGGAGGGCTGTTTTGATGAGTTCCGTTCCGATATGCTCGGCCGTTACGAGGCCGGGCGCCGCCGCTGAAAGTGTGGAGCAACCATGAGTTTCAATGACAATATCCGATTGGATCCCTCGCGCGTTGGTACGTCCGGCGCAGGGCGGAAGATCGCAGGTGCGGGCGGTGGCTCGCTGCTCGGTGTTCTCTTGATCCTCGGGTTCTCCCTACTCACGGCATCGATTTGACGAGCCTCCTGTCGTCGACACCCCAGACTTCTCCCTCGTCTGGATCGTCGGTGGACGTCTCCCTCATGTCAGACGGGCGCGGATGCGAACCAGCACGTCGAGTGCCGTATGGTGGCGACCGCACAATCCCTCGACGCGGTATGGAAGACACAGCTCTCCGCTCAAAACACCGGCGTGACCTACGAGCTCCCTGACTTCCAGATCTTCTCGGATTCGGTGTCGACCGCGTGCGGTAGCGCTACGAGCGCGGTTGGTCCGTTCTACTGCCCCGGAGACTCCACCGTCTACCTGGATCTCGGTTTCTTCAACGACATGGTCTCCCAGTACGGTGCCTCCGATTCGGTGCCTCGCACAGGGAGTACGTTGTGAGCCCACGAGTGGGAGGGCATCACATCCAGAATCTTCAGGGTGTTTTCCGCGTCCACGACACGCGTGAGACGGGCGCACAGGGCGCATTAAGCGTCCGCAGCGAGCTGCAGGCGGACTGCTACGCGGGGTGTGGATGCATTGGGCATCGAATACTCCCGATCCCGCGACCGGGACGCCCTATCTGAAGACACCCACCGCCGATCAGGTGCTGGGCGCGCTCAAACCGCCGAAGCCATCGGTGACGATCGTTTGCAGACCAAGTACCAGGGCACCTCCAATCCGGAGAGCTGGACGCACGGTAGCGCCGAGCAGCGTGCGACGTGGCTACAGCGTGGCCTCGACACGGGCGATATCTCGACCTGCGACACCTGGAGTGCGTCTCGGGTGTGAGTAATTCTGCAGCTCGGTACAATTGAGTGCGCTGATTCGCAGGAGGAAGACATGACACGCAGCATCGTTGAGCAAGCTCACGACATGTACGACGCGGTCCCCTACGAGGTGCCCGTTCCAGAGGAGTCCTCTACAGCCTGTTAGATGATGCTGCGCGCCTGTACCCGGATCGGGTCGCCATTGATTACTTTGGCGCGACGACCACCTACTCGCAGGTTCGTGATCAGGTGCTGAAGGCCGCGCGTGTCCTGCACGAGGCCGGGGTGCGCTCAGGGACACGGTCGCCATCGCGCTTCCCAACCGCCCGCAGGCCTTTGTCGCTTTCTATGCCTGTATGCGTATCGGAGCTGTTGCCGCGCAGCACAATCCGCCTAGCGCCCGCTGCGGAGGTTGCGGGGCAGCTGGCCCGCCATGGCGCCGAGGTTGCCATCGTCTGGGAAAAGTGCGTTGATGCGTATCCCCTCGACATCCTTGATACCGTGTTCACGGTGGACATTTCGCATGGGATGCCCACCTCGCAGCGCTTCCTGCTCACACTCCCCGTCGCTCGTGCACGCGAGACGCGTGAACAGCTGCGTGGGCCGGTTCCGTCGGGGACACGATCGTGGGACCGGGCCGTTGCTTCGTCGACTCCGATTGCGTCATCCCATCCGCTGCCGTCGGTGAGTGATCGCGCCGTCATCCTGCATACGTCGGGCACCAACGGCGTTCCCAAGTCGGCTCCCCTTACGCACCGCAACATCGGCGTCAACGTCAATCAGTGCATGTTCTGGGTCTGGAAGCTACACGAGGGCGCTGAGACGTTCTTCTCTCTGCTTCCCTACTTCCATGCGTTTGGGCTGACCTTCTTCCCGTGCGCTGCGGTCCGTAAGGCGGCGACGCAGGTCCTTCTGCCCAAGTTTGATGCACAGATGGCTCTCGACGCGCATAAACGCCGTCCGGTGTCTTTCTTCGTCGGCGTTCCGCCGATGTTTGAGCGCATCCTGCGCCAGGCGCGCAAGACGCACACGGACATCACGTCCATTCGCTACTCGGTGGCGGGCGCGATGCCTCTGTCGACCGCGCTTGCCCAGCAGTGGGAAGAAGCCACCGGCGGCATGATTGTCGAAGGCTATGGCCTGTCCGAAACCGCTCCGGTGCTCACGGGCGCACCCCTGTCCGAGAAGCGCCGCCATGGAGTGCTCGGAGTGCCGTTCCCGTCAACGCAGCTGCGCCTCGTCTCCCTCGATGATGACACCGTGGACGTTGAGGACGGGCAGGCCGGCGAGATCATTGTACGCGGGCCCCAGATCTTCGAAGGATACCTCGATGCTCCGGACGAGAGTGCGCGCGTCTTCACCTCCGAGGGCTGGTTCAAGACCGGTGACATCGGAGTGAACAACGACGGGTTCATCACGATGGCGGACCGTAAGAAGGAGCTGATTCTTTCCGGCGGTTTCAACGTGTACCCGTCACAGGTGGAGGCAGCAATTCGTTCCCATCCGGCCGTCGCCGACGTCGCTGTTGTTGGCGTCCCTCTGTCCGATGCGACCGAAGAGGTCGCCGCAGCGGTCATCATGGAAGACGGCAGCGCGCCACTCACGCTCGAGGAGGTGCGCGCCTGGGCCGAGAAGACGATCGCCCACTACGCACTCCCCCGTCAGCTGGTCATCATCGCCGAGCTTCCCCGCAACCAGATGGGCAAGATCCTGCGCCGCAAGGTTGCTCAGGGTCGTGCGCGGAGGCTCGGACGCTGACTCTGTCTCGGCCGACTGCCGCCGAACGCTTCGTGCCCTAAGCGGGCCACCAGATACGCACCAGGGCAGGAGTGCCCGTGTTTCTTCATCCACCCGGTCGTACACGTCGGTGTACAGCCGCACGAAGTCGTCCAGGGTCGATCAGACGCACCGGAATATTCGAGCGATCAGCCTCCAGGCGCGCATCGCGGGTGAAAGCCTCCCGTCGAGACGTAAAGGCCTCGGTCTCCGGGGCGCAGCCCGCCGATGAACGAACGAATTTCTGGCGTTCCCATCGCATTCTTGCGGTGTTTGACCTCAGCGACGATGTGCGGCGACTCGAGGCCGAGTGCGTCCGGCGTTGCGATCACGTCGCGACCGCCATCCGCTCCTCGTGCCGTGATGCGCGAGTAGTATCCCATCGCGCGCAGCAGGCCAGCGGTGAGCGCTTCCATCTGATCCCACTCGAGGTCAAGAACGCGGTCGCCCTGATGCGTTCGATACCGTCTTCCGCCGATGCAGCCCGAGCATCATCATCGAGGCCAACAGGCGGCGTCTCGTCCACACGTGAGGTTTCGACCACCTGGACGTCACCGCCAGAGCAATGGACCTGTGGCGATCCTCCCCATCCCCGAACGCCTGCCGCACGGGCGAGCTCGGTCGCCACCTCGGAAATTCGGAAGATTGTGGTGCTGGCACCGAGGCGTGCGCGAGGGCACCCGTGGGCAGCGCATCACGGCTCGCTGCCCCGTACCACTGGACGGGACGCACGTAAGATACTTCGTCATCGGTGGACTCGTACCAGTCCCCGGTCACGCGGCCAATCAGGTACTCGCGAGTGCCGGGATCATAGGTCACGACGCGGGTGCCCTCCGTCATATCCGCCAGGGAAAATGGTGCACCTGGGAGGCCGCAGAAATCACCGATGCGGCCGACTCTGTGGGATGAGCGAGCGCGTGTGCGTCGCGGAGCTGTTCGTAGCTCATACCGCGAACATCCCGGCCGCCAAAAGTCCAGCGGATCGCGACGATACCCGTGTCTCTCCACAGCTGTGCGTATATTCCGCCGTGGCCAGCCCGGACCATCCACACGCTCATGGCTACGCCTCACCTTCTCTTGCTCCAATGTCGCCACGGTCACGTTACCGCGAATATGTAGAGGGCGCAGACGATAGGCGCTCGGATAGGGCAGTCCTGCAGATGAGTGTCCCCGGTGCCGAGGGCACCGGGGACACGCATCACGTCAGTGTCAGACGTTGAAGCCAATCGCGCGCAGCTGCTCACGGCCGTCCGGGCGTGATGCGATCCGGACCCCACGGCGGCATCCAGACCCAGTTGATCTGGACCTCGTCGGTGACCCCAGACAGGATCGTCTGTGCCTGACGCTCGATCACATCGGTGAGCGGGCATGCCGCCGATGTCAGCGTCATATCGAGACGCACCTGGTTCTCTGAGCCAATAACGACGCCGTAGACGAGGCCGAGATCGACGATGTTGATGCCGAGCTCGGGGTCGATGACGTCCTGAGGGCTTCCAGCACGTTTTCTGCGGCAAGCGTTCCCTGCTCGATGACGTCGGTGCCGTCGATCTGGCGAGTGGGCACCTCGGCACTCGGAGTTTCCGGCTGGGCGGGCGCGCCGAAGCGTTGCTCGACCGGCTCAGACTGAGCCATCGGGTTACTCATTCCGTGTTCCTTTACTGATCGGCGGGCTCGCCCGCGGTGGAAATATCGATACCAGACTTTTGCCATCGCGTCGCGCAGCGCGTACCACCCCAGGAGGGCGCACTTGACGCGGTTCGCGAACTGGGAGGTGGATTCGAGAGCGGCCGCGTCGCCCAGGTCGTCGAGGATCTCATCGTCGACGCCGAGGTTGCGCGAGTGCATCATGACTTCCATGTCTCGGTAGAGACGACCGATTTCCTCGGCAGACTTGCCTTCGGTCAGGTCGGTCATCATGGACAGCGAAGCGCGCGAGATCGAGCAGCCGTCGCCGTCCCATTGGAGGGCAGCGAGGTGGTCGCCATCGAGCGTGACTCCGAGGGTGACCTCATCACCGCACGTGGGGTTGACCTGGTGCGAGGACGCGTCCATGCCCGACGGATCGCCCGCGCCGTGCTTTCTCACGAGCGTGATCCAGGATCACCCTGCTGATACAACTGTTCAAGACTGCCCATGGTTTCCTTTCGTACCCAGCGATTGCTAGCAATTCTACTGACCGAAGAAGCCGCGCACCTTCGACAGGCCATCGACGAGTCGTTCGATTTCCTCGCCGGTAGTGGTCGGCGCGACCGACGCGCGAGCGGAGGAGCGCACTCGGAAGAAGGTGTGCAGGGGAATCGCGCAGTGGTGTCCAACGCGCACCGCGACATCGACGGAGTCCATAAACTGGCCGACGTCGTGCGGGTGAACCCCATCCACCGCGAAAGCAACGACGCCGATGCGGTCAACGTCGGAGTCCGGGCCGAGCACCGTGATCCCGTCAATCGATGAGATACCGTCGAGCATCATGCGGGTCAATGCGTGCTCGTGTGCCGCCACGCGGTCCATGCCAAGAGTCGATAGGTAGCGCAGCGCCTGCGCCCATGCGGCGATCTGAGCAACCGGCTGCGATCCGGCCTCGAATCGTTCGGGCGGCGCCATGAAGGTTGATTCCTCCATGGTGACCCACTCGATCATGGAACCGCCGGTGAGAACGGGCGGCATAGCAGCGAGGAGCGAACGGCGTCCCCAGAGCGCGCTGACGCCCGTGGGGCCCAGCATCTTGTGGGATGAAAACACGGCGAAGTCCACGTCGAGCGTCGACAGATCCAGAGGCATGTGGGCGCTGGACTGACACGTGTCGAGGAGAATCAGAGCGCCGACGGAGCGAGCCGCCGCCGTCACTGCAGCGACGGGCGAGACGGCACCGGTCACGTTCGACACGTGGGTGAACGCCACCAGGCGGGTGTTCGGTGTGATGACGGAGAGAGTCTCCAGGTCGATCCGGCCGTCGGGCGTCAGGTCGAGCCACGCGAGCTCGGCACCCGTGCGCTCACACAGCTGCTGCCACGGGACGATGTTCGCGTGATGCTCGGCGCGGGTACAGACGATGCGGTCTCCCGGGCCCACGCGCAGAGCGGCAGACTCCGCGCCTCCCATCCCCTGCGACGCATGTCCGATGGAGAGAGCGACCAGGTTGATCGCCTCGGTCGCGTTCTTCGTCCACACGATCTCGTCGGGGCGACGCCCACGAACGAGGCCAGGACCCCTCGCACTTTCAAAAGCGTCGGTCGCCTCATCACCGAGGAGGTGCGTACCGCGGTGGACCGCGCCGTTACTGCGGCGGTAGAAGTCGGCCTCGGCGTCGATGACGCTCGCGGGCTTCTGGGAGGTCGCAGACGCGTCGAGGTACGCAATCGGAGCGCCGCCGCGCCCGACGCGAGTCAGAATCGGAAAATCGATGCGAATCGCGTCGAGCTCGGCGGCGGTGAAATCCTTTGACACAGTGATCAGAGACCCAGGTACTTGTCGTAACCGTTCTCTTCGAGCTCGTCAGCCAGCTCGGGGCCGCCCTGGGCGGCAACGCGGCCGTCGACGAACACGTGAACGTGGCTGGGCTTGATGTAGCGCAGAATGCGGGTGTAGTGCGTGATGAGCATGACGCCGCAGCCGGTCTCACCGTGGACGCGGTTGACGCCCCTCGGACACGATGCGCAGAGCGTCAACGTCGAGGCCGGAATCGGTCTCGTCGAGGACGGCGAAGGAGGGCTTGAGGAGCTCCATCTGGAGGATCTCGAGACGCTTCTTCTCGCCACCGGAGAAGCCGACGTTGACATCACGCTCGGCGAAGTCGGAGTCCATGCGCAGGTTCTCCATGGAGCTCTTCATGTCCTTCACCCACGAGCGCAGAGCCGGAGCCTGACCGTCAATGGCGGTCTTGGCGGTGCGCAGGAAGTTGGAGACGGACACGCCAGCGACCTCGACGGGGTACTGCATGGCCAGGAACAGGCCTGCCTTGGCTCGCTCGTCGACGCTCATCTCGGTGATGAGCTGGTCGTCGAGCCATGCCTCACCCGAGGTGATCTCGTAGTCCGGATGACCGGCCAGAGCGTAGGCCATAGTGGACTTGCCGGAGCCGTTGGGGCCCATGATGGCGTGGATTTCGCCGGAGTTGATCGTCAGGTTAACGCCCTTGAGGATTTCCTTGGGGCCCTCGGCGGTCTCGACGGAGACGTGCAGATCCTTAATACGCAGAGTCGACATATGTATTCCTTACAGCTCAGTTGTTACGGGACTTGGCCAGCTCGGCCTCGACGGTTGCCATGAGGTGGTCAACCACCTCGGGGACGCCAATCTGATTGATCAGTTCGGCGAAGAAGCCGCGCACGACCAGGCGGCGTGCCTCGTGCTCAGGAACACCACGGCTCATCAGGTAGAACAGCTGCTCGTCGTCGAAACGACCGGTTGCGGACGCGTGTCCCGCGCCCTCGATTTCGCCATTCTCAATCTCGAGGTTGGGAACCGAGTCGGCTTTAGCGCCCCTCGGTGAGCACCAGGTTGCGGTTCAGCTCTGTAGGTGTCGGTGCCGTCAGCGGCCTCGCGGATGAGGCAGTCGCCGATCCATACCGAGTGCGCATCCCTTGCCCTGCAGGGCGCCCTTGTAGGTAACGCGCGAGAAGCACTTGGGCTGAGAGTGGTCGACGAACACGCGGTGCTCCAGGTGCTGGCCGCCGTCGACGAAGTAGATGCCCAGCATGTTGAGCTCGGCACCGGGGCCACGGAAGTCCGTGTCGGCGCACACGCGCACGAGGTCGCCGCCGAAGGTCACCACGATGTGGGTGAGCTTGGAGTCACGGCCCAGGGCGAGGCGCTGGTTCGACGCGTGCAGGGCGGTGTCGTCCCATTCCTGCAGAGACACGACGGTCAGGTTGGCGCTGTCGCCGGTCTCGACCTCGACGGTCTGGTTGAGCGCAGCCTGCGCGGAGCCGGTGTGCGACAGGATGACGGTCGCCTTGGAGAACTTCTCAGCGCGGATCACGAGGGTGCTGCGCGCGGGTGCCCTCGACATCCGCGACGTTGATGCGCACGGGCGCATCGAGCTCAGCCTCGGCCGGGATCTCGACGACGGTCGCCTGCTCGAAGCCGTTCCAGGCGACGACCGCCGTGCGGTCGCCGGGGAGCCAGGACGGTTCCAGACGCTTGTCCTCGCGCGACACGGTTTCGACGACGACGGGTAGCGGAGCGCATCAACCGTCACGGGAGCGTCGCCCGCGTCGTAATTGGCGAGGCTCGAACAGGCGCTCGATGCGACGCATCGGGGTAAAACGCCAGTCCTCCTCGCGGCCGTGAGGCACCGCGATATCGTTCAGGTCGAACGAGGTCGGACGGTCCGCGCGCGACGGGTGAGCTCTTTCTCGGCGTCGGCCCCGTGCGAGTGGGCCTTGTTCATGGTGTCGACAATAGTGTTGGGGGTCGTCATCAGCCGACGGATCCTTCCATCTGCAGTTCAATGAGGCGGTTAAGCTCGAGGGCGTACTCCATCGGCAGCTCCTTGGCGATCGGCTCGACGAAGCCTCGAACGATCATCGCCATGGCCTCGTTCTCGTCGAGGCCTCGGCTCATCAGGTAGAAGAGCTGGTCGGCGCTCACCTTGGTGACGGTAGCCTCGTGGCCCATCTCGACGTCGTCGGTGCGCACATCGACGTAGGGGTAGGTGTCGGTACGCGAGATCTTGTCGACGAGCAGGGCGTCACACAGAACGTTCGACTTGGAGTGGCGGGCACGAGCGTTCACCTGGACGAGGCCACGGTACGACGTGCGGCCGCCGCCGCGCGAGACCGACTTGGACACGATCGACGAGGACGTGTGAGCGCCATATGCACCATCTTCGCGCCGGTGTCCTGCTGCTGGCCGGGGCCAGCGAAGCCGATGGACAGGGTTTCACCGCGGGCGTGCTCACCCATGAGGAAGCAGGCCGGGTACTTCATGGTGATCGCCGCGCCCATGTTGCCGTCGACCCATTCCATGGTGCCGCCCTCTTCGACGATCGCACGCTGGGTGACGAGGTTGAGAACGTTCGTCGACCAGTTCTGGATGGTCGTGTAGCGCACGCGGGCATCCTTCTTCACGAAGATCTCGATGACGCCGGAGTGCAGGGAGTTCTCGTCGTAGATGGGGGCGGTGCAGCCCTCGACGTAGTGCACGTAGGAGCCCCTCGTCGGCGATGATGAGCGTTCGCTCGAACTGACCCATGGCGGAGGTGTTAATGCGGAAGTACGCCTGCAGCGGGATCGTCACGTGGACGCCCTTTGGGGACGTACACGAAGGAGCCACCGGACCAGGCGGCCGTGTTCAGCGCGGAGAACTTGTTGTCGTCAGCGGGAACGCACTTGCCGAAGTAGTCCTCGAAAAATCTCGGGGTATTCGCGCAGGCCGGTGTCGGTATCGGTGAAGATGACGCCCTGGCGCTCCAGGTCTTCCTGGATCTGCTGGTAGACGACCTCGGACTCGTACTGGGCCGCGACGCCGGAAACCAGACGCGACTTTTCGGCCTCGGGGATGCCGAGGCGGTCGTAGGTGTCGCGGATTTCCTCGGGAGATCTTCCCAGTCGTTGACCTGGCGATCGGTGGGGACGCACGTAGTACTTGAATGCATCAAGTCCACGTGAGACAGGTCCGGGCCCCACGCGGGCATCGGGCTTTGCGCTCGAACAGCTCGAGCGCCTTCAGGCGACGCTCACGCATCCACTGCGGCTCGTCCTTCACGTCAGAGATGAAGCGGACGATTTCTTCGTTAATGCCGGTGGGGACGTCCTTGGAGTAATCGTCGGAGTCGTGCCAACCGTACTCGTAACCGCCGATCGACTCGATGATCTCGTCATCGGTCATACGACGATCGTCAGCGCCCGAGGCGGGTGCCTGCGTCATTGTTGTATCAACCTCTCGTTCTTAACATGTGCTACTTGCGTCGCACGTTCCGCGCTCCGGGGCGGATCACGGGCATACCCACGGGAATGTGGGTCGTGCACACGTGTCCGCCGCCTGCAAGCGTGGAGAGTCTTTGCACGTGGACGTCGAGAAGCTTGCCAAAGGCAAGCGTCTCGGCATCGCACAGTTGCGGGAAATCTCCCGCGACATTTTGAATCGGGCAATGGCCCTGGCACAGCTGGACGGCGAGCGTTCCGCCTCCGATGTCGCGGACGGTGGCCGCGTAGCCGTCCTGCGTGAGCGCGTCGGCGAGGGCCTGCGCGCGAACGCGCGGATCGGTCCTCGCATCACGGACGATCGGGCGCGTATCGACGCTCGATCTCGCGCGAACGTGCTGCCGCGAAAGATTCAACTGCCTCTTCTCCCCGAGGCTGCCCAAGATACCCCAGCGCCTTGGAAGCGAGATCGAGTAGCCGTCGGCCAGGTGAACGTGCGCACGCTCTGTCGCCACGTAGTGACGGGCAGGGTCGCCCACGCCCGCGCTTCGAGGGGGCACCGGGTTCGTGCTCGGCGATCTCCTTGGACTCGAGCAGCAACGTGATGTGGCGCCGAACGGCAGCGGTCGTCAGCCCTAAGACCTTCGCAATCGACGAGGCCGTGACCGGCCCCTTTTCGACGATGAGATCGAGCACTTGCTGTCGGGTTGTGGCGTCTGATTCTTCTGCCACGTGTCCTCCGCTCCGACGCTCCATTACTGCGCCTCGTGTGCTTTTTTCTCTGAGAATGAGTGTACGCCAATTTAGATAAATAGGCGTTGCGAAAAAGCGTATCGGAGTGTCGGACAGCCCACACGTCGAGGGACTTAGGGGCCTACGCTCGGATGTCTACCGCATCCACGGGGCGTCGGCAGGGCGCAAGCCCTCCCAATTGCGACCTCGAGCCGCATGCGCCGCGAGGATGCCGATCACGGCAGATGGGCTGTGCAGGCGCCCATCCAACACCATATCGAGGGCCTGGGACAGCGGCACCCACGCGTACTCCATCGTCGCTTCCTCGTCTTCGCGATCGAAGACCGTGCCAGTGGCTTCGAGCTCACGTGCAAGGAAGACACGCAGCGGCTCGTTCGTGCCGCCTGGAGAGGTCAGGAAGTCGACCAGCACATCCCAGCGTCCAGCCTTCATGTCGGCTTCCTCAGCCAACTCTCGCTCGGCAGCAAGAAGGGGATCTTCGCCGGGAATGTCGAGCAGGCCCGCGGGAATCTCCCAAAGGGTCGCCTGGACCGGGTGACGGTACTGGCGCTCCATCAGGATCTCTTCAGCGCCGGCCTCCCCACGCATTGCGACAACGGCCACGGCTCCGGGATGACGGGTGTACTGGCGAACGACGGGCTCCTGCCCCTCAACGACGACAACGTGGTCCTCGACCATGTCGACGATGCGACCGCTCCACACGATTTCGCTCGCTGCAACCTCGTGGGGGCTCGGCTGATCCGCGATGGCTGCGGCCTGGGCGCTAGACAGGAAATGCATGAGGCTCACTCTCGTTCAACTCGTCGGTGTGGATCGAGTATAGGCCCTCGCCTCCGGTACGCGAAGGCGTTGCCCAACGGCGCACGCTTGTGACAGCAAACGGCCCCGCTCACCCATTCATTGGGCGGCAGGGGCCGCGTGCTCTCACGCTGATGGTGGACTACTTCGTCGGCGGAATCACCGACTGTGCGCCGTTTCCGACGCCGAATGCGCGCGCGCGTCGTCGCGGGACTCGCCAACGCGAGAGCAGTATCGACAGTTGCAAGAGTCGTGCCGACCGAGTCAACAGTCGTCACAACGGTGCCGCTCGCGCGCACCTGGCTCACCATCGCCTCGCGCGTCGAGGCGTCGCCCACGAGAACGCCCGAGGTCGAACCGACAGCCTGAGCCAGGCCGACCCACGCGTCCGAGTTCGATGTCACCGCAGCGGGCGTCGCACCGGTGCCGACAACGGACTGCGCACGCGGGCCGACGGCCACGATCGACGTTGCGGTGCCAGAAGGATCCTCGTCGATCGTCATGATCGGGGTCGAATCGTCCGTGAGGATTTGACGCAGGAGATCAGTCTCCGCGCCCGTCGAGGTCAGCACCTGGACGATCGAGTATCCAACGACGCCGTCAGCGCTAGCGGTCTTGGCCGCGGGCGAGGCGAGGTGAGACGCAAGCGTTGTGGACAGCGTCGTGCGGTACTGATTCATCGACGTGGACTGCCAGTTGTCGCTCAGAGTGACGCGTCCGACAACACTCGCGTCAGCGTCGGTGAGCGTCGAGCGCAAAGCACTCACATCGTCGTCAGATGCACCGGGCAGCACGACGAGAGCAACCTTCGCTCCAGCCAGGGAGCCCGGACAGCGCCGACGAAGCGAGGCCTTGAGGCCAGCTGCCTCGGCGTCGGCCTGGGCACTGACCCTGAGGATCGGTGGCCGTGGTGCTCGACGACGTACTCACTCCGGCCTGGATGCGGCTCTGGAGCGGACCGGGCGCCCAGAACGACGCCGACCGCAAGCGCGATGAAGATCCCGATGATCGAGACGACGTGGTAACGGAAGTTAATCATTGGGTTCCTCCAGCGGAGTGCATCAGCGAGACGAAGAAAGAAGTGACCGGGTGCAGGAGGTCGTTGCCCCACGGGGTGGACCACAGCGCGACACCCATCAATGCGATCGCGACCAAGGCGAGGAGCACGAGGGTCCAGCCACGCGGACGCGGACGGAAGGTGGCTGCCACTGCCTGCGCGCCGATGAGGCGCGAGCCAACCGCAAGACGCGAGAAGAAAGCGGGGGCAACAAGCGCACGCCCCGCATCAACGAGCTCGGCCTCCCCATAGGAAACACCCGCCGTCACGACGGCTGGGGCACTCGAATGCGCCGCGACGACGAGCGCCGCGTCGAGGATGTACCGGCCATCGCCACCTGCTCGTAAACGACACCCATGCGATCCAGACGCTGGGAGCCCGGCGCGAGGCCATCGCCGCCAACCCGCACGATGAATGCAGCGCGCGTCGAATAGCCTTCTCACTCATCAGCTCCGCGTCACCCACGACGAGGTCGAGGCTGAGACGGGCTTTCAGCGCGACGTCAGCGCTAAGCATCGACAGCGATCACGAACGGAGCTGGCCTCGGAGCGCCACCGGGCGAGCGCTTTGAGCTCAGCGGCGGCCTCACTCGACCCAGTCACGAGAAGAACCGGCCGCTTGCCCAAGCCATCAATCGAAGGAACGCCCTCGCCGCGCAGGACGGTCGCCCCATCCTTCGCCAGGTAGTCCTCGACGGAGCCCTCGAATCCGGCGAATAGCGTGCGCGAGTCCGCGACATCAACATCCAGGTCGTCGGCGGACACGGCCCTGCCCGTCGCGATGACTCCCGTCGACGAGCACCTTGCCGCCCGTCACCGTGACGTCCTGGCCTTCACGCAGTGACATGATGTCCTGGCCGAGGTCGTCAACCAGGGTGATACCCGCGTCCAGAATGAGGCGGGGCCCGCAGAGCTGCGACGCGGCCGGTCAGCGATGGCTGCGCATTGAGGACCGCAGTGGGTGCGGCCTCAACCAGCGCAGCTGCGCTGTCACGAGTCCAAATCGGCAACGTTGATGACGGCGATCTCGCCACGTTCTCAAACGTGTCGCCAGGTGCTTGGGACGGTCGTCAACGCGTACGCGTCCCGACCGAGCCTTTGATTCCTTTGAAAGTGTTTCACTCATCCCTGCGATTGTGACACGGCAGAAGCCAAGACTTGCGAAGCGTGGCGGCGCGCCGCAGCCGAGTGCGGATCCCCACCCATCATGCGAGTCAGTTCGGCTTCGCGCTCATCGCCACGCACCTCGCGCACGTTGGTCGTGCCGTCGTTCTTTTCAATGACGAGGTGCTGATCTCCCAAACGCGGCGACCTGGGCCAGGTGAGTCACAACAATCACTTGACGCGACTGAGGCGGGGCCGCTTGAGGCGCGCGCCGACCTCGGTCGCGGTCTGTCCCCGATGCCCTGCGTCGATCTCGTCAAAGATAAACGTGGACGAGGGCCTCGGTCCGCCCGAGCATCAGCTCAAGGGCGAGCATGACGCGCGAGACTCGCCACCAGAGGCCCCCTGACCGAGAGGACGGGCAGGAGCATGCGGATGCGGCTGCAGCCGGAAGACGACGGTCTCGCACCCATTGGATGTTGGCTTCGTGGGCTCACAGTCGATATGCAGGGTCGCGTCAGGGCATCGACAGCGCATGAAGCTCCTCGTTTCACACCCGCAGCTAACTCTTGGGCGAGGCGAGCGCGCGACTGCGTCACCAGGCGCCCGCACTCCGAGCACGCGGTCCTGTGCAGCAGCAAGTTCACGTTCGACGGTTGCCGGATCCGAGCCGGGCGACGACAGCTCGTCAACGCGAGGCGCGCGCTTCGTCAAGCCACACAAGCAGCCCGTCGATATCCGCTGCCCGGCCGCGCAGTGCGTCCTTAATGGCTGCGCGTCGCGCGTGAATCTGGGCGAGCCTCTCCGGGTCCGCGTCAAGACGCGACAGTACGACGAAACATCATCGGCGAGTGCTTCCAGTTCGAGCACCTGGTTTGCGTGCCCGCCCCACGAACTCAGCCACGGCCTCGTCAAAACGTGCTGCATCGTCGAGTTGCGCGTACGAGTGACGGGCTGCCTCAACAGCCCCCGCATAATCGCCACGATCATCGCCCTTCAGGTAGCCCAAGTGCCACACCGACGAGGGCTCGAAGATCCTCCACGTTCGTGAGGCGTGCTGCCTCACGAACGAGATCTTCTTCCTCACCGCTCACGGGGTCAAGTTCCTCGATCTGCTGGATTGCCACTCGAAGATCCTCAAGTTCCTCAGCTCGTTCGCTCGCGTCGCCACGCAGCGAATCGAGACGATGTTTCACCTCAACCGCACGACGAAAAGCTGAGCGGTATTCCTCAAGCAGTGCACCGTGTGCGGGCCGCCAAATTGGTCCAGTGCGCGGCGCTGCGCAGACTCCCCAGTCAGACGGATTTGATCGGACTGACCGTGGATGGTCACCATGGAGCCAACGATGTCCGCCAGAACCGAGGCAGGTACCGGACGCGAGCCGAGGTGCGCACGCGATCGCCCTGCGGCGCGCACGGATCGTCAACGATCAGCTCATCACCTTCGACAAAGCCTCCGGCGTCTTCGACACGCGTGGCAATATCGGGCGTCACCGAAAAAAATGCCGTCGACCGGGAGAGGCGCTCCTCGCCACTGCGAACGAGCGCAGCGTCGGCACGCGCACCAGCAGCAGCTGGAGGCTCGACAGCACCATCGTCTTACCCGCACCGGTCTCGCCCGTAACGACCACGAGCCCCGGTCCGAAATCAACGTGGGCGTTGGCGATAACACCGAGGTGGGAGATATCGAGAGACTCAATCACCGCGCAGCGTCCCTCCATCCGCGCACAGGCAAGTTGAATTTACGCACGAGACGCGCCGAGAAAGGCGTGTCGTCCACGCGCACAGAGCTGCACAGGCGCCGACCCCACGCGAGCGCGAACGACAGCCCCAGCCGGAACCGTCATGCGACGCAGGCCATCGCACCATCTCGGGAGGCGTCCACATGTCGTCGAGAACCACGATCTCGACGCACGCGGACGGTCCCACGACGAGAGGACGAGTGAAAAAGACCGTGCGCCGCCAGAGGGGCAACGACGATCGCCTCCGTATCTGGCCACACCACCGGGTCCACCCGCAGAAAACGAGTAGGCGGTGGAGCCGGTCGGCGTGGACAGAATCATGCCGTCCGCCCCGTACGTTGACACTTCCTGGCCATCGACGACGAGGCAAAATGGACGGGGTGCGCCACGTCGGTGTGCATGACAACCGCTTCGTTGAGGGGCCCAGTCGTCGGCCTTCGATCCGTCGGGACGTTCCATCGTGACATCAAGTGTCATACGTCGTTCGACCGAAAAATCGCCATCGGCAATCTTGCGCGCGAGATCACCCGTGCCCTTATCACCGAGTTCCGTCAGGAATCCCATGTGGCCAGCGTTGATACCGAGAAGGGGACGTCCAGAGCACGCGCACTCGAGGCCGCAACGAGGAACGTCCCGTCACCGCCAATCGACGGCACCATATCGATGCCTCCGGTGACGCGTCGTCGACGACCTCGATACCGCGCTCATTGAGAGCCTCGGTGAGGCTCACAGCGCTTGTCATCGCATTGGGACGATGACGATGACGCACCATCAAGACACGGGTCATGAGTGTCCTCCAGCGGGACCAGCCTGAACTGCCTGACGAATGTATTCGGTCAAAGGCAGACGGGGCGATAGGTTCGGGGTGGTTGCGGCGCATGTGCACGAAATACTCGACGTTGCCGCTAGGGGCCGGGAAGTGGCGAGGCTGCGATGGCAGCGATATCGAGGCCCAGCTCCATCGCGCATCGGGCAACCGTTTTCGACCGTTTCCACGTGGTGCTCGGGATTGCGCACCACTCCCCGTGGCCGAGTCGTTCCTTTCCGATCTCGAACTGCGGCTTCACCATCAGCAGGAAGTCAGCGTCGGGCGCTGCTGCGGCGACGAGCCGGAAGAACAAGCGTCAAAGAAATGAACGACGCTATCCCCACGACCAGCTCGGGGGCGGGAGCAACGGACGCGGGATCGAGAGTACGCACGTTCGTGCGATCGCGAACCTCGACGCGGGGATCGGATTGCAGCTTCCGGGCAAGCTGCCCGTATCCCACGTCCACGGCAACGACGGAAGCCGCACCGCGTCGCAGCAGCACGTCTGTAAAGCCACCTGTTGATGCGCTAGGCGTCGAGAGCTCGACGGCCTTCGATCAGCGGTGCCTTATCACCAAGCGCGTCGAGGGCACCCGCTAGTTTATGGGCGCCGCGCGACGTATTCCGGGATCATCAGATTCTTCGACGATTATCGCCTGGGCGGGATCCATCTGCCGGGCAGGCTTCAAGAACGATCTGCCCATCCAGCTTGACGCGCCCATCTTCAATCATCTGAGCGGCTGCCGAACGCGATTTCGCAGAGACCGCGGCGAACAAGTTCCGAATCAATGCGACGAAGTTTCATGCGTCACTCCGATCCTCGCGAGCGTCGCGGATATGCCCGCCGGGTACGTTCGCGTCGGCTGGGACATCGGCGAGACAGGGCCCGGCGTAGATCGGACTCTGATGGCCCGCAACGTCTCGATTTGCACTGACGCTGCGAGCTCATCGAAACCGACAAGCCGGGCTTCCGTCTGTTCGTGAAGGGCCATCAGGCCTCGTCGTCCATATCGGCCGTCGCCTCAGAGAGCTGCTCGAGTTCCTCCTCACCGGGAAGGAACGCGGGTGTCTGCGCCCTCGGCTCCGGGAGGTTGTCCGCGTCCGCGGCAACATCGAAGAAATCGTCGTCATCCTCGGGCTCCAGTGGACGGCTCGGGAGCCGTCACAATGCCCGCTGGGTCGTCGTTGCTCACAACGGTGATCTCGGGGCAAGAGGGGCGGAACCAGCCGCATCCGCGTACTCCCCATGCAGCTGCAGCGAGTGCGCGGTACGAGTCGATCGTGATGGTCACGGGCTCGGTGAGCTCGACGTCGTCAAGCGTCAGGACGCCAGAGCGCTCCACCTTCGCCACCTGCGAGAGACCGCACGTCCAGGTACCGTCGCGATGATGCTTCGGAGCCGGGTGTGCCTCGAGGAGGCCGCGCATGTCGATCGCGAGGTAGCTCGGACGCTGACCGCGAGGCGCGCGAATGACGTCACGAGCCATGTGGACACCAGTCAGAACGTGCATAGCGGGGACACCAGCGGCAACCGCACCCATGATGTCGGTCTCGAGGCGATCACCCACAGCGAGCGGGTTGCCCGCGCCGACGAGTTCGCTCGCACGACGGTAGATGCCGGGCTCAGGCTTGCCGCCAGCGGTCGGACGCTTGCGCGTCGCATGCTGGATCGCACGCACGAGAGGCCATTGCCCAGCGCCTGACCGCGCTCGACGGGAAGCGTCGCGTCAAGGTTGGACGCGTAGAATGCCGCGCCACGCTCGATAGCGAATGCGCCCTCGGAGAGAGCGCCCAGTTCACCTGCTTGTCGAGGCCCTGCACGACAGCTGCAGGCTCATCGTCCGCGCTGTCAACGAGGACGAATCCGCGCTCTTCCAGGGCCAGGCGCAGGCCAGCGCCACCGATCACGAGGACCTTGGGAACCTTCCGCAAGCTCCTCGGCCATGATCGCGGCGATATCCATCGCGGACGTCATGACCATGTCAGCGGTAGCCTCAAAGTCCATGCTGTTGAGCTTGTCGGTGACCTGTGCGGGCGTGCGCATCGCATTGTTGGTGACGAACGCCGAGGCCATACCGAGTCCACGCGCCTCGATGACGGAGGCAGCCGCGTGCTCGATGCGCTCGTCCCCCGACCAGGCGGTGCCGTCAAGGTCAAGCAGCGCGCAGTCATAGTCCTCAGCCAGAGCGTTGCCGGTGCCGCGCAGCTTCGGACCGCTGCCGTCGACATCCGCGTCCTGGTACAGGGGCCACGTCGATAATCTCAGCGTCTTCGGCAATGACGGGCATAGCAGCGATGACCTCAGCAGCCTCGTCATCGCGGCCAGCTCGGTGAGACGCTCGGCCTTGACCTCCATGAGGCGACGACGCAGCTCGTCGTCCACCGACGAGGGCAGCGCAGCGAGCATCGTCAACAATCACGAGGCCCACGTCGGACTGTCCGAGGTCCGCACGGGCGCGGAGGAGACGAGCACAAGCTCGACCTGCTCGGCAAGATCAGGGACGAGGCATCGGTAGCGTCGATAATCTCAACGGCCTTCTCAGGGGTGGCCGAGGCCTCGTTCGGCATCGGCCTCAACCGCACGCAGGGAGGAATCGCCGCGCATACGGCGCACAGCGCGCACCTCACGCAGCGCTTCCTCGTAGCGTCCGGATGCGTAAGCAGTCAGCGCAGCGGCCTCACGCACGACGTCGACGCGTCCGGCGCGGGAAACTGCGGCCTGTGCGTGCTGGTACGCAGCTTCGGGATCAAGATCGATCAGCTGGCCCGCCATCACGAGGGTGCCGAGCAACAATGTCGCGATTGGGGCCCGACAGAGTCGTGAGCGCGCGCAGTGCATCTCGATCCAGTTCATCGGCGCTGACGCTGGCGGGAATCATCGGCTCATTGCCGTTAGGGCGAGACGTACTCGTCCGTCGAGGGAGTAGGGACTTGTAAGAAGCATCCTTCCTGCGGTCGTCACGGAAGTTGCCTCGGCGATCATCGCGCTGCTGGAACCCACCGCGGCGATCGTCACGACGCTGATAACCCCCACGATCCCGACGATCATCGCGACCACCGAAATCACGGCGATCATTATCGCGACGCTGAAGTCGCGACGATCACCATCGCGACGATCATCGCGGAAACCACCACGACGATCATCATCACGACGCTGGAAGTTGCCACGGCGATCATCGCGCTGCTGGAAACCCACCGCGACCGCGGTCCTCGAAAAGCTCACCGCGTCGGTCATCACGACGCTGATAACCCCACGATCCCCACGACGATCATCGCGACCACCGAAATCACGGCGATCATCATCACGACGCTGGAAGTCGCGACGATCACCATCGCGACGATCATCGCGGAAACCACCACGACGATCATCATCACGACGCTGGAAGTTGCCACGGCGATCATCGCGCTGCTGGAACCCACCGCGACCGCGGTCCTCGAAACCACCGCGTCGGTCATCACGACGCTGATAACCCCCACGATCCCCACGACGATCATCGCGACCACCGAAATCACGGCGATCATCATCACGACGCTGGAAGTCGCGACGATCACCATCGCGACGATCATCGCGGAAACCACCACGACGCTGGAAGTTGCCACGCTCGCCGCGGTCAGTGCGTTCGCCGTTACGGTCACGCCACTGAGGCTGGCGCTTCTGGTATCCACCACGGCCAAATTCGCCGCGTCCTCGAGTCTCTTCTGCCATGGTGTCTATCCTCTATTCCTGCGCCGCTTGGCGCTCTTTGTCTCGGTGCGCAATGCGCGTTCAACCACCCAATACTAGACGACAGGTGGCACCAAAGCGGCGCGGAGCCCGCAAAAAGCAGAGGGACGGCACGCAATGCGGGCCGTCCCTCTCGATGACGTGTGTTGTGGCGGTGTCCTACTCTCCACAACCTGG
>BNJV01002089.1_pt1 | contig 109788 bp, 144 predicted proteins | sample 8540591 | NCBI WGS metagenome assembly BNJV01 (sample SAMD00202457, study PRJDB9452) | human saliva metagenome | host: Homo sapiens
AAGAAATGAGGAAATACCGTTGAGCGGTAGAAGATCTGCTCCTCTCATGTGAGCTGACCCCCATTGGTGCGTATGGGAGTTGATGAGCCATTTTGCGACGAATATTGAGGAAATGCAGGAAAGTTCAGGAAAATGACTAGAAAAGGTCTTCCGTCGCTGAGGAGCCTTACTCCCAGGCGCAATCTTCGCGTGTAGCCGTCCTGATCGAAAGAGCGGGCGAGGCGAACGGGCATGGAAAATGCGGAATCGGCGGGACTGGCGGAACCGTTCTTGAGAGGCATCGCGTGCAGTTGCCCGATTGATGTGATGTTCCGATTTCCGGCCGGGTGGGGTCAGAGACGGCGTACCCCAGCCAGGACCGATCTCGGTGCGGAAGTGAACCGATTTCGAGGCGGAGTTCGACCGATCTCGGTGCGGAACTGGACCGATTTCGGTGCGGAAGTGAACCGATCTCGGCGAATCAGGGCCGGCCTGACGCTTTGTTCACGCGCTCGACGACGCCGGGCCTCTGCGCACTGCCCGCATGACCCGCACGGCCCGCATGAGCAGGGCGTCAGCCCGAGGCCACCAGCGACGCCACCTCATCGGGCCGCAGCGGGCGACCCGCCCGCACCTCGGCCAGCAGGAGCCGCACTGCCGCCTCGTTGCCGCCCCCGGAGCGCACGGCCGCCAGCTGGCGCTGATAGGGAGGCCCCCGCCTCCAGGGTGGCCCTACCCCTCCAGCTCGGCCTCGCATCCCAGGTCTGCCGCCACGGGCGCCAGCTCGGTCACCATCCGCTCCACCGTGTCGGTCACCAGCTCCTCGTTGCCGAGGGAGTCGGTGATGAGGATGGCGTCCATGCCGTAGCGGGCCGAGCGCCATTTGTTCTCATCGACGTACCACGCCGGCATGGTGTCCAGTTCCTCGCCGCGATCCAGGGCCCGCGAGAAGCTCTCCACCAGGCACTGGGTCAGCGCCGCGATGCCCGCCAGTTCGGTGAGATTGGTGGCGGCGTCGCAGGCCCGTACCTCGATCGTGCCCAGGCGCGGCGAGGGCCGCACGTCCCAGCGGACCTCGGTGAAGTCCTCGATGACCCCGGTGTGGATCATGTCCCCGGCGTAGGCCTCGAGTTCGTCCCAGGTCTCCAACTGGTGCGGCGCTCCCGCCGTGGGCAGCTGCTGGAACATCATCGCCCGGTTGTCGGCGTAACCGGTGTCCAGGCCCGCCCAGAACGGCGAGGATGCGCTCAGGCACTGCAGGTGGGCCGTGCGGGTCAGCAGCGCCCGCAGGATCGGCAGCGCCCTGGCCCGGTCCTCCAGGCCGACGTGCACGTGGGTGCCGAAGATGAGCATCTGATGCCCCCACAGGCGCGTGCGGTCCACCAGCCGCGCATAGCGCTCGGTGTCCGTCACCTTCTGCACCAGGGGGTCGGCGAAGGGGTGGGTGCCGGCGCTGGACAGATCCACGCGCAGAGGCTCGGTCACCGGCAGGAGCCGGTCGAAGGCCAGCGCTATGTCCTCCAGGCATTCAGCCACGGTGCGCCGCGCTCCCGATACCAGCTCGACGGTGTTGAGCATCATCTCGCCGTGGATGTGCGGGTCGGGCCGCACTGCTCGGAGGATCTCGGCCGCGCACTGGCGCAGGTCGAGGCTGTCGCGATCGATCAGCTGGAGCTCCCACTCCACTCCGAGTGTGGAGCGCTCGGAATGGGCGAAGGGCAGGGGCTGACGATGGACGAGGCGTGCAGACGGGCTCACGGCGGCTCCTCAATGGTTCAGGGGTGGCCGGGACTGTGATCGGACGCTTGACGCGACGGGCGGGCCTTAGGATACGGGGACGTCGGGCTCGGTGCTCAGGGGGCCGCCTGACAGGGGCTCCGCGACGACGACCACGCCGCGCGCGCTCCCCGTGCTCCCCGGGAGAACCGATCCGGGTCATGATCCAGGTCTCGTGGGCCTCGCCGCTCGGGCGGACGGCCGAGCGCACGATCTCGGGCGCAACCGGTACGCCGCGCTTGTGGATGTCCAGACGGCCGATGTCGCGTTCACGGACACGAGCCTAGAGACTTCAGGCTCAGCGGCAGTACCTCGCTCACCCGCCACGAGCGCACGAACGGGGCCAGGTCGGAGTCGGGGGCTGATCGCCGCTGAGATAGGCGATGCGCTCGCCCACCGGTGTCGCCCTCGAGCCGCTCGGCGAGGTGCGCCAGAGTCCCGCGCGGATCACCGCGCCGTCCGGCTCGTGGATGTAGGCGCCCAGGTCCTCGACGCCGGTCAGCGGCGCGAGCTGGACGGGCGGCATCAGGGTCGTGGCGGTCCGGGATCGCGCAGCGTGCGCGCGATCGGGTGGGCTCCGGGACGTGCGGGCCGTCCCCGGTCGGCAGGACGAGAGCCGAGCGCCCGGGGCCCTCGACGGCGAGCGGACCGCACCAGATGCCGGCTTCGACGACGTCGCCGCCCACGCTGACCCACTGCACGTGGGCGTCGGCGGGGAGCGCCGCGTGGTCGATGCCCGGCGCGACCTTGATGCCGAGCGCCTCCACGTCGTCGCGCAATGCCAGGATCCGGCTGAGCGCCGGCGACCACTGCTCGGGATCGGCGATACGACGGCCGTCGGCCCGGCGCGCCGGGTCGGCGAAGACGGCGTCGATGCCGCGGGCCGCCAGGTCGAGCTCAAGCGCATCGGCGCACAGCACCTCGACATCGGGGAAGGCCATGAAATTGACTGTCGCCAGTGCCGCCGTCGCCTCGTCGCGCTCGACGGCGAGCACGGGGAGGCCGAGGCCCCGCCAGGGCCAGTGCGTCCCCGCCGATGCCGCAGCCCAGGTCGGCCACGCGCCGGGCGCCGACGCGGGCGTAGCGGGCGGCGTGGTGGGCCGATACGGTCAGGCGCGTGGCCTGCTCCAGCCCGTCGGGCGTGAAGAGCATCTGGGGAGGCGAATGGCCCGAACTTGGCCTCGGCGCGGGATCGCAGTCGCTGCTGGGTCAGCGCGGCCGACACGAGCTCGGGCGCATGCCCCTGGTCGCGCAGGGACTGGCTCACCGACAGCGTCGCGGATTCGTCGTGGGGCGGAAGCTCTGCGAGCAGGGCCCAGCCCTCGGGCGTGAGCAGGGGGCGAGGTGCGAGGGCGTCCATCGGGCGATCATGGCACGCATCGGGGCGGCGCGGAGCGACGAATCGCCTGGGAGCGGCTACGGTTGTGACGCGCCCGACCGTCGAGACCGAGGGCGGCGGAAAGAGAGGGTTCCTCATGGGCACGGGTAGTCGAAGCGCGCGTCGGATCTGGCTGACCAGAGTGACTTGGGGCATCGCGGTTCTGGCCGCCGTCGTCCTCGTCCTGCCCAATGCGTGGATCCTGGCGGCGAGCGCCGGCCGGGTGAGCGACTACGACGAGAGCGGGGACACGGCGAAGGCACCCGTGGCCATCGTCCTGGGCGCGTCGGTATGGGCGCCGGGAGAGCCCTCGCCGTGGTTGAAGTACCGCCTTGAGACCGCCGCCGGTCTGTACCAGTCGGGGCGCGTGGACGCCATCCTGGTCTCAGGGGACAACAGCCGTATCGACTACGACGAGCCCACCGCCATGCGCGACTACCTGGTGGGTCTGGGGATCCCCTCCGAGGCGATCGCACTGGACTACGCCGGGTTCGACACCTATGACACCTGTGTGCGCGCCCACAAGATCTTCGGAGTCGATGAGGCGCTCCTGGTCTCCCAGGACTTCCATGTGAGCCGGGCGGTGGCGGTCTGCCGCGCGGCAGGAGTGGATGCTCGCGGCGTGGGCGATACTCGGGCCAGCCAAGACCGCAGCACTTGGGCGGCCAGTTGGCTGCGCGAGCGCCCGGCCGCCGCCAAGGCGGCCTGGGACGTGGCCACGGGCGCGAGCCCACGCTGGGGAACAGGGAGACCACCGTGGATGACGCCCTGGCGTGGACGCGGGCGAACCGCGGGAAGTGAGGCGAGTGAGGCGAGTCTGATCTCGCGTCGCGGGCGTTTGCTGGCTGCGCTGCACGCCCAGGGCGAACGGGTCGCTTTCTTGGCACTCGCGTTGACTGAGTGCTAATCGCCCGCGTACATTCCTCGTCAGGCGCGGGGCCCGTGCGGTCCCGCGGCACGCCCCTCGGCGCTGACGGACCGACCCCGCGACGGCGGACCGGCACCGTCAGGACGCGGACCCAGACACCATCCGCATACGAAAGAAGCGAGAAGGGAGGACGACATGTCGATCTCCATCAAGCCGCTCGAGGACCGGATCGTCGTGCAGACGGTCGAGGCCGAGCAGACCACCGCATCCGGTCTGGTCATCCCGGACACCGCCAGGGAGAAGCCCCAGGAGGGCAGGTCGTGGCCGTGGGCCCCCGCATCGACGATTCCGGAAAGCGCGTCCCGGTGGACGTCGCCGAGGGCGACCTCGTCATCTACTCCAAGTACGGCGGCACCGAGGTCAAGTACGCGGGCGAGGACTACTCATCCCTCTCCGCGCGCGATGTCCTCGCCGTCGTCACCAAAGTGAGCTAGTGAGCTGACGCGAGTCGAGTCTGTTCCGCGGACCAGACGACCAGACGAGAGGCGGCGCTGCCAGTAGACGGCGCCGCCGCTGATCGTCGTGTCGCCTCGGAGCGCAGCTGGAGCGTTCGCGCCCGAGAGCGAGCGGTGGATGATGATGGAGATGAAGAGGAGGCGGAGCGGGGGAGGACCAGAAGCCCTCAGGCCACGGGAGTCCCGCGTCCGTTCTCCTCTCGGTCTATCCAGGCACGGCGCTCCTCCTCCGTCATGCCGCCCCACACGCCATAAGGCTCGTGAGTGGCCAGAGCATGGTTGCGGCAATCGACGATGACGGGGCAAGTGCTGCACACGGCCTTGGCATCCTCGTCGCGCTTGCGGCGTGAGCTGCCGCGTTCGCCTTCGGGGTGGAAGAACCGCATGGAGTCCATGCCAATGCAGGCGCCCTGGTACTGCCATTCCCACAGCGTCGTGATGGGCTTGGGGAGACGTGTATTCCCTGCCATCACGCCCCTTCCTCGCGCGGATGCACGATCGCACTTGGACACGTTGTGCCCGGTACAACAGTAGGTACAGCTCACGGGCGATATCAAGCACTTGGACGATGATTTTCTTAGGAAATCCGCCAAGTCTTGTTGTGCAAGATGGCCTTTTCGGGGCCTTTAGCCAACAGGTCGCCTCTGACGCACGATGGGCACAGCGGAACGTTTTCAGACAATCTGCAACAACGGTGCAAGGTGCATTCACGTCCGTACGGCCCTACCATGCGAAGCGTGAGCGACTCGATCACCAACCCCGACCTGTTTGCCCCTACCGGACTGACCTACGACGATGTCCTCCTGCTGCCCAGGCTGACCGACGTGGTCCTCCGAGGTCGATACGACCTCGCGCCTGACCGGCAGGATCGGTCTGGCCACCCCCTGCTGAGCGCGGCGATGGACACCGTCACCGAGTCGAAGATGGCGATCGCTATGGCCCGTCAAGGCGGTATCGGCATTCTTCACCGCAATCTGTCCATTGAGGATCAGGCTCAGCAGGTGCGTCTGGTCAAGCGCTCCGAGTCGGGCATGGTCTCCGACCCGGTGACCGTCGGCCCCTGACGCCACCATTGCCGCAGCTCGATGAGCTGTGCGGCCACTATAGGTCTCGGGATTGCCCGTCGTCGATTCCGACGGCAACCTGCTGGGCATTATCACCAACCGCGACCTGCGTTTCGTGCCCCCGAGAAGTGGAACGCGCTGACCGTGCGCGAGTGCATGACGCCGCGCCAGCTCTCATCACCAGTGCTACCGGCATCTCGCGCGAGACGCCAAGTCGCTGCTGGCCGAGCACCGTATCGAGGCTTCCGCTCATTGACGACGCCGGTCGGCTCACGGGCCTGATCACCGTCAAGGACTTCGTCAAGACCGAGCAGTACCCCCGCGCCACCAAGGACGAGGCGGGACGCCTGGTGGTCGGAGCGGCCGTCGGCTACTGGGGCGACACCTGGGAGCGGGCCGGGGCGCTCGCCGAGGCGGGCGTGGACGTCATCGTGGTCGATACCGCCAGCGGCGGCGCTCGACTCTGCTCTGGATATGATCGCCCGGCTCAAGCAGGACCCCGCTTTCTCCGAGGTGCAGATCATCGGCGGCAATGTCGCCACCCGCGAGGGCGCCCAGGCGCTCATCGACGCGGGTGTCGATGCCGTCAAGGCGGGGGTGGGTCCGGGCTCTATCTGCACCACTCGGGTTGTGGCCGGTGTGGGCGTGCCGCAGGTGACGGCGATCTACGAGGCGGCCCGTGCCTGCTCGCCGGCGGGCGTGCCGCTCATCGCCGACGGCGGTCTGCAGTACTCGGGCGATATCGCCAAGGCTCTGGTGGCCGGCGCGGATACTGTCATGCTGGGCTCCCTGCTGGCGGGCTGCACGGAGTCCCCCGGGGACCTCGTCTTCGTCAATGGCAAGCAGTGGAAGCGCTACCGCGGCATGGGCTCACTGGGCGCCATGAGCTCGCGCGGCCGCACGTCCTACTCCAGGACCGCTATTTCCAGGCCGATGTCTCCTCCGATTCCAAGATCGTCCCCGAGGGCATTGAGGGCAGGTCCCCTATTCCGGCGCGCTGGGTGATGTGGTCTACCAGCTCATCGGCGGTTTGCACCAGTCAATGTTCTACGTGGGTGCTCGTACGATTCCGGCGCTCAAGGAGCGGGGGCAGTTCGTGCGCATCACCAGCGCGGGACTGAAGGAGTCCCACCCCCACGATGTCAAGATGACCGTCGAGGCTCCCAATTACGCTGGGCGGGAGTGACGGCGGGCAGTGATGACGACCCGGCGTGAGGGGTGCGCCGGGTGCTCCGGGTACCGGGCTCAGGGCTCACAGGCCGGGTAGCCACAACCGGGTGGTCGCGGGCCAGGCGGTTACAGGCCGGCGGGCAGGGGCCAGTCGAGCTCGGCGCGCGGGCGATCAGGGGTTCTTGCGGGCCAGCCACTCGTTGAGGGACTCGGCCCACTGCCGGTGGGCGGCGGCTTGGAAGGGGACAGGCTCGTCGAGCTTCAGGCGGGCCAGCTCGGGGTAGACGTGCACCATCGCCTCCAGGATGTCGAGCGTCGCCATGACATCCACCTCGGCCGTGTGCAGTGACTCGTCCACGCTCACGCCGTAGACCTCGCACAGGTCACTCAGACGCCGCTTGCCCCGGCGGTAGCGGTCCACCCGACGGTCCAGTACGAGCGGGTCGAGCACCGGGCCCAGCTCGCGCCCCAGGCGCTCGCGCACTGTCGGCAGGGCGTGCCGGACCAGCTCGGACTCCGCAGGAGTGTGAGGTCGTAGGAACCGTTGAAGGCGACCACCGGTGCCCGAGTCCATCGCGGTGGCCAGGGGCGGCGGCCACCTCGTCGAGCACCTCGGGTGCGGCCAGCCCCTCGGCCCGGGCGCGCTCGGTGCTGATGCCGTGGACCTCGACAGCGCTTGCGGGGATCTTCACGCCGGGATCGGCCAGCCAGGTGCGCACCTGCTGGGACCGCGTGCCGTCGGCGGCGACCGGCCCGCGTGCGACGATGGCGGCGGTCACGAGCCGGTCCCTGCGCGGATTCACGCCCGTGGTCTCGGTATCGAATCCGAGCAGTGGACCGCGAATCCATGACTCATCGGATTCGGGCAGCCCCGGGGAGGCGGTGGGAGAGGACGTCCGTGCTGGTGGCTCATGGTGGGAAGTGTGCCACCGGGGTGCGACATGATTCGTGCGCGCCTGGGTGGAGGCAGTCGAGGTCATTCGCGGCAGTGTTGTCGGCTGAGGCAGCGGAGTCGGTGGAGTCAGTCGAGGCAGCGGAGGCAGCGGATTCAGGGACGTGGCGCGCCACCGCGGCCGCTCCTCGGAGGCGCTCTAGGGATGCGGGCCATGAGCGGTGAGATCGAGATCAGGCGCTCCAAGCGCGCCCGGCAGGCGTACTCCTTCGACGACATCGCGGTCGTTCCCGGCTCGCCGCACCCGGGATGTGCGCGATGTCCGCGTGAGTTGGCAGCTTGACGCCTACCACGTCGACCTGCCCGTCATGGCCTCGCCCATGGACTCGGTGATGAGCCCCGAGACGGCGATCCTCGTCGGTCGGCTGGGCGGCATCGGCGTGCTCGACCTGGAGGGCCTGTGGGCTCGCTACGAGGACCCCCGCCGACGCCCTGGATCGCATCCGCACCGCCTCCTGCGAGGAGGCCACGCGTTCTCCAGGAGGTCTACCGCGCCCCGGTGCGCCCCGAGCTCATCGCCGCCCGACTGACCCAGATCCGTGAGGCCGGGGTCGTCGTGGCTGGGCGCCTCGGCCCGGCTCAGACGCAGCGGCACTGGCGCGCCGCGGTGGAGGCCGGTGTCGACCTGCTCGTCATCCGCGGTTCGGTGGTCTCCGCCGAGCACGTCTCAGGCAATACCGAGCCCCTCAATCTCAAGCGCTTCATCTATGAGTTGGATGTGCCCGTCGTCGTCGGCGGGGTGACCACCTCACCGCCGCTCTCCATCTCATGCGCACCGGCGCCGCTGCCGTGCTCGTCGGCCAGGGCGGCGCGCTCCCTCCTCCGTGCGGCAGGTGCTGGGCCTCGATATGCCCATGGCCACCGCGGTGTCCGATGTCGCCGCCGCCCGCCGCGACTACCTCGACGAGTCCGGAGGGCGCTATGTCCATGTGATCGCCGACGGCTCGGTGGGCAACTCCGGCGACGTCGTCAAAGCCATCGCCTGCGGGGCCGACGCCGTCATGCTCGGAGCCGCCCTCGCCCGGGCGGCCGAGGCCCCCGGAGGGGGGTACCACTGGGGCGCCGAGGCGCGTCACGAGCGTCTGCCGCGCGGATACCGCAGCTATGTGGGCACCGTCGGCACCATGGACGAGATCCTCAACGGTCCCTCCGACCGTGCCGACGGCACCCTCAACATCATGGGGGCGCTGCGCCGCACTCTGGCCACCACCGGGTACGCCGATGTGAAGGAGCTTTCAGAAGGTCGAGGTCGTCCTGGACCCCCACGACCCGAGTTGAGACCCGAGCCGATCCGGCGCCGGAGAGGCTCTCTGCGATCCATTCGCATCATTTATTCATAGTGCGTCCACATCCGCAGGATCAGGATCACCCGTTCCTCCGGGTGCACCTCGTAGACGAGTCGATGCTGGATATTGATCCGACGGGAGTAGTAGCCTGCCAAGTCGCCCACCAGGCGCTCGTAAGCCGGAGGCCGGGTGAACGGATCGTCTGCGATGATATCGAGAAGACGTTGTGCGCGATTCTTGAGGTTCGAGGCGGCGAGTCTGCGCGCGTCCTTCTGCGCTTGACGTGAGTAGCGCAGAGTCCAGTCGCTCACCAGTCGAGTTCTTCCGACGCGGCCTCGACGCTCTCCCTCGCGGGCCTGTCGAATGGAGTCAACCATTCCGGGTATCGCCTGGAGATACAGAGTCTCCTGGATCGCCTCCCAGTCCTCCTCGGACACGAGGACCGCGGTTGATCGCTGCCCGGCGATCCTAACGGGTCGCGACTCCTCAGAGACCTGGTCGATGAGCCGGTACAGGTTGGACCGCGCCGTCGTGACATTGATAGTGCTCTGGCATACCTCCTCTCAGAACGTACGATCATCCGTACGTATTGGCAAGTGGCGCTCGCCGTGCCCACTGCGCCGGTGAGCCCTCATGAGATCGCGTTCGTCGTGGAGGGGAGCCTGGTCAGCTCTCTCTTGAGGCCGTCTCTGAAGCGCTCGAGGCTTTCAAGACCTTTCTGCAGGGAACAGGGAATGATTCATGGGTTCTGGGATCGCTTGCGGTCGGAAGTGCCCGTCTCGGGGCCGCTATCGCTGATCTCTCTCAGGAGGAGGCCGACTCGCGTTTCTAGGAGATAATTGAGGGTATCGAGTCTATTGAATCGGGTGCCGAGGCTCCTGCGAGCTGGTCTACCCATGCTCTTGGAGGGTTGGTCAAAATGGCGGGAATCGGGAACCGGCGTGACGCTAAGCGAGAGTTCGGTCTTATCGATGAGGCGACGAAGCGTCCAGTGACGGTTCAGTTCTCTGAGAATGACCTTGAAATAGTGACGACAGAGATGATCTCTCGCCGTGTGACGGTATGGGGTCCGCTCCAGCACAATGCAGACGGCGGCAAGGACGTTCTCACCATGGAGGGCTTCGAACGTTACGGTTGCTGAAGTTCTCGCCTCTCCTCGAGTCCGGGGCGACCATCTAGAAAGGGAAACCAGGTACCAGAGGAGTCGCGAAAGCTCGGGCCTGGATGGAAAGCGGCTCATTCATGGTGATCGACGCTGACGAGGTGCTTGCTCGTCGGGCCGGCGAATTGGCTCAGGAGTTTTCAGTTGAGGGGGGCTGATGCGCTCATTCTCGCGTCCGCGGTGCGCGTGCGCCCCGTTTCTCTTCACCTGGGATAAAAGGCTTGACCAAGGTCGGATCGCAGATGAGGGGACTCACAGCATGCGCACCGGATTCTCCCGATGACAAGCATCAGTCCTCCCTCGCGCTTCGGGAGATGGGCGGTGAATCGGGCGAGTCGCCTCAGACTGGCGAGTAGCCCTCGGCTCATGAGTGCCAATGCCCTTCTCTCGCCTCCCAAGGCCCGGCCCGGGGATCGGGTCGCCGTTCTGTCCCCGTCCTTCGCGGCCCCGGCCGTCGCCCCCGAGGTTCACGAGCAGGCCATGCGGAGGCTTCAGGAGATCACGGGTCTGATTCCCGTTGAGTATCCGACCACCCGGAAGCTCGGGGCCCGCCCGCGTGAGCGCGCCCGCGACCTCATGGCCGCCTTCGCCGACGACTCGATCCGCGCCATATGCGCCACTATCGGCGGCGACGATCAGATCACCGTCATCCCGCACCTCGATCCCGAGGTCGTCCGCGCTCACCCCAAGCCCTTCCTCGGCTACTCCGACAACACTCATCTTCACCACTTCCTGACCACCTGCGGTCTGCGCAGCTTCTACGGCGGCTCCACGCAGGTCCATCTGGGCCCCGGCCCGCACGTGGACCCCGAGCATGCGGCCGGCCTGCGCGCGGCGCTCCTGACCGGCGAGAGCTGAAGATCACCCGGCCCGCTCAGTCCGAGGATCACGGCCTTGACTGGGGCGACCCCGCCGTCCTGACCCTCCTTCGGCCAGCGCGAGGACACCGAGGAGTGGACCTGGGCCGGGCCGCGGGCCGGCGTCTACCGGGCGCACCTGGGGCGGGTGTCTGGAGGTCGTCAGCGACCTTCTCGCCGCAGGGCGCTTCGCCATGGCGCCCACCGATCTGGAGGGGCCGTGCTCCTCATCGAGCTCTCCGAGGAGATCACCCCCGACCCGTGCGGTCTTCCGCATGCTGCGGGCGCTGGGGGAGAGGGGGGTGTTGGCCGCCGCCGCGGCTGTCTTGTTCGCCCGCTCGCCGGTCTCCAGCTTCCAGACGCGCCCCGACGACGAGACCCGCAGGGCAATGCGGGTCGAGCGCGACGAGATGGTCATCGAGACGGTCGCCGACTACAACCCGCAGGCCGTCGTGTGCTGCGGCGTCCCCTTCGGGCACACCTGCCCGCAGTGGATCCTGCCCTACGGCGGTCGGGTCGCTATCGATGGTGCGGCGCGGACGGTGGAGGCTGACTATTCCTGAGCCGATGACTTGCGAGCCGACGGTGTCGATGGGGCGGGTCGACCGGCATCCGCGTCGGTGCTGTTGACCGCCGCCCGCAGCGAGGCGACTTCGCTGCCGAGGATGTCCGTGGCCCGGTCGGGGAGGGGCTCCGATCAGAACGCTTTGAGCCAGTCCGTTGCTGAGCGCCACGAGGCGGGCGGCCTCGTGCGCAGGGTGCGGGGGCGCCGGCGCTGCGCAGCAGGGAGGCGGCGTACTCCAATGTCTCGCGGGAGGCGCCGCCGATGATCTCCGCGATCTGCGGATCGGCGACGGTCTGTGCCAGGTAGGCGTACCACACGGCGCTGCCGAGCCTGAAGGCATCGCTGCGAGGAATGGGCTGGATGAGCAGTTCGGTCAGGGCCGCCAGCGGCTCCAGGGCGTCGGTGCGCTGCTCGTGGGCCCTCGGCCGCGCCCTCCACCATGGCTCGGCAGCCCGCATGAACCAGGTCCTGCTTGGAGTCGAAGTAGTGCTGGATCCTCCCCACTGAGACTCCCGCAGCCTGCGCCACCGCCTGGTAGGTGACGGCGTGAATGCCGCGCTCGTAGATGACCGCCCATAGGCCGTGGATGATCTCGGTGCGGCGCTGTTCGGGGTCGACGATCTTCGGCATGCCTTCACAGTACAGTTGTATCGCGATAGGATGCAGTATGTCTGTATTGCAAAAAGATTCTGCCGCTGTCGAGTCCGTTCGCAAGCGGGTCCCGCGCCGCTCCCATCCGCGGATTCGACGCGTCATGACAGTGCTCGTCGTGGTGCTGGCACTCGTCGGGGTGGTGGGGCCTCTATAGGACCTTTGCGGGCCCCGCGGGCGTCGGCCACTTCAGAAGCGCACAGGACAGACAGGAGTACCTCGGGTACTACCAGCAGGTCATGGAGACCATGCCCGCCCCCAGCCAGGTGGAAGATGTGATCACGAGCTACGGAACCGTGCGCGTCTACACCTGGGAGAGCGACGCCGGGCGGGACTCGCCTCCTGTGGTTCTCCTGCCCGGGCGCGCCTCGGGCGCGCCGATGTGGGCGGTCAATATTCCGCTGCTGATCCAGTCCCGACGAGTCATCGCATTCGATGCGCTCGGCGACGCCGGTATGTCCGTCCAGTCCGCGCCCCTGACGTCCGCAGACGATCAGGCCGCCTGGGTCGATGAGGTTCTTGCCGACGTCGCGCCCGACGGGTCCACCTCGTCGGCCACTCCTTCGGGGGTGCGACCGCCGCGCTCTACGCCCGGATCCACCCCGAGCGGGTGCGCTCCCTGACGCTGCTGGAAGCCGTCTTCGTCTTCGCGTATCCGCCCGCGGACATCATGGGCTGGACGGTGGTGTCGTCCATACCGGCTCTCCCCGAGGGCTGGCGGAACAAGGCGCTGGAGCGCATCGGGGGCGAGAGCTCTCGGGCACCGACCCCATGGAACTCATGATCAAGGCGGGGGCGGAGAAGTTTGACGCCAGTCTGCCCACGCCGAGCCCGCTGACGGATGAGCAGGCCGAGGCACTGACCATGCCGGTCTGTGTGGCGATCGCCGGCAGGAACTCCGTGGCGGGCGGGAGCAAGGCGGTGGAGCGCGCGCAGAAGATCCTTCCTCAGGCGAGTATTCAGGGTGTGGGACAACGCGACTCACTCCCTGCCCATGCAGGAGGCCGAATCGCTCACCCCGGTGCTGGAGCAGTTCTGGGCGCAGGGCGACACTGGATCCTCGTGAACCATGACGCATCTTTACGGCACCGTCGGCCGTCGAAGTCGGGTAGTGTGAAGGCGCAATCAGCCGTCGGCTGGTCTCTCGCATCGGCGCGCAGGTGCCGATGCCGCCCCATCGCCGTCGGCCCCATCCCCGTAAGGAGCACTCCATGGCCCAGGTCACCGCCACCATCGCCTCCAAGGTCGGCCTCCACGCCCGCCCCGCCGCTACCTTCGTCAAGGCAGTCGCTGAGAAGGGCGTTCCAGTCACCATCGCCAAGGAGGGTGGCGCCCTGTCGACGCTTCCTCCATCCTGGGAGTCATGACGCTCGGAGCCGGTTTCGGCGACGTCGTCACCCTGGCCTCCGACGCTGACGGCGCCGACAGCGCTCTCAGCGAGCTGAAGGAACTGCTCGAGGACGGATCTCGACGCCTGAGTCGCCGTCATCGACATCAGTCGATCACGTACCCGGTGATACGCAGGCGGGGCGCCCACCACGGTGGGCGCCCCGCCTACGTCGACGCCGATAGTGCTGCCGGTGCCGGGGCCGGGCGCCCCGGGCCTCCAGGGCGAGTTCTGCTCGATCTCGCCCTCCCGCCGTATCCGGCTGTATCGGCGTGCCCTCATTCCCGGATTCCCCGCGCGATTCCACCGCCCACCACAGGATCATGAGGGACGGCGATGGCCACCAGGCCCAGGCCGGACCACAGGTTGGCGTTGACGCCGCCGGTCTTGGCCGTCTCGTCGGGTCCGTTGAGGAAGGCCGAGACAGACGAGCAGGAACAGGCCGATGATGCTCAAGACTGCGCCGATGACGACGCGGATGTCGGCCAGGAGCGAGTAGGTGTCTTCAGTGTCTTCATCAGTGGCTCCGATCAGTGGAAGACGAGATTGAGCAGGATGACGAGTCCGCCGGACAGGATCGCCAAGGGGATGGGGCGGCGGAACCAGGCCAGCTCGCCGGCCGCCGGATCGCGCCGCTCGGATGCGGGCGTCAGCGAGTAGACGAAGCCCTTGAGCTGGCTGTCCGGGCGCGGTGCCGTGACGAGGGAGACCGCTACGGTCACCACGACATCGACGGCGAAGGCGATGCCCGCGGCCAGGAAGGCCGCTCCCTGTCCGGGGAAGCTGACGATGTGGTTCCAGTTGAGGATGTTGACGACCAGGGCCGCGAGCGTCCCGGCTGTCAGTCCCGCCCAGCCGCCGTGGTTCGTCGCGCGCCTCCAGAACATGCCGATGATGAAGGTGGCGAACAGAGGCGCGTTGAACATGGAGAAGAGCTGCTGGAGATAGTCCATGAGGTTGGAGTAGGTCGAGGCGATCAGTGCCGTGAAGATCGCGACGACCGTGGCGACGCCGGTGGCGATGTGCCCCATGCGCAGGTAACGGGCGTCGTCGGCGTCCTTGTTGACGTAGCGCTGGTAGAGATCGACGGTGAAGACCGTGTTGAAGGCCGAGATGTTCGCCGCCATGCCGGCCATGAAGGAGGCCAGCAGTCCGGTGATCGCCAGGCCCAGCAGGCCGTTGGGCAGCACATCGCGCATGAGCAGCAGGACGGCGTCGTTGTACTTGATGTCCCCGAGCGCGGCCTCGGTCCCCGTCAGTGTGCCGAGTTTGAGCTCATGGATCTCGCCACGAGCACGGCGGCCACCATGCCGGGGATGATGACGAGGAAGGGCACGAGCATCTTGGCGAAGGTGCCCACGATCGGGGCCGAGCGCGCCGCGGAGATGGAGTCGGCCGCCATGGCGCGCTGGACCTCGACGAAGTTGGTGGTCCAGTAGCCGAAGGACAGCACGAAGCCCAGGCCGAAGACGATGCCGATGACCGACAGCGTCGAGGAGCTGAAGCCCGACAGGGAGCACGCCGGGCCAGGAGTGCAGCTGGGCGTCGGCGCTGGCGTAGGCTCCCGCGCCGTGGGCGGTGGCATCGGCGATGATCGACTCCTTCAGACCGCCCCAGCCTCCGACCCGGTGCAGGCCGACCAGGGTCAGGGGGAGCAGCGCGGCGACGATGACGAAGAACTGCAGGACCTCGTTGTAGATCGCCGCGGACAGTCCGCCGAGGGTGATGTGGGAGAAGACGATGATGGCGGCGACGACGAGCGCCACCCACGAGGGCCAGCCCAGCGAGGCGCTGGACGATCGAACCCAGCAGGTAGAGGTTGACGCCGGCGATGAGCAGCTGCGCCAGGGCGAAGGACAGGGCGTTAATCAGGTGGGCCGCGGTTCCCGTAGCGGCGGAACATGAACTCCGGGACCGAGCGGACCTTGGAGCCGTAGTAGAAGGGCATCGCTGACCAGGCCGAGGAAGATCATCGCCGGGATCGCGCCGATCCAGAAGTAGTGGAAGGTCGGCAGGCCGTATTGGGCGCCGTTGGCGGACATGCCCATGATCTCCACGGCGCCCAGGTTGGCCGAGACGAAGGCGATGCCGGTGACCCAGGCGGGCAGTGAGCGCCCGGAGGTCAGGAACTCGTCGGAGGAGGCCGCCTTGCGCCTGGCCATGAAGCCCACGCCGATGACGAAGGCGAAGTAGACGATGATCGGGAAGTAGTCGTACCAGCGGGCATCGATGAGCGTGGAGCCGGAGGAGCTCGCGCTGAGGATGGGGACTGAGACTGGTAGGGATGTCATAGGAGTCCTAGAGATTCGCAGATCGTGGCGGGCGGCGTTGCCCGGCGCCGATCACTCTATGTCGTGGGCGTGAGGCGCGTCACCGAATTGGGAGGGCATTTCGAATGCGGAGCATGGCTATTCACCAGCGCGATCAGCCCACTGATCCCGCAGTCCGCGGGGCATGATGCTGCACATGGACCTGCATATGGATACAGCCCTGCTCGTCAAGGCATTCGGGGTGTTCTTCGCCATCATGAACCCCTTCGTCAACCTGCCCCTGTTCCTGAGCCTGACGACCGGTCAGGAGGCCGCCCAGCAGCGCCGGACCGCCTGGCGCACCGTTGTCTTCAGCGCGGTCATGTGCGCAGTGGTGGCGGTGGCCGGCACAACGCTCCTGGGCTTCTTCGGCGTCAATGTGGACGACTTCCGAGTAGCCGGAGGGATCGTTCTGCTCACCATCGCGCTGGGCATGCTCAGCGGACACAGGGGCGAGCGCTCGCGAGGGCAGCTCGGCGGAGAAGGACCACGCCGCTGGGAGGGCGGGATCGCGGATATCTCCTTCTACCCCATGACTTTCCCGATACTCGTGGGACCCGGCACGATCACGACCATCATCGTCATGGTGTCCCAGGGGAGAGCGCGACCGGCAAGCTCACCGTGGCGCTCGCGCTGTTCGCCGTTCTGGCGATCCTGGGGTCGTGCTCCACTTCTCCGGCGTCATCGGCCATCACATGTCGATGACGCTGCGCCTATCATGACCCGGCTCATGGGCGCATGATCCTGGCGGCGATCGCCATCGGAATGCTGAGCGCCGGTCTGAAGGACCTTCTTCCCGGTCTGGCAGGCTGGCCATGTTTGCCCCAGTTTGTCCCGGTTTGTCCCGGATTTCGGACACGCCGGGCTTCCGGAGCGAGACTCGGACCGCCCGCCGACGGGGAAAGTACCCGTCTGCGCGCCCGGTAGGGTGGCGGGCATGACGATCATCGCCGCCGCGGACGGCTCCGCGCTCGGGAATCCCGGACCCGCCGGTTGGGCCTGGTACGTGGATGAGAACTGCTGGGCGGCGGGCGGCTGGCCGGAGTCGACCAACAACCGCGGCGAGCTCACCGCCGTCCTCGAGCTTCTGCGCGCCACCGCCGGCACCGGCGAGGATCTGCTGATCCAGGCGGACTCGCAGTACGTCATCAACTCGCTGACCAAGTGGCGTCACGGCTGGAAGAAGCGGGGGTGGCGCAAGGCCGATGACAAGCCGGTCCTCAATGATGACCTCATGAAGGCGCTCGATGCCGAGCTGGCAGGGGCGCACCGTGCGCTTCGAGTGGGTGCGCGGGCACGTGGGGCATCCCCTGAACGAGGCCCGCTGACTCACGGGCCCGCGCAGCCGCCACCGCCCTATCAGCGGGGTCGTGCCGTGCCCGCGGGTCCGGGCTGGCCGGGCGCGGGCGGCGATGCCGGTGGCGACGGCGGTGATGGCAGCGCTCGCGGCTCGGTGACGGCGGGCGTCGAGGGCTCTGAGTCCCCCGCCGCATCCGACGACGCCGGGATCATCCCCGGTGCCACCGCCGCCCGCCGCGCCCGTCTTCGCCGGGACAACGGGGATGCTCTTCTAGCGTCCAGCGCGTTGATTCATGGGCGGTGCATCCTTCACAGGAAAGCACAGGAGGAGCAGGCCGGCGGCACAAGACGGCGCAGCAGTCTGAGGGCATGACCACGAGCCTCGCCCTCCCCGCTCAGCCGGCTCTTCCGGCTCTCCCGGTTCGTATCCCGACCGATATCCCGATCAGACCCGGCGTCCGTCCTGAGAGCCTTGAGGAGTCTGCGCCGTCGGCTCCCCCACGGTGGTTCTCTTCGCCGCCGTCTCCTTGTCCAGCTGGACGCTGGACTACGCTCTCGTGCTGACGCTCAACTCCTTGACGGGCTCGGTTCTCCTCGCCGTCGTCGGAGCCCGGCTGGTCTCCTGCACCGTGAGCTTCCTGCTCAACCGCCGCCTGTTCAGGCGGCCCCGGAGCTCTTCATGCGTTCGGCATTCGGCTACGCGGCCGTTCAGGGGAACGACGACGACGACCTCCTACCTGGCGATCGCCGTCCTCACCTGGGCAGGGGTGCCGCTGTGGTTAGCCAAGATCCTCGTCGATTCCAGCCTTCGGGCTCAACTACCTGCTGCAGTCCCGACTGGTCTACCGCTCCGGCTCGCCGGCGTCCTGCGTCGGGATCAGGACCGCAGCGGCCTGAATAGTCGGGACGGTCGAGCTTGCGGGTGGCTCGGCGGCTCAGACGGAGCGTCCGGCGGGCGGGGCAGGGCCGGGACCCTGGTCAAAGCTGGGCGTCGCGCAGGAGGATGACGAGCTGCACGCGGTCGCGCAGATTCAGTTTTTCCCAGGATGCGGGTGACGTTCTTCTTCACCGAGTCGGCGGCGATGGTGAGGCGCTGGGCGATCTCGGCGTTGGTCAGGCCCTGGGCGACGAGCTCGGCCACCTCGCGCTCGCGCGGGCTGAGCATGCCCTGGTTGCTGCTGGGCGGCGCGCTGCTGCGGGGTGACGATGGGGCGGAGCATATGGATATGGCGGTTGAGCAGCTCGCGGGTGATGCGCGGGGGTGAGAATGGCGTCCCCGAGGTCGACCGCGCGCAGCGCCTGGTGAAGCTGGGCCGTGCGGGTGTCCTTGAGGAGGAAGCCCGACGCCCCTGCGGACAGGGCGCCGAAGGCGTAGTCGTCCTGGTCGTAGGTGGTCATCACCAGTGTCCTGATGGCGGGGTAGAGCTGGGCGATGCGCGCGGTGGCGTCGATCCCGTTGAGCACCGGCATGCGCACATCCATGAGGACGACGTCGGGCAGGGGACGCCGCATGGCGGTCAGTGCGGCGAGCTGGTCGAGGGCGTCCTGGCCGTTGGCGGCCTGGGCGATGACGTCGAGGTCATCTGCCCGATTGACCATGAGGGCCAGGCCCATGCGGGCCGCCCGCTGGTCGTCGACGATCATGACGGTGATGACGGGACGGCCTGGGACTGACCGGGCCGGTGGGGATCGTGCTCGTCATGCGCGCGCGGGCTCCTGGAACGGGATGATGGCGTGCACCCTCCAGCCTCCTTCGGGGGATGGGGCCGGCGGTCAGGCTGCCGCCGTGCTCGTGAATCAGGCCGGTCAGATGGGCGAGCCGTGGCCGGCGGGTCGCTCCTCCCCAGGGCGGGCCTGCCGTCGTCGGTGAGCGTCAGGATGGTGGCGGAGGCGGTGTGGTCCAGGGAGAGGACGACGCGGCTGGCGCCGTCGGCGTGGCGCATGGCATTGGTCAGTGCCTCGCGGGCGACGGTGTACACCAGCGCACCGGTGGCCGGGCTCTCGGGCCGATGCCCGGTCTCTCGGTCAGGGTGGCGCTGAGACCGGTGGCCCTCACCGTGGTCAGCAGGCTGTCGATATCGGCCCAGCCGCGCGGCCCGGTGGATGAGTCTGCAGGGTAGGCGATGGAGTCGGTGATGTCGTCGGACGTCTGGGATGCGCGTGATTCTCTACTTTCGGAGCCCTGGCGGGAGGAGCCGGCCCTGCCGGCAACGGCTGGGGGCGGGTGGAGGGCGGAGACGGCCTTCCTGGTGTCAGCCAGCCCGTCGCGGGCGAGGGCGTTGATGGTGCCGATGGCCTCGTCGAGGTCGGGGTCGGCGCTGGTGCCGCGCAGTCCTTCGGACAGGGCGATGATGGCGGTGAGGTCGTGTCCTACCGAATCGTGCAGCTCTCCGGCCACGCGCGCCTGACGACGGGCGGTATCCCGCTGCGCGGCCAGCCCTGTGCTCGACGGCCCTGGCCGCGAGCTGGGCGTCGCGATGCTCCAGTGTCCGCCTGCGGGACCGCGAGCAGCGCCCCGTGACGACCATGGCGATGAGGGACGAAGGACGGCAGGAGATGCGAGATCAGGGGAAGGGAGAACTGATGAGGAACGCGGGCACGATGTCGCAGGCAGTGGCAAGAATCAGGCCGATGGCGCCGCGCACCGGGCCCGTGCCCGTTGTGGCGATGAGTGCGTAAACGGCGATCAGCAGCGGCGTGCTGAGGCCCGCTCCTGCTCCCAGGAGTTGGCCCCAGGACTGAGGCGATTCCGGTCAGGCGACGACCGTCAGCGGCCAGCGGCGTCTGCCCACCAGGCGAGGCGATGACGAGCAGGTTGGCCACCGCCCAGTGCCAGGTCTGCACCTCGGTGATCGGCAGCCATCGGCAGCTTCCACAGGAGCAGCTGGTAAAAACCGGATGCTGCTGCACCGATCCACGCTCCTGCGGGGCGTGTGCGCCAGGCCTCGGCGAGCCTGGTCCAGGAACGAGCGCGGGGCTCTCGCGGGAATCATGCCCTCGTCCTCGGTTCCCGCGCGTCAGTCGGGAGCGGAGCCGAGATCGGGCCGGCGGCGAGACCGGGCCCGCGGCAGATGCGGACGGACCGTACGGGTCGCGAGCCGGAGTGGGGGTAGGGCGCTCATAGGAGTGGTCTGATTCGGTGAGGACGATGCAGCCGGGGAATGTGCTGGATACCTGGATGCGCGGCGGTCGGAGACTGCGGTGCCGCAACCGGGGGCGTCAGCAGTGTAGTCAAGCGTATCCATCGGGTCGTCGTCATGACTGCTTCTTCACGGAGCGGCGCAGGGCCAGGGTCAGGGCACCCACCCAGACCAGGCAGACGATGCTGCTGGCCAGTAGCGAGCCGGGTGAGGAGATGTCCTCCAGTGAGCGGGCTGCGCTGGCCGATGTCAGCAGGGCCAGGGGTCCAGGACTGCCAGGGGCGGCATCATGGTGCATGTAGGGGAAACCCAGGACGACGCCGATCAGGACCGTGATCATGATGGCCGCGAAGGACTTGAGAACGGCTCCCCAACCACATGACGAACACCTCGATGGCCCATACCGCCAGGGCGCATGGTCACTATCCGGGGCAGGAAGGGCACCAGCCCGGCCAGATCGAAGCCCAGGAGCATTCCGGTCGCCGCGAATTCGATGAAGACGAGGAGGTGAGGAACCCGACTTGGAGGCCGTGGAGCAGCTTTGCCGGCGATCATGGCGGTCTCCAGGCGGCCCGCGGTCATCCGCTGCCAGTTCCGCCCCTCATGCTCGCCGGTAGCCATCTGAGCCGTGAATCCTCCGATGGTCAGAGGCAGGAACAGCATGGCGCCCAGTATCATGGCCTGACCCCACAGGATCTCCCAGGTCACTCCTTGGGAAACGAATATATCCCTGTAGGGGAGACGTACTGCGCGTAGCCGGCTGCCAGGCTCAGCGCGTTCAGGATGGCGATAACCGGCCAGTACCAGCGGTTCGGGGCTTTGCGGTTCTCCCAGCGCCAGGCGGCGCGCACCGAGGGCAGCGCTGCTGAGGGCAGCCAGGGGTGCAGCAGAGGCGGGACGCATGGGAATGGCGGGTGCAGGGGAAGGTCAGGGCGCTCATGAGCGGCTCTCCTTACGGACGATGGCGACATAGAACAGCGGCCCAGCCGGCGGCGACGATGATGGTCAGGACGGCCGTGAGCCAGGGGTGGGCGATGACGGTCACGTCCCCGGTGGTGGTGACGGACGTGAAGGAGGCCGGGGTGTTGATGGGACTGGCAGCCGAAGTCAGGCCCCAGGGGAGGCCCATGCCAGCCGTCTCGAGGTTTGTAGTAAAGGCAGAATGGAGCAGGCCAGGCCACCGATGATCGCCGCCCCCAGGCCTATCGCCTGCCTGCTCACGCACGTGGACAGTGCCAGCTGGCATGCCGATACTGCTATTGAGAAGCCGATGATGACGATCAGTGCGGGTACCAGCGTCGTGCCATAGGAGGGTTATTCTCGAACCTGAGGCGCAGAGGAGCGTTGCTCTATCACGGCGGCCTCCACCGCTATGACGGTGAGTGACAGAACGGTCAGCTTGGCCAGGAAGCGTGTGGTGGGCCGTTGGCCCAGGGCAGTCATCATCTGGCCCATCCGCTCTTCTGTGTCTGCCGTCACCATGCGGGAGGCGAGGGCCCCTATCGCAGCGGGCATGAACAGGGCCATGAGATCGGCCACCTCGTTCATGCTCATCACTGCCAGACGGGTCTCCTCGGGGCCGGAAACCCTGTAACGGGCGAGCCCGCCTGACCATAGGGCAATGAGAATCCCCGCGGCCGCCGCCATGAGCCAGTAGTGCTTTCGCCGCAGCTTGCGCACCTCGAGGGCCAGGGCGGTCAAGAACGGCGGGCTCTGCCGGCTTCGTCGTGATGGACCGGCTGCGGAGGCCTTCGGACCTGTTGGCAGCGATGGTGCTGCTGACGGTACTGACTGAGTCATTCCAACGGCGGTGGTCATCGTGCCACCCCCGCGGTGCTCTGGGCCTGCACCTGAACCCGGGCCTGGGCGCGGGTGAGCGGGGAGGCGGCGTGAACCGGAGACGCGGCAGCGGACTCCGTCAGTTCCAGGAAGGCCTGTTCCAAGGTCTTGCGAACCGTCTGCACCCGGAAGACCGTCTGACCCGAGCGCACGATGCGCCGCAGATCTCCCGCCACCTCATCGGGCAGCATCGGCGTGCGCACCGTCCGTCCCCTGACCTGGTGGGTGATCCGGTGCTCGCCGAACAGTGCGGCGGCACCGGCCGGGTCGAGACGGTGAAGTCGATGACTCCGGCGTCCTGCAGGCCGGACAGCGGACCCTGGTAGCGCAGGCTCCCAGCGCAGATGATGCCGACGGTGTCGAGCCATCTGCTCGATCTCGGACAGGATGTGGGAGGAGACGATGACGGTCACCCCCTCCTGGCGGGCCAGAGCCACGATGAGCTCGCGGATCTCGGCGACGCCGGCCGGGTCCAGGCCGTTGGTGGGCTCGTCCAGGAGCATCAGGGGAGGGTCGGCCAGGAGGGCCATGGCCAGCCCAGGCGCTGCTTCATCCCCAGGGAGTACTGCTTGACCAGCTTGCGATCCTGGCCAGCCAGATCCACCGTGGCCAGGGCGTGGTCCACACGGGAATCAGGGCAGTCTCAGGTGGGAGGCCACCATGGCCAGATTCTCCCGTCCCGTCAGGCTCGGGTAGTAGGAGGGGCCCTCGATCAGGGAGCCGATCGTTCCCGGCGGCAGGGGGGTGCGCGGGCCGACCGGGCGGCCCAGGATGCTCATCCGCCCCGAGGTCGGGGAGGTCAGCCCCAGCAGGAGCTTCATGGTGGTGGACTTCCCGGCTCCATTGGGGCCCAGGAAGCCGTAGATGCCGCCCGTCGGCACTCGCATGCTGACATTGTCGACGGCATTGACCCCGTTGTGGGTCCGGGTGAGGCCGTCCGTGGTCACGACGAAGTCGCCGCCCGGGACGCTGCCCGTGGGACTCGGCATGGCTGTGCGGGCGGCCGTTCGGGCAGGGGGCTGACGGCGCGCCCGCCGGGGCGCCGGACTGTGCGGGCGCAGTGCTTTGAGCGCTTGGAACGGCGGAGTGGCGCATGCCTCCTGAACGTGGGGCTCGTGCGATGGGCGCGGTTGCGGGGAGTTGTGCTGTGCTCATGGCTCTGCAAGCCGCCCGGGCATTCGCGCGCACCGCTATCGGCTCGATTGTCCCCGTGGGGGACGGGCATGATGTCCCCGAATGACGCGGAAAGGCGGGTGGGTCCCGCTCCCAGGTCGGGAGCGGACCCACCCATCAGTCCGACTATGGGATTCGGGTCTACAGGAGGGTGACGGACTGGCGGGCGATGGCCAGCTCCTCATTGGTGGGGAGGACCGTGATCACCACAGAGGATTCGGGCGTCGAGATCGTGATCGGCTCGGAGACCCGCGCATCGTTGGCGGCGGCGTCGATGCGCACCCCCAGGTAGCTCAGGCGCCGGCACAGCTCGGCGCGCACGCGCGCGTCGTTCTCACCGATGCCGGCCGTGAAGGTGATGGCGTCCACGCCGCCCATGACGGCGGTGTAGGCGCCCACGTACTTCAGCAGGCGGTGGATGTAGACGTCGATGGCGTCGCGGGCGTTCTGGTCGCCGGCGTCGACGAGCCTCCACACCTCGCGCATGTCCTGCTGCCCGGTCAGGCCCTTCATGCCGGACTCGCGATTGAACAGGTGGTCGATCTCATCGATGGACATGCCGGCCACGCGTGACAGATGGAAGACGGCGGCCGGGTCGATGTCGCCGGTGCGTCCGCCCATGACCAGGCCCTCCAGCGGTGTCAGTCCCATGGAGGTCTCCACGGCGCGGCCGCTCACGACGGCGGACACCGACGCCCCGTTGCCCAGGTGCAGGGACGATCTGCTTGAGGGTCCTCGCGTCCCAGGCGCTTGGAGATCTCGCCGGAGACGAACTGGTGGCTGGTGCCGTGGGCGCCGTAGCGGCGGATGGAGTAGGTGTCGGCCACCTTGCGGTTCAGGCCGTAGCGGGCGGCCTCCTCGGGGAGATCCTGGAAGAGGCGGTGTCGAAGACGGCCACGTGGGGCACGTCCGCCAGAGTTCGCGCCCCACCTCGATGCCTTGAGGGTGGGCCGGGTTGTGGAGCGGACCGAGCGGTACGAACTCCTCGATCCTGGCGACGACGTCATCGTCGATGAGGGCGGGCCCGGAGAAGTAGTGGCCCCCCTGGACCACGCGGTGACCGACCGCCACAATATTGGCCTCCGTCAGGCTGGGGCCCTTCTCCTCGAACAGGCGCAGGACCTCAGCCAGTCCGAAGCCGTGGTCCGGGACGGGCTCGTCGATCACGGTCTTCTCACCGGCATGTTTGTGGGTGATGGAGCCGGTCACGTCACCGATGCGCTCGACGATGCCCGAGGCGAGGGATTCCCCGGCGTCGGGGTCGATCAGCTGGTACTTGATGGAGGAGGAGCCGGGTTGATGACGAGAACGGTCCGGGTGGTCACGGGTGTGCCTTTCTGGCTATTCGACGGAGCCCGCTGAGCGGGCGCGATGGGTGACAGGGGAGGGCCGGCGGTTCGGGCGCCTTCCCCACGATATTGGCGGCAGGGGCGGCAGAGGGCGTTAGCGCTGCGACGTCCCAGGTCGCGTCAGACCCTGCGCCTGGACGGCGGTGATGGCGACGGTGTTGATGATGTCCTCGACCAGGGCGCCGCGCGACGGGTCGTTGACCGGCTTGTTCAGGCCCTGGAGGAACCGGACCGATGGCGATTGCGCCCGAGGAGCGCTGGACGGCCTTGTAGCCGATGTTGCCGCTGGACAGGTCGGGAAGATCAGGACATTGGCGCGCCCGGCCACGGCCGAGTCCGGCGCCTTCTTGGCGGCCACCGTCGGGTCGACAGCCGCGTCGTACTGGATGGGGCCGTCCACGGCCAGCTCAGGGGCCTTGGGCGCACGATCTCGGTGGCCTCGCGGACCTTGTCCACGTCCGCCCCTGCCGGACGTGCCGGTGGAGAAGGACAGCATGGCCACGCGCGGCTCGACGCCGAACTGGCGGGCGGTGGCGGCGCTGGAGATGGCGATGTCGGCCAGCTGCTCGGCGGTGGGCTCGGGGTTGACGGCGCAGTCGCCGTAGACCAGGACCCGGTCCTCCAGGAGCATGAGGGAAGACCGAGGAGACGATCGAGGTGCCCGGCTTGGTCTTGATGATCTGGAAGGAGGGCACGATCGTGTGGGCCGTGGTGTGGGCCGCTCCGGAGACCATGCCGTCGGCGTCGCCCATATGCACCATCATGGTGCCGAAGTAGGACACGTCCTGGATCCTCTCGCGGGCCTGCTCCAGGGTGACGCCCTTCTTGGCGCGCAGGCGGGCGAACTCCGCGGCGTACTTCTCGCTCAGGGCGGGGTCGGAGGTGGACACGACGCGGGCCGCGGAGATGTCCAGGCCCAGCTCGGCGGCGCGGGCCCGCACCGATGCCGCGTCGCCCAGCAGGACGACGTCGGAGATGCCGCGGCGCAGGATCGCATCGGCGGCGCGCAGGATCCGGTCGTCGTCGGGCTCGGGCAGCACGATCGTCCGGCGGTCGGCGCGGGCGCGCTCGACCAGCTCGGCCTGGAACATGATGGGCGTGACCACGTCGCTGGGCTCGACCTCCAGGGCCGCCAGCAGGGACTCGACGTCGGCCTCCCGCTCGAAGGCCGTCACGGCCACATCGACTTTGCGCTCCGAGCCGTGCGCCAGCTCCCCTGTCAGGGAGCCCGCCGTGGAGGCCGCGGCGAAGGTGTCCAGCGGAGAGGTGAAGACCGGCAGGGGCAGGCCCAGGCCCTGGATCAGTCGCAGCGCGTGCTGGGCGACCGAGAATCCGCCGTTGAGGACGAGACCCGACATGCTGGGGAACGAGGAGGAGGCCTGGGCCGCCGCCAGCGAGATCAGCGCGGCGGACCGGTCGGCGGGGACGATGACCAGCTGGCCCTCGGTCAGGCGCTCCAGGACGTGGGAGACGTCCATGGCCGCCACGAGGACGGATTCCGCCTCGCGCTCCAGGAGCGCGGCGTCGCCGGAGATCAGCTCGCCGTCGAGGGCCTCGAGAACCTCGCGCACGCTCGGCGCCGTCAGGAGCGGGATCTCGGGCAGGGTCGTCGTCGTGATCCCCTCGATGCCGGCGATGGCCTCGGAGACGGCCCGGCGACCGGCGGCCGGGCACTTATTGGCCACCGCCGCGACGGTCCGGGCGTGGTTCTCGGCGATCTCGGCGATCGAGACCTCGACGCTGCTGCGCACATCCTCGGGAGAGCCCTGGCCGGAGACCACCAGGAGGACGGGAACGCCGAGGTTCGCAGCGACGCGCGCGTTCAGGGCCAGCTCGGGCGTGCCCGCGACGTCGGTGAAGTCCGAGCCGTCGATGATGACGACGTCGTGGTCGCGGGCGAGCGCCCGGTAGGAGGAGACGATTCGGGACAGCGCCTCCTCGGGATCGGCGTGGTACTCGTCCCAGGTCACGCCGATGCAGCCCGTGGCGGGTGCGCTCGAGCCGGAGCGCGCCAGGAGCAGGGCCAGGAAGGGATCGGCGTCGCGCGAATCGACGAAGGGGCGGAAGACGCCGACCTTTGCGACGACCTTGGTCAAGGAGGCGACCAGCCCCAGGGCCACGGTCGATTTACCGGTTCCGGCACTGGGGAGGCGATGTAGATGCTGCGCGCCACTGTGAGGTCCTTTTCGCGTCTCGACGTCGAGTGCATCGCGCCGGGGGCCTCCGGCGGCACTCGCCTCTGATTGTGCCCGCCCATATGGCGGACGCATGTGACCAAAGGCCTGGGCCTATGGTGCTTTCCGGCTGTGGGAACCCGCACATGGTGATGCTGGTGATGCATAGTGATGCTGGTGGTGCCGTTGGATGCCGCGCCCCGGGACTGCGGCGGTCGAGGGTGCCCCGCGGCCACGTGGGCGCAGCAGAATCCCAAGGGGTGAGCGTCGCGTCGGCGAAGTGTTATTGGTGGATAGCCTGTTGCATACTCAGGGCGGGTCGCTGTCCGACTTCTCCTCCTCTGTCGCCAATTATGGTGATTCTCGGCCCAGCTGTTATGAGTTCAAAGGGGGACGGTGAGAGCCGGGGTACGTGCATGAAGAATGAGGTGGCCTCTGTCGAGAATCGGACCGGTCTGCCTGTGACCATCTATTTCAACTCTGGTTATCAGGGGAGATTCTCAGGTCGTTCCGGCAGGGCGCCTCCGCCAACCTGGTCGACGACCTCAAGAACGATAATGCCTCCCATCGCCTCGGCGGGGAATGATTCGTTCGAGAGGCGAGTGAATCCCTTCCGTCGGGCGGCGCCGTGGACGCGATGCCCCATTGCGCCCACGCGGTTGCGCTGCCCCGCACGCTGCGCCTCCCGCATGCTGCGGGCTGGGCGTTGAGGCGTCGTCTCGAAGGGAGTAGCGCGACGCCCGGTAGACATGGGTGCCGTACTCGATGACGGCGCCTGAGGAGTCGTAGGCGGTGCGGGTGACGGTCAGCAGGGCCGCCCGACGCTTCTCGTCAAGAGCCTTGGCCTCATCGGTTGTGGCGTTGCGGGCCCCGATGGCCTGGGTGGCGGTGGTCAGCACCACTCCCTGGGTGCGCAGGAGGTTGTAGAGCCCCTCGTGCTCCAGCTCCTCGTGGGCGGGGGCGATCGCCGTCGGCAGGAGGTTGTCCATCAAGGCGATCGGCTCGCCGTCGGCGCAGCGCATCCGTCGGATCCTCGTCACGTTCGTGCCCGGCTCGATCTCGAGCCGCTCCGCCTCCTCCTCGTCGGCCGGGTGCGTGGAGTAGTCGGTGATCGTCGTGGATACCGTGTGTCCGCCCTTGTCAGGTCCGCCAAGAGGCTCGACAGCTCCATCGGCCTGCGCACATGCGGGGAGGTGACCACTGTCCCCGCTCCGCGTCTGCGTGAGATGAGACCGCGATCGACGAGGCGCTGAAGCGCCTGCCTGGTGGTCGGGCGCGATACCTCCAAGCGTCGTGCCATGGAGACCTCGTCCTCAATTCGGGTACCGGGCGTCAACGTGCCGTCGAGAATGAGCGCGGCGAGCTTCCGCGATCTGACTGTAGAGCGGGACCTCGTTCGTGCGATCGATGGCGATGTCAGGCTGGAACGGTGTGGTGGGCATGGGAATTCCCTGAAGCGTGGTGGGTCGCCTCATGATACATTGCGCGGCTCAATCGTTCGTGGGGTGTCAGATTCTGTTCTGAATATTGGGTTCCTCCGATTTGTTCGGATAAATTGCACGGCTAGGGCGTGTTGGTTCTGGAGGCTTTTGGCGCTTCTCTCACGTCGAGATGTCTTCCTCTGGGTAATCTGTGCCGACTATGTCGTGACTAATCAGAACTCAATGCCCGCTTGACCTTCTGCGAGATTCTTCGGCTCGCTTCCCCTCGAGAGGGAAGCGGCCCGCACTCATCGTCGTTCTCTGTCCCCTGGCGCCCCTGGCGCCCCTGGCGCCAGTGCCCCGGGGCCCAGCGCCCCAGGGGCTCAGGGAGATCGTTGAGGGCCGCAGGGCTTCGGGGAGTCCGGGGAATCCGGAGGGGCGCCTGCGGACGGCCCGGCCGTGCCCGACATCAGGAGTATCGGGCCTGCATGTCCCTCTCGATCTGCTCCAGGGAGCGCCCGGAGGTCTCGGGCATGATCTTGAACAGGATGACGGCTATGAGGCAGGTTCAGTGCGCCGTAGATGGTGTACGTCAGGCCGCCGCCAAGAGTCTCCATCATGCGCGGGAAGGTCCAGGTGATGAGGGGCGTTGGCCACCCACATGCAGAAGATCGCGCTGCCGTTCATCACGCCGCGGACGTTGGCCGGGAAGAGCTCGCCCATCATCGTCCACACCACAGTGCCGTTGGAGGACTGGACGATGAGCATGAAGATCGCCATGAGGCCCAGGATGAGGAAGGCGGCCCATGAGGGAGGGGCGGTGCCCGCATTCATGTGCGGGGCGATGGCCAGCTGGAAGGTCGCGGCGATGCTGAGCAGGCACACGCCCGCACCGGTGACGTCGGCGATGAGGATCTGACGGCGTCGGAATCGCATGATCAGTCCGATGCCGATGATCGATCCGATGACGCTCATGATGCCGTTGGCGACCTGCGCGGTGATCGAGCTGGACGTGGACATGCCGGCGTACTCCAGGACCTTCGGTGCGTAGTACATGACGGTGTTCACGCCCGTGGTCTGGTTGACGACGGCCAGGAACATGCCGACGAGCAGGAGCTTGCGCAGCCACGGAGTCCGCCAGACGTATACCAGGCCGCGGCGCTGGGCCTCCTCGGTGAGTTCGCGCTGGCGCCCTCGGCCATCTCCAGGAGCTCGTCCTCGACGGGGCCGTCCTTGTGGGGGTCGCGTATCCGCTTGAGGGCGCCGATGGCGTCGTAGAGGCGCTCCTTGGAGATGTACCAGCGGGAGGACTCGGGCATGAGCCGGATGCCGATCCACAGGGCGATGGCGGGCAGGGAGCACAAGACGAGCATGTAGCGCCAGATCTCGCCATTGCCGGTCGAGACGGTGAGTTCATTGAGGAACTGGTGATATGCGGCGGGATCGAGCGGGCCCCCTTCGAGGTCTGCAGTCGCGAGATGTTGTCGAAGGACTGCAGCCCGTCGTCACCCCGTAGCTCTGCTCGGGCGTGGAGACGACGTTGATCTCGAGGCCGCCCAGCGCCTTGCTGATCGCCGCGTTCATGGCGAAGGCGAGCAGTTGGCCGGTGACGATCATCATCTGGTCGATGGCGACGATCGATCCGCGTACGCGCTTAGGGCGCCGTTTCGGCCAGGTAGACCGGGACGGTGGCGCTGGCGCCGCCGACCGCGAATCAGGATGACGCGGAAGACGTACATCACCCACACATTGGGGGCGAGGGCGGTGCCCAGGGCGCCCTGGGAGGAAGAGGATCGCCAGCATGGTGATGTTGTGCCGCCGACCGTGGCGATCGGACAGGCGCGCGCCGATGAGCGCCCCCAGCGCGGCGCCGATAAGCAGGGGTGCCGCCGACCGCCCCTCCTCGAAACTGCTCAGCTGCAGGCCCTTGGCCCCGTAGGGCATGTACGTATGTAGGGAAGGGCGCCGGAGATGACCCCAGTGTCGTAGCCGAAGAGCGGTGACCCCAGGTGGCCACACCTGCGATGGCGAGATTCCGCGGCGCTTGCCCGATGGCGGGGTGTCGTCGACGGCCTGTTTCATCGCCTCCGGGGTGATCCCTTCAGGGGATCGACTGCGCGAGTGGTGCTCATGCGGTTGTCTCCTTGGCTGGGATCCTGGGGCTGCGAAGAGCTGACGTACGACGATCGCCTGGCTGGCGGTGGTCTCTCGTCGGGAGGATGCGTGTGTGATGGAAGAAGTCTGCCTCAGGCGGCGGCGGTTGTGGGCGGAACGATGCGTGCCGCGTCGTGCCTGTGGCTGCCGTTCGGGCCGGGGCCGCCGCTCCGCCCGCCACCGGGCCCGGCGGGCCGCCCGTTATGCTTGGCCGGTGACCACCTTCTCCCAGGGGGCGCCGCGGCCGCGGACGAGGCCGTCGGGCCCGTCCTGGTCGTCGATTTCGGCGCCCAGTACGCTCAGCTCATCGCCCGCCGCGTGCGCGAGGCCTCGGTCTACTCGAGATCGTGCCGCATTCCATATCCGTGGCCGAGATGCTCGCGAGAAGACCGGCGGCGATCATCCTCTCGGGCGGACCGTCGTCGGTCTACGCCGAGGGCGCCCCCTCGCTCGACGCCGCCGTCCTCGACGCCGGGGTGCCGGTCCTCGGCATCTGCTACGGCTTCCAGGCCATGGCCCAAGCCCTGGGTGGGACCGTGGGGCGCACCGGCACCCGCGAGTACTGGGCACACCCCGCCCGCACCGAGCCCGGATCCGGCCTGTTCGACGGCGTGCCCGCCGAGCAGGTGGTCTGGATGAGCCACGGCGACGCCGTCAGGCGGCCCGAGGGCTCTCGCCGTCACCGCCTCCACCTCCCAGACGCCGGTGGCCGCCTTCGAGAACCCGGCCCGCCGCCTCTACGGCCTCCAGTGGCACCCCGGGGTCCTCCACTCCGAGTACGGCCAGGCGGCACTGGTGAACTTCCTCCACAAGGAGGCGGGCATCCCCGCCACCTGGACGCCGGGCAACATCATCGACGAGCAGGTGGTCCGCATCCGCGAGCAGGTGGGCGATGCCCCACGTCATCTGCGGCCTGAGCGGCGAGTGGACTCCTCGGTGGCCGCGGCCCTCGTGCACCGGGCCGTCGGCGACCGGCTCACCTGCATCTTCGTGGACCACGGCCTGCTGCGCGCCGGCGAGCAGCGACCAGGTGGAGCACGACTACGCCGAGGGTATGGGCATCCGCGTCATCACCGTGGATGAGACCGAGCGGTTCCTGAGCGCCCTGGCGGGCGTCACCGAGCCGGAGGCCAAGCGCAAGATCATCGGCCGGAGTTCATCCGCTCCTTCGAGGCGGCCCAGCGCCGCGTCGTCGAGGAGGTCGGCGAGGCCGGCGGCGGATCCGCTTCCTGGTCCAGGGCACGCTCTACCCCGACGTCGTCGAGTCCGGGGGCGGTGAGGGCGCCGCCAACATCAAGAGCCACCACAACGTGGGCGGCCTGCCCGAGGACCTGGACTTCGAGCTGATCGAGCCGCTGCGCAGCTGTTCAAGGATGAGGTGCGCGCCATCGGACGCGAGCTGGGCGTGCCGGACAAGATCGTGGCGCGTCAGCCCTTCCCGGGCCGGGCCTGGGGATCCGCGTCATCGGCGAGGTGACGGCCGAGAACCTGCGCGTGCTGCGGGCTGCGGACGCCATCGCCCGCGAGGAGCTCACGGCCGCCGGGCTCGACGGCGAGATCTGGCAGTGCCCCGTGGTGCTGCTGGCCGACGATGCGCTCCGTGGGCGTGCAGGGGCGACGGGCGCACCTACGGCCACCCGTCGTGCTGCGGCCGGTGAGCAGCGAGGACGCCATGACGCGCGGACTGGGACGCGCCTGCCCTACGACGTCCTGGCCCGCATCTCGAGCCGGATCACCAACTCCGTGCCCGAGGTCAACCGGGTGGTGCTCGACTGCACCTCCAAGCCTCCGGGCACCATCGAGTGGGAGTGAGGGCAGCGGGCGTACCGGTTCGCGAGGCCCGCGACATGGGGTGTAAAATCTGGAGTGCGACTCCAGATTTTCACACCCCCATGTACTATCGTTGATATTGCTGGGATTAGGGGGCAGGCATGTATGTGCACCGGGAGGCTGAGTCCACACTGCTGGACCTCATGCGCCAGTTCAAGGTGGTGCTGGTGACCGGGGCGCGGCAAGTCGGCAAGACCACGATGCTGCACCATGTTCTGCCCGAGGGCTTCCACTATGTGACGCTCGATGATCCGCGGGCGAGTGCGCTCGCTCAAGCCGACCCGGTGCTCTTCTTCGACGATCATCGAGCTGCCGGTGGCCGTCGATGAGGTTCAACGGGTTCCAGGTTTTGTTCCAGCAGGTCAAGTTCCTCGTCGATCAGACCCCGAGACCGGCCTTGTGGTGCTGGACCGGATCTCAGACGTTTTCCATCTGATGCAGGGGTCAGTGCGAATCCCCTAGCAGGGACGGGTTGCCGTTCTGGAAATGAGTGGCATGTCCTTGCGGGAGATCATCGGCTGTGGCGGGAAGGGCCCTTATATTCCTGGAAGGTCCGGCAATGGGGGAGAGGCGGAGCCGCCTGAGGGGTTGCATATATGGGACATTATTCATCGAGGATCGATGCCGCGTCTCCTGGATCCTTCTATATCCTGGGATGCATACTATACGGGATATGTGCGGACTTATCTGGAACGGGATGTGCGGGATCTCGTCAACGTGAAGGAGGAGGAGAGTTTTTACAGATTCTTGGTGGTCTGTGCCGCACGCACTGGTCAGCTCCTCAATCGCAACGACCTCGCCCGTGATTCCGGAGTCGATTCCAAGACCGTCCAGAGTTGGCTCTCGGTTCTCCAGGCATCCGGTATAGTGCGGTTGCTGCGTCCATTCTGGTCCAACGCTTCCAAGCGGCTGACGAAGACTCCCAAACTCTATGTGATGGACACGGGGCTGGCGTGTCATCTCTTGGGATGGGGACTGCGGAAACGCTGCGTAGAGGCGCGATGGCGGCCACATGTTCGAGACCTTCGTCGTCGGTGAGGTGCTGCGCTCGCATCTCAATGCCGGCGGTGATGCCCGCGGCGTTCAATTCTACCGGGATTCCCGAAGCGTGAGATCGATCTGGTGATTCAGGAGGGGCGCGTCCTCGCATCCCGTTGAGATCAAAAATGGCGGCCACAGTGAATCCTGGAGCGGTTGCGAACTTCTCCGTCCTCGACGGCATTGACGACTATGACGTGGGTGCGGGTGCCGTCATCTGTCAGACCCGTCAGCCTTATTCCGTCAACACGCCGGGGTGCGAGCGGTTCCCGTCTGGTCCGTCTGATCCGGCTGACAGTCAACCGCCGGCGAGCCGGTGACGATCCGGATGATCTCGTCGCGAGCCCTGCGGCCCTCGGGGGCGACATCGGCGGACGTGATTGAGATTCTCCCCGATGTGCAGTGTGGAATGGGTGCCCGCCTTGATGAGTTCGGCGTGAAGAGCGAGGTTATCCGGCAGGAATATCTCCCGGCCTTCCTACGAATGTGGTGACCCTTTCCAGGGCGGAGAGGTCTCCGTAGATGGGGGACAGGTGCCAGTCGGTCGTGGGTGTCTCGCCCGCCCATGTCTGCCCGATGACCGTGAGCGGATCGGGGGCCATGAGCGGATCGACATCGACGTAGTCTGCGATATCCGGATTCGTATGGGTGACATCCACCCAGGGGGATAGAAGAATCAATTCGTCGGGCTGCCGAATTCCCCGCTCCGCAAGCGATAGGGCGATGACGGCCGCCAGGCCCCCGCCAGAGCTGTCGCCCATGAGGATGATCCGCTTATCCGGATTCTCGGAGTATGCGCAGATACAGGTTGAGAACGAGCTGGTGCGCCTCCTGCCACGTGTGGTGGGGCGCCAGCGGGTAGAGCGGCATGACGACGTCGGCCCCGGTCTTGCGGGCCAGGGTGTCGACCAGGAGGGAATGGGGCAATACGGCCGTGGAGACGTAGCCGCCGCCGTGGAGGTAGACGATGATCGTGTCCGATGGCGAGTGCGGGCGGAGGGTGTACACGGGCATGCCGTCGTCCTCGTTCCGCTCGAGGTCGTAGAAGAGGCTGCCCCAGGCGGGGAAGGCGACGGCCCGGCGCGGCTCCGGACGGTTCGCCATCCATGCGATCCGTTCGGTGATCGGGACGCGGGAGGTCAGCTTCTTGACCGGCAGAGTTCCGTATTCCACCAGGGTCGCCGAGGCCGAGCGCCGGTAGTGCATGCGGGAGAAGGCGCTGAAGGCGCCTGCCGCCAGGCCCGCGGCCGCCAATGCGCCGGTTGCCGCCGTGAAGGTCCTGAAGGTCGTGAGGGGCTTGAGGGGCTTGAGAGGCTTTTTAGCCGGATGTTGTGCTCATGGTTCCTCCGCTCTGCAGGGGGCGCCCAGGTGGCTTTCCAGCGCTGGTCGGAAACGTCGAGCCCGGCGCCCGGTACGCATCGTAGGCGGAAATGGGGCGACAATCCCGATCGCCGACCTCGACATCGAATATGACACTCTGTGATGGGCGGCACTTTCTCAACTCCGCGTCATCTGCCCCAGGTCAACTGCTGATTTATCACGTGTACTGACAACTCTCGTTTGCGTAGGTTTTAAATGCCCGGAATATCCGGGAACCACTCAGCAGGCCCCGGTGCTCTGATCGGGGAACGACCTGAGAAAGAGAGATGGATAGCAAGATGAGTAGCAAGATAAGCTCTGACCGCAACTACTTCGACCTGACCGGCCAAGTCGCCCTCGTGACCGGCTGCTCCTCGGGCATCGGTATTCAGATGGCCAAGGCATTGGCCAGCGCCGGTGCCAATATCGTGGCGGTGGCTCGCCGCGTTGACCGCCTCGAGGCCGTCGCCAAGGAGATCGCCGAGGAGTTCGGGGTGAAGGCCCTCCCCGTCCACTGCGACGTGCGCGATACGGCCAGCGTCGAGAGCGCCGTCGATGCCGCCCTGGAGGAATTCGGCCGCCTCGACATCGTCATCAACAATGCCGGGACCGGCAGCTTCGGCCCTGCCGAGGACCTGACCGACGAGCAGTTCGACACCGAGGTGGACATCGACCTCTACGGCATCTTCCGCGTCTCGCGCGCCGCCGCGAAGAAGGCCATGATTCCGGCCGGGTACGGGCGCATCATCAATGTGGCCTGCATGTACGGGATGGTCGGCTCCAATGTCGCGGGCATGGCCGCTCCACCACGCGCTGGCAGGGCGGCGCCGTCAATCACGACGCGCGCCCTGGGCGCCGAGTGGGCGAAGCACGGCATCACCGTCAACGCCCTGTGTCCCGGCTACTTCTACTCCGAGCTGACCACCGACGTCCTGGACGACGAGGACACCGGCTCCGCCTTCCGCTCCATGATCCCCTTGGACCGCTTCGGCAAGGAGGGCGAACTCGACGCGGCCATCCTGTTCCTGGCCTCGAAGGCCTCGTTACGTCGTCGGTGCGCCGATCCCTCGAAGATTTGGCGGCTGCAGCGCCATCTGAGACGGTCTGAGGGCGCTGGACCGCCCCTGGGCACTTGCGCCCGCGCAGTGGTCAGTATCCTGCCGGGCCTTCGACGACGGAAGGCCCGGCAGGACTGAACTCGAGTCGAGTGCGACCGATCTCGGTGCGGAAGTGGACCGATCTCGAGTTGAGTACGACCGATCTCGTGCGGAAGTGGACCGATCTCGAGCCGGAGTGTGACCGATCTCGAGGCGGAAGTGGACCGATCTCGGCGAATCGGACTGTCTCAGGGCGACGTAGAAGCGGATCCGATCCTCGCCGTCTGTGATGTCGAGGAGCGTGCTCGTGTCGGCGGTTCTCGCGGCGCTGTGGGCGGTCGCCAGCAGCGCGTCGAGGTCGATGCCGTGGTGTGCCGATGGCGTCGCGCACTACGGTACGGCGGCCGCCATACTCGTCAGGATGGTGGCCGCCTGCATGGGGAACGCCAGGTTGACGTTGTTGTGCGGACCTCGACCCGATGCAGAGCTTGCGTCCGGCGGCGGAGGCCGTGCTCTGCTCCTTCCTCCCGCGAGTCGGTTCGGGCCGTACGAGGACGGCGCTCGTCGAGGTGAGCTCTGCGGCGGAGAGGGGCATTGAGGGGGTCTGCGCCGGTTCGGCAGCAGGATTGCTCTGAGTCGTCTCGACCGGCCGGCTCAGTGGGCGTCTCAGTAGGCATGGGCACGATCGGGTTCGACGCATCGCTGAGCGGGCCGTCCGCTTGCGCGCCGTCGTCCGGCACCGCCGTCGACGCATCGACGCTTGTGCCCAGCAGCGCCGCCAGGCCGGCAGCGCTGCGATATCCGGGGTAGTTGAGATCGTTCTCCCACTTGCTGACCGCCTGCGGAGTCACGCCCATCCGCTGGGCGAGCCGCTCCTGCGTCATCCCCTGTGACAGTCGCAGCTGTGCGACATTGCGTCCGACCGGAGTGCTTCATCTGTGTTCCTCTTATCTGTGGATGCCTGCCGCCGGTTTGTGGGCCTGTCTGCCGACCGCGGGCCTGGCGGCGGCGTGCCGGGCCTGCTGGTGCTGTCGCGGGTCCTTCCGGCCGGCATCCATGGTGGCTCCCCGCCCCGGCGGTGCGGTAGCACGTGTTCGTTGATCACCGAACGCGTGCGGGCGGTGACGGCTGGAGCATACGGCCTCAACCGCTGGTTGAGGCTGGTCAAGGCGCCCGAGCGTCAGGCGATCGGTCCGGCTGACGAGTACGAGTAGATGTCGGCCCAAGTCCCGCAGTGCCGTGTACTTAGTACTTATCGCGCTTATCCCCGAGACGACAGTCTTCTGCGAGCTCATCGCCTTCGCGGTGAGTGCTGAGCTCATCATCAATGGGCCTCATCAATGAGCCTCACGGGCCGCTCACGGCAGCGGCCGCCCTGCCCGGCTTGCTCGCCGTGGCGGCCACGGACGTCCGCCTGGCGGGTATCGGCACATGGTTCAAGTGCGTGCGATCGGCGTCATACGCAGAATGGGCGCATGAGAATCCGCCCGAGAATGCGACACGGCCTCGCCCGCGACCTCGACGCCATCGCCGAGCTGGAGGCCCTCTGCTTCCTCGCCCGAGGCCGCCGACCGCGACGCGATCGCCGCGCGCCTGGCGGTCACTCCCCGACCACGTCTGGCTCGTCGTCGAGGACGATCCTGACGACCCCGACGGCCCTGAGCGGCTGGTCGCCGGGGTCAACGGCATGTGCACCGACCTGCCCGACCTGACCGACGAGATGTTCTCCCGCGCCGAGCTGCATGAGCCCGACGGCGCCTGGCAGATGATCTTCAGCGTCATGACCGCTCCCGACCGCCGGGCGAGGGGCCTGGCCGCTGCGCTCGTGAAGCATGTCGTCCAGGAGGCCCGCGCGAGTGGGCGCCGCGGGCAGTGCTCACCGCCAAGCCCGAGCTCGTCGGCTTCTACGCCCGCCTCGGTTTTCGCGACGAGGGCGTCTCGCAGGGATCGACCCACGGCGGTGCCGTCTGGCACCAGATGCGATTGACTCTGCTGACTCTGTGATCCCGTCGTCCGGACCGATCTCGAGGCGGAGTGCGACCGATCTCGAGGCGGAACTGGACCGATCTCGGCGAAATTGACCGATTGGCAGGAATGCGCCAAGCTCGTGCCCATACAGCAGCTACGACGGTCACGTCAGCTACAACAGCTACAACAGCTACAACAGCTACGGCAGTACAGCGATGTGCGCCCCGCGGACGGTCGCAGCAGGTCACAGCGAAGGAGCTCCACGTGCTCATCGCCTCAGCCGCCTCAGCCGACCCAGCCGCCCCAGCCGATCCAGCCAGCTCAACCGGCCCGGGATGAAGCCGACCACCTCGCCGTTGTGCGCAGGAGCGCACCTGAATCCATGGTGCTGCTCAGATCCGACGGCTCCTTCCCGCTTCGGGGGACCGGCGCTCTGGCCCCGTCAGTGGCTCGGGCGCCCGCCGCACACTCAAGGGCGGTACTGATCGGGCGATGTCAACTCCCGCCATGTCGTGACCATCGAGGAGGGCCTGGAAAGCCGGCTTCACGCTGACCACCAAGGCGTGGCTGGACGCCTACGAGGTCCTCCACGAGCGGGCCCGCGCCGATTTCATCGCCGACATCAAAGCCGCGCCAAGGCCGCCGGTGTGCCCGCCGTCGTCCACGGCATGGGGGCCGTCATGCTCGAGCCCGAGCACGACCTCCCTCGGCGGCGAGGGCGTCGGCGAGCGAGATCGCCGCGAGTCTACGTGCTCGCCCGCGTCTCGGGCGAGGGCAGCGATCGGCGTCCCGAGCGCGGCGATGTCCTCCTCACCGATGCCGAGGTCCGCGACATCCTCGCTCTGAACGAGCGCTATGCGAAGTTCCTGCTGGTCCTCAACGTCGGCGGTGTCGTCGATCTGACCCCCAGTCAAGGACGTCGGGAACATCCTCCTGCTCTCCCCAGCTGGGCGCGGCTGTCGGCGACGCCTTCGCCGATGTGCTGCTCGGCCGCCCTACCTCCCGGCAGGCTCTCCACCACCTGGGCCGCCTGGGACGACTGCTCGCCGTCGGCGACTTCGGCGACCCCGATGACACGCACTATCGCGAGGGCGTCTCACGTCGGCTACCGCTACTTGACCCCAGCGGCACAGCCCCGCTGTTCCCCTCGGCTTCGGTCACCAGGGCATACGAGGCTGAGCTGCCGAGCCGGCTCGTGACGATCGACGGATCGCGGGTGACCGCCCGGTCCGGGTCACCAGCACCGGTGGCGCGCCGGCAAGGAGGTCGTCCAGGTCTCGTCCGGTCCCGCCCGGCCGGCTCTGACCAGCCCCTACCAGGCGCTCGCGGGCTTCTGAGAGTCCGCTGGGCTCGCCCCCGGCGAGCGCCAGGAGGTCGAGGTCGCCTCGACCTGGCCGACCCGCCTCCTATGACGAGGCGGGCCGCCACGGTCCTGGAGGCCGGCGACTACGTGGTGCGCGTGGGCGCCTCCAGTCGCGACACCGTTCCCGCCGCCCGTCATCCGCCTGCCCGCACCGGGTTGTCCGCGAGCTTCACGACGTCCTGGGCGACCCGTACGACCGATCGGCGGCCGGGCCGACCCGACTGCCGTCGAGGTGCCGGACGACGCACCGCGCCTGACCGTCGAGGGCCGCCGACCTGCGCCGGGCCGATGGCTGCAGAGCCGGTCGATCTGGCGCAGCCCGCATCTCGTCAAGAAGCCGTCCGACGACGAGTTGTCCTACATCGTCCGGCGACTATCGGGAAGGGGCTGAATCGGCTGAATCCCAGTCGATCATCGGGGCGGCCGCCCAGACCCTGGTGGGTGCCGCCGGGCAGACCACCACCCGCTTCGCCGATCTGCCCAGCCTCATCATGCCCGACGGTCCGGCAGGCCTGCGCATCGCGCCCGAGGTCGGCGTCGACGACGACGGCGCCTTCGCGCCAGTCGTCTGCCGGCTCGACTTCAACGAGCTCATGGACGATGAGGGCGAGAAGACGCTCGCCATGGCGGCGATGCCCACGGCCTCGCGCATCCCGGAGCGCATCGTGGAGCAGTACACCACCGCCATCCCCATCGGCACCGCCGTCGCCCAGTCCTGGAATCCCGAGCTGGCGGAGTCTCTCGGCGATCTCGTGGCCACGGAGATGGACCGTTTCGGTGCGCACCTGTGGCTGGCCCCGGCCTTCAACCTGCACCGCTCGATCCTGTGCGGGCGCAACTCGGTACCCTCCTGAGGATCCGCTGCTGGCGGGCGCATGCGCCGGAATCACCCGCGGCGTGCAGAAGCACCTGGGGCGCGGCGTGACCGTCAAAGCACTTCGCCTTCAACAATCAGGAGACCAATCGGCTGAACTCGTCAGTAGTTCCAAGCGGGCCGCCCGCGACCTGTACCTGCGCAGCTTCGAGATCGTTATCCGCCAGGCCCAGCCCCATGCGCTCACGGCCTCCCACAACCTCTCAACGGCGTCCACACTCCGAGTCGGCTGAACTGCTGGAGAGTATTCTGCGCCAGGAGTGGGGGTTCGCGGGCCTGGGATGACCGACTGGGTGGTCGACGGCATGACCTGTCCTGATTGCGCGTACCCGCGCACGGCACGGCGTGCCACCATCAAGGCGGGCAACGAGTTGTTCATGCCCGGGTTGCGAGGCCGATCGGCAGGATATTCTGGTTGCGCTGCGGGGAGCGGGATGATCAGGTGCTGAGCCGCTCCCGAGCTCGAGAAGCAGGCTGCGCGCGTTGTGCGTACGGCTCGGGCGCTTTCGGCGCTCGCCGCTCGTCGTGAGCCGGTCGTCGGAGAAAGAGAGCTGAGGAGACGTGGCAGGAGATTGCGAGGAGATTCCCATGGCCCTGACTCCCGCAGGCGCGCCGGACCTACACCTGACTGTTCTGGCGTCGAGCCGACGCCCCACCCCACCGACGAGCTCTGGCCGAGATCCTCCAGAACCAGATCTTCGGGGAGGTCTTCGCCACCGGAGTCCTCACCGACGTCGAGCGCGAGCTGCTCACCGTGACCGTGCTGGGCCCATCATGCAGACGCTCCCGCAACTCGCGGCTCACGTCAGGGCGCCCCAGCGCGGCGCCACGCCGCCGCAGGTGCGCGAGGCGATCTACCAGTGCGCGCTGTACATCGCGCCTACCCCTAAGACGCTCAACGCCGCCGCCACCGCCGCCGAGGTCCTGGCGTCCGTCGCGTCGACCTGCCCTCGCCCGAGGCTGCCACCGTCGCTATGAGGACCGGGCCGCCGCAGGTCGAGCCATCCAGGAGTCGCTGTACGGCGACGAGGTCGAGCAGGTCTTCTCCGCGCTGCCCGAGCCCTTCAACCGGGTCGTCCCGCAGCTGCTGACTGCGGGCGCCTTCGGCGAGTTCGAGACCCGCGGTGGCCTCGACGTCGCCATGCGCGAGCTCATCTCCCTGGTTGCGATCGCCGCCCTCGGAGCGGCCGCCCAGATGCGGCCCCATGTCGCGGGTGCGATCCGGGCGGGCAACAGCAGGCAGAAGGTTGCCGCAGCACTCGTGTAGGTCCTGCCCCACATCGGCGGCCCCACGCCCTGTCGGGTCTGGCCTCGTGGCGACCTACGACGAGAACGACTCCTCGGAGGCGTACCGCTGAGCGCCTGATCGCTCGAGCGCCCGTGAGCCTCCGGGATGCGCCGACTACTCGAAGACTCCGAGCTCGGGATGGTCGGGGGCGGTGAGCCAGGCGGTGTAGGCCTGCGCCCGTTCGGCGAGCTCCTCGTCGGCCAGCGCCCAGTGCGCCGCAGTGATGAAGGGCGTGATGAAGCGGGTGCCGATCAGACCGCCTGCCCGCCCGGAAGGGGCGCAGCAGCTCATGCGGGCCCGTAGTGACCGAGCCCGAACGCGTGTAGTTCTCGGCCGAGCTGCCCGATGTAGACGGCCAGTGTGCCAGTGCCCTTTGCCGTGCAGGGCGGCGCCGGCTGGCCCGTGGCGCCCAGCCGTAGGTGAGAGTCGCCTCCCACCGCTTGAGAAGAAGAGCGGGCGAGGAGCACCAGCATGAAATTGACGACGATGTACGGTCAGAGCCTCCAGTACGGCGCCTCGGCGGCGACAGTCGATGCGGAAATCCGGCAGAGCCTCGTACACGCCGCGCGGCGCGAGAGGGGCGCCTGGCAGCCCGGCGCTGCGGGCCGCCCGTGCGAGGCGCGCGTTGACGCGGGAGGCGTCCGGTGTGAGGGTGGAACAGGAGGACGGCGGTGGTCGTCATGAGGCTCCTTCCGAGACGTGAAATCAGGCCGCCCAACAGTGCGAGCCCCACGCTCTCGGCCCCGCTCGCATCCGCGTGCGGCGCTATAACCGGACGGGTGAGACCCGCTGGGCCGCGTCGACGACGCTTTGCCGCGCGTACTGAGCTTTCTCCCATCCTTCTGAGCCCTCACCACCAGAAGGATGAGAAGAACCTCCGTCTTTCACATCGCAAAGGTACGTTCGAGTTCCGTGACAGCCGCACCGTCGGTCTCTACCACGCATGCGAGGACCTGCCGGACCGATCTCGGTGCGGGTTGTGACCGATCTCGATGCGGAGTGCGACCGATCTCGGCGCGGAACTGGACCGATCTCGATGCGAACTGGACCGATCTCGGTGCGGGTTGCGACCGATCTCGATGCCTCGGGTGAGCTGACGGCCTGGAGATTTCTGCGGCCGGCGGGCAGCACGATGCTGATCATGACTGCGACGACTGCGACTAATGCGACGAGTGCAGAGAGCACTAGGAGCGCGAGGAGCATGAAGAGCGCTGCGGGTCGAGCCGTGAGCGCCGGTGAGCGGGTGGACCTGACCGGCGTCAGCGAGACGATGCTGCTCCCGCTGCACGCCAGGGCCGAGCACACCCCTGTCCGCCCGCCCGCGCTTCGAGGACTGGACCGCCGTCGATCCTCGTCTCCGACTCGACTACGACTTCTCGGAGGCGGCGCGCGATCGCCTCATGTCCGGCGGCGTGGTCATGCGCACCCTACGTTCGACTCCCCGGTTCCGGATTCATCTTGACCCACCCCGAGACCACCGTGGTCAACATCGCCTGCGGCCTGGATACGCGTCTCCACCGCCTCGATAACGGCCGCCTCACCTGGTACGACCTCGACCTCCCCGACGTCATCGACCTGCGCCGGCAGCTGCTGGGGGAGGGCGAGCGCCGGCATATGATCGCCGCCTCCGCCCTCGACCCGGACTGGGCCGAACAGGTGAGTGCGGCCGGCGATGTCCTGGTGATCATCGAGGGACTGACCATGTACCTGACCCAGGATGAGATGGCCGCCCTGATGGACCTGATCGCCACGCGCCTCCTGGGGGCGACGGTCCTGATCGAGGTCATGCCGCATTTCTTCCAGAAATACGGGCGAGAGCGCTCGGTGGTGGCCACCGGTGCCCGCTTCACCTATGGATGCTCGGGCGCCGAGGAGTTCTGCAGCACCGTCGCCCCGGACTGGAGGGCTCTTCACGACGTCACCTTCGGTGAGACCATTGCGCGCCTGCAGGCCCTGGCTGGCGCCGATAGTGCGGCTCCCGATGGTGGACCGGCTGTCCGAGCGCGTGCTGGTTCTGTGCGCGCCGCGCCGGTGACGAGCCGCGGCGCGCAGGACGACGGCGCGATGCTCTGAGAGACTGCTCGCATGCGTCGCACCATCATGCTCGCCTATGACTCGCCGCTGGGGGCCGATGACACTGGCCGCCGAGGACGGCGAGGGGCCTGCGCGCCGGAGGCGCGATCATCGGAGGTGGTTCGACGGCCAGCGCCGTGACCGGGCCGACTGACGGCGGCACGTCGATCGCCGAGCCCGGAGCGATGACGAGCCGGTCGTCTTGAAGCGGGCTCGGTCACTGGGCTCGACCGGTACTGCCGGTGAGGCCGGAGCAGCCGCCCGCGCTCGCCGCCCGGGTGCGACTTCCAGCAGCGCGTATGGGCGCAGCTGCGCACTATTCCGTACGAAGCACCCGCACCTACGGGCAGATCGCCGACGCCGTCGAGGCGCAGACCGGTCACCGCTGCTCGCCCCGCGCTGTCGGGGGCGCGGTGGGCGCAACCCGATCAGCATCATTGTTCCCTGCCACCGGGTGGTGGGTGCGGACGGGTCGCCGACTGGCTACGCGGCCGGCACCGACCGCAAAACCCGCTGCTGCGCCTGAGGGAGTCCGTCTGCCCGATCTCGGTGTCGACCAGGACGGCCTGGTGGGGTTGTGAGCCGGCTGCGGCCGGCCGCGAACCGGACAGGCCAGCTGCGAGCCAGCTGCGAGCCAAAGGCAGTGCTGCGCCACTTCGCCGAGATCGGTCGTATTCCGCCTCGAGATCGGTCGTATTCTGCATCGAAAATCGGTTCAGGAGACCGGCGGAGCAGGAGCTGCGGTCGCGTTGACGAGGTGTGAGGGGGGCTTCGGGGAAGGTCGCACATGGGAGAGGAGGAGCTTCGCTGGGGCGAGTGCAGTTTTCCGCGTGGTTCCGCGATTCCCGGGCATCGGTCAAGACAGCCGACATGTCCCATGTGCACAGACCCCTGTGCACATGGGAGCACATCGCTCGATCGTGAGGACGCGGATAGTTGGCGGATTACAACGAAAACTTGTCTTCGCTCTGTTGGGTGGCCTCTTCCCATGTGCGGATGCGCCTGGGTTTGCCTGCTCACCCTGCCCCTGGGCAGGGGGTAGCCGAGGCTGATGCACATGCATGTGCTCGGTCGATCCGACGCCTCCCGGCACGGTCGACGGCGCATCCCCGGTCCAAGGGCTGATCCGGTAACGGGGCAGTCCGCCCGGTGGGGCTACCCGAGTGGAAGCGCCCAGCTTGGGGAGGTCGGCGTGACCCGTTCGCCTGCGGTGACGCGTACTGTCTCTCGTGCGCTCGCGCCTTGGCGCTGCCCGGTGTTGGGGGCTCAGTGTTCTGCACATCAAAGGCAAGCCTATTGTTCTTGTAATAAAGAGTAGATTATCTTGATGAAGCCTCAGAAGACGCGGGACGTGCTCAGATATCTCAAGAGCATCGGTTGGGTGCGCTTGCGTGGCGGGCAGGGCAGTCACGAGATCTGGGGGCTGCCTGATGGCTCGATCAGAGCCGTGATCCCGGCCGGGCATCGCGAGATCTCGGCCGGGGTGCTGATGCAGCTCAAGCGGCGGGCGTGGATGTGCCCACGCAGTGGCAGTGAGGAAGGAGAACGTTATGGGCGTGCGGAACTGCAGAGGTCGTCGTCGAGCGAGAGGGAAGGTGGTGGGTGTTCGAGATTCCCGAGCTGGGCATCGGGGGTCAGGCGCGCAGTCTCGCCGAGGTCGACGACGAGGCGCAGGGTGTGGTGGCCATGTGGCTCGACGCCGATCCCGCCACTATCGCTGTTCACGTCACCGTCAAGGCTGCCGAGCACGCCCTTGCCGAATGGCGGGCCGCCGGGCGTGATGAGGAGGAGCCAGGAAGGCCCAGGCCGGCGCGGCGGCACGCCGTCGGGGTGTGGTGCTCGAGCTGCGCAAGCAGCGCTACAGCGCCTGCCGATGTCGGGCGTGCTGGCATCAGCAAGCAGCGCGTCTACCAGTTGGAGAAAAGCCGACGCCTGAGTCCGGACTCATCCAGGAAAGGGCAGATCGTCATGTCACCCGCACTGCTCAACCCCGGCAGCGGGCGAATTCCTCACTCGTGAGTTCAGCACATCGGGTTGCCGCCGTCGGTGGCCCTCGGGCGATCGACCCGCTGGCTCGCAGGTTCACTGCTGGTCATATGTGCCCCGCGACGCCGCCGCCGGACGAGTGCGTGCCCCTGGTGGTGCTGTCACGGCTTGGGAGTCGGGGGCTGCGGTGGCGGGAATCGCGCAGCGGTTCGCGACGGCCGGGGCGGTTGCCATCGTCCTCCTCCTTCCGCGGGGGCGGGTCGCCCACCGCGGGGTCCATGACCGGCATGTCCGTGCTCACCGAGATGACCGACACCGCTCCCCTGTTCTGGCCTGCCTCGCCTTCCGGGGGCACGGCGGAATGCCATTGCGACAGAGCCGTAGCGATCTCCTCAAGCGCGGAGTCGACCGCATGCGATAGCGATGACCAAGTCGTAGGCGTCGTCGTCGGGGAGCCTCTATCCAGTGACCATTGATATCCAGGAAGACGAGTCAGCGAGCCATCCCAAGCGCTTGTTCCCCGTCCACCAGGGGTGGTTGCGCACCACAGAGTCAAGCAGGTGCAGCGGCCTTCTCATTGATCGTCGTAGTGCGTCACGACCCCACAGGATGGTTGCCGGTCGGCGCACCGCCGACCTCGTAAGCCGAGGTCGCGCACCGGCCCGCCCGAGTTCGGCCAGGCGCAAGCAGGTTCGAGTGCAGGTACCGGTCATCGACCGAGGCGCTCCAGAACATCGGCGTAGCGGTCTCGAACGCGAGCCGAGGCGTCTTCACGCGCTGTTCATGGCCGCGACGTTCGGCTGTCTCGCGGATCGCCCGAATTGTCGCCTCTGAAAGAGTGATCCCGTCCTCCTGCGCCAGGCGGGCCAGGACACGTTCGTCGTCCTCGGTCAAACGCAGAGTCATCGTCATGCGCCCCATGATACCGATGCGGTATCCCCGGACTCAGCGGGCATGTGCAAGCGCTGGGCACGGCCTCCCGTAGGCTGTTGTGGCTCGTCGGCAGCCTGATGCCGGCGTCATCGGGTGCAGAAAGGTTGCAGAAGGTGTGGAAGGGAAGGGTGCGCATGTGCGCAGTCGCGCCCAGGGCGCGCGGGACGTCCAGGCCGTGCGGATGAAGGCAACCGGACGCCGGGACGGTGGAGTGCGGCGGGCGAGTTCCTCACGCGTGAGTTCAGTGCGTCGGTGCCGACGCAGCAGCCCGGCCTGGATCGGGATCTGCTGGGCCTCGCAGGTTCACTCGCTGGTCTACGTGCCCCGTGACGCCGCCGCCGGACGGTGCGTGCGCCCCTGGTGGTGTGCTGTCACGGCTTGGGGGAGTCGGGGCTGCGGGTGGCGGGAATCGCGCAGCGGTTCGCGACGGCCGGGGCGGTCGTCGTCGTCCCCTCCTTCCGCGGGGGCGGGGCACCACCGCGCGGGTCGATGACCGGCATGTCGGTGCTCACCGAGCTCGCCGACCTGGAGGCGGTGCTGGACGCTGCGGGAGCCTGGCCCTTCGTGGACGCCGGTCGGACGGCTCTGTTCGGTCGCAGCCAGGGCGGGCTCGTCGCGGTTCTGGCAGCCGCCCGCAGGCCGACCCGGATGGGCGCCTCGTCCTGTGGTACCGGGCGCTGCGCCCGTCGCAGACGACGCGCGCCCGCTTTCGGCTCGGCGTCGTCCGGCTCCGCGATACCGCAGACCTTCACGCACCGCGTCGACGGGCGCGATGTCACCCTCGGGCGCCGCTACGCCGTTGACGCGTGGTCCCTGGACGTCGATGCCGAGCTGGCACGGCTGCGCGTTCCGGTGTTGCTGGTCCACGGCGAGCAGGACGCCGATGTGCCGATCTCGGTGTCCGAGAGTGGCGCGCCTGCTGCGGACGCCCGCCCGTGCGGATTCCCGGCGCCGCCCACGGCTCGGCGACGAGCGATTCGCCGACGCCGTGGCGCGCACCGAGGTATTCCTGGCCTGGTGCAGGTGCTGGAGGGCGCCTGATCCGGCTGCCGGACTCAGGAATTTCTCGGATCCGCCTGGCATTGTCGCTGCGCGTGAGCGACGACCCGATCAATCCCCTCCTGCCCAGGCCTTCGCCTGGGATCTGCCCGCCGACTCCTCCCATTGGCGTCCCTGGCCGACAACGCCTCCCGCTGGCGGACTGCGGCGTCACCTCCGCGTGGCTCCCGCCCGCCTACAAGGGACGGCCGGGGCCGAGGACGTCGGCTACGGCGTCACGACACCTACGACCTGGGCGAATTCGACCAGAAGGGCTCCGTGGCCACCAAGTACGGCACCAAGGACGAGTATCTCGCCGCCGTCGAGGCCCTCCATGCCGCCGGAATCGCAGTCGTCGCCGATATCGTCCTCAACCATCGCATGGGGGCCGACGCCACCGAGGTCGTGCGCTGCGTCGATCCCGAGGATCGGCGGCGCCCCATCGGGCCGGGCTGAGGAGATCGCCGCCTGACCCGCTACACCTTTCCCCCGGGGCGCGCCGGGGCCTACTCGGACTTCACCTGGGACTGGACCTGCTTCCACGGCACCGACTGGGACGAGGCGCGCCACCTCGCCGGGGTGTGGTTGTTCGAGGGCAAGCAGTGGAGCGAGGCACGTCACCGATCGAGCCTCGGCAACTACGATCTACCTCGCGGGCACCGACGTCCAGGTCACCGACCCCGGGTCGCCGCCGAGCTCGATCGGTGGGGCTGGTGGCACGTGGAGGACCACCGGCGTGGACGGGCCGCGCCCGGACGCGCCTGCCAGCACGCCAGGCGCCGACTTCGCCAGGCAGGTGCGCCTGCGAGCTGCGCCGGGCCACCGGGCGCGACCTGCCCGCCGTGGGCGAGCACTGGTCCCGCGAGGTCTCCGAGCTGCAGCGGCTACCTGGAGGTCGTGCCCTTCCACGAGCCTGTTCGGACGTTCCCTCCACTTCACTCCTCCACACGGCCTCCGCCTCCAACGGCGCCGGAAATGACCTGTCCCGCCTCTTCGAGGCGCCCTCGTATGAGCCGGGATCCTGCTCGTCCGCCGTCACCTTTCGTCGAGAATCGACGCACACCCAGCCCGCCAGTCGCTGGCTCCACTGTCCAGTCGTGGTTCAAACCATCCGTGCCCACGCCCTCCATCACTCTTCGCGAGGCGGGGACCCCCTGCATCTTCTGGGGCGACCTGCTCGGCACGAGACGGGCGACCCGCCCGCCGTCACCGAGCTTCCGCTGCTGATGACCATGCAGCCGCTCTTTCTGGCGGCCATCGGTCGCCAGCACGACGACCCTCGACGAGCCGGACATCATCGGTTTCGCGGGCGAGGGGGACGACGCACCCCGGTTCGGGGCCGGCGGTCGTGCTGTCCGGCTGACCGCCGGGCGGGTTCCAAGCGGATCGACGTCCGGAGCCCGTCACGCGAGCGGTGGATCTGCGCTGGCGCGTGGCCTGCCGGTCGTGATCGGCGACGACGGCGCGGTGGAGCTGCCCGTGTCCGGACGGCGGCCTGAGCGCGCAGCGTGCCCGCGGCGCAGGCGGTTCTCGAGAGCCGAGCAGCGCCTGCTGCGGACAGCGCTGGACGGCATGTCGATCCTCTCACGCGCACATTGATGGTCAGGACCGTGGCGCATCGGCCGTGCACGCGCCCGCGTATGTCCCTGTGCAGGCGTCTTGTATGTCCAGGAGGAATCGTGCCCGCACCGGACCAGCTCACCACTGACGACGGTCGCCGTGCTCGTCGCCATGATGGCCTGGAGGAGGTCGAGGCCCTGGCCGTCGTCGACCTGCTCTACCGCGCCGATCGGTGTCGCCTTTGCACCGTCGTGGCGACGACCTCGAGGTCACTCAGCTCCCACCGCGTCACCTTCCGCTGCGACGCGCCCCTGTCCGACGTCGACTCGGCCGACTACGCCCTCGTCTTCCTGCCGGGCGGCATCCCCGGCACTGCCGGAACCTCAAGAGCACCCGGGCGGTGACCGATGAGGCGACCCGCCGCCTGGAGATGGACCTGCCCTGGCGGCCGATCTGCGCTGGCGCCGTCGATCCTCGCCGAACTCGGCTGCTGGACTGGCGGCCAGCCACCCGCCAACCCGGGCTTCCTGCATGTGTTCTCAGGAGGAGCACGGCGCCGAGGTCAGCGAGGACATGTCGTGGTCGATGGCACTCGCTGACCAGCCGCGGCATGGCCACCGCTGTCGACCTGGGGCTGGGCGATCATCCGCTTCCTGCTCGACGATGCCGCTGTCGAAGCGGTCAAGAAGGGCGTCGTCACCAGTACTGAGAGCAGTGCTGACTGCCGGCGCTGAGGCGTTAATGACATGAGGCCGGATTCCGTCACCGGAATCCGGCCTCATATCGAGCGACTCGCTGAGGCCTCAGGCCTGTGCGGACTCCTCCAGGGATTGGGGATCAGCGCGGCCAACAGGATGAGCAGTCCGGTGCTCCCCAGCAGGATGATCCCGTCTGCGGCCAGATCGACGTGCAGGCCGGCTCGGAAAGGCGACGACCAGCCCGCCAGTCGCCAGGATCATGCCCCAGGCGGTGTGGTCTACGGATCGGCCTGCGCGTGGTGAATCAGCTCCCGTTCCAGGAGCTGGACGTCCAGACCCGTCAGGGTGCCGAGGTGCCGACGCCTTCCTGCCGGGATCGCTGGACTTCGTGCGGTCACTGGACTCCAGTGGACTTATCGGGTTCGCCGGGATCGTTGGGCTGTCTGTCATGTCGGTGATGGTGGCAGCCGCCTCGACCTCCTCGAGGGCTCATCGTCGCCGTGACGCCGGCCGTCGGCAGAGGCTCGGTGTGCGTGATGCCGTCGGTCAGCAGGGCCTCAGTGTTCTCCGGTGTTTTTAGCGTTCTCGGTGTTCTCGCGTCGGCGGACATGCGGGTGGTGGGGTGTTGTCTGTGCTGTCAGGGCCGTGAGTGCTGTTGGTGCTCGATTTCGTCTCCTGGAGGATGTCGGGTCAGTTCGTCCGGGGTTGGCGAGGCGTGGCGCTGGGCGTCGTCGCGGGTGTGGACCCCGGGGTTCCCTTGCCCTGCTCCCATGCGGTGGTCAAACAGTTCTCGTATGCGGAGCGCTGCGCGCTGGACAGCTCGGACAGTTCGCGCCATGAGCTTTCGCCCGCGTCCGGGAACGAGTCGTCGTCGGCGCGGAGCTGTTCCAGGCACTGCTCTGCGTCATCCGAGCCGACAGCCGGATGAGTCACGCCTCCACCGGAAGCTCACCGTGGTGGACGCCGTCGCTGTCGGTCCAAAAGTCCACGACCCATGTGCTGGTCTGCGTCGATCCCCTCCAGCGCACCTGAGGGGAGGACTCCTCGACCTGGACCGCGCCAGTCCCGAGCTGGGCGTCGACATCGAGGGCGGTGGTCCCCTCAGTGGCGGGCGAGGTGAGCTGGGTGAAGCCGTGGGCGGGCTGCAGCAGACTGGACGAGTACGATTCGTTCCCATCCACCTGTAGTTCCTCACGGCCTCGCCGGACCAGCCATGGTCTTGCTCGACGGTGGAGCGCTGAGGATCCACGGCGAGCCGAGCTCGGCTTCGACCATCCCGAGTCTGGGGCGAGCGCCCACGCGCACCTTCTGCCCCTCGTTGGTCTTGATGCGGATGCGCCCGGTACGACTGCCAGGTGCACCTGGGCGCTTTCAGAGCTGTCAGGACCGGCGGCGCGGGTGACCTGGCGCAGGTCGAGGGTGATCGAACCGGCTCCGTATGTGCCCAGATCAATGGCGCCCTCGGATGTGGTCGGGTAGGTGGTCGTGCTGGGGTCCAGGTCGGTATCGCTCAGGTGATGGTGACCGGGTCGGTGACCGCAGGACTCTTGATGGCATCTGGGGAGACCGAGCCGAAGGCGAGCAGCGGCAGGGCGACCAGGGCGGCCAGCCAGCCGAATCCGGTCATCCATCCGCCCCGCCGTCCCCGCAGCGCGGAGATCACGATGCCGCCCGCCAGCAGAAGAGAACCAGGCCGCCGGATGATGAACACCGTCTGCAGGACACTGATGGTGTGCCACGCGCGCATCATGCCCAGGACTGCCAGACCGATCAGGCCAGCCCGATCACCCAGCAGGCTCACCGTCTTGCCCGGGGCCCGATACGGGGGCGCGGTGGCGGCACAGGTCGGGGAGCGTAAACGGATCGGGGCGGGCGCAGGGCATTCCCTGCATCCTGCATCCCCTGCATCCCCGGCATTCCGGCCGTGCCCGGGCGGGTCGTCCCGCCCGAAGGGCGTCGTCGGGGCGCCCGATCGGGCGCCGCGCGTCCAGGCTGCGGGGCCATGCGGCCTCGCGGCGGCATCGGCGAGGGCCTGGGCCGTCCACCCGTGAGCCGGGCGGGACTCGCCGGTGCTCTCGGGAGGCGAAGGCTGTCTGCGCCGTGCGCGTCGTTCGGGGCGCCTGTCGACGGCTTCGGTGTGTTTTTCTGTATTGGCTGTGACTTGCTGCTTCGGCTGCATTCGTTGCATCTGCGGCAGCTGCTGCATCCGTGCCGGTCCGGGGACCGCCGGCGGTCTGCGCAGTCTGTGCCGCCGGCGCCCTCGGCCCGCGCAGTCTGCTGTCGGCGGAGCGCGTCCGCCGTTGGCGGGTCCGGTGCGAGGTGCCCATGGCTGTCCGTTCCATACGGGCCGTCCGAACTGGTCGAACTGGCCGGGGTGCGGTTGCGGACCGTGCTTCTCCCGGGAGCTCAGTGATCGGATGAGCTAGATGATCAGTGCGCTGATCAGGAAGACCCAGAACAGCACCCAGAAGAGGCCCCAGATGAACGACATGAGCCGCCGGTTTGCGTGATAGGTGCCCGAGGCCATGTGGGGAACAGGCCGTCGTCCGCGGAGGCCAGGCCGGCGATGAAGAAGAGGATCGACCCGCCAGGCCGGCGCTCACATCGCCGACCAGCCTGCTCGACGTGAATCCTTCCGTCGGACTCCTCCGGCGGGAACGCCCAGCCCAGGGCGTAGATAATCGCCCCCAGGCCGGTGGAGGGATCGACAGGACGACCCCAGATGCAGCGCACGAGTGTGGCGTCCACGCCCAGGCGCTGTGCGACACCGCCGGCCACCCCGCCGACCCACCGATGTTCGGTGCGCACCAGGCCGGAGCGCCGGATCGAGTCGAAGAAGCCGGCTGTTGAACTGCGTCGCGGCGGGTAGTACCACTGGCCCCTGATCGGCGCCGTTGGCGGGACCCTGGGAGAACGCCGCATCGGGGTTCGGCTCGGCTCTCCTCGGCGACGACGTCGGAAAGCCATCGGGAGACGGATTAGACGGAGCAGACGGGTCATTGTCGGGTGGGCGGTTGGGGGCAGGTCGGAATTGCTCATGGCTCTCATGGTCGTCGTCGGATGGGCGCCCCGGCGATCGGGAGAACCCTGAGCCGTCCCCCTCATTTTCGCTCCCCACCCGCCCTGAAACTGCCCTCTGAATTCTCCGCGCAGCGGGCTTTCGCCCCGCCCGGCGTGCCACGATAGTGCCGTGACGACCGCGACGACCATGAGGACCGCGACGACCATGGCCTCGACAACAATCATCCAGGGGGCGACCCGTGCAGGGGCGGCCCCCATCGCCGCAATGGTCGAATGAATGGTCGAATGAATGGCCGCATGGAGCCGGGCCCTCCGATCCTCCGCACGGGCAGCCGCGCGCTGCCAGACCGCTGCCGCTGCGGCGCCCTCGTCGCCATCTCGTCCCGTCTCGACCTCCGCTCAGCTCGCCGCGCTTCGCGCGCACGTCCTCGCGACGGCGGGCTCCGCGCATGGTGGCCGGTGTGTGCGGGCGTTGCCGCCCACCCTCGGCCTGTCCGTGACCCTTGTGCGGTTTCTTCGCCGTTGCGGCCGCCTTATGCGGGGCGCGGCGTCGCGCTCTACGTGCTGCTGTGGATCGCCGTCCCGGCGGGCGACCGTGGGCCGAGGCTGCCGTTGGGCAGTGCCCCGAGTCTGCGCCCGGCTGCCGGCAGGCCGACGGAGCTCATCTCGGTCCCGGGGCGCCTGCGCTCCATCCTCGGCGAGGCTCTCCTGCCGCGGCCGTTCTGCTCGAACTGTGGCGCGAGGGGCTCCTGTCCTCCGTCAGCTGGGCGGGCCGCCGATCGTCACCGGTTGCGGAACCGCGCTCGTGGTCCTGCAGGTCGATGCCGTGACCAAGCCCGGACACGGCATCGGCGCGCGTGTGCGCATGACCGGAGGCGTGGCCCTGGCGGCAGTCGGGATCTGATGGATGAGCCATGACACCGCCCCTGCGCCCTGCTGGCGGGCTCTGACCGCAGCATTGCTCTCATCGTCGGCATCGGGCTCCATCCTGACTCCACCGTGGCTGCGGCACCAACCGCGCTGACCGAGACCCGCGCTGAAGTGCGGCGAGGCCGAGCGCTGACATCGCTGCTCACCTGCACGACTCCGGTCCTGCAGACCTCACCTCGTGCGCAAGCGCGCCGACGAGTCACTCTGTCGTTCGCCTGGGCCTGCCCCAGGAGCGCGAGCTGCGGGCCTGGCTCTACACCGACCGTCCTGAGGCGGGCACGTTCAGGGCCGACGCCATGCGCGACCGTCGGGAGGCTGAGGACCCGCCATGGCGTGACGTCGAGCTGGTGGTCGTGGGCGACCGCGTCCCGGACCGCGCCACTGAAGTGATCGTCGCCGCCGCGCGCGAGGCCCGCCCGTCCAACGCCGTGCGCCACGGCGCCCCTGCCGGCGTCCGTCTACGCCGAGCTCAGCGACAGGCAGATGGAGGTCTGCGCGACCGCGGCCCCGGCTTCGATCTCGACACGATCGCCTCCGACCGCCACGGTGTGCGCGAGTCCATCATCGCCCGCATGGATCGCCACGGCGGCATGGGCGCGGGTTCGTCGCCCTCGCCCAGGGCACCGAGGTCATCCTTCTTCCCACCCCGTCCCAAGGAGCATGATGCCCGATGGTTGGATTCCGTTCTCCCTCTGATCCTGCCGATTCCAGCGATTCCGGCCCTGCGCGTCCTGGCTCGTCGACGACCACGCTCGTGCGCGCGCCGTGTGTGCTCCGGAGCTCGCCGCCCACGCCGCCGACCCGCGAGGTTGTCGGGGAGGCGACGACGTCGAGGGCGCTCGTCGCCGCCGTGCACGCGCTGGCGCCCGACGTCGTCCGCTCGACGTGCACCTTCCGGGCGGCAACGGCGAGGCCGAGGTGTGGTCGCTCGCCAGGACGCGCCGGCCACGCGCTTCCCTCGCCCCTGAGCGTGTCCGACGCCAGTGATGACGTCGTCGGCGTCATCCGCGCCGGCGCTCGCGGCTACGTCACCAAGGCGATCTCGACGGCCGATCTGGCCCAGGTGGTGCGGCGCGTGGGCAGCTCGGGACGCCGCCTTCTCCCCGCGCCTGGCCGGCTTCGTGCTGGACGCTCGGAGCAGGTGCGGGAGGTGGCCGTGGCGGATTCCGAGCTCGACCTGCCCGTCGTCCCGGGAGCGCGAGGTCATGCGTGCTCATCGCCCGCGGCTAGCACCGCATGGGAATGCGCCGGCGAACTGTTCATCAGCATCAAGACTCGTGAGACGCACGTCTCGGCGGTGTGCAACCGCAGCTGTCCAACCGCAACGAGCTCACCCGCTAGCCGCCGCCCGCCACCCTGTGACCCGCCCGCCCGGCGCACGCAGGCGGCCCGCCCGGTCGCTGAACGCGCCTGTCCGGTGAGCCGTGCCCGTGGGAACTGTCGGGAACGTGATCGTCGGTCTGGTCATCGTCATAGGACTGGGCGGCGCCCTGACGCAGATCTATCCCGGTCCGGCTCTCGTGCTGGCGGCCGTCGCCGTGTGGTCGGTCGTCACGGGCGGGGCCGCCGCCTGATCGCGCTGGCGGTGTCCGCCCTCGCCGTGGCGATCACGAGCGTGGGCAAGTACGTCCTGGTGGGGCGAGGGCTGCGCCGTGCAGGAGTGCCCGGCCGCCCCTGCTCGTGGGAGGCCTGGTCGGGGTGATCGGCTTCTTCCTGGTGCCGGTGGTGGGCCTGCCGCTCGGCTTCGCCCGGGCGTGTACCTGTGGAACTGGTCCAGTGCGCCGACCAGGCCACTGCCCGGGCCGCCGTCTGGGAGGCGGTCAAGGCGCAGGGCCTGGCGATCCTCTTCGAGCTGAGCGGCTGCCTGGTCGCCGCGGTCGCGTGGGCCGCCGCCCTTGCGGTGGGCTGACGTCCGGTCCCGCGGATCCGTGGGAGGATGTCCGCCGTGACTGATGCGATAGACCAGCCCAGATGACGATGACCGCGCTCTGAGCACCCGCGATCTCGCCTGACGGCCATGCGGCGTCGCTGCGCGTGCCCGCCCCTGGTCGCCCGTGCCCGGACGGTCCGCCCTGCTCGGTCCACGATCACTGCCCCCGCTGCCGGCGCCGGCGCCTGCGGCGGCACGGCGGCGCCCTCGCCCGACGACCCGCCCAACCCCAACAGCCTGTGGCTGCGCCGCCCGAGGACGCCGCCAGCTGGTCCGCGCCCCCAGCGGCTCATGCCCGCCGACGCTCGGGTTGGCGGCGTCCCCGATCCCTCCGTCCCGCACGACCCGCAGACCGGGCGCGCTGCACCCAGCCTCGCCGCCGCGGCCACCGACGTCGGCCTGTCTCGCCCACCCTCCCGTCCTCGCGCTCGGGAGGGCCTGGCGCCCGAGCTGGGCACCCTGCGCCGTGCTGCACGCCGTGAGCGCTGATGCGGCATCACCTGGGACTGGAGGACCCGGACCGCCCTGCTCGCCCCACGGCCGAGTGAGTCCTGACGGCGTCGTCGGCTTCCCGTGCTCGGTCACGGCCTGGCGCTGGCCCACGGCGCCCACGCCGGTCGGCCTGTCCAGCCCCCTGGTCACCGCCCCGGCGCCGCGCCCCGACGGCACCTCGGCCCGTGCGCCGCCACCGCACTGCTGTCCGACGACGCCGAGCCACCTGGTCTCTGGGGCGCGATGTGCCCGCGCCCGAGGGGACGGCCGCGAGCCTGGCCGGCGGCCGCCACCACCGGCGTCGATGAATGGGCCTCGCCGAGCTCCCCGGCAGATCCGGCGCGCAGGGCGGCCTTTCTGCTCAGCGCGCCCGCGACGGCGGCTACGGCGGCAGGCGCCTGACGCGCAGTCCCACGACGGCGCCATGACGTGGACGACCTGCGTCCGAGTGAGACGCTGCCCGACCCCGGCTGCAACGACTCCCTCGGGCTGCCCGGCGGCGCCATGGTCTGCCCCCGACGCCGGCGACTCCCCGCAGCCGGTGCGCGGGCAGGCTCGGTGCCCCCTCGCCGGAGCATCCGCATGGCGGGACCTCGCCGTCCTGACGGGTCCTGACGAGCCCTTCGGCTACGGACGATGCCGTGATCCCCCGCTTCCCGCCCGGCGCGCGCATCGTGGTGGTGGCCGAGCAGCCGCAGGAGCCCGATACGACGCTGGCGTGCTCGTCGTCGAGACCTGAGTGATGCCGCCCGAGCGGCACGTCCGAGTCCCGTCCATCAGATCCGTGGGAGGATGTCCGCCGGATGGACCAGTCAGATCGCGACACCCGGATGATGGGCGCAGAGCGCCCGATGGCGGCGGTAACGCCGGTAACGCCGGAGGCGCTTGAGGCGCTGGAGCGCGCTGCGGCGCACGTGCAGGGCGGCGTGGCCTGCCGATCGTGCCCACGGACACCGTGTACGGCATCGGCGCCCCGGCCTCCGATCCCGCTGCCGTCGCCCGGCTCCTGCCGCCAAGGGACGCTGGCCGCCAGATGCCCCTGCCGGTGCTGGTCGCCGGTCCCCGACCAGCTCGCCGGCGCCGTGGCCGACATCCCGTCCGCTGCCCGCGCCCTGATCGAGACTTTCACTGCCTCGGCGCTGACCCTGGTCCTCACCGCCGCCCCCGATCTGGCTGGAACCTCGGCGACCGGGCGGCACCATCGCGGTGCGCATGCCCGACCACCCGCTGCCTGTCCCTGCCGCGGGCCACCGCCCCATGGCGGTCACTCAGCGCTAACCGCACCGGCGCGAGCCCCCGCCACCGACGCCGCCAGCATGCGCGGCGCCTGCCTCCGGCGCCCCTCGGCGGTCACGACGACGATTCCGGGGCGTCCTCGTGCTCGACGGGGACCGACGCCCGGCCCGGTGCCCTCCACGATCGTGTCCCCTGGCGGCCGACCGCGCCCTGACGCGCCGGTGGTGCTGCGCGACGGGGTCCCGCCCGCGCGGCCCTCGCCGCCGCCGAAATCGACCCCGTGCTGCGGCGGCTGGGCCGCGCTGCTCGCCGATGCTGGTACGCGGCGGATGACGGAGCGGGACGAGGAGCCCAAGGGGGTCGGAGCATGAGGGTCTACCTGCTGGTTCTTCTGGTGGCGGCGGCGGTCACCCATGTGGCGTTCCGATCGTGCGGCACGTCGCGCTGGTATCCAATGCCCTGACCCTCGGTGCGCGCTCGCGACGTCCACTCCACCCTGATCCCGCGGCTCGGGGCGTGGCCATGTTCGTGGATCTCGCCCCGCCGCGACCGTGGCCTCCCAGATCTACCTGGCCGACGTCATCGACCTCCGCCTGGGCGGTCGCTGGGCGGGAATGGTGTGCCCTGGGGGTCGTCGATGACCCTGTGGAGCTGGACCGAGGGGCTGCCTCCGGGCAGATCCTGGCCGCCGGGGTCATGGCCTGGCGAGGGGTCCAGCTCATCACCTTCCCCTGTCTGGCGGGGTCACCTGGGATCCTCGCGGCTCAGCCTGTTCTCCACCGTTCTGGTGGTGCTGGCCGTCATCAACGCGGTCAACTTCGTCGATGGCCTCGACGGCCTGGCCGCCGGCATCATCGGCATCGGCGCGAGCGCCTTCTTCCTCTACGCTGCTCACGTGCTTGACCCGCACGACGCAGCCCGCCTCCTACACGTCCCTGGCGGCCACCGTGATCGCCGCCCTGATCGGGATCTGCGTGGGCTTCCCGCCCCACAACCTCCATCCGTCCACGATCTTCATGGGCGACCTGGCTCCATGCAGCTGGAGGCTCATCTCGGCGGCCGGAACCATCATCGTCACCGGCCAGATCGATCCGTTGTCCATCGAGGGCACCACCGCGGTGCCCGTGTTCCCTGCCGGTGCTCATCCCACTGGCGGTGCTGCTGCCGCCCCTGACCGACATGATGATGGCTGATCACGCGGCGCACCTGGGCCGGTCACAGCCCTTCCACCCCGACCGCATGCACATGCACCACCGTCTGCTGGCCGCCGGTCACTCGCACCGTCGCGCCGTGCTGGTGATGTACGTGGGCGGCCCTGATCTCCTTCTCCTGCGCCGCCATGGCCTTCTTCCCGCTGCGCAACGTGCTCGTGGGCGCCGGCGTCGGCGCGATCGCGGTGCTGGTCGTCACCGCTGACATGATGCCGGGATTGCGGCAGTCCTGGGCCCGCCGCCTCGGCGCCCGACGGACCGGGAAGCGCAGCCGATGAGCACCGGTGGCAACCGCGCAACCGACCCCGGGCGGCTGGGTCGAGAAGCGAGCGTCGTCGGGCTCAGCCGTCCGCACGCATCAGGAGGTCTTCCGGCTCACCGCCGTGCGGGTGGGCCTGGTCGGAGGCGCGCTCGCGGCCCCTCGGGCTCGCGGCGGGTCACCTGGCGGGAGGCCGGGCATGGAGTCGGCGCCGCCTGGGTGCGGGTGCGGGCGCGCTCGACGGCGATCACGGCGGCGGTTCTGGCCGCGCCCTGGGACCGCGTCCCGCGACTCGGCTCCAGCGGCGCCACGCTGTCCTTCATCGGGCAAGATCATCGTCATGATCGGCGTGGTGGTGCTGGCGAGACCGTACAAGTCCGCCATGTCTCCGGCGTGGTTCCTGGGACGCTGGTCGCGGTGCTGCTGGGCGTGGCCGCCATTGAGATCGTTTCACTGGCCAATAGGGCGCTCTTTAACGGTCGATTCCAGGAGCTGATGACGGGTGGCGGTGTCACCCGGCGCCCTGCGATTCGGTGCCTGCTCAGAGCACCTGCTCAGAGCAGTTGAGGGCACTGCGCTCGTGACGCCACGATTCGTTCTGAAGGAGACCTGGTGATGACGAGCGCGACCTCGCTGCCGGACCAGCGGCGGTCGCTCCAGCCGCCAGGGCGTGTGAGGGTTTCGAGCCCCCACCCTGGCCGATTTCTTCCCCGAGGCCTTCCTGCTCGTGGGGACCCCGTTCGAGATCAATCGCATCATGATGGTGCGATCTGATCATGACTCGCCGCTCTCGTGCTCTTCTTCGGTACTGGCTGCGCGCGCCAAGGTGGTCCCCGGGCGCTTCCAGAACGTGTGCGAGATGCTTCTCGGCTTCGCCCGGGTCAATATCGCCGAGGAGATCATCGGCGAGCGGCGCGCCAAGCCTTACGTGCCCATCATCACCACGATTTTCCTGGGCGTGCTCTTCCTCAATATCTCCGGCGTCATTCCCGGCCTCAATATCGCCGCCACCAGCGTCATCGGCATGCCGATCGTCTTCGCCGTGGTGGCCTACGTTGTCTTCTTCTACGCCGGTATCAAGAGTCACGGCCTGGGCGGCTTCCTGCGCAGCTCCGTGCTGCCCGCGGGCGTGCCGAAGGCCCTGTGGATCCTCATCATCCCCATCGAGTTCCTGTCCAACCTCATCATGCGGCCGGTGACTCTGACCATTCGTCTCCTGGCCAACATGGTCTCGGGTCACTTCCTGCTCGCCCTGTGCTACGCCGCCACGAGCGCCCTGTTCTTCCATGCGGCCGCCGCCCCTCAGGGGCTGGGAGTGGTCACCTTCGGCGTGAGCGCTGGCCTTCGTCCCTGTTCGAGGTTTTCGTCGCCACTCTCCAGGCCTATATCTTCGCTCTGCTCACCGCCGTCTACATCGGCTCATCTCTGGACTCGCATTAGTACTCTCACTTAGTCCCAATTTGTCCCAATTAGTCGCAACGGATTTCACGCCTTCTACGATCGCCGATATTTTGATATTCCAATATTCCAGCATTTCGATCCTCTAATATCCCATCTGAACACCCGCCCACAAGCCTCCGGGCCCGCCCGGATATCCGATCTCCAAAGGAGAACCAACTATGACCGGCAGCATTGCGACCATCGGTTACGGCCTCGCCACCATCGGCCCCGGCATCGGCATCGGCCTCGTCGTGGCCAAGACCCAGGAGGGCACCGCCCGCCAGCCGGAGCTCGCCGGCGCGCTGCGCGCCAACATGTTCATCGGCGCCGCTCTCATCGAGGCCCTCGGTCTGCTCGGCTTCGCCGCGGGCTTCGCCTTCTGAGTCCGGGCGGTCCTGATGACCCTCGAGATCGCACTGAACGCAGCGAACGCAGTACTCCCCGCCGCTTCTGAGGGCGGCGAGGAGAGCGGCAACATGCTGCTGCCGGAGACCTCCGACCTCGTATGGAGGCACAGTCGCCTTCCTCATCATCGCGGTGGTGCTCCTCAGATACGCCCTGCCCCGCTTCACCAAGGTCCTCGATGAGCGCACGCGCCGCATCGAGGAGGGCCTCGAGCTGGCCGATAAGGCCAAAGAGGACCAGACCAACGCCGAGCTCAAGGCCGCGCGCCTGGTCGAGGACGCCCGCCGCGATGCCGCCAAGATCCGCGAGGACGCCCAGGCCCAGGCCCAGGAGATCGTCGCAGCCGCCCGTGAGGCGGCCCAGGGCGAGGCGGGCAAGGCACTGGACGCCGCCGAGCGCCAGATCCAGGCGGACAAGCAGGCCGCTCAGATCAGTCTGCGCACCGACGTCGGGCTGCTGGCCTCCTCCCTGGCCGAGAAGATCGTCGGCGAGCAGCTCAAGGACACCGAGCTGTCCGCACGGGTCATCGACCGCTTCCTGGACGATCTCGAGGCGGCGCCCAACGGTGAGCAGAGCGTCGCTCCAACTGGTGAGGGAGCAGTCCGGTGAGGACCGGTACCGCCACCAGTCGCGCCGTCGCCGCCGAGGCCTGGGACCCGGTCCTGGCGTCGGCCGGTCCGCAGGCGCAGGAGCTCGGCGAGCAGATCCTCGCCCTGGCTCACGAGGTGGCCGTCAAACCGTTGCGCGGGCCCCCTGACCGATCCCGGCCGCACCTCCGACGACAAGGCGCTGCTGGTCGCCCGTCTCTTCGCGGGACGGGTGGATGAGCGCGTCGTCGCCCTTCTGCAGGCCCTCGTCCGCGGGCGCTGGTCCCATCCGGTCGACCTCATCACTGCTCTGCACGACCTGGGCATCCAGGCTATTCTCACCGGGGCGCGCGCCGGCGGCACCCTCGACGACGTCGAGCAGCAGCTCTTCGCCGTTCAACGGGTCCTGGCCGACAACCGGGAGATCCGAGAGTCTCTCGAGCCCTCCCGGCGCAGCCGTCAGGACGATCGCGTCGACCTGGCCCGTCACCTGTTCGCCTCGCATATCTCGGCCCCGGCGATGAGCCTGGTGATCTGGTGCGTGCGGCATCGACCGGGGATCACGGCCGGCGGGGTGCCGCACAACCTGCGCCGGGTCACCGAGCTGGCCGCCGCCCTGCAGAATCGCACGATCGCCGACGTCGTCACCGCCATCCCGATGACGAGGGTCCAGGAGGCGCGCCTCGCGCGGTCCTCGCCCAGCGCATCGGCTCTCGACATCGAGCTCAACATGAAGCGTCGACCCCTCCGTCATCGGCGGGGTCAGGGTCTCCGTGCGCGACCTCGTCATGGATTCCACCGTCCGCAGCACCGTCACCGGACTGCGCAACCGGTTGACGGGCTGAACGCCCGCCCTCAGACTTCCGGCGCCCCGCAGGCTGCCACCCAGCAACACAGCAGGGAGACGACAGATGGCAGAGCTGACCATCAGGCCGGAGGACGTCCGTTCGGCCCTGGACGAGTTCGTCGCGTCCTACAAGCTCAGCGCAGGTCGCGGCGGAGGGATCGGTCACGTCGTCTTCGCCGCCGACGGCATCGCCACGTCGAGGGCCTGCCGGCGTCATGGCCAACGAGCTCCTCACCTTCGAGGACGGCACCGCCGGCCTGGCGATGAACCTCGACGAGCGCGAGATCGGCGTCGTCGTCCTGGGCGACTTCGCCGGCATCGACGAGGGCAGACCGTGCGGCGCACCGGCGAGTCCCTATCGGTGCCGGTCGGCGACGGCTATCTCAGCCGCGTCGTCGATCCCCTGGGGCGCCCCATCGACGGCCTGGGCGAGATCCCCGCCGAGGGCAGGCGCCCTGGAGCTCCAGGCCCCGGCGTCATGGCCCCTGCAGTCGGTCTACGAGCCGCTGCAGACCGGGTTGAAGGCCATCGACTCGATGATCCCCGATCGGCCGCGGCCAGCGCCAGCTCATCATCGGCGACCGCAAGGACCGGCAAGACCGCCATCGCGCTGGACACGATCCTCAACCAGAGGCTGTCTGGAGACCGGCGATCCCGCTCAGCAGGTGCGCTGCATCTACGTCGCCACCGGTCAGAAGGGATGCGACGATCGCCTCGGTGCGCTCCGTCCTGGAGGGCACGGCGCCCTGGGTACACCACCATCGTCGCCTCCCGGCCTCCGATCCCGCCGGGTTCAAGTACCTGTCCCCGTACACCGGCAGTGCCATCGGGCGGCACTGGATGTACTCCGGCAAGCACGTGCTGATCGTCTTCGACGATCTGTCCAAGCAGGCCGAGGCCTACCGAGCCGTCTCGCTGCTGCCGCCGCCCGCCGGGACGTGAGGCTACCCGGTGACGTCTTCTACCTGCACTCCCGCCTGCTGGAGCGCTGCGCCAAGCTCTCCGACGACCTGGGCGCGGGCTCGATGACCAGCCTGCCGATCGATCGAGACGAAGACCAACGACGTCTCGGCCTACATCCCCACCAATGTCATCTCCATCACCGACGGCCAGATCTTCCTCCAGTCCGACCTGTTCAACTCCGACCAGCGCCCCGCTGTGGACGTGGGCATCTCGGTCTCCCGTGTCGGCGGCGCCGCGCAGGTCAAAGGCCATGAAGAGGTCGCCGGTACGCTCAAGATCACCCTGGCGCAGTACCGCTCCATGCGAGGCCTTCGCCATGTTCGCCTCTCGACCTGGACGCCGCCACCCGCCAGCTGACCCGTGGAGCGGCTCGTCGGAGCTGCTCAAGCAGCCGCAGTTCACGCCCCTATCCCGGTCGAGCAGGTCGTCAGCGTATGGACGGGGACCAACGGTATCCCTCGACGATCTGGACGTCGATGACGTTCTGCCCTTCGAGACCGCCCTTCTCGATCATCTGCGCCTGCAACACCGAGATCATGACACCATCCGGGACAGCGGCACCCTCGACGAGACCGAGGGTCCCTGCCGCAAGGCCGTGGGTCCTTCGCACCACCTACCTGTCCGGGGACAGATGCTCTCAGCGAGGTCGCCGCCGCCGAGGACGGGGCTCCCGCCGAGCACACCGCCGAGCAGATCGTGCTCAAGAGGGGCTGACGTGGCAGGCAACCAGCGCGTTTACAACAGCGCATCCGATCCACCCAGACCCTCCAGAAGGTGTTCCGGGCCATGGAGCTCATCGCCTCCTCCCGGATCGGTGCCGCACGCCGCAACGCGCAGGAGGCGAGCCCCTACGACCACGCCCTGTCCGAGGCCGTGGCCGCTGTGGGCACCTATGCGCGCCTCGATCATCCGATCATTCAGGGAGCGCACCGATACCAACCGCGTCGCCGTGCTCGTGGTCACCTCCGACCGCGGCATGGCGGGGCCTACTCGGCGACCATCCTGCGCAGGTCCAGAGGCTCATCGACCAGCTGGTCGAGGACGGCAAGGAGCCGGTGATCTTCACCTTCGGGCGCCGTGCCCACTCCTACTTCACCTTCCGCCGTCGGGACGTGGAGTACTCCTGGGTGGGCCAGTCCGATCGACCCACCGATACCGCCATCGATGAGGTGGCCACCATGCTCCTCGGTACTTCCTCCTGCCGGCCTCGGCCGGAGGAGTGGGCTCGAGTCCCATCGTCTTCGCGCGCTACGTCTCCATGGTCTCTCAGGTCCCCGAGGTCCGCCGCATGCTGCCGCTGACCGTCGTCGATATCGATGGCCCCGGTCAGATCAACCGGGAGGACATCGTCGCGACCAGCCCGGTCACCCCGAGGCGTCGGGGAGCCGAAACCGCTGTGCAATTCAGGCCCTCCGCCTCCGGGGTCCTCGACGGCCTGCTCACGCGCTACGTCCGCTCGCGCATCCGCAACTCCCTGCTCCAGGCGGCGGCCTCCGAGCTCGCGAGTCGCCAGCAGGCCATGCACACCACGCCACGGACAACGCCGGGGACCTCATCATCACCTACACCGCGCATGGCCACGCGGCGCCGGGGCGACATCACCCAGGAGATCACGGAGATCGTCTCGGGTGCCGACGCCTGGGCGCCGAGATAGGCTGCCACGCGGGTCAGACCCCAGCTTCTGGCAGAACGGACACGGAAGAACGCATCATGGCTGACACCACCCCGGTACCGGGCGCATCATCCCGGATCATCGGCGCCGTCGTCGACGTCGAGGTTCCCGCCGGACGCGATCCCCGCGATGTCACAACGCCCTCGGGTGACCATCCGGGCGACCGGCGAGGGCGAGACCGCACGAGATCACTCTCGAGGTCGCCCAGCACCTGGGTGACAACATCGTGTCGCACCATCTCTCTGAAGCCCACCGACGGCCTCGTGCGCGGCTCGGTGGTGCACGCCTGAGCGCCCCCATCTCCGTGCCCGTCGGCGACATCACCAGGGGCGCGTCTTCAACGTCACCGGTGGTCCTGACCTCAACGAGAGCATCTGGAGATCTCCGAGCGCTGGCCCATCCATCGCCAGCCCCCGGCCTTCGACCAGCTGGGTCAAGAGCAGATGTTCCGAGACCGGCATCAGGTCATCGATCTGCTCATCCCCCTACGTGCGGGGCGGCAAGATCGGCCTGTTCGGCGGCGCCGGCGTCAGGCGAGACGGTCCTCATCAGGAGATGATCGCGCGCGGCCCTCAACCACAACGGCGTGTCCGTCTTCGCCGGGGTCGGCGAGCGCACCCGTGAGGGCAACGACCTCATCGTCGAGATGGACGAGGCCGGGGTCTTCGACAGAGACCGCCCTGGTGTTCGGGCAGATGGACGAGCCGCCGGGCACGCGTCTGCGGGTGGCGCTGTGCGCGCTGACGATGGCGGGTACTTCCGCGACGTCAACACCAGGACGTGCTGCTGTTCATCGACAACATCTTCCGTTCACCCAGGCCGGATCCGAGGGTCTCCGCGCTGCTGGGCCGCATGCCCTCGGCCGTGGGCTACCAGCCCAACCTCGCCGATGAGATGGGCCCTGCTGCGAGGCGCATCACCTCGGCCGGCGGGCCTCCATCACTCCCTGCAGGCCATCTCACGTGCCCGCCCCGAGCGACTACCGACCCGGCTCCGGCACGACCTTCGCCACCTGGACGCCCACGGCGAGGCTGTCGCGCGGGGTGGCCGCGCGCGACATCTACCGGCAGTGGACCCGCTGGCCTCACCTCTCGCCTGCTCGCGCCTACGCGTGACGTGGAGCTCTCCGGGGCACCCATCGCCGGGTGAAGTCGTCCTCCAGAAGAACAGGGCTCCAGGACATCATCGCGATCCTGGGTCGTCGACGAGCTCTCCGAGGAGGACAAGGTCACCGTGGGCCGGGCGCGGCGCATCGAGCAGTTCCTGTCCCAGAACATGTACATGGCGGAGAAGTTCACCGGCGTCCCCGGCTCCACCGTGCCCGTGTCCGAGACCGTCGAGGCCTTCAAGCGCATTGCCGACGGCGACTACGACCACCTGCGCGCGCAGGTCTTCTTCAACATCGGCATCAGGGATCTCGAGCGCCGGGCGGCCGGCACGGCGGCCTGACATGCCGGGGCGCTGACTATCGGGATCGTCTCCCGCACCGGGGAGGCCTGGAGCGGCCAGGCCGGGCAGCTCACGGTCCCGCTGGCCGACGGCGAGCTCGGAATCCTTCCGGGGCGCCAGCCGATCCTGGCGATCGTGGGTCGCGGCGCCGTGCGCATCGTGCCCGTCGATGGGGAAGCCTTCGAGGTTCCGGTGGCGGTGGCTTCTGCTCAGTGACCAGCACACCGTCACTGTGGCGGCCGATGCCGCGGGGACGAGGGCCGAGGACGCCTGTCAATCAGCGATGTGCTGGCGGGCCGTGGACCTCCGGATGTCCCTGATATCGAGGACTGATCGGGCCGGGCGCATGATGGGACATCCGGTCTGGACAGCGGCAGAGCGCGTTGGCGCTGGTCGTGCTCGTCCTGATCGGGGTCTTCATCGTCCGCCTCGTCGCCTGGCCGGGCGCGTCGGCTCCTTCGAATGCGCCTTGCGCCGCGGGCGTGAACCGCTGGATCGACGGCATCGCCACCTTCGGCGGAGTCGGTGGGAATGGACGCGACTGAGATGCTCGCAGTCCGGTGCGACCGCGTTACCCGCTTCGAAGCGCGCCGACATCGAGCTCGGTGGGGTCAGCCATGAGTGCGGAGGGCACGTATCGTCAGTGTCGGTGCGTCTACCGCGGTGAGCGCTTCGATCTCACGCGATGGTGGGAGGACTCCCACTCCCGCGATGGTCGCCTGGCTGGGTCGCGGCCCCGACGCAGCGCAAGCTTCTGTGGCTGTAGCCTCTGTGAGCCTGTCGAGGCCCTATCGGAGCTATCCGCGGGTCTTGCGCATGGAACGACGATGGACGAGTGCTCAGCGGACTTCGGGCCCACACGGCGAGACACAGGCCATGGCGAAGGCGATGGTCCATCTGGGCATGCTGACGGCCCACAGCAGGTTGTCCTCGCGTCGGTGTGGTGAAGGTCAGAGCGTTGAGCGCCCAGATGGCGACGCGTGCGCAGTGAGACGGTCAGCGACATCGACCCCGGCGGCGGCCAGCGGGGCGACCACGCAGCGCAGGCGCCGGAAGGAGACGCGCTGTGGAGGGCGGTGACCAGCATAGCGCGTGCCGCCCGAGCCACCGCCTCGAGGTCGTGTCGGTCGTGCGGTCCCGCGGTGGCCAGGGCTTTTCGCGTTGAAGGGGCGGGATTGACGGGCTGTCAGCATGCCGTTCATGCCGCTCATGCCGTTCGCTGCACGCTCGGTGGTGATCGCAGTGCTGCTGTCGGTCGCGTCGGCCGCCGTCGCGTCGTGCCGTCGTCGTCGCGTCTGTCGCGTCTGTCGCACCCGTCGCGTCCGTCATGTTCGCCGGTCCCGGTCCGAGGGCGGTTGCGCGGTATCCGGTGCTGCAAGCTGCGGCCGCGCACCGCCGCCAGCTCGATTCGCGCCGATCTGCTGCGCGGACCGGCCCTGCCCGCTGACGCACTGCTCGGCGTCCGCAGGGAGACCCAGGTGGTAGAGCAGTCAGGGCTTTGTCCGGATTGACGACCCGGCTGACGCTCCAGCCGGCGCCGTAGCCGGTCACGGCGCACAGTGCGCCGACCGCGGCGAGCGCCATCGCGGGTTGCGCGGCGCGACCAGTCGAGGCGACAGAGCCCAGCCGGGAAGATGTGGGCCATCTACAGCGCGCGCGGTGTAGTCGGTGATGAGGAAGGTCGACGGCGGCGTGCCGTCCCCGACGTCCGGGTGAGCGGTCATTCGGTGACTCAGAGCAGCGGCGCGCCGAGCGATGACTGCGCCCGACCACTGCGATGACGGCCGCCAGGATAGACACCAAGTGCGGGGACGCCAGCTCCGGACGGGCGCCAGGGCAGGGCGAGACCAGGCGTGCATGTGTAGCCCAGGGCAGCGCCCACCGGCGGGCCGAGCACGGAGCCAGACGCGTGCCACGTAGCCGGCAGCGGTGCCGAGCGCACGGTGATGCGAACGGCCAGGTGCGGATCCGCGCCTCGCCCGTGTGGGTTGCGGGCACGGCCGGACATGATGCCGAGCAGAATCCGGCGATGACGGCGAAAAGGCGCCGCGAGGCGCCTCGTGCGCACTGGTCGAGCGCGCGCCGGACTGCTGACGTCAGTCCGCAGGTCGTGAAAGCCCACGTGCGCCGCCATCATATGCCGAGCAGCAGTCCTCGGGCGGCGTCAGGAGTCCTCCCAGCGGTTTCGGTCCGGCGGTGCCCACCCGGTGGTGAGCGCTTTCACCGCGGCGTCGGGGCAGAGATCACCAGCTGCAGCAGCGCGTCCGGTCACCGCGAGACGAAGGCGGCACGCCGGGTGGATGCCGCCGGGCGCAAAGTTTGATGTCCGGAAGGTGTAGACGTCACGAGGGACGTCGGTAAGCGGTCCTCGGGTGTCACAGCGTTGTTCAACGGGCGAAGGTGCCGGTAGAGCGCCGGGTGAGACGTCTGCTGATGGGCAGGGGCTCGGACCTGTGGGCTGCCGGGGTGCGCGTGTCGTCATTGCCAGCTGCTTTCCGTGAGACTTCTCCACGGGCGCCTCGACGCCCACCTGCCCCAGCACCGCCTCGCCACGCATGGTCAGGCGGGACGGCCTCCGGTCCTCATTACCCATTCCGATGGGAGGCTCTGGCACGCTGAACTGGATGGAGTCCGCCCGCCCGGCTGGCGAGCCGATCCCGACGACGAGGATCGCGAGGCCGCGTCGTCTGTCGCCCGGTGGGGAGGTCGCGGCCCGCCAAGACCGATGATCGGCTCGTCCTCCACGTCTTCGAGATCTCTCCGATGCCAGCGCGGACTCTGGGCGTCGATCCGCGCTGATGACAGAACCGGGGTCGAGGGCTCACCTCCAGGGCTCCTCGCCGAGCAGATCAGGGTCTGCCGGCTATCGGCTCGATGCGGCGCAGTACCCGGCCATCGGACCCGGTGGACATCCATGGCCAGAGACGCCGACGGCGGCTCGGTAGCCGTCGGCAAACTCCCAGCTTGCGTGGGCGGCATCGACGGCGTCGGGCAGCTTTGAGCGACCGCCTCGAGCACTGTTGAGCTCCGTGATCCGGTGCTGGCTCCTGTGCACGAGGTGCTTCGCCGCATCAGACCCGTCAAACCGCGAGGCCCGGGTGTTGGCCGAGGACTGCATCCCGCTGCCGTCGTGCTCGACTTACGAGCGCCATGCGCTGAGCTTTATGGACGATCGGCGCCCGCCTCTTCTGCAAAGCGTCTGAGCTGTTGCTGCCTCCTCGCTGTGCAAGCCCGCCAGGTCCAGCCAGACCGGCGAAGCCGGCCAGGCCGCTTGCCTCCGCCCTGCCGCGTCGGGTGTCGCTGCTGCGGATCGTCGCCCATGGGCTGATCGGTCGACCGCCGCGCCGACGCCCGTCGGGCAAACGGTGCGCCGCTCAGCTCGCCGTTCGCGGCATGTCTCCGCCGTGCCGCACGCACTGATCGTGCGCACCCGACCGGCACCGGCGGCGATGTGGCGAGCGCCTTCGAGCGCAGGGACCTGGTCCGCTCCTGTGGCATGCGCTGGCGTCCGTTCTATCACCTGCGGCGCGATCACCACTGGCTGCGCGCGGCACTCGAGGCACCACGCATGGATGCGTGGACGCGCCGCTCGGAGTCGCTGGCGGCGTCGTGCGACGACGCCCCTGACGCGGGCGCGCCGCAGAGGCTGCTTCTCGCGCGACCCGGGCGGCACGGGCGCTGCCGCGCTCCGAGCTGCTGGAGGTCTGGAGCGAGGCCGGTCTCGCATGGGGCCTTCCAGGGCGCGAACGTCTCAGTCTACCGGCGCCGACCACGCTTCGGTCGCCTCCCGGGCTTAGTTTCTGGTCCAGCCGCAGCGGATCGGTAACGGCATCGGTGATCGACGCCGGTCAGCTCCCGGCGCCGACAGCAGGCAGCCCGTGGTCCGGTCGGCTACGCGGTCGAGGCACGTTGCGTCTGGCCCGTGGTCGCGCACTGCGCCGCCACCAGTCGTGGGCCCGTCAGCGCGAGACCTGGCCGGGTGGTCGACACTGCTGCGAGGCCGCCCGGGCGCTGGAAGGACGCACGTGGAGGAGGAGACCGGGCCGCGGACTACGGCGTCGATGCGGCCTCGGCGGGTGCCCTGGTGCGCGCGGTCGTCGAGCAGCGCGCGCGGAAGTCTACGGAGATCCTGTCGAGGAGGCAGGTGCCAAAGTCGCGGGCCTCTGCTGCCTGCGCGCCCGATCTGCTCGGGTGCTCGACGCCGTCTCCCGGGCGGGCTCGGGCGTCGCACTTTCTCTGCCTCGCTGGGCGAACTTCCGCGTCGGCTATGAGATCGCAGCTGGCTTGACCGACATGCCTCCGGCGACGGCTCATCTGCCGCGTCGTCAGCGGCATGATTCGCCCGCTCCTGGTGGACCGCGAGCTGGTGGGCGGGCGTGCGGCCCGTGGGCGAGGGCGTGCTCTGGCTGGGTGAGCGCGCCCTCGGCGGGTCGGCGCTGACCACAAGCTCCGCGCGTGGCCGTCGACGCGCCTGGCGCGGGCGCTGACAAGAGCACTGACCAGGCGCGGTAGGGCGTGCGGCGCTCTGCTGGTCAGCCCGTCGCCGACATCCTCGAGATCGAGATCCGACGGTGACGCCGTCGCACTCGATTCCGGTCCGTCTCGACGCCGCTGACTCTTCTACGAAATGAGTTTGCATCTCAGCTTCTCGAGGTATCGCTTCGTGTCGGTTTGAAACGCAAAGCTCGTCTGTAGACTACTGAGGTTCGGGTTGCTGGAACGCCTGTCGGGCACGGACGTTTCGCGGCGATGCGCCGACCGTCGGCGAACGGCTGACGCAACGCAACCGCTACCGCTGCCACCGCACAACTGCGCGGCGCGCGGTACTGCGTGATGAGTGGGAGTGTCCATCAGCGCTATCCGGGTGCCGATGCGCTCGCCACCTACGACGACGTCATGCTCGCTTCTCGGTCCGCCACGGTGAGATCGTCGTCTCGTCGGCGCAATGAGCCGGGCAGACCACGGCCGTAGAGATGGTCTCCGGTCTGCGCCTGCCGACCACCAGCGGGCAAGGTTGCGCACGTCGCCGAGCACAGGAGTGCGGCCCTCGCTGCAGCGGATGGTCGTCGGCGTTCGCAGCTCCAGGAGGCGAGACACTGCCTCGGCGGCTCCAAGGTCGGTGAGGCCATCCGCACCGCGGCGTGCCTGCCTGCGACTTGATCCCGGGCCGGTTGAGCAGATCGTCTCCCAGCTCGGCCTGAGCGAGCTGCGCCATGACCGTCGATAAATTCGGTCGGCTCCCTGTCCGGGCGGGTGGCGGCGGCGCCTGGACGTCGCCCTGACGCCTGCATCGGCCAGTCGCGCGCTGGTCCTGGACAGGCGACCAGTGGGGTGCGATCCGGTGGCGCGGGCGGAGCTGCGTTCCTCCAGGCGGCGACGCCACGGCGAGGCGGCGGTCCTAGCCTCGACGCACAGGGCTCACGGTGAGGGCCGAGAGCGCCTATGCCGACAGGCTGCACGGTGCTCAACCAGGGCCGCCTGGGTTCTTTCGAGACTCCGGTCGAGGAGGTGCTGGGGGCTCGCCGGCGGGCGGTGGAGGCGCGCGCCTGATCGGGTCGATGCCGCTGGCGATGCCCTGGAGCGCGGTGTGTCACGATGTCGAGGTTCATCGGCGGCGGCGACGCGAGATCCTCGTGGGCTCAAGGAGGAGGTCGTGCGGGTCGGCGAGCAGGTCGAGGCCGCCTATGAGCGCGGCGAGCTGGGCTACCAGGACGTGCTGCGCGGACCGATCCGTCTCGAGGACGTCTTCACCCAGTGCGGTGACCGTCGGCGCAGCCGATGATGCGGGCAGGGAGGCACGATGAACAGTCCATGAAATCCGCGAGTCCCAGAGAAGTCCATCGGCGGGTGGGAGAACAAGAGCGATGGAGAATGCAGTTCAGCCCCTTCAGCCCGGCAGCCCGTCTGTCACGTCCCGCACCGGTGGCGGATCCTGCTCGTGTGGAGCGCGCCAGAATTCCTGCTGTCCTGCGCGAGCCCGTCGCGGTGTTCTTCTCCTGGCGTTCCCGCTGATCATATATGTCTTCATCGGTATTCCCTACGGCTCCACCGGAGATCGCCCCCGGCGTACACTTCATTGACGCCATGTTCTCCTCCCTCGCTCATCCTGACCGTGGCGGCCAACCTCCTGCTCATGGGTCTGCCGGTCTACCTGGCCGAGCTGCGGAGTCGGGGTGTGGACCGGCGATACGCGGTCCTGCCTCTGCCGGGCCGACTGTTCGCCTCGGCGTGCTGGCCTCCATGCTGATTCCCGGTGGCCGGCTCCTCGGCGGTCATCGTCATGGTGGTCGGGCTGCGCGACGGCCGTGGAACAGTCTGTGGGTCCCCGTCTATCTTCTGCTCCTCATCGGCTCGATTCTCTGGCTGTCGGCGCTGGGGTTTCTCATCAGGGGCACTGCGCGTCTCAGCCCGTACCACCCGAGCCCCTGTCCGCCGCGATCTTCTTCATCATGTTCTTCGGCTCGGGCGCGGCCGTGCCCTGGAGGAGCCCTGCCCGAGATCCTTCCAGGAAGGTCCTGGAGTGGAATCCGCTCAAGCAGTGGCTCGACGTCATGGTCGGGGTCACACGGGCACCGGGGCGGTGCGCACCGAGTGGCTGCGACTGCTCCTGGCCCTGCCCATGACCACGATCTGCGCCCTGGGCGGCCTGCAGCTGTGGAAGCAGGGGGCTGATGAGCGTGCCATCCCTCGTCGTCCCCGGCCCAGTCGTCTGCCCTGGTCCAACCGGCCGAATCGGGCGGACCGCTCGAGCCGGCAGACCGCTCGAACGGACCGGTGCGCCGCTCCGCTGTGGCGCGCGCCGCAGCGAGTCCGTCTCGGTCTGGGTGCGGCGGTCGCCTGCCTGGTAGTCAGACTGCTCCAGTGTCGCTCTCCTGATCTCCCCGAGGGATTCCCGGGTGGCTGCCGCCGCCCGCAGCTGGACACGTATCTCTGGGTCATCCTCGGCTGGCTCGTGTCCAGCGCGGTCATGCTCCGCGCCATTGGGTCGGCGCGGTGTCGGCAGCCTGGCTGTTCATCATGTCGTCGATCGGCTCTGTCCAGCTTGCTCAAGAGGGTCATCGTGATCCTGGGGACTCTGGAGCTCGTGGTCTGCGCCGTCGGGCTGGGCGGCCTGCTCCTGGCGGTTGCCGCGGGCGCATTCCGGGCAGGCGCGGCAGGGAGACGCGGTGAAGTGCTGCGAGCGATTGGCGGCTCACTCTCGGTCAGCAGACGTCCAGACGTCCCGGAGTTACCCCGGGCATGAGCAGCGTTGCCACGGCCCTGCGCGGGCGAGTCGTCACTCCCGTCGAGATTATCGAGACGGCCTGGTCGTCGTCGCCGAGGGGCCATCGCATGGTGGGGGCCGCCGCCGAGATCGAGCGCGCGGCTGGGGCGACCTGCTCGTCGACGCCGTGGTCGTCCCTGAGGCGGCTACCTGCTGCCCGGCCTCGTCGACGTCCACTGCCACGGCGGCGGCGGGGAGTCCTTCCCCAATGCCGAGACTGCGGATCGAGGCCATGGTCTCCATCCTGAGCACCGCCGTCACGGCACCACCAGCCTGGTGGCCTCCTGCGTCACCGCGTCCGCCGACGTCCTGAGGGGCGCGCGCGTGCGTCCTGGCCGATCTGTGCGACGCGGGCGAGCTCGCCGGCATCCACTTCGAGGGCCGTTCGTGTCGGTGAGCGCTGCGGCTGCCCAGGACCCACCATCATCGCGCCCCGATGCGGGCCTGACCCGCGAGCTCTGATCGAGCTCGGCCTGCGGGCACGTGGTCACTGCTGACGATCGCCCCGGAGAGCCCGGCATCACCGGCGGCGACGGCGTCGTCGCCCGCGCTGATCGACAGCGGGCCCTGCCTCCTTCGGGCACCACCGACTCGCAGCCGCTCCGGTGCGCGCGGGACTGGCCGACGCCTCGGCCCGAGCTCGCTGCGCGTGTCCGTTCCGGCCAGCCGGTGCGCTCGACCCGCTCCACCGCCACCCACCTGTTCAACGGCTATGCGGCCCATGCACCACCGCACGCCCGGCCCGGTGCCGGGTTCCTCGCCGCCGCCGGCGAGGTGCGTCCTGGAGATGATCGGCGACGGCGTCCATCTGGCTCCGGAGATCGTCCTGGACATGTTCGAGGACCGCTGGGCGGGAGAACGTCATCCTGGTCACCGACGCCATGGCGGCCGCGGGCATGCCCGACGGCGACCACATGCTGGGGCCCGCCGCGGTCACGGTGGCACGATGGGGTGGCGCGCTCGATCCGAGGCGTGCGATCGCCGGGGGCACCGCGCACCTGATCGATGTCGTGCGCACCACTTGGCGCGGTGGGGGTCGATCTGGTCGATGCCGTCTACGCCGCGTCCTGTCAGGGGCCGGGTCCTCGCGACGACTCGATCGGGCCCTGGAGCCCGGCAGGTGGGCGGACCTGGTGGTTACCGATGCCGATCTCGCGCCCGTGCGCGTCCTGCGTCGTGGCGAGTCGTCGTCTGAGGTAACGCTAACGCCGCAGATCGGTCGTAACCCGCGCCGAGATCGGTCGTAACCCGCGCCGAGATCGGTCGTATTCCCGCCTCGAGATCGGTTGCGCTGTCGCCGATCTGCTGCTCGCCGACGGTTTCGATTGTGCATCTGGCCCTTTGTCCCCGAGTTCGTCGTGCGTGCCTCGACGTCGGGTCGGCCGAGGCCGAAATCGAGACCGATCTCGAGCCGGAACTCGACCGATCTCGGTATGGGGTGTGGATGGGTGAGGCCTGGCAGGTGTGGTTGCCATCGGTGTTGCACATGGGAGACTGGGGTCTCTGCGGGTGGGGGCTGGTTTGTTGGAATGACGGGCTTATCCGGCGAGCGTCGTGTGCGGCGGTCAGGCTCCCATGTGCGGTGAGGGGGGTCTGCGCATATGGGAGTGGGATTGTGGTCGTTGCTGACGGCGCTGTTCCGCATGATTCCGCGGTTTCCCCCGGCGCGGAGTGCGCGCGAGTGTGCAACATCGGCCGCCCCGGCACATGCGGGTATCAGCAGAGCCGTCCCGCGGCGGTGCAACCGAAACTCATGCTCTCCGGTCCCGAGACGACCCCACCCGAGACACTCACAGACACCCATCCCGTTCCAGATGTACTGACGCACCACAATCTCGACGCGGAACCGGACCGATCTCGACGCGGATTACGACCGATCTCGGCACGGGTTTCGACCGATCTCGAGCCGGAGCTCGACCGATCTCGGCACGGGTTTCGACCGATCTCGAGCCGGAGCTCGACTCGATCTCAGGCACGGGTTTCGACCCGATCTCGACGACTTTAGGAGTGCCTCAGCTCTGCACAATGATCAGCTCGTCGAAGTCGCAGCGTGCGGTGGCTCGCCGTGTCCGAGGGGTGACAGCGAGTCCAGCGATGCAGTGTGACTTCGGACTACCGGCGGGGCGCTGATAGTCTGCCCGGCTCGCTTGAGCGGCCGGTCGTCAGGAGCTCTCGGGTTGAGGCGTCCCCGTTGTTTTGCTGTTGTCGTCTCTGTGCTGTCCCTGCTGGTTTCACCGCCCTCGTCCGCCCCGCGGCGATCACCGAGAGATGGCGTCCCGTGAGGCCGCCAGGGTCTCGATCGACGCCTGGATCCGAGGCCTGTTCGCGCTTGAGATCGTTGACGAGCTCTCCCTCGCAGATCGGGGCGAGGCGGCCTGCGCTGCTCGGTCAGGCTACGGCAGGACGGTGCGGATGATCGCGGTGCTGAGGGCCGGCGTCGAGCGGCTGTCGGATGCGGCGGGCCACCTCGACGTCCTGGCTGCTGTAGTCCGGTAGCCGGGGCGCGTTGCAGCGCAGGCACGGGGCTTCTGCTCCTCGTAGCAGCGGAGAAGTCGAGTGGGATGCCCGTGCGGTCGGTGACTTCGGAGATGCGCATGTAAGGCTGCCTCCCGTCGGGCGATGATCGGTTGATGCCCGGGCATCTTGCCCTCACGATGATGTGAAGGTTGATCCTATCAGGGTGAATGCCGAGCGGTCCTCTCCCGACCGATCCGATCCATCCGCCGCCCAATCCGCCGCCTCGTCCGTCACCTCCGCCGCTCGGTCCCGCATCAGGGCGCCGTCGTCCTGGCCGGATTCGTGCTTCTGGTGTTCTGCACGGGCACCGCCGAGTACCTGGTATCCGGGTCCTCCCGCAGCTCGCCGCCGACGTCTCCGTCAGCATTGCCCGCCGGCAGATCGTGCACCGCCTACGCACTCGGGTCGCGATCGGCGGACTCGTCGTCACCGCGCTGACCGCCTCGCCTGCCGAGGAAGGGCCTGGCCCCTCAACGCTGGGGCGGTTCTTCATCGCGGGCGCATGGCGATCGCCGTGATCGCGCGGTCCCACGCGTGGGTGATCGCGGGCCGGTGGCCTCTGCATGCAGCCAGGGCCACGCTATTCGCCATCGGCCTGACCACCGCGACGGGCCTGATGGGGCGAGGGCGCGGCAGGGACGGGCGATCGCGATCGTCGGCTCGGGCTCCGTGATCGCCACCGTGCTCGCGCGTCGATGGGCGCCCTGCTGCGATAGTGATCACGAATTGGCGGATGCCGTTCGTCATCGTCGCCGCGGTCGCTGCGCTCAGGTGCTGCTGCCGCGACGGCCATGGAACCGCACCCGGCCCCACCACCGGCGTGGGCGATGAGATCCGGACGCTGCCCGCGCGCTCCGGTCCTGCTCTGGTCGCGACCACGACCATCGGCTTTCGCCGGCGTCGGCCTCGTCTTCACTACCTCGCGCCCTGCTCTCCGGTGACCGGAATCGCCGCCGGGACGATCCCCGGTCTCCTGCTGAGCCCTACGGAATCGGCGGCTTCATCGGCAATCTGGTCGCCGGGCGCCTGGCCGATCTCTCTCCGTGAGCAACGCGCTTGTCGGGGCTCTCGCAGCTGATCCTCACCTGGCGTGGTCTTCCCCTTCTGGCTCACGCGCACCGACGATCAGGCCGTCTGGTCCTGGGCCTGCTCTCGACCGCCACGATCGCACCGCTACGCGGTCACTCGTGCTGCACCATGCCGGACCGCGCCGACCCTGTCGCTGGCCGTCAACGTGGGCGCCTTCAATCTGGCCATGCGATCAGGGCCGCTCTCGGCGGACTGGGCGCCGCTGCGGGCTGCTGCGCTGGAGCGAGTTCGAGGGCGCGCTCCTGGCGGCGGCCGGTCTGGGCCTGGCAGCTGCCGCCCTCCGCATGGATCGCGAGGGCCCGCTGGGGCCGGTCAGACGATCACGCGCAGGAGATCGCGGTCGTAACGGCGCCCGCAGGTATCAGAATGATCAGCGCGCCGATAGCCCTTCCCACGGGGTGCCCGGGGTTGATGGTGGTGCCGATGCCGGCTCGCTTGGGCACGATGAGCGAGGGATCCTCCGGATTGATGTAGAACATGCCTCCGAGCCACAGGGCGTCGTGTCGCGCGACATCGCAGCGTCGCCCCGAGTGCGACTCCAATGACGAGACTGGCGGTTCCGAGTGAGATGAGAGCGAGCATCAGGGCCTTCTGCCCACGGGGGAGAGCGTGTCGAGGCATCGGGCTGCGCTGTCCAGGATGCTCTGCTCGGTGCGGCCGTGGGCCAGGGCCTCGGCTAGCAGGATGCACAGCCATGCTCCTCCCAATGTGCGGTGCTGTGCCGGTCTGCGGCGGGGGCGGGAGATGACCGTGCCCGACTTCGCGTTGGTGACCACCAGTCCCTCGGTGCGCAGGGGCTCAGGCCGCGCAGGACGGTGCAGCGGGTTGATGGCGAAGGCCGAGGCGAGCTGCGCACGGATGCGGGCGGTCGCCCAGGCCGCAGCTCGGGATCGGGCGATGCCCTCGACGACGCGAGTTGCGGATCTGCTGATAGACCGGGGGTGGGGAGGCGGGTCGATCTCGATGTCTATGATGAACTCCTTCTGTGCTATCTGTATGAGTACATAGTAGGACAGAGTGTGGTGTTAAGCTGCGACTCATTGCCCCCTTTCTGCACGGCGAAGAGGCAGCAAGGGAAATGAGCGTAGTAAGCTGATGGAGTGCGTGGCAGGCTGCCCCGCCTCAGCCCTCCAGGCCGAGCGGTCGGCGAGTAGACCGCCTGGCCGGGTGCTGGGCGGCGTGCGTCGTCGATGATGGAGGCCAGCCGTGAGGCGCGGGTGACCGGCGGCTGCCAGGAGTGGTCGACGAGCCTCGTCGAGGATGCCGGGTCCAGGCCGGTCAGGTAGTCGCGGATGAGCGCGTGAGGCGGCGTCAGGGTAGTCGGTCAGGACGGCGGGTCGCTTCCACGCGCACCAGGGCGGCTCTGCTCGGGCGCGGCGCCAGTCCTCGGTGTCGTCGGGCGGCGGCAGGGCGAAAGCGCTTGCTGAAGCCGGCCGGGGTCCACAGTGCGTCAGTGCCGGGCCAGGGCCGAGACCTGCAGGTCGATCTCTCGGGCCGTGTGCCAGGCGAGCCAGGTCAGGGAGTCGATGCGCGCGCGCGGTCGTCGGGGCGGGCTGGGTATTCGCCTGCTCGACGGTGACGCCGTCAGGGCGCGAGTCGAAGCGCTCTCGGAGTGGTCAGAGAGGCGGTCAGGAGGGTCGGCCAGGGGTGGCGTTGGTGCTGCTGGTGGTGGGGTGTCTGTGGGGCGTCCGCTGCCTCAGCTCATGCCTCCACCGTATGCCGTCCGCGACGGGCTGCGGAGGGGCCGCGCTGAGGCCGGGGCTCGGGCCGGGGCTCGGGCCCGGCCACTACTACTAGGGGCCGTTTTCGTGTCTCACTCGATCCTATTCTGTTGTCATGTTCGAGAGCCGGTGCTGCTGGGCCGAAATCACGGGGAGGTCGCCGTGGGCGGTGCTGGTGGTGTGCTGCTGTCGGGCGGTGTCGCCCGGATGCGTTGGCGGGCTTGTCGGGGATGGTGCCAGGTCCCCGGACTGGCGGCTGCGATCGAGCGGTTGGTGGAGCCTTTGCTGGTCTCGGTTCCGGGGGCCGACGGCGCCTGCTGGCGGCTGACGACGGCGGGAGTGCATCGGTGCCGGGGCTGCTGGACTGACGATGCCGGCCTTGTCAGGGACGTCGTGGATCCGGTGAGCGGGCTCTGGCGGATGCCGCGAGGCTGGTCGTCGACAGCGCGGGTCCGATGTGCTGGTGGGCTTAGGTGCGGACGTGCTGAGCGAGGCGGTGGCGGCGTGCGGTCGTCTGGCCAGTTGGGCGCAGTGGGCTCAGGCGGTGGTGGCCGGTGCCTGGCGCGGTGCCCGGATATGAGCGGTGAGCCCTGGATGCCCTCGCGCGCGATGATCAGTGCTGCGATGGCGGATCTCAAGGGATGCTCGGGGGCCGGGCCGATCGCGATGGCCGGGAGCGGAGTCGATCGGCGTCGTCACGGGGCGTATGCGGCGGGGCGCTGGAACGCCGTCAGTGAGATCGCGTGTCGTCTGGGCGTCTCGCGCACGCGGGTCTCTACCTGGTTGATCAGGGAACGGACTGTTGGACGGAGCCGTTTGAGGGCGACTTCCGGGCTACGCATCGGTGGGATTGTTGGATGGGTCAAGGCCGGTCTGCGGTCGCCGCCTGGAGGAGCCCTGCCGTTGTCGCTGAGGCGGTGCAGGAGCCGGGTGGTGGGCAGGGCCGTGCACCGCACGAGTGCTCAGGTGGGCAGGGATGTGGACAAGGCTCTGACGGCTTTGGATCCCCGATGGGACCAGTGCCGGGCCAGGCGTCATCGTGCGGGACGTCAGTGTGACTCGGCCTCGCGAGGCGGCTACAGGGGTGTGCGAGATGCGCATACTCATGCCCCGCCCCGATGCGCCTTCCTGGTGGACGCCACCCTGGACGCCATCGCCGCCTCGGCGCTGCGACGGGGATCGGCGCACTCTCGGTCAACTACGCGCGCCGACGCCCTGGTGTCAGCACGAGTCTGCACGCGCGAGAGTCCAGTCAGCATCGAGCGCTGCTCAGTCCTCCGGGGCGGAGGATGCCGCCTTCGCAGCTGCGGACTGAGCCCAGGGCTGCGGGCGGAGGGCGGCAGTGTGCGGATGAGATGAGAGCTGCAGATCGAGCGGACTCAGCGGACTCAGCGGCACCCGCGGACCCGGATCTGATGCCCGACGGCGTTCCGCTTCGAGGGCTGTTGACCGCTCTTAGCGACGTGGTCGGCCATACCGCCCGTGGTGGATGCCCTCGGGCGCTGGTCCCGTGGTCACTGCCGCCGGGGTTGACGGTCAATGTGAGCGTCACCGTTCCTGGACCACCTGGTGCAAACCTTCTCAGGAACCAGGTTCTCCAGGGAACGGTTCATCCGAAAAGCTGTCGAGGCTGTACCGCTGCGCTCGGCAGCGGGCCGTCCAGTGGTGGAGTGCTCGACGGCGGGCTGCCCGGTCACGGGCGCTCGAGTGGCGAGGCCTCCGGATGACGGCCGACCGGTGGTGCGCCTCTAGATGGCGGGCCGCCTGGTGACAGGCGGATCCGATCGCTCCCGGTGGTGCGAGTGTCCGGTGGCGGCCCCAAGACAGCAGGTCGCCCAGTGACGGGACGGAGCGCTCGGCGGCAGGCCTCCGGACGGTGGGCGGTCCGATCGCTAATGAGGGACCGTCAGTGCGGACCACCAGGCCTTGGCGCGTTAGTTCCGCTGCTCGAGGGCGGTTCGCCTGGCAGACGCCCTCTGAAAGCGGCTCGCGTGGTTTCGCTGCGCCTATTTCAGGATCGACTGATTTTCAGGTCCTGCCCATTTTCCGAGTCGCCCTGGCCCTGCAGAAGATGCGGGGCGCTTAGGGCCGTCCGTCGCTGTCCCGAGACCGTGCAGACTGCGCAGACCGTGGAGGCCTCGCTGACTGGGCACGGCAGGAGGATCATGCCCGTACCGCCGTGGTCGCCGGGGCGCTGGCCGCCGGTGGGACCTGGTCGTCTGGTCACCGATCGTCTCGGGCACTGTGGTGGATGTGCCGGGCCCTGCACCCGCTACCGGCCGCCCGCCGCTCTGGCCGATCTGGTGCGATCATCGCGATGCCGCGTGCACCCACCCCGTTGCGACGGTGCCGGCGCGGCTGCGACGTGGACCATGATCGTTCCAGTGGGCCGGTGGCGGCATCACCACCTCCTACGAGAACCTGAGCCTGCCTGTGCCGAGGCTGCCACCGACTCAAAGCACACCCCCGGCTGGGCGCTGGCCCGCACCTCCACCGGTGCCCTGATGGCAGCGCGCCTCCCTACCGGTCGCCCGCTACCACCGATGCACCGGACGGTGACCGTGACCATGCTGCCCGCCGCACCGGACCACGTCAGCAGGTCCGTCCTGCGGTCCGTGTGCCCGACGCCCTTGCAAGGACATCACGCCCGCGGTCTTCGACCGCTTTGGCCAAAGGACTTGCCGAGTCCCGATCCTGCCAGGCGCAAGACAGTACCGGTGTTACACGACTCGGGGTCCCCGTCTGACCAGAACCCCGGTGACTTCGAGACCGTCCCTTACTCGAGGCCCTCCACGAGCTCGGTCTGACCCGCTACTCGACGCCATGCCCCCACCCTTCTGAGACACCTTCTGGAACCGGTCAGAGCCCGAGGGCGGCTCGCGAAGCAGCCGGCCGCGGCTCCTTCCGTCATTCAGGCGAAGACGGCGGTTGCGCTGCCGGTGAGCAGCACGCGATGCTCGGCGTGCCAGCGCACCGCCTGGGCGACGCGCGGCGCTCGACGTCCTGCCCTTGGCGCGCAGGGTCGCCACTGTGTCCTCATGAGCGGCGCGGTGACGTCCTGCTCGATGATCGGGCCTCGTCCAGATCCGCCGTCACGGCGGTGGGCGGTCGCGCCGATGAGCGTGACGCCCCGCTGATGCGCCTGACGGTAGGGGTTGGCGCCCTGACTGGGCAGGAAGGAATGATGGATGTTGATGACGCCCCGTGCAGGCGCTCGCACAGGGGCGGGAGAGGATCTGCATGTAGCGCGCCAGCACCACCAGCTCGACGTCGAGCTCGCCGACCAGTCGCAGCAGCTCGGCCTCGGCCGCCTCCTTCGTCTCCCGCGTGACCGGAATGCGGGTGAGGGCGCCCCGTGGAACTCCGCGACGGGCCGGGTCCTCCTGCCGATTGCCGACAACGCCCGGGACGTCGATCAGCGCCCTGACGACGTGCCCGGACAGGAGATCGGTCGAGCAGTGCCCCCTCTGCTCACGCCATGATGAGGGTGCGGGGGCCGCCCGACCTCATCGAGGCTCCGGGTCATCGTCGCGGTCTCGGCGAGCTCGGCGGAGATCCTTCTCCAGCCTCTCAGCGCGGAACCGTGGTCGCGACCTGGACGCGCAGCGAAGAACAGGCCGGAATCCTCGTCGCCGAACTGCTTCGGCTCGGTGATGTTCCCCACCGCAGCGCGCCAGCACCCGGAGACGGCGTGGACGATGCCGGGCCGGTCGGGGCAGGACAGCGACAGGACGAGATGGGCGGGATCCGAGGCGGCCGGGGAGGCTGAAAGCCGAAGCGGCCGGGAGGCTGGGAGACCCCCGACGGGGCGAGACGGCGTGGCGGGTGTGCTCATGGCACGCAGCCCTAGAACGCCGTTGCTCTCACGTGCCGTCACGTGCTGCGGATGCATGCTGCGTCCGGAACCTCCAGCGGTGAGGAATGATCGGCGCGCGCCCGCCAGCCCCGGCGTCTGAAGCCTCTTCGCGTGCCTTCGCGTGCTCCGCTCGGCAGCGCGCTCGGCCTCCCGCCTTCGGCCGCCCGCCCGCCTCGCCTTCGGCCCGGCCTCGCCCCCCGTAGCGCGGCGCTCCCACTCCGCCGATCGCGCACAGGCTGATGACGATCAGCCCGACTCCTCACGCCGTCAGCGCCGCCCCACAGCCGTCTTCCCACTCAGGGCCGGATCCAGCGTCTGAATCCCCAGCTGGCAGTGATGAGGCCACGAGCCCCACGGAGACCGCCTGGCCGACCTGCTCGCCCCCGGACCCGCCGTGGGCGCCGCGATGAGTGAGTTGGCCGTGAAATAGAGCCCCACGAGCACACTGAGAGCCCTCGATCATGTCGTTGAAAAAGCCCCCTCGGAGACGAACAGCAGGCCGGTCCAGGCCACTGACGCGACCGTGACCACTGCCGTCGCCCGGGACGTGCGCGTGCCCAGCACGCCCATGCCCAGGAGGGACCTCGCCGCGTCGGCCATCGCCTCGATCCCGCGCGGGCCGTGGGGATGAGCGTGGAGCCCAGAGCTCGCGACCGCCGAGGAGATCACGGCGATGCTGACGATCGGATTGCCGGTCACGGAGTCGGACGTGACGGGCGCTGTAGGCCGTCCCCGCCGACCACGGAGAAGGCCACCAGGGCCGCCATGGTCAGTACCGTCACGCTGCTGGGCGCCCGACGGCGGTGGTGGCTCGGTGAGGCGAAGATCGCGTCGAAGCCCAGTGAGGCGAGGGACCGCGAGCAGGACCGCGCGGAACCAGTCCGGCGATCCGGTCACCGGCGCGAGGTGCACCGCCCCCGCCAGCAGCGCGACGCACGCGATCATCGCACCGATCCGGCGATCACCGCCAGGTACTGCAGCACCCCGCCACGACGCGCAGCTCGTACAGGGTCGATGACGGCGGCGGGCGGCGGTCAGCGCCGCCGCCAGGAGCGCCTTCACCGGTGTCGGGGCGGACCGGGCCAGAAGGTCGGCGGCCGCAGGCCCGATCTTCGGTGGCGATGATGCCCGTGGACGCCAGGCAGAACCCGGCGGCCAACCGGTGCGGGGCAGGCGCCGTCGCACGCAGGTGTAGACGCTGCGCTTGCGCGGGTCCCGCCGATCGTTGGCGCTCATGCCCTGGGCCACGAGGGCCGCCGGTATCGCCGCCACGATGTGCCGACGGCGGTGCCCGAGCCGACCCGAGTGCGGCGATGAGCGGCGCGGTGACCATGATCGAGTACCACGGCGCGGTCGCGGACAGGGCGAGGGCGTGCCTGGGCGATGCTCTGAGCGAGGCTGACGGGATGACCAGGATGACCGGGAGTCGACTGAGAGTGCGGGGCGAGTACGGCGATGCGTGGGTCCCCAGTGGGGTCCTCAGATGCGGATCCGGTTGGGCACGAAGCGGCAGTAGTAGTCCGTGATGGGGCCGTCGGACCTGCGGATGCCCAAGCCGTGGCACTCCTCGCCCACCATCCAGGTCAGCACCGGGCGGTTTCGTGCGGTGATCAGGCCGGGGAAGTCGGGCAGCTTGCAGAACTCCCTGGATGACGTAGCCCTCGACGCCCCAGCCCCCGGGCTGGACGATGTGCCTGCCCTCGCCGTGCAACTCGATGTTCGCGCCCTCGCGGTGATGCAGCGACCAGTGACGTACTCGGACATGCCCATGGTGTCGTACCGCGCGCGGGCGTCGTCGAGGGTACATGTAGGTGGGGATGAGATTGGCGTGACGCGGGTAGAGGTACCACAGCGCGCAGGACAGCACGCCTTGGTGGACAGGGAACATCGTCCAGGCGGGCTGGAACCAGTAATCCGGCCGAGGGGAGCAGATGGCCGACCCGAACTCCTCGAACACCATCTCCTCCCACGGGTAGAGCTTGAAGATCGCCTCGAGATGGGAGGTTCCCTCATCGGTGAAGCGTGCGTTCTCGGTCGAGGCCGATCTACTTCATCTCCACGAGCTTGCTCTTCAGGCCCTCGCCCGCATGGCGGTGTCCATGATGTAGCCCGTGGTCATGCGAGGTCCTCGCCGGAGTCATCGGCGTCGGTGTAGGCGAAGCGGGTACATGTGGGGGCGGACGCCGTGGCGCTCGCCCCAGGTGGTCGTCGATGCGCTTCCACTCGCGATGAGCTCCTCGTGCAGGCCGTTCCACTGGTCGATGCCCGCATCATCCCCGCCTTGAGGTGGACGTCCTCGTGCCAGTACCACTGGATGAGGGCGGCCTCGAGCAGGCCGGTATCGGCGTTGTACTCAGCATCACGCGGCGGGCGGCCGTCATTGCCGGAGTAGATGAGGTCGAAGCGCGAGTAGAGGAGGATCGTCGCGCCCAGCGAGGCCTTGGCGTACTCGACCGCCTCGCGCGGGATGCCCAGGTTGAAGGGCGAACCGGCGCTTGAGGGATCCTCGGCGAGGAATCCGGCCCGCGTCCTCGCCATGAGGTGGAGGTTCTCGCTGGCCATCTCGAGTGTCCACCTCGCTCATGCGGGTGAGCTCGCAGCAGGCGTGCTCGTTCCAGTAACTGGTGGTGACGCCCGTGATGGGATCGGTGGTGTCGGAGAAGACGAGGCCCTGAGCGCGACGGTCTCCCGCCAGCCCTGGCGCGGCGACATCGGGATGCGCTGCTGACTGTCAGGACCCCTGATCCGTGTCCGGGCCGGAGCGAAGCCTCCGCGGCTGGTGCCCGAGCCGCGCGAGTAGAGCCGCCATGAGCGCTTGGAGGTGGTGACCTTGCTGCTCGAGGGCGGCTTAGGAGCCGCTGTAGCCGGAGGGCACCTTCCCGCCGACCGCCGGAGCAGTCACCGAACTGCCCCCTGGAGGTGGGTATGTAGAGCCCAGTGCGGGTGGAGAGGAGCAGCTGTGACGTGCTGGAGGAGCTCGTCGCACTTGTCGTCGTCGGTGCGCTGGTCGGTGCTGGGGTCCTGGCAGACCTCGACGTAGTCGGCGTCGGTGCTGCCGCTCGCTGGAGGAGCAGCCCGTCAGCCCGCCCACCCACAGCGCGCGGCCAGCCGCGGTCACGGCGGAGACCACCACCCGCTGACCTCGATTCCTCGCGCGCATCCTTCCCTTCCCCACCTCGTGCAGTGCCGCAGCTGCCGCGGCTGGAGTGCCCGACGCCGGTGAGTGCGGGTTCCAGCGTGGGCGCGCCACCGCCGTCGATCAACGGCAGCAGTCCCCATGGTTCTCCATGACGCCCCGTGCCCCGGTCCGCGCGCGGGGTGTCAGAGAGAGTCAGGAGAGTCAGAGAGAGGGCGAGGGCGGGCCGGCTCACTCAGCCCCTGACGGGCCTTGAAGCGCGGATTCTTCTTGTTGATGACATAGGTGTGGCGCGCGGCGGCACCACCTTGGAGCCGGGCTGCTTGGCCAGTGAGCGGATGGAGGCGCGAACCTTCATGGGAGTTCTCTCTTCTCCTCCGGGTCCTGCCGTAGCGGCGCTCGAACTTCTCACGCGCCCGGCGGTGTCCAGAATCCGGCCCCTGCCGGTCCAGAAGGGGTGCGAGGCGCAGGAGACATCGACATCGACGACGGGGTAGATGCTGCCGTCCTCCCACTCGATGGTCTGATCGGAGGTCATGGTGGAGCGGGTCAGGAAGGCGAAGTCCGCGCTCTTGTCGCGGAAGACGATCGGGTGGTAATCGGGGTGGATTCCGGGGCGCATGTGACTGACTCGCTCCTCACCAGGACGACTTCGAGATACCGGAAGCTCGCCGCGCAGGGCCATCTCGTGAAGCGGACGCGCGAGACCCCGGCCTTGCGCGAGGAAGCCGCGCGGGCGCCCATCGACGGCGTCGCGGTTGCGCAGGCGCGTGGGGGAGGCGTCGCGGGGCAGGGCGTGCAGGGCCGCCATGGCGGCCTCCCGCTCGGCGACGGTTAGTGCCGGATCGACGCCTGCCCGCTTGAGTTCGGCACGGCGCTCGGCGTAGCGCGCCACGATCCGACGACGGCGCTTCTCGGCCGCGATCTTGGACCTCTTGGCCATCAGCGGGACTCCTTGAACTCCACATGCCGGCGCACGACCGGGTCGAATTTGCGCAGGACGAGACGGTCGGGCGTACTCCGGCGGTTCTTGCGGGTCACGTAGGCGTACCCGGTGCCGGCGGTGGAGACCATCTTGATGACGGGCCTGACATCCTTGGCTTTGGCTGATCTGGTGGCCATCAGACCTTCTCCCCTCTCGCGCGCGCATCTGCGCCACGACGACGTCGATTCCTCTTGTCGATGATCTTGATGCCCTTGGCGCTCACGGTCAGGCGCACGGTGCGGCCCAGGGACGGCACCCAGTGGCGCTTTCCTCGAAGATTGGGCAGCCACCGGCGCTTGGTGCGCCGGTGGGAGTGGGAGATCGAGTGGCCGGTGACCGGCCGGGCTCCCGTGACTTGGCAATAGCGGCTCATGGGTCCACTATATGCAAATGATTCTCACTACAGTCAATTAGGAGAGCCGTGCACTGCCTCCGTCACTCATCAGCGCCAGTCGACCCGCTGCTGGTGGACCTGACCGCTCGCGCTCCACGGTCAGGACGCCTGGTCTGACCGCCTCCCTCCATGCCGGCGACGAGGACGACGTCATTCGCCTGACCGCCGCGCAGGTCGATCGACGGAATCTGACGGGGTGCCCAGACCCCTCTGCTTTCCATGTCGCGCGCACCTCGAGTGCTGGACCTGCTCCCTGCGGGAGGGTGCTGGTCGCCATTGCGGAGGACCGCGCTCGCCTCGAGCCCGACGGCGCCACCGTCGTCCTGCTGCCGCCCGGCGTCGAGCTCATCCACCTGGCTCCCTCCTGGCCGAGGAACTCGCGGAGCTGCCCGGTGTGGCGCTCGCGGGCCTGGCCCACATCATCGACGCCGATACCGCGGCCCGCGACCTGCTCACGCATCAGCGGCTGCCCGACTCGGTCGTCGCCGCCGAGGACCAGTGCGCGGGCGAGGTGCGCATGGTGGCCTCGGCCACGCCGACGTCGTCGTCGCGCTCGGCCGCGATCCGGTCGGGCTTGACCTGGTGGAGCATCTGCGCCCCCATGACACCCTCATGCTGCCCGGCCTGAGGCCCCGCTCCTGCCCGAACTGCTGGCTCTGCGCCACGACGCCGATGCCGCCGTCGCCGCGTCCATCCCGCCACGACCCGGGCCTGGGGCGGTCCCCGCCGATCATGGCGTATGGACCCTGGACCTGAGCGCGTTCTCTCTGCCCTTCCATCCCGGAGCCTGCGCGAGCTCGTGGCAGGACCTGGCCGGTTACGGCCTGTGGCTGGCTGCTACCCGGTCGTCCCAGGGCGTGTGCGCCTGGCGAGTGGCTGAGCGGGGCCGTGAGCGTGGGCGATACCGGCACCGGACGAGACTTGAATGGGACCCCGACAGGGATACCCGGCGGGCGGGCCCCGAGATGGGGATCGGTTGGCGGGCCGCGCTGCCACCTGGTGGTCACCGGCCTGGGCGATGCGCAGATGCGCGAGCGGGTGCGGCAGGCGTTCGGCCGGGTACTGCTGCGCGAGGATGAGATGGCTCCAGGCCATGTCCTGGATCGGCGCCGGATGACGGCCTGGGGGACTGGTTCGAGTTCCTGACGCCCTTCTTCCGGGTTTCGCCCGGCGCCTCGGAACCGGTTTACGTGCTGGGCTGTCCAAAACGGAGGAGATCTACCCGCCGTTGCGCCCTCCTCAGATACTGATTTCGCAGGTTGGCGCATCGTTTCCAATGGAAACTGAAGGCGCCGCCGCTTTAATCCCCTCCGTTTTGGACACTTCCCAGGTCCGGGTGGCTGGATGGGCGGCCTGCGAGAGCCCCGCCGGAGCGCGAGCCCGGCTGCTCAGCACGGAGCGCGGGCGCGGTCTGCGGGCGCGACGCGATAAGGTACGCGTGTCGCGACTGGCGCCGGGTGGGGCACCACCGGGGAGCGGCATCAACCAGGCGCTCGCGGGCGACCGCGGGTGCCAGGACTCAGGGTCGCCCGCCTGGGCCAGCGGGTCATCCGCCATCCATGCCGATGCGCGCGCCACCGGACGGGCGCTCCCGCAAGCGCATGCCGCATACCTGAGGAGACGCGGCTGCGGAAGTCATCAATCAGCCCCTCTGCCGAGCTCGACCCCGACATCGCCGAGGTCCTCGCCGGCGAGCTCGACCGTCAACGCGGCACCCTGGAGATGATCGCCTCGAGAACTTCGCTCCCCGGGCCGCATCCTGCAGGCCCAGGGCTCGGTGCTCGACCAACAAGTACGCCGAGGGCTACCCCGGGCGCCGCTATCACGGCGGCTGCGAGGTGGTTGACGTGGCCGAGATCCCTGGCCATCGAGCGGGCCAAGGTCTGCCCGGCGCCGAGTGGACCAACGTCAGCCCCACCTGGGGGCGCGAGGCCAACGCCGCCGTCCTCCACGCCTGGCCAGCCCCGGCGACACCCTCCTGGGCCTGTCTCCTGGCCCACGGCAGCCACCTCACCCACGGGATGAGGATCAACTTCTCCGGCAAGAACTACAACGCCACCGCCTACGGCGTGGACGAGACCACCATGCGCATCGGAGATGGACCAGGTGCGCGAGGCCGCCCTGCGCGAGCGCGCCCGACGGTCATCGCCGGCTGGTCCGCCTACCCCCCGCCACCTCGACTTCGAGGCCTTCTGCTCCATCGCCGACGAGGTCGGCGCCGCCCTGTGGACCGACGCATGGCCCATTTCGCCGGACTCGTCGCCGCTGAGCCTGCACCCCAGCCCCCTGCCCGCCTCCTGACGTCGTGTCCACCACCGTTCACAAGACCCTGGGCGGCCCCTGCTCCGGCATGCTGCCGTCCAACGCGCGCCGAGCAATGGGCAAGAAGCGGGTCAACTCCTGCGTCTTCCCCAGCCGTCAGCAGGGCGGCCCCCTCATGCACGCTCATCGCGGCCAAGGCCGTGGCCATGAAGGTCGCCGGCACCCAGGAGTTCGCGACCGTCGAGGCTCTGCACCATGAGGCGCCGCCATCCTGGCCGAGCGCCTGCGGGCCGACGACGCGCGCGCCAGCCGCCGGCTGGTCACCGGCGCGCGGCGTCACCTGGTCCTGGTGGACCTGCGCGAGGCCCCTTGGACGGCCAGCAGGCCGGAGGACCTTCTCACGACGCCCGCATCACCGTCAGCCGCAATGCCGTCGCCCGACCTGCGCCCCGCGCGTGACCTCCGGACTGCGCATCGGCACCCCCGCCTGGCCTCCACGGCTACTGGCGCGAGGGAGTTCACCGGGTCGCCGACATCATCGCCACGGCGCTGATCGCGGGCGTCGCGGGCACAGCCGACGACCGAGACGCTGGCGGGTCTGCGCGGCCGCGTACGCCCTGACCGACGCCTCCCACTCGCGGGCTGGCGGTGAGGGCGCCCTGGAACAGCCCCTGCGGGTCCTGGACAGCAAGGCCACGGCGGCGACCCTCAGGCGGAGCTCAAGACGCGTGTGGCGGCGCTGCGCGAGCGCGGCATCGCGGGCCTGCCACCGTGCTCGTGGGGAGGGTCCCGGCAGCGTGAAGTACGGCCCAGCAGCACTCCGACTGCGCCGAGGTCGGCATCGACTCCATCCGCATCGACCTGCCCGCCACCGCCTCGCAGGCCGAGGGTGTGCCGCCGCCGTCGACCGCCTCAACGCCGACCCGGCCTGCACCGGCTACATCGTCCAGCTGCCGCTGCCCGCCGGGATCGACACCAACGCGATCCTGGAGCGCATCGACCCGCGACAAGGACGACTGATGGACTGCACCCCACCAACCTGGGCTGCCTCGTCCGCGCAGCTCCGGCCCGATCGCCTCAGCCGCTGCCGTGCACGCCCCGGGCCTGCATCGAGCCTGGCGGCCCGCCACGGCATCGACCTGGCGGGCGCGGACGTGTGCGTCATAGGCCGGGGCGCGACCGTGGCAGGTCCATCGGACTGCTGCTGGGGCGCAAGGACGTCAACGCCACCGTCGATGTCTGCCACACGGGCACCCAGGACCTGGCCGCGCACGTGCGCTGCGCCGGCATCGTCATCGCCGCGGCCGGCTCGGCCAGCATCGTCACCGCGGACTGTAGGGTGGCGCCCGGCGCCGTCGTCCTGGACGTGGGCGTCTCCCCGGGCGGTCGACCCTGCCACCGGCAAGAGGCGGATCGCGGGGATGTCGCCGACGGCGTGGATGACGTCATCGGCTCTGGCTCTCCGAGATCCCGGGAGGGCCCATGACGCGCGCCCTGCTGCTGGCCACCGTGGTGGGGCGGCCGAGCGTCGGGCGGCTGGGTCGGCGCCGGGACGGGCCTGATTCAGTTGCCCGGCCGGAAGTCGCTCTGGGTCAGCTGCCCGGCGGCGCTCAGTGAGCCTGACGTCATCGACCCGCGCCCATCGGGACCCGTGGTGCAGCCAGGCCACCAGCTGCGAGACCGCGTCGGCCGGGCCCTGCGCCGGGACCTTGACGTCTCCGTCGGGCGGGTTGCTCACCCGCCCGACCAGGCCGAGTCGCTGCGCCTCCCTCGGTGCAGTACCAGCGGAAGCCGACCCCCTGGACCTGCCCCGAGACGAGCGCGCGAATGGTGCGCATGCCGGCGCCCGCAGGGGCGTCCGGGTCGCTGGCCGCGGGCGACGAGCCGGGGGCGGAGCCGGAACCGCGCAGGCGGGAGAAGATATTCATGGCCCTATCCCGCAGGGCTGCCCGCGCGGGCGCGGGAGATCAGGAGATGGGGCCGGGCCGTCTCAGAAAGGCCCTCAGAAGACCCAGGAAGAGACTCAGAAGGCGTAGTCGACGACGAGCGGGGCGTGGTCGGACCATCTAGTGTCATGGGAATCGGCGCGATCCACGGTGAAGGTCGAGGCGCGCTTGGCCGAGGCGCGGCGTGGCGACCTGGTAGTCGAGGCGCCAACCCGCGTTGTTGTCGAAGGCCCCTGCCGCGCTGGGACCACCACGTGTAGGGGCCCCTGCTCGCCCGGTGCCAGCCAGCGGGCCACGTCGATCCAGCCGGAGGCGAACCAGCCCTCCAGGTGGGCGATCTCCTCGTCCATGACCCCGGCGGTCTTGTTGTGGTTCGGCTTCCAGTTCTTGATGTCGCGCTCGGAGCGGACCACGTTGAGGTCGCCGGCCATGATGACCTGGGGGCCGCCGGACTCACTGGATTCCAGCAGCTCCGCCATGCGCGCGTCCACGAGCTCCAGGTGGGCGTACTTCTGGTCCATCTTCTCGGTGCCCAGCTGGCCCGAGTGCAGGTAGGCCGACACGACGGTGAGCGTGTGGCGTCCGGCGCCGTCCGAGCCAGCGTCCCTCACGGCCAGGTCCACCTCGAGCCACCGGCCCGAGTCGACGTCGGGCTCGACGGTGTCCGGCAGGGCGACGCCGCGACGCACCTCGCCCACGGCGACCACGCTTCCCTCGCGCACGGCGACGGCGACCCCCGCACGCCCCTTGATACGGCACGGCCAAACCTCCGAGCGGTATCCGGGCAGGAGGTCGGAGGCGGTCTTCTCGTCCGCGCGGACCTCCTGGAGCACGAGGACGTCGGGCGCGCTGGCCTCCAACCACGTCGAGATGCCTTGCGGGCCGCTGCCCGAATGCCGTTGACATTGACGGTGGCGATACGCATGGTGTCAGAGTACGGCCTGTCACGAGGACACCCCGGGCAGGACACTCGTTTCCATTCCGCTTTCTGTGTGCGTTCTGTGCGCCGTTCCCGCTCAGTAGCGGATGGCGTCGATGAGCGGATGCGCACGGCTACGATCGCCGGGATGATGCCGGACAGCGCTCCCGCCGGCCGCCGCCAGCAGCCGGTCACGGCCGCCAGCATGGGGGAAGGGCGGATTGGCCGCGATCTCTATTCCCCCAGCAGGGGCGCCCAGCGGCACGACCCTGAGCGCCACGATCGCGAGAGCCGACGCCGACCACGCCGGCTACGACGGTCGCCACCACGGACTCCAGCATGATGGGAAGAAGATCCGTCGACTCGTCGCCCCGAAGAGCGCCGCACCCCGATCTCGTGGATGCGCTGGCGCACCGTGACCATCGAGATAGTTCACCAGGCTCAGGGCGCCCAGGATCATGATGAGGACCCCGGCCGCGGTCACCACGCTCGTGAAGCCGTCCGCGCTCAGATTCGAATTGTCCCCAGGTTGTCACTGACCTGCGTGGAGCCCTTCCCGAACTGGGCGTCCAGATTCTTCTTGGCGAGATTCTTGACCTCCTTTGTCTGGTCCTTCCCGGCCCAGATCTCGAGCGTCGGCGTCGGGCGCTCGGCCTCCTCGGGCAGTTGCTGCTCGTAGGCGTCGCTCAGGACGAACGCCGACAGCGGCTGCGGGCGGATGGTCTCGCCGTTGGTGTCGGTGGTGGTGCACGGTAGTCCGTGCTCCTGTCCGGTTTGAGCACGCCCACAATGGTGAAGGTGGTGCGCACGGGCGTGTAGGAGGTGACGGTGACCGGCTGCGTGAGCTCGGAGATGCCCAGGGCGTCGAGGAAGCCCTGGGAGACCACCAGCGTCGGGGAGGCGTCGTCGACGTCCTCGCTGCTGAACCAGCGGCCCTGCTTCACCTGGGTGTGGTGCAGGGTTCTGTAGCCAGGCTCACCGCCTGGGTGGAGACCTGGCGCGGTCCGTCGGGAAGGCGAAGCGCAGCTTGGTCGTGTGGGTGGTGGCCCTGCAGGGCTCGCCTCGTGACCGGGTGACGAAGGATGCCAGAGCGCGGTCGACCCGCTCCGAGGTCTTGGCCGATGTCTCCTTGGAGGCGCCGGCAGAGCCCTGTCCCGAACCGGCGGACCCCTGATTGGAGTTCGACTGCCCAGAGCCGGCCTGCCCGCTGTCCGGGGCGCCCGAGGCCTTGGACCCGGCCTCGTCGGAGTTCGATTGCCCGGAGTCGCTGGAGTCGCCGTCCTCGGAGTCGTCATGACCCGAGGCCGTGACGTCCTTCCCGGTGGGGGAGACGCTGATGGTCACAGTGCCTGGACGCCCCATGTACTTCTCCATATCGGAGTTGATCGCGGTCACCGAGACCTGCCCGATGGCGATGACGAAGGACATGGCGGTACGGCCGCCCCCACGCCCACGAGCGAGAGCAGCGCCCGGACCTTGCCGATGCGCAGTTGCGCCCATGCCTCGATGATCGCGCCGACGAATCCCGTCATCAGGCCGCCGGTCCCTGTGAAGAGTTTCATCGGGCACCTCCTGCTGCTCCCTACCGCTCCTGCTGCTCCTGCCGCATCGGCGCCGGGCGCTGGGCGACTGCGTGATTCGTCACGGGGGCGAGTTGGACCTCGCTGAACTCCTCCAGGGAGCCCGCCTGGCGCCGACTCACCGAGATCGGGGTCAGGACCCCGTGCTCGAGGCGGTACTGGGTGTGCGCCCGCCCCGCCACGGCCAGGTCGTGGGTGATGAGGATGAGTGCCGCGCCGTTGTCGCGGCACTGCTTCTCCAGCAGCTCCATGACGGCCGCCCCCGTGTCGACGTCGAGGGCTCCGGTCGGCTCATCGGCCAGGATGACGCGGGGTCGCCGGGCCAGCGCCCGGGCGATGGCGACCGCTGCTGCTCGCCGCCCGACAGGCGCCCGATGGCCATCCCGCCTTGCTGGCCAGTCCGACGGCGTCCAGGAGCTCCTCCGCCCGGGACGTGCGCCTCCAGAAGGCCGTGCCGTGGTCGTACAGGAGCGGGGCTGCGACGTTCTCCGTGGTCGTCAGTCCGCTGATGAGGTTGAAGGACTGGAAGACGAAGCCGAAGGTCTCCCCGCGCAGGTGGGCGCGGCGGCCCTCGCCCAGCCTGGCCGTGTCGATGCCCCGTCAAGTGGTAGCTGCCGGAGGTCGGGATGTCGATCAGCCCGAGGGTGTTGAGCAGAGTCGACTTGCCGGTTCCGGAGCGGCCCACGATGGCCACGTGCTCGCCGGGTGAACATCAGATCGACGCCGGTGAGGATGTTCAGCGGCGGGGAGTCGGGGACCGTGAAGGTGCGCGTGATGCCCGCAGACTGATCAGCAGGCCCGAGTTCACAGGATCTCCTTGCCGTTCTCGTCGTAGCAGGCGGAGTTGTCGGGCTCGCACGTGTTGGTTGCCGGTGCGGACGATGTCCTGCCCGGCACGTACTGCAGGATCGTCTCGCCCTCGGCCGAGCCGTTGGTGATCTGAATATTGGTGCCGTCGCTGATGCCCAGGGACACCTCGCGCTTCTCGGCGTCGCTGGGGTTGTCCCGGGTCGGTCACCACCCAGACGTTCCCCGTCGTCACGGGATCCCTCCACGGCCGTCACGGGGGCCAGGACCGCTCCGTGGCCGAGCCCGCGTCGATGCCGATGGTGATCTTCAGACCGGCGAAGACCTGCTGCTCGGCTCGGCACGGAGCAGCGGACCTCGACTTTTGGTGCCGTCCCCGCTGCTGGTCGTGGTGCTGCTGCCGTCCTGGCCGGTGGTGGTGGACGTGTTCTCCTTCGTGCCGATCTTCAGATCCGTGCAGGAGAAGGGCGCGGGGCCGTCCGTCGTCGAGATGGTGGCCGCGGCCGGGGCGTTGGTGAGCCGGTACTGCTGGACGGCGGTGATGTCGCCGGTGGCGGAGTAGGTCTGCGGGGTCACGGAGGCCACGACCATGCCGGTGGTCGTGTCCTGGTTCCTCGATGACGTTGTACGTCACCTTGCCGCTCACCGGGGCGTAGACGGTTCCCCAGGTCACCTTGTCGGAGCGGCGTGACGGTGTTGCCCTCGGCGTCGGTCTTCGGCTCCTGCGGCTCTGTCTTTTCTTGGTAGAGCAGGGGCTCGCCCTGGGTGATCGTGGCGTCCTTGGCCACGGTGAGGGAATCGACGGTGCCGGTTAGGGTGGCCTTGGCCTCGACGGCCTTGTCCTGGACCACCTGCCCCTTGACCTCGACCGTGCTGAGGATGTCGCCGACCGTGGCGGTCGTGGTCTCGTCGTCACCTCCAGGCCGGAGGAGATGTCCGCCTGGTTCTGCGCCTCTGGCCGGAGAAGAAGGCGATCTTCGTCAGGGCTATGGCGATGACCACAGCGATGAAGATCTTGACGGCGGGCAGGATGTATTTCTTCTTCAGACGGTCTCCAGTTAAGCCCCTGAATATGCGGGCGCCCGGGAATTGAGGCGCAGAGGCGCAGGAGTACCACGGCACCGGTTGCGCCGATGCGCCTCAAGGGGATGACTGAAGCCTATGGTTCCGGGCGTAGGAGGGATTCCTCCTGAAGGAGGAGACGTTCCTATGACTCGGGGAGGACGCCCGATGGGGAAGGTAGGACCCTGGAGGGAGTCGCGCAGGGCTCAGCTCAGCCGGCCGGCGGGAGCCGAGGGGATCGCGTTCAGGAAGGCCGGGGCCGTGAAGTCCGCCTCGGCATAGGCGACGACTACGGCCCGGGCGACGGCGTCGGCGGAATCGGCGTCGACGAGCGCGATCGCAGAGCCTCCGAAGCCGCCGCCGGTCATCCGCGCTCCGTGGGCGCCGGCCTTCCGGGCCGCCTTGACGGCCATGTCCAGTTCGGGGCAGGAGCACTCGTAACGTCGCGCAGCGAGTCGTGCTGGCGTTCGTGAGGGCGCCGACCTCTCAGCTTCGGACCGGCCAGCGGGCGGCTGTCGCGCAGCAGCGCGACGAGGCGCCGCGTCCGGTCGATCTCGGTCACCATGACGGGTGCGCTTGACCAGCTCGTCGGCGTCCGCCCGCTGCAGTCGGCCGGCTCAGCTGGCTCGCGGATCCAGCCGACCCAGCGGCCCAGCCGGCTCAGCCAGCCTGCTCAGGTGCGTCTCCAGATCGTCAGGCGCGATGTCCGCCAGGAGGTCGACGCCGAGCATGCGGGCGGCCTTCTCGCAGGCAGCCGCGCGCGCACCGTACTGGCCGTCCACCAGCGAGTGCCTCGGCCTGGTGTCGATGACCAGCAGCGCCAGCCCGGCGGCGCTCAGGGTCGAAGGGACCTGCTCGACCTCGCCGGTGCGGCGGTCCAGCTCAGGGCGTGGCCGGCGCGGCAGCGCAGGGAGGCGGACTGGTCCATGCCGCCGGTGGGGCTCCGGCCACCTCGTTCTCCGCGCGCACGCAGGGACGTCGACCAGGCGCGCGCGACCGGCGTCGTCGGGAGCCTCGGCCGGGCCGGCCAGCCGACGCGCGTCGACGTCGTCCAGCGCCACCGCGGTGGCGCCTCCAGGCGGCCGAGGAGTGACAGGCCCCGCCCAGGGCACGCAGGAGACCAGCGCGGCGTCGAGACCCGACAGCGGGCCCAGCCCGTCGCGCTCAAGCGCCCAGGCCACACCGGCGATGGGCGTTCCAGTGGCGGACCTCGCCGGGCGTGCCCTCGCCGATGACGTCCAGGTCCAGGGCGTCGATGCTCTGCGGCGTCTGAGGACACGAGCGCACCGTCCCTGTCCCCTGCGGCGCCGAAGCGCCAGGTAGGCGCGATGCGGCAGGGCGATGGGCAGGCGAGCCCGCCGTTGTAGCGATGTGCTCCCCTGATGATGTTGACGCGCCCCGGTGCGCACCCAGACGCCGTCGGGCTCGGTCGAAAGCCTCCTGAACAGGGCGCTGGCGGTCCCTGGCCCCTCCTGCGGGGTCAGGGCGAAGAGCGGGAGCGGCGCTGGACATCGTGGTCTCCTGGGTGTGGTGTGGCGGGCGAGCCTGGGCCCCGGCTGCCGATGGCGGGGCGGATGCGCGCGGGCGCACGGCGTCAGTGTGCCAGAAACGACCGGAGACGACGGTCACTTCGCGCATCCTCGAGAGTCCTCCCCGTGTCCTCCCTGGGGTGACGTCTTCCGGGCTGGACTGGCGGGGGCGGCACGGTAATGTGTTCGAGTGGCCGCAAGGGGCGTCCACCGCCCGCACGACCCGTAGGAGACCAGGAATCATGGATATCCTGGACCAGGCGCGCACCAGTGCGTCATCGGTGTGGCCATCGCGCTGCCCGACTCGGATGCCGCCCGGGTGCGCCAGGTGCGTGCGGCTGCCGGGCGATCCGCTGGCCCATGTGATTCCCCCGCACTACGATCCCGCCGCCCACTGCCGCTGATGTGGGCTCGCTGGAGCAGGTGTCCCAGCACCTCCGGCGCGTGGCTCGGCGGACCTCGCCTTCCGGATCCGCTTGGACGAGGTGGGCACCTCCGCCCCTGTCAGCCCCTGTGGTCTACCTCGATCCGAGCCGCGGCGCCCCGGAATGCGACCGTCTCCAGGGCCGCGTGCGCGATGAGGCTGGCCCCTGGCGCGCGCAGCCTCTTCCACCCGCACGTCACCCTCGCCCACGAGATCGCCGACGACCACCTGACGTGGGCTGCCGCGGCCGGGGCCGAGTTGGACGTGGACTTCACCGCCGCCCGCCTCCACTTCTACCGTCTGCGCCCCGAGGGGGTCTGGGAGGTTGCGGAGTCCCTTCGTCTTCGGTCGCGCCTCCGCCTCCCAGGCCGCTTCCGATCCGGTTGGAGCCGCGGATTCGGGCGAACCGGCGGCTCCCGCGCTCCCCGGATAGCGGCCGGGATGGAGATCGGGTGGCGACCGGATGGAACCCGACAGAGACGTCGTGATCGCGCGGATCAAAGCGCCGATCGGGGCTCTTCAGCGCACCCGGCCGGGGCGCGCCCTCGCTGCTGGGATCGGCGCGCGCGCTCCATGGCCGGGGAGATCGCCTATACCGCGATGTTCTCCATCTTCGCGGCCCTGGTGATCGGCATGAGCACTCTGATGGCGATGATAGGCAACCGTCCCGCCTTCCGCGCCGCCACCATCTCCTCTGTGGACTCCATGCCCGGTGTGCTGGACACCGGCGATGGTCAGGGGCTGGTGACCGTCGAGCAGCTGACGCTGAGCTCGGCCCTCAACCGGGTCGGTCATCGCCGGCGTCGCCCTGCTGTACTCGGCGATGAGCCTGATGGGGGACCATCAAGACCGCTCTGCGCGCCATGATCTGGCATCGTCAATCCCCCTCCCGGCCCCGTGGTGAGCCAGCTGCTCAACCTGCTCGGGTTCCTCGTCATCGTGGCGGGAGTGCTGGTGACCGCGGTCGCCTCGGTGGTGACCACCACCCTGTCCGTGCATCGGCCGCAGGCTCGGCCTCGCCCGACTCCGCTGACCGGGAGTGGGGCGTGGCTGGCCACCGGCCGTGTCCTTCATCATCGATGCCGGCGTCCTGGCGATGCTCATCACCGTCTGCGGTGTGCGTCCGCCCAAGCGCGACCTGATCCAGGGCTGCGCTGGGGGCGCTCGCCCTCGGCGTGCTGCGGCAGGTGGGGACCGGGGCGGTGGGCTCCGCCGCGGTGCGCAACCCGCTGCTGAGCGTCCTTCGCCGCTCGTGGTCCTGGTGCTGTGGCTGCACCTGACCAGTCGCGCGGTGCCGCTGGTGGCTGCCTGGACGGCTAATCCGCCACTGCCGAGAGGTGGAGCACCCCGCGGAGGTGGCATGCCCACGAGCGCCCCAACTACGTGACGCCTCGGTCTCCGAGACCCTGACCTGGCCGCGGCAGTCCCTGACCGGCGCTCTGAGGCCGACCCGACGGCGCGTCCCGGACTACTCTCCGCTGGTCTCCGCCGAGCAGCGCGAATGAGCGATAGCCTGCGGAGTGAATGGGAGAATCCTGAACGCATCGGCTGTGCCCACGAGGCTTTACGAGGCTACAACGCTCGACCGAGTCGAGCGCCGAGCCTGCCGAGCGAGCCGGATCGCTGAGGCGATTCACGCCATCATCCCCGCCGGCGGCGCGGGCACTCGGCTGTGGCCGCCGTCCAGGCGGCACCATCCCAAGTTCCTCCTCGACCTGACCGGCGCCGGTCGCACCCTGATCCAGGGCACGGTGTCGCGACTGCAGCCCGCGGCCAGACGACGATCGTCACCGGCGTCGCGCACGTGGCGGCAGTGGCCGATCAGCTGCCCGAGCTGCCGCGCGAGCATTCTGGCCGAGCCCCCTGCTCGGGACCCATGGCCGCCATCGCCCTGGCCGCCGGGGTCATCGCCGAGCGCCACGGCCGCGACGCCGTTGTCGGGTCCTTCGCCGCCGATCACGCCGTCGCCGATGAGACCGCCTTCATCGGCGCCGTCCGCCAGGCCGCGGCGCTGGCGCGAGTGGGTGGTGACCATCGGCATCGAGGCGACCCGCCCTCCACCGCCTCTGGCTACATCCACTGCGGCGAGCCCTGATGCGCCCGGGCTCTGATGGGCGCTGGAGTCCTCGGCTTCACCGGAGAAGCCCGACGCCGCCAGCGGCCGCCCATGCTCGCCACGGGCGACTACCGCTGGAACGCCGCGCTGTTCGTCTCCCGTGCGGGCGTCCTGCTGGACCACATCTGGCGCTCAGCGGCCCCGGCTCGGGCCGCCGATGTCGGTAGCCATCGCGGCCGCCTGGGTCACGCGCGCGAGCGTCCTCGCCGAGCGCTGGCCGGAGCCTGGAGAGTGATCGCCGCAGACCGCCATCCGCCGAGCCCGTGGCCGCGGCCGGGGTAGTGGCCACGGTGCCCGCTGCCGCTGGGCTGGGACGGATGTCTAGCGGCTTCGGCCCTGGCGGAGCTCGCGCCCGGGCTTTGCTCGAGACCCGGGCCGACGGTGTTGCCGTGCTGGACGACCTCGCGGCGGGCGGGCCTGCCGACCGCCGAGGCCTGGCGCGCGCGGGTGCGCCTTCGTGGCCTCCTGACCACCGGGCGCGAGATCGCCCCTGCTGGCGGTACGCGCGCCGTCGTGGTCGACGCGCCCGACGCCCCGCTGGTGGCGTCGCTGGGCTGCGCAGGTCGAGGGCGCTGTCGGGCGGCCTGCGTGCCGAAGGAGCGCGGCGAGCTGCTGCGAGCGCGATGCGATTGGGCGCAGCCTGGTGCTCTCCTCAAACCTGTTCGCGACGATGATCTTGACGGAGCGTGATGGTTTCGGGGATCTGGTGCGCCTCGCGCTGGCGCCGATCGGTCCTAGCATTTCGTCATGTTGGTACGGATGTTCCGGCATCGACCGCTTGCGGAGATGCTGGCCAGCGCGACGGTGCTGGGCTTCGGATTGTGGCGCGGCGCGGCGGGTGGTTTCTTGTTCCATTGCCGAGATGACCTTCCGCTGGCGAACAGATGGTCTATATAAATCGCGTGATCGACGATCTCCGAACGGGCGCACGATCTCGGTGAATAGCGGGATCGGCCTTTGCTCTGTGAGGTGATACTGATCCACGCCACCGGGGCGGCGGGATCACGGTGGTCATCCGGTGGTCGTTTCACGGCACGCGTCGGCTCGAGGACAAGCCCATTCATGACGCAAGACCGGGATGCGGTGGCGATGGTCGCGCCTAGTCGGATTCCTTAGCGAGCTGGATGGGTTGGTCCACCGCCCGCACCACCACGGGCAGCGGTTCGCTCGCGTTCTGGGTAGACGGCTTTTGTCGAACAGAGCTTTGGCCGTGATGCCATTGGCAGGGCCGCCGCCTGGGCATGTGGGTGAGCGAGGGCTTCGGCCCGTGATGCGCTCGTCGACGAGTTGGCGGGCGGGTAAAACCGGGCGCTCGATCGCGCCGGCATAGAACACCTCGTCGCGGGACGGAACAGCGTCACGTCCTCGCCTACGGCGACGGCGTTGGCGTCCAGCGGGGTTACGGTCCGCCGCCGCCCGCGTTTGAAGCGCGGACTTTCCACGTCGACAAGGTTTGACCGTTACTCAACCAGAGGTCGTGGCCGTCGGCGCGCCGGGGCAGGATCCTCGCGTCAGCAAGGCTGTTGGGTCGTCAGTGACCCACCGGCGCGGGAGACAACGGCAGTGACGGTCTCGTTCTGGGGTACGGCTGTCGTAGGAGCGAAGCTCCTTCTGATGGTGTCGTCGCGCCGGAGGGCGGCGCCCTGACAACCGTAGCCAGAGGTCAGTAGTTACCTGCAAAGTTGCCTACTACCTGTTAGATAGTGATCCAACGGTCTGGGTGGGCGATGGTGCGCCTCAGTGTGGTCAATGGCTGCGCGCGGGCATCGTACTGGGACTCCAGCCACAGTCGCGCCTCAGGCGAGACACTGCGACCGCCTCGGTCAACGAGTACTCCACGTGCGGGGGACGGCGGGGATCACCGCGGTCCTGGGCCGGAGATCCTCGAGCCGACGCAGTGTCATCCAGCACCTTCGGCAATTCCTGCAGGCGCCGCTGCGGATTCCCCGAGCGCAGCGTCTCCTCGGCGGGCGCGATCTGATGCCGCCCGGCTGACGGCGACGACATCCAGCAAGGCCCAGCTTTGAGCAGTCAACCAGTAAACTTGCCCGCGGGTCTGCCCTCTTTCCAATCCCGGTGCGGCACGTTTGCCGTCATCGCGCTCTCCGTCCTATCTTTTCACAGTCTATTACCGCTTCCTTTCAGATAGTACTTGGTGCAGGTGCTATCGTTTCGCTGTTTATCGAGTCCGACGCGGCCCGCGCGGGTCTGGGCCGACCGAGGCTTTGACCTCCACCCGTTGTTTTCTCGTGACGCTGACCCGCGCCACTGTCCATGTGCCCTCGACACCGACTTCATGAAGTCGGAAGAGCTTCCGGTGTCGATGGCAAAGCAAGCATCGCTGTTCGACAGAGAGATCTCGCAGTTCGGTGCGCGGCATTCTCGACACGGATGCTGCCTTGTTCAGGTCATCATCGGCTGCGGCTCTCCTGGGCGGAACTGCGAGGCCGCTACTGTGACCTTGTACCGCCGCGCGGTGTCTGCCCTGTACTGCATCAGAGCGCGGAGCCTTCAGACCGCGACCGTCAACACGGGCGAGATTTCCTGACATAGTTTACCTCGCGCGCGACGGCCTCAGCCCTGTCAGTCCCATGGCTGCAATCCACCTGGTGTCGGGCATCTTAGCGACCTCCTCGTCCGTGTGGGCGGCCAGCGCATTCACTGCGACGCTCGTGGCGGGCCTCGGTACCGGCGTCTCGCACTCGACTCCGCCTATAGAGACGCCCTCACCGCATTCGATGCTGGACACCGTCACCTCGTCCAGCGGGCGCTCATCTTCTGGACGACGGCCTCGACGTGTGTGTGCGTGATCACGACCGCGTTACGTGCGTCGACGGGACTTCCTCGCGCGGCTGGAACCATCGCTACGCGTAGTAGGAACGACAACGGCCGTTGACGAGACGCGCATTTGGTGCGCGCCGCCTACTGGCTCCTGATCAGGCGTGCGTACAGCTGGCTCGATGCGGGTGCCTCGAAGCTTCCGCGACGTGCAGACATACGCGTCGATCGGCGGATGCCCCAGCGAGGGGGCATCTCGCGGGTACCACCCGCTATCAAACTACTTCGGTAGGCGCCATCGTCACGTCGGCACCTCGGCGGGTGACCGCAGCCGTGAGGGGCTGGAACCGTATCGGATCCGTCGCGCGCACGGTCGCCCGCGTCGCCACCACACGCCGGTGAGCGGCACCGACATCGAAGGCTACATCGGAGACCCCTGCTGGACGGGCAGTTGGCTCGCCGGTTGGAAGTGACGCACCTTTATGCGACCTCCTCGTTGTGTGCTGTCCGATGGTCTCGCGGAGGTTGGTTCTCGGTCGAAGGCGGGCGGCCTCCAGGCAGATCCGCCTGCTGTCCTCCCTCGCCGTGGTGCGGCTGCCCGACCACCATGCGGGTCCTGTCTGCTGCTTTCGCATCAGCCGCCCGTCCTCGACGATCGTGACCGTACGCGCCGTGGCGCGAGGCTGTCCAGAGCCGCCACGGCGGGAAGATCAGACTACTCCGGCATCGAGATCGCGCTAAGCCCGGTCTCGGCAAAGGTCCTGGGTGAACACGGGCACCTGCAGCCGCTGCATCGCGATCAATCGGCGGTCCACTCGCGCTTCACTCTGGTTCACCGTGCCGCGGGTCGGTTTGCTGACCCTACTTCTCAGCGGGTTTTCAGATTTGCCAACATCCTGACGCGGTCGTCACTGCGGTGGACGGGATCGGCATCGGGGTGCTCAGATCCTGCAGCTTATGGACAAGAACACTGGTAACCACGGCCCGTTCCTCCCGGACAACATCAACCGCATCCTCGCCATCCGCGGCAGGCCGCGATACCCGCAGGACGAGGGGCGGCCGCTCGCGCGCATGGACCGCCTTCACTTGAGTACTTTGGGTGTCGATATTGAGCCGACACGTGTCGCGCTGTTCGAGCGCTGTGAAATGGAATGTTGCGAGGCCGAGCACATCGCGCCGGGTGCCATTCCTGGCGCTCCCTGTGAACTCCGTTCACCCATCTGGCCTGGGCCAAGCGCGCCTTCGGGAGGCTCTGGACTCCTGGCCGAGCAGCGCATGGGTCGAAGTGGGATGGGGTCAGTTCGTGTACGGCGGGCGGGCGTGCGATCTGGTCAGCTCGCCGATCTTCTGCAGCAGGCATCCTCGTGCGGCGCTGGACGGGCCGACGCAGCGCGGCGTCCCGTCCTCCCAGAAGAAGCCGGGAAGGACGGCCCGGGGGCGTCCACCTCTACGAGCCGTCGTCGAGCCGTCGAGTTCCTGGATCTGCTCGCTCCGCGCGCGCCTGCACAGGCGGGGCACGTGAACTCGGGTACTGGCCGCGTTCTGTGATCTTCCTCACGCGAGCTGCGAGGGGCGGAGAGGGGAGGCGACGGAGTGCTGGCAACCGTCGGTTCTCTCGACTCGCCACTTGAAAGTTTCAGGCGTCCGGTACTCTCATCCTCATGGGACCCATGTTCATCTGGGCGCGGACGATGGCCAGTCCTCGCCTCCCTCGTCCTCGTTGCAGCAATGCCTTTCGTGCGGGCCTCCACAACGAGCACTGACTGACTCCGCGATCAAGGCGGTGCGTCACCGCCCCAGATCGACTGCATCGCAGCTAGCCTCCGACCGGCGGGCGGGTGCTCTCCTTCGACCGCTGGCGCCGACAGCACCACCGACGCTGGCGCCGACACCGCCGGCTTAAGACGCACTGACCTGACCTGCTGCTGCTTTCCCGCCCCAATGCCTCACGCCGACGCGACGCGTGACCATAGACGATCCCGGGCTTTGTCAAGACGATCTTCGTCTCCGGCATTGACCTGGGCCGCTTCTCGGGCGGGAGGCGCGATCACCTCCACCGGCTTCAAGGGCTCCATGGTCGTGACCTCCACGGGGTCGCCGGCGCCGCCGACGTCGTTTGACCTCGGCGCTTAGCTGGCCAGGAAGGGCTGCTACCGTCGATCGCGGGACGACCAAGGTGGACGTGCTGGCGCTTCCCGCCCGAGGACGGGAAGCGAAGCCAGTTCGCTTCGACCCGCACGTGGACCTCGCCGAAACGCCATCGTCCAGGTGACAATATCCCGGCGCCGCCCTGGAGAGAGCCTCCCGGGTCGCCATTCTGAGCACCCGCACCCATTACATTGACCGTCTCTCAATGACCTGGACGCCTGGGCACGCCTGGAGACCGTCGGCCGACAAGCGCGTCCTGTTCACCAGTCACGACGCTGGCTGCTTCTCCGCCGCCCTGGCGTGACCTTCAAGACGCGCATCCCATTCAACGCCCAGCAGGACGCCACGCGATCGTACGAGACCGCAAGGCCGGCGTCACGGACTCCAGCGCCGTGGCGAATCTTCGCCGAAACTCAACAATCCCGAAATCCGTCGACAAGTCGCCAGGACCGCGTGAGCGTATCGGGGACGGGGGCTATGCAGACTCTTCAGGCGATCCGCTCAAACGTTGGGACCTACATCAGCTCGATCCTCGGCATCCTTGCAGCCTGCCGGGCGTGGGACGGCACGGTGCCGGGATCCGGAATCCCCTGATTGGTGGACTGGCGCGCGGGGTCAAGTGAACTGATTCAGCAGGCCGAGCAGGCTCTGGTGAATCGTCGTCCATCGACGACGCGGCGCTCGCCACAACTCCGCACCGTCTGACCAGGGTGCTGGCGGGTACGATTCGGCGGGCGGCAGGGGCCCTGGCCTCACGCCACGGCTGACAGCTCGAGCGGGGCCGCTCCGCGCGGCCTGCTCGGCATAGTCCAGAGTCGCCGCCGGCGATCTTCGCGTGGCGGCGCCGCCCCGGTCGAGCGCCGCGGATCGATCGGCTTCCACGTCCCCGGGTCGCCGACCTCGATCAGCTTCCCGGAATGCCGTCCTCGACGTCGTCCTCGCCAGGCACCTACTCGCGTCTGGGGTGCAGATGCGCCGCCCCGGCCGCGCGAAGCGCCGGCGCTGTCGGGGCCTGGAAGCCGTCCGGGCTGAGCGAGCTCCGCCTCGGCATTCGGCGCTGTCGGGGCGCGGCCCGGCGCGGCACGTGGCCCGGTGCATCGCCGCCGAGCCTGGCTGATCCTCCTGGACGAGCCTTCAACGGCCTCGTACGGCCCCAACCTGACGCGCTCGCAAACATCATCGCCCGAAACAAGGGATGCCTTTCTGGCGTGATCGTCTCCACCACGACTTGGTCCTGGCCCGGCGGGCCTGCTGAGAAGGCCGCCCTGCTGGCGGACGGGCTCGCCGCTGGCCCGCGCGCGGGGTGCGGCGCACCCTCATCGACGCGGGCCTGGCGGGAGCCGGTTTGGTTGCCTCCTCGGTCGATCCGGCGGCTGGAACGGGAGGCGCGGCGAGCAGGGACGGGCGATGATGCAGTGTCCCGGCGATCCCAGCAGCCGCAGTCATCCAGCAACCGCGCCGGCCCGGCATCACCAAGACCTTCGCCGACCTCGTCCGAGGCCTCGCATTCAGCTCCCATGCGGCCTGTTGATTCGCCTCCGCGCCCTACCTGTTCAGGCCCTTGCTCATGATCGTACTGCTCAATATGCGCGCCGTGGGCACCTGAATCAGCTGCGCACCGGGGTTCTGCCGGGGCGTTGGCCGTCTTCCCGGCATCGTGGCCGGCGCCGTCTACAGGGGCATCGATCGGATCGTCCGCGGCCGGTGCGGTAGCCTGCTGCGCCGTCGCGCTGGCCTGGGTGCCATCGTTTTATTGCCGCTCCGCCTCCGGGCGGGCACGGCGTGGTCCTCTCGCTTCTTCTCGATCAAGGTCGCCCGCAAATACAGCCGGGGACATAGCCCGGCCGGCTCAGAGCGCTCATGTTCGGCCGCCTCCTGAGAGTCACCGGGCCACCGCCTGGCGGGCCGTCTCATGTGCCTGATCGCCCTGGCATGCGTGGCCCATCACCTGGAAGAGCAGATCGCCTGCGCCCAGCTGACCCCCGTCAGGCCAGGGCAGGCGGCATGCGTCTGCTATCGCCGACCTGGTGCTCCTTGTGGCGGTCGCCCGCGGTTGTCGACTCGGCGTCGACGGTGCCAGGCACCCTCCTGGTCATCGGCTATCTCGTCATCCCCGGGCGACCGGACGCGTGCTGGCCGGTCAGGTGGCACCATGGTGGCAGTGGCCCTGGCCGTGGGCATAGGCGGCGGCTGGCTCCGGGCTGCTGGTCATGATCGCGCCGGTGCCCCACCCGGTCTCGCCGCAGGCGCCGTGGCTTGTAGCCGCAGCCGCCCTGTTCCTGCTGGCGGCGACGCGGGCTGGCGGCAACCGCATCCACAGACGCCGCGAGGCGAGACGGCATGGAGGCGGGCGCATGAGCGCCAGGCTGGAACGTGCTGGCTGCCGCTGGTCGAGTCGCGTCCCTCAGTGGGGGCGCAGGCGGGAATCGTGGGGCTCTGGCTGCTGCTGCCGCCGGATCTGCTACGGGTCCTGACCCGCTCACGCCGCGCGGTGGCGGGCGTGAGGTCGTGGCCTCGGGGCTCAGTCGCGCCCTGGCTGGCGGGCAGCGTGCCGATTACGACCTGACCGTCGCCCTGTTCGTCGGGCCATATGCTCATGCTTGCCCGCGATCGCCCTCGCGCTGGCGCCGGCGGTCGGGCGGCCTCCCCGGTCGGCCGCCCCGGGGATCGATGTGACCTCGGCTGGCACAGGGTACTTCCTGGCCAAGTGGTTCGCCCGCTGCCGCTGGTCGACGGGTTCCTGACCGTGAAATTGCTCAACATCGGTCCGGCGGACGTCGCCGTGACGGCGGCGGTCCTGGTCAGGCGCTGGCGGTTGGCGGTGGGCGGCCGCTTCCTGATCTTCACGGCTTCCGACCCGGTCGGCTATCGGGCCGCCGGGCTGCGCCAGCGGGCCGGTCGAAGCAGTCTGCTGGTCCTGATATGCTGACATTGCGACGCAATTCGCCGTCGGCACAATCCTGCCCATCGCCCTCGTCGCGGCGCCCATTGCCGCAATCGCCCCAATGGTGCTCCTCGACGCGCTCGCTGGTGGCCGGGTCGGCGCTGCTGGGGCCCCTGGCCTGCATGGCGGAGCGCGCGGGGTCGTGCTGAGTCTGTCGGTGGGCGGCGTCATCGCGGCGATGGCGAGCGCCGTCTACCTCCTGGCCGCAGCGGCGCGCCCTGGCATCGCGTGTGAGCGGCTGGCGCTCTCAGGCGCCGAGCACCCGCGCCAGGTGCCCCAGACCTCCAACTGGTCAGCGGTCCGGCGGGCCAGATTAACCGGATCCTCGACGCGCCGACTGGTACGACGACCTCGCAATGACGCGCGATCCTCGGCTCGGTGTCGAGGGTGCGACGATACTGCGGTCGTTGGCCACCATCTTGATGATCAGGCCGTCTGTCGGCGGGCTTCGCGGTGCGTCGGGCTATTCCTGCCAGCAGGTCGAAGACGTCGACCACGGGGAGCCGGCAGTGGTGGGCACGCCCCCAGCGCGCAGGCGATCCATGGTCGTGGAGATGAAGGACGCATCCTCCATCCTCTGCGCCCCGGCGCTTAGCTCGGTGACCGGTGGCATGGGCCATTGCTCGCGCGCGGCCGGTCAGGCGGTCGGCGATTGAACAGCCCTGCTGTTTGAGCACGCTGGCCAGCACCGCCAGGCGCACAGGCGGATGCCGTCCTTGTCACCTGAGCAGGATCGTGGCCGCGCCTCCTCGCCGAAGACCGGTCCGGGCGCGAGGCAGTCCATTTGAAGCCGGGCAGGGCGTTGCGGTGCCTTTAGCCCGTGGGCCTGCGCGATCTTGCGCAGCATGGGAGAGACGATCGAGGTTCGCCGCGGGACGCGGTGCCGTGAAGGCCGCAGGCTCGGCGGCCTGCTCTCAGGTTCATTGAGCTCGTCGCCGGTCGGTCGTCGCCAACCGCCGGTGACGTGCTCGTCCGGGATTGCGGCGCAGCGGCAACCGTCGGGGTCGGTCGCGATCCTGGGTCGGCGTCGGCGTCGCGGAAGCCTGCGCGAGGGAAGGTCGAAAGTGCCGGCCTCCTCAGGGTCGGGGAGGCGACGGTGGGGGAAGCCGGGTCGGCGTCAACTGCTCCGGGCACGGCGATCGTCAGGCCCGCGGCCCAGCGCGTCGCAACGCGAATCCGCCCGCCCGCCCGTGCCGGGGCAGTCAGGACGATCACCCGGGGGCGGCGCATCCGCGCCCGCCCCCTTCGCCACCGGTCGCGGTATGATCCTCGATGATCTCCTCGCCCGGGGTCAGCCGGAATCGGGCATCCATTGTCGGTATCTCAGTGTCCCGACTATCCCGGCCGGTCGCCGACCGCCTCAATGCGCTCGGCGATCGCGCCCGGACTCGTGGGCAACGATCACGCGCCCTGCCCCGAGCCGGTCGCGCGCCAAGTGGTCGTGATCCGTTGATCTGGGGCGGCGGGTGCGGGGCCGCCGTAACCGCGGCGTCGGCCTCGAGGCGCCTGAGCGCGAGCCGAGGAGGGTCGGGGTGGGGGCGGGGCGGTCAGACAACGGCGCAGCCCCGCGCCAGTGATGACGGAGGCCGTGTCGCGGGCGAGAGACGCCCAGTGGCGGCGGCGTCGTAACCGATCACGACGGTGAAACCCTCGCCGGTTTCGCGCAGATAAGCCGCCAGGCCGGCAGCGGCGCGGATGACGACGGCGCGATTCATCCGGTTCGGCCCCGCTCCCCGGGGCCGCGCGCGAGCCGTCGGCGCAGGCGACCAGAATTAATCGAAGAGCGTCAGTCAGAGCTGCAGCGGCCTCATCGTCCGCCGGCCTCGTGGGCGATCAACGGGCGGTCAGCTCTTCGCGGGTGGGCGGGGTCAGGGTCCTCATTGATCCGGCGGTCGGCAACGGTGTCGAGAGAGCGATCCGGGCGGGTCATGACTTCGACGCTACCGAACTGCCCCGTTCCGAACCGTGGCAGCCCTCACCAGTGGTTTAACACAAGAACGTGAGGTAGCCAATGACGCCGGCGGGTCTCCTCCGACTCAGCGCCACCATGCTTGGGCGACACTGCCTCCTCCCCCCGCCGCCCGGCGACAGGTCCAACCCCGGTCGCGGCGCCGGTCGTGCTGCCGATCTGAACGGCGATCTCAGCGCCCTCACCCTCGCCCTGGTGTCTGCGAAGGCGTCTCCAGGGGCAGGCCCCCGCCTGGCCGACGCCGTCGAGCCGCCCTGGCGGCACATACGCACCTGGAGGTTCTGCGGCACAACGCTGCGTCGTCGCCCGCAAACAATACGTAACTTC